>Ga0310694_10004128_pt1 | contig 14092 bp, 15 predicted proteins | sample 174DNAGHGhighgp2_FD_203884 | JGI IMG/M metagenome (GOLD analysis project Ga0310694, IMG submission 203884) | Sheep rumen microbial communities from Palmerston North, Manawatu-Wanganui, New Zealand - 1742 DNA GHGhigh gp2 (v2) (version 2) | ecosystem: Host-associated > Mammals > Digestive system... | reverse complement strand
CTCGCTGCCCCTCGACTTGCATGTGTTAAGCCTGTAGCTAGCGTTCATCCTGAGCCAGGATCAAACTCTTCACTGTATAAGTTTTATCTTTATTCCATTAAAGGAATGTAATCTGTCCCAGAACGACCATCCTTGTATCAAGTAAAAACAAAATTGACGGTTTGTTTCTTTATACCCAAGTGAAATTTCAATCTTCAATCTTTCAATCTTCAATCGAAACACACTCGCTTCTTGTACTACTTCTGTCTATGTAAATCTTTCAAAGAACACTTTCTTTTTTAAGCGTTCACAGGAGCGTTTCCTGTTTAGCGGGTGCAAAGGTACGAAGATTTTCCGAACCAGCAAAACTTTTCCATCTTTTTTTTCAATTATTGCGTGACATTTTTACACCTCTTGATTTATGTCAAATCAAGAAATGGCCTACACATTATTATATTATATATAAGGGGAGAAGTTATCTGCAAAACCTCGTCGCCCGCGACTACATGCACGAGCACGAAGAGCGCAAATCAGCCGAAGAAGCGCCGATCTCGAAGCAAATCTTCCCTTTCTCAGGCACAAAGGTATGATTTGTCTCGTCCCAGTAGGTCAAGTCGCTCTTGGCCACCTCGAGCACCACATCACATGTCTGGCCCGCAGGAATCGTTACACGCTTAAAGGCCTTGAGCTGATGCTTGGGGTGCTCCACCTTCGACTCGGGATAGCTCACATAGAGCTGCACCACCTCGTCGCCATCCATCTCGCCCACATTCTTCACTGGCACCGTTACATAGATCCTCTGCTTATCCTGCTTCAGCACCTTGGCCTCGCCATACTCAAAACGCGTATAACTCAGTCCGTAGCCGAAGGGATACAGCGGTGTACCCTCGAAATACATATAAGTACGCCCATGACGGATGTCGTAATCCATCATCTCTGGCAGGTCCAGGATATCCTTCACCCATGTCTGAGTAGTTCTGCCGGCAGGGTTCACCTTACCCATCAGCACATCCACCACACCATGACCTTGCTCTTGCGAGCAGTGGGTCACCTGCAGAATTGCTGGCAGATACTCGTTGCTCCAGTTGATGGCGTACGGAAAACTGCTCACCAGCACTAGCACTGTATTGGGATTGATGGCCTGCAGCCGACGTATCTCATCCTCATCGGGCAACTGCAGCGAGTGGCGATCGTTTGCCTCACGACCATCGCTTGGCACAGGACACACCTTCCACGTGCGATCAGTGCCGTAGGGGTGATTACCCGTGCACACCAATACCATGTCAGCCTCGCGAGCCAATGCCTCGGCACGTCCGAACTGGTTGTCAGGCGCATACAGTATCTCGATGCCATACTCCCTTCCAGCCTCCTGCATCGCTTTCAGAATGGTGTTCTCGTAAGGCGCCGTACCGCTATACCAATCGTACACAATCTTATCGGCATACGGGCCCACCACGGCTATTTTCTTCACACCCTTGATGGGCAGGATACCGTTGTTCTTCAGCAATACCACGCTCTTGGCAGTCACCTCTCTCACGAACTGCTTCACTTCGTCGCGCTCGTAGGGCGGCATAGCCGTTGAGTCCTTGCCTATTTCGGCGTACGGACACTTATCGTCGAGCAGTCCCAGTTTCAGGGCCACATAGATATTACCCTTGATCACCTTTTCTATCTCGGCCTCAGTCACCAAACCTTTCTCTACGGCCTCCTTCAGGTAAGGCTGGAATCGATCCAAGAACTGACTCGTGCCAGCCTTCACCACTCCTGCAGCAGCTGCCGTCAGATCGGGATAATAATGATGGGCACTCACCAGCATGCCATAGGCACCACCATCCGTACAGATGATACCATTGTTGCCCCACTCCTTTCGGGTGATCTCCTCGAGACACGGATGCACGCACATCGGGATGCCATTCCAACTATTATACGATGCCATGAACGCCCTGCTGCCGCCCTCGGTGATACCCTTATAGAAAGGATATGAGTAATACTCGCGGAACAATCGCTCGTCGAAGTTGCTCGATGTCGAGTCGCGGCCGTCCTCATTGCTGTTGGCCAGGAAGTGCTTCATCAGGGCAGCTGTCTTCCAGTAGCGCTGATCGTTGCCCTGCAGTCCCTTCACCATCGCCACAGAGAGCTGAGCCGTCAGATAAGGATCCTCGCCGAAGCTCTCCTCCGTACGTCCCCAACGCGGATCGCGCGCCAGGTCGGCATTCGGCGCAAACACCACCAAGCCCTTACGCTTTGCGATGTTGCCCTGAGCATACCAGCGCACCTCCTCGGCCTCTATCTCGCCGATACGCTGAATCAGTTGCGGATCCCATGTGGCGCCCATGCCGTAGGCCTGAGGGAATATGGTGGTAGGCAGGTCGTTGGGCACCTCCTTGCCGTCAACGGTCTTCACGCCGTTATGACGCGAGGGACCGCCCAAGGCCAGTCCGTGCAGACCCTCGTAGCAGCCATAGATAGGCACGCCGAGCCGTGGAGCACCCAGCATGGGCGACATCCACATCATCTTCTCGTCGAGCGTCAGATGCTTTACAAACAGATCCACACGTTTGTCATCGCTGAGCTTCGTGTTCTGAAAATCATAAGGTTGTGCACTTGCAGTCAGCCTGGTAGCCAAGCCGAGAGCCACGGTTAAGAACAGTTGATAGTATTTCATAAGTCGTTTAATTAATGAATGATTGCCAGCTGCAAAGATAACATTTTATCACGATAAGTTCCAAATATTTAAAGGGAAATCTTACTTTTCAAACATAAAAATAGTTATTTGTTTTGTGTTGTGCTCATTTAATCGTATCTTTGCCCCGAATTATATGATTAGCCCAAGATTGATAAGAAAAGAAATGAGAAAGTTTAAGAATAACTACGGACTGACCACCGACTATAACGCCGAGTGCGATCATGAGAAGGGCAGCAACATCTTCATTCACTGCAAAGGCTATAAGCCATACACTGGCGGATGTATCTCCTTCGACGAGGATAAGATGATCGAGATTCTCCGCCGCTGCGACACCTCGCTCATCGTCAAGATCTCAGAATAGCAATTCGGAGAGTAACACGGATACCCCAACCTAGGATACGAAAAGTCTATACAAACCGACGCTCAATACTCGTGTTTTAGTCAGCAAGCAGCCATCTGGCTGCAAATACGCGAGTTTTGAGCATTTTTGTTAACTACTTGATAGCTAATGGGTTACGTTTTTAGGCAAAATAGGGGGTCACTTTATAGTCATCGAAACATAGTCTTTCGCCCATCGAAACGGCATCTTTCACTTGTTCAAACGTAGTCTTTCACTATATAGGAGATATTCGAACGACTTAAAAAGACTATCTAAACGACTCAAAAGTAATATCTAAACACATGGTTACACACTGTGAAACCTCCAATAAGTAAGTATCTAACTCTAAACTAACCTAAAAGTGCCTCTCTGTCGTTCTAGATTGAACAAACAGAGAGGCACTTTTTTAGGCATATATTCTTTACAATATTAATATCACTTACTGCAGCTCTTCGTGCTCATACTTTTAGCCGCGAGTGGGGCATGCCGCGTCTGAAGTTTAATACTGAGGGGCCCAAGAACTAATAAAGGGCATTGGCTCCAAGTTGAAGCTTTCACCTCTGGTTCCATCGGGCCAGGAAGTTTCTTTAGCAAGACCATCGCCATCCTTGAATACGCGGAAGGCTCCTGCGGGTACTAGATGATTATCAGGATCACCAGTCTTATCAGTAAAGAGAATCGCATAAACCAAATTTTTGATTCCACTTGAAGTCTTTGTACCTGATACGACAAGAGCCTGTTTCAAAGTAGCACTGTACTGGGGAACAGTTGAAACCGTATTAAAATAGATGGTAAAATTGCTGCCATCGCCACTAATAAACGCTCCCTTACCTTCAGCAGTTGAGATATCGCCCTCCTTCTCATGATAATCAAGTGTGTTATTACTTGAATTCTGATTAAAGAATTTCAAATGTACCGGCACTATCTCATGACCAACATCATAGTTTGCCTGAGAGTCGTAAACAGTAACAGCGGGATCCATAATATAGATGCCTTCTACATTTGGAGGGTTAATACCATCGTAGATGGGGATATATTGAGAAACTCTTTGACGCATGTCGTCGGGGATCACGTTAGCAATACGAGGATCTTTATTACCGTTACCGTTATCGTCATCGTCGTCCTTGTCATCGCCGCAGGCGGCCATGCCGATGGCCATAAAAATGGCCACCAGCAGCATTCCGTAATATCTATAAGTTTTCTTCATACCTTGATTATATTATAGGTGTGATTAGAAATTCAAACCGAGGGTAATGTCGAGTCCATGCAGGATAACACTGCTATCGTAGCCATGCTCTTTGTACTTGAAGAACTTGGGAGCAATGTCTCTGAAGTAGCCGATACCGGCTGTGAACTTCTGACCAATGCGGAACTTACAACCAGCCTGGAGACCTACCTGGAAGCGGTTATAGGCACCATCATCGCCCATGTCGTCCTTTGAGAAGATATTAATACTCTCGCCATCATACTTCTCCTTACCGATGATGTTGATGCGGGTATAGATACCTGCATATGGCTGAATGCTAAAGCCGTCGTTGATATTGAAGGAATACATTACGTCAACAGGAATCTTCACAGAAAGCATGCTGAACTTAACTTTTTTATGTGAGCTACCACCAAAGTCGTCATAGTAATCATACCAATCATCATCATCATAGTAGGCAGGATCAAAGCCGGTTTCATGGGCATCCCTGCTCTTGAAGAAATACTGAACAGCTCCACCAAACTCAATGTAAAGAGGAATATCGCCTAAAGGAATAGACTCGAGGTAACCCAGAGAGAAACCATGAATCAATTCTGTATTAGACGCAGAGTAGCTGCCATAAGAGGATTTAGAATACATCCATGTGGGATTGTACTGCAAGAAGAATGTTCCGAAAGCTTCGTTATCAGAAGAGCTACTGTAGCTAACACGCTCCTGAACAACCTGCTGTTGCTGGGGTTGCTGCTGTTGCTGCTTCTTACGAGCTTGCATCTCGTCGAGCGTAATCACGTTCTGTGCGCATACTGCGGTTCCAAATGCGATGAGCGCAGCCATCGTCAAAAATCTGAATTGTTTCATAATGTTGTAGTTTTTGAGATTAATAAATAGGTGTTATTGTAAATTGTTAGTTTGTCTGAATCACGATATACTTGCCTCTACTCCAGAAGACTTCGGGATTGAGCACATGGAGCTCGGAAGAGGTCTTGCTAGTCTTTACAAACTCGTAAGATGACGAGGGAACATCCGATACCATCTTGGGTTTGCCACAAGGTATCTGCAGGCCGCCGAACGAGCGGACATCGACCTTGGTGAAGAGTTCCTGAGGCAGATTGCCATAGTTTACCTTCTTCTTCTCGATAATACCACTCTCCTTCAGGATCTTCTTAGAGCCCATTACTACATAGCCGGTATTGATCTTGGCCGACTGGGCGGCTATCTCCTGCTCCTGGGCCTGAACCTTCTCGGTAAGAGCGGTGTTACCCTCAGTGAGCGAGCTGACCTCACCACGCAACTGGGCGATGCTGACATTCTTCTGCTCGATCTCGGTCTGGAGGCGCTTAATCATGGCGTCTTTCTCCTCGATCTGCTGGTTGAGCACGGCAATAAGCTTCTGGAGCTTAGCCATATTGGCGCCCTTCTTGCTGAGCTCGCCTTCCAGACTCTTTACTTTCTCGCGGAGTTCGTTCAGGTTTTCGGCAAAGGCTGCGAGGTTCTTCTTCAGCTGGGCCTTATCGACCATCGTGCCTTCTTTACCTTTATTAGAATAGAAGAGTGTACCTTCCTGCTTGGCAATGGTATCGAGACCCTCGGCAAGAATGTCGACGTACTCGTTCATGTTAGTGAGATCGCCCTGATACTGGGCATTAACACTCAGAAGGGAGTCAACTTGCTTTTTAAGCTGGTCCGCACTCTCGTTTCCACTACATGCCATCAAAAAAGCCAGGCATAATGTACAGGTTAAATAGATAAATGATTTTTTCATTTTGCAACAAGTTTTAATCTTTAATGTTGCAAAGATAACAAAAAGTTGCAAAAGTGACCGTGCAAATTCACATTTTCGACTAACAATTTGCAAAAATCAGTGTTTTTTTGCTCTCCACTCGGCCGGAGTCATGCCACAAATGGTCTTAAAAGTGCGATAAAACGAAGTTTCGTTGGCAAAACCCGACTCAGAGATAATAATGTTGAGTTTCATGTGGGGATGTTGGCGCATCATACGTTTGGCGTAGTTGACGCGGTAGGTATTGACGATTTGGGGGAACCGCAGATTCTGGGAATTACAGCAGGCGGAGATCTGATTGCGGTGTAACCCAAGTTCCTTGGCCACGTCGGAGGTGGTCAAGGAACTATTAAGGTATAATTGCTTCTCATTGAGCAGCTGGAGGATGTTTCGCATCATCTGTCCGTTGGCATCGTCGCTCGTGGGGAAGTCGCACAACGGCGCTTCATCCTTGGAGCCATGCCCCTTGTTCAGCCATTTGTCGACGAGGGGTTTGAGATAGGGCGTTTCGTAATAGGCCGCAGAGATGAGGGCGGCGATGGAAATAAGGATGAGCAGGATGATAACGAAGGTCATCATTAGAATGCAGATGCTTTTAATCGGAGGCCGGCAGTCTCATCGATGCCGAACATGATGTTCATATTCTGAACGGCCTGACCTACGGCACCCTTCAGCAGATTGTCGATGCAAGAGGTAACGAGCAGCTTATTGCCGTACTTCTCAACATGCACCAGGGCCTTGTTGGTGTTTACCACCTGTTTCAGGTCGAGGGCCTTGTCGCTATAGTGGGTAAAGGCGGCATCGCGATAGAATTCCTTATAGGTCTCGATAACATCCTCGACGGGGGCAGGCGTCTTGATGACAGCAGTACAGAAGATACCACGGGCAAAGTCGCCACGATAGGGGATGAAATCTATGTCGGCATCGAGATAACCCTGCACCTGCTTCAGCGACTGACGGATCTCGGCGATATGCTGATGCTGGAAGGGCTTATAGATGCTCAGGTTATTATTACGCCATGAGAAATGGGTGGTGGCACCGGGTTTCTGACCAGCACCGGTAGAGCCGGTAATGGCGTTCACAGCCACATCGTCCTTCAGCAGATTCAGATGGGCGGCGGGGAGCAGGGCCACCTGGATACAGGTGGCGAAACAACCTGGATTGGCCACATGCTGTGCCTGCTGGATATCTTCCTTATTGATTTCGGGCAGACCATACACATAATCGTGATCGCCCTTGATGCGGAAGTCCTGAGCCAAGTCGATGATCTTGACGCCAGCGGGGATGGTATGCTCCTTGAGGAACTGCTCGCTCTTGCCATGGCCGAAGCAGAAGAACACTACATCGACCTGATCGAATGGCATCTCACTGGTGAACTTCAAGTCGGTCTCGCCAATGAGGCCTTCGTGAACATCGCTCACCAGATTGCCTGCGTTGCTCTCTGAGTTAGCAAAGACAATCTGAGCCTCGGGATGGTTGAGCAACAGACGAATCAACTCTCCGCCCGTATAGCCGGCTGCGCCTAATATTCCAATTCGAATCATCTCTTCTCGTCTTTATGGATGCCGTAATAAACGCGGAGGGGCGTAGAGCTAACCTTGATGAAGCCCTTGGCCTCGTCGGCGGTCCAGCCGGTCTGAGTCTCACCATACTCACCAAGCTTCGACTTCGTGAGGTCGTTGGCAGAATCGATACCTACCGTCTCGAATCCGTAAGGACGGAGCTTCAGGATGGCCGTACCAGTAACATTGCGCTGGCTGCTGCTGAGCATAGCCTCGATATCGGGCATAACGGGCTCCAAGTACTGACTCTCGTGGAGGAACATGCCATACCAGTTGGCTACCTGATCCTTCCAGTACTGCTGCCACTTAGAGAGCGTAGACTTCTCGAGCAGACGGTGAGCCTCGATGATGAGCTTAGGAGCTGCAGCCTCGAAACCTACACGGCCCTTGATGCCGATGATGGTGTCGCCCACGTTGGCATCGCGGCCAATGGCGTAAGAGGCACCAATCTCCTCGATCTTCTGGATGGCCTTCACCTTATCGTCGAACTTCTCGCCGTTCACACCTACAATCTCACCCTTCTCGAACTGAATCTTCAGCAGCGACTCCTGCTCCTTGGCAGTAACGTGCTTCAGGTAAGCATCCTCGGGCAGACCCTGTGTGGGGTCGAGCAACTCGCCACCACAGATAGAGGTACCCCAGATACCTACGTTATAAGAGTACTTCAGCTTGGTGAAGTCGGCAAAGAAACCGTGCTCGTTCAGATAGTCAACCTCCTCCTTACGCGTGAGCTTCTTATCGCGAGTGAGGGTGATGATCTCCACACCAGGGGCCATCACAAGGAAAGTCATATCGAAACGAATCTGGTCGTTACCAGCACCTGTTGATCCATGGGCGATGGCATCGGCACCGATCTCCTTGGCGTAGCGGGCGATGGCGATGGCCTGGAAGATACGCTCGCTGGATACAGAGATGGGGTAACAGTTATTACGAAGCACATTACCGAAGATCATGTATTTCAGCGATTTCTCGTAATACTCGTGGGTGACATCGAGGGTGACATAAGCCTTAGCGCCCAGCTTATAGGCGTTCTCCTCGTTTTTCTTCAACTGCTCGTCGCTGAAACCACCCGTATTGGCGCATGCGGCATAAACATCCCATCCATCCTGGGTAAGTTTCATAACTGTGTAAGAGGTGTCGAGTCCTCCTGAAAATGCGACTACTACTTTCTTGTTTGCCATATCTTTATTTCTTTTTACCTTTTATCTATTTTCCTTTTAATTACTCTGCCTTGCCATCGATCTTACGGATGCGCTCGAGCACCTCATCGGATATCTTGGCGGGCAGATGCTCCGTGGGATCGTAGAGCATAGCCGTACAAATACAGTATTTACGGCCCGTACGATGCAGGACGTCCACATTACAACAGCCCTCGCAACCCTTCCAGAAAGCCTCATCGTCGGTAAGATCGGCGAAGGTAACGGGCTGATAACCCAGTGCGGTGTTCATAGCCATGACAGCTGCGCCACTCGTGAGCGAGAAAATCTTGGCGTGGGGCCAACGGGTGCGGGCCAGCGTGAAGGTCATATCCTTGATGCGCTTGGCCACGTGATGGCCTCGGAAGTCGGGATGTACAATCAGACCGGAGGTGGTGACATATTGCTGGTTCTCCCAGGTCTCGATGTAACTAAAGCCAGCGAACTGTCCTTCCTTGGTGAGGGCTATCACAGCCTTGGCCTCCATCATCTTCTTGGCCAGATACTCATGTGTTCGCTTGGCAATACCGGTGCCGCGCACTTTGGCAGCCTCGGCTATAGTGTCCAGGATCGTGTCGACGTATTTCTCGTGCTCTGGTCCTGCAACTAATACCTCAATATCAGTTTCTTGTTCCATGATGCAATTTGCATTATATATTATGATTTATTTCATGTTTGGCACGAAATCGCTCAATGCCTCAACGACCTGCTGATGACTAACGCCTTCCTTGATGACGATGAATATCGTATCGTCGCCAGCTATGGTGCCCAGAATCTCAGGGATATCGCTATTATCGATGTTCCATGCGATAGAACTGGCATAGCCGGGGCGCGTCTTGATGATACCCATATTGCCCGAGAAGTTGATACTTACGAATCCGGGCACCTTCATCATCTCGCGGATGCTATTGGGTGTGCTCACGCGTTTATACATCGTCTCATTGGGCAATACATACACATAGTGGCCACTCATGGAGGCGGCCTTGGCCACCTTTAACTGTTTCAGATCACGGCTCAGCGTGGCCTGTGTCAATTTGAAACCCTCCTTCTGAAGGGCATTTAACAGCTCGTCCTGGCTACCTAACTGCTGACTCGAAATGATGAGTCGCAAAGCCTCTAATCGGTTGTTCTTTACTTTCATTGCAGTATATTTATTCAGAAATCGGATGCAAAATTACATATTATTTTGCATCCGACCAAATATTTCTGCATATTTTTGCAAATTTATCTTCTCATATCGAATCCTATGCGTACGCCATCGTAGTTTTTACTGATTTCGCCAATGGTTTGAAGATCCTTGCTGCCACTTAGTGCAGAGGCCAATTGCAGGATGGTGAGCAGCTTGTTGGCCTCGAACAGAATAGAGATGCCACCCAACTCCTTTTTGGTGTAACAGTTGGTGCCGAACAGCAGGGTTTTAAGGGTAATCTTCTGGCTCTGCTCGTCGAAAGTGAACTGGCCTGAGAGAGGCGCACCACCAATTTTGGCGGAGAACGTACCATCCTCCTTGAACGAGATCATCGTATTATTAGCCGAGAGGCCCACCTGCTGGTAATAGGGCAACAGCTTCTGCTCAATCTGTACGGCGGCCATCTCGCCACCAGCCTTTGCCAAGAGGTTCTCGCTCATGAAGGCACAACCAGGGCCACCATAGCTCCAAGTGCCCAGCAACTCCTGAGGACGCACCTTGTTAAGACCGATAACACTCGTAATGGCATTGGCCACACCTTCACCACTCATCAAAGCTCCTAAGTTGCCGCAACTTACGAGTAACAGACACGCAAGAGCCATGATTCCGATCTTTGTCTTTCTCATATCCATACACATTATTTATAATATATCTGAGTGCAAAGATAGTAACTTTTTCTCTCATCGGTCGCGTTTTTATCAGAAATTAACGTGTTTCAATAATTATACGTGCATATGCAGCATAATTATGCAGTATTGTAGGCAAAAGGGACAATAATGTGACGATTTTATACAAAAAGATGGAGGAAAGTGAGGGATTGTCGGATATTTGCCGTAACTTTGCAACCGATTATATATAATAAGGTATAGAAAGGAACGCTTATGAAGTTATTCGATGTATATCCGCTCTTCGATGTGAACATCGTAAAGGGCAAGGGTTGTAAGGTGTGGGACGAGAACGGACAAGAGTATCTCGACCTCTATGGCGGACATGCCGTCATCTCGATAGGACACTCTCACCCCCACTATATTGAGAAGGTAACGGAGCAGCTTAACAAGATAGGTTTCTACTCCAACTCGGTGATCAACAAGCTTCAGGTGGAGTTGGCCGAGCGTTTAGGCAAGATTTCCGGCTACGACGACTACCAGTTGTTCCTGATTAACTCGGGTGCCGAGGCCAATGAGAACGCCCTGAAACTGGCTTCATTCAAGACCGGCAACACGCGTGTGCTCTCTTGCGAGAAGGCTTTCCACGGACGTACATCGCTGGCTGTGGAGGTAACGAACAATCCGAAGATCATCGCCCCCATCAATGATAACCACCACGTAAGGTATCTGCCCCTGAACGATCTGGAGCCTTGGGTTCGTGAGTTGTCGAAGGGTGGCGTGGCAGCTGTGATCCTGGAGTGTATCCAGGGCGTGGGTGGCATTCAGATGGCTACACCAGAGTTTGCGCAGGGTTTGGCCTATGCTTGTAAGCGTTATGGTGCCGTACTGGTTTGCGACGAGATTCAGTGTGGCTACGGCCGAAGCGGAAAGTTCTTCGCCCACCAGTGGCTGGGCATCAAGCCCGACATCATCACCGTGGCCAAGGGTATCGCCAACGGATTCCCCATGGGCGGCGTGCTGATATCGCCCGACTTTGAGCCCGTATATGGTCAGCTGGGTACTACCTTCGGCGGCAACCATCTGGCTTGTGCAGCAGCATTGGCTGTGCTCGACGTGTTCGAGGGCGAAGGTCTGGTGGAGAATGCCCGCGTGATAGGCGACTACCTGATAGAAGGTATCAAGGGCATCGGCTCATCGCACATTCTGGATGTTCGTGGCCGCGGACTGATGATTGGCATCGAACTGGATATGCCTCATAAGATGGTACGCAAGCCACTCATCAAGCATGAGCATTGCTTTACGGGTTGTGCCGGGCAGAATATCCTGAGATTGCTGCCACCACTCTGTCTCAGCAAGGCAGAGGCCGACGACTTTATCGAGAGACTGATAAGAGTACAGCCGGAAGAAGACGATTAAAAGGTAAAAGGGTAATAAGGTAAAAAAGTAAAATGAAAATAGCAGTGATTGGTGCTGGTGCCATGGGTGGCGCCACCGTTGAGGGCCTCATCAGAGGCAAGCAGTTTAAGAACGAAGATATTACCGTGAGCGATCCCTCACAAGCCGTGGTGGAGAAATTCGCCAAGACGGGCGTGAGTGTAACCACCGATAATAAGTTGGCCGCTGATACAGCCGACATCGTATGTGTGGTAGTAAAGCCTTGGCTCGTAGAGCGTGTGCTGAAAGATATTAAGCCCGAGCTCGACCCCAAGAAGCAGATTCTGATTGTGATAGCTGCCGGCGTATCGTCGGAGAGCATCCAGGGTTGGTTGGGTGAGCAGTGTCCCCCACTCTTCCTCGTTATCCCCAACATCGCCATTGCTGAGATGGCATCGATGACCTTCATCGTACCTGTGAATGCCTCGGAGGAGAACACCCAGACGGTAGTAAGCATCTTCGACGAGATGGGTCATACGCTCATCACCGACGAGCAACATCTGGCCGCTGGCACCACCTTGGCCTCTTGTGGTATTGCCTACGCCATGCGCTATATCCGTGCCGCCTCAGAGGGTGGCGTGGAACTGGGCTTTAAGGCCGACGATGCCAAGAAGATCGTGATGCAGACCATGAAGGGAGCCGTAGAGTTGCTGGAGGCCAGCGGTATGCACCCCGAAGCCGCCATCGACCTGGTAACTACACCTGGAGGCGTAACCATCAAGGGTCTTAACGAGATGGAGCATGCAGGATTCACATCGGCTGTGATTCGCGGACTGAAAGCAGGAGCGAAGTAATTTGTGACTAGGCATGAAGAGGGCACTTAAATGGCAGCATGTAATGAGAGTGGTAGTGATACTATTCGCTATTCACTGTTCTTTATTCACTGCTATGGCCCAAGATACCCCCAATGCCCGTCAGGCCAAACGTATATTCAATACGGCTTGGAATCGCATCTATGGCGATGAGGGCGTAAGGTTCCATTATAAGATAGACATTCTGCACCTTTACAAGGAAGAAGGAATATCGTGTAATAAGGGCGACAAGGAGCGATCGGAACATAAAAACACCATCATCTACAGCGATGGAAAGTTGAAGCATGTGGTCCGCACCAACAAGAAAGTGGTGGAACTTCACGATCCGAAGGTGAACAAAGCCGACGAAAAGCTCCAGATGTTTAAGTTTGACCCTGACAGTTACAACTACGCTATCGCCAAGGATCCGGAGGGATTCCTGATAACCCTGACAGCCAAGCCAGGCGCGAAGGTGAAGATGAAGAAGGTAGAGGCCATCATTTCAGAAGGCAACTACTACCCCAAGCGCTTACGCATCAAGGTAAGCATCTTCTGGTGTAACATCTTCATATCCGACTTCCAGGCGGGCAATATCGACGATAGCATCTTCGTATTCCCCAAGGAGAAGTATAAGGACTTTAAGGTGGAGGACCTGAGATAGTTGAGAGTTTAGAATTGAAAATTGAAAATTAAGAGATATTATGGATGAACAGTTAAAACAAATTGGCGAGCGTTTGCGCGGATTGCGCGACGTGCTCGACATCCCCGTAAGCGAGATGGCCGAAACCATCGGAATCTCGGCTGAGAAGTATGAGAGAATAGAGGCTGGCGAACTCGATATCACCATCTCTAATCTGATGAAAATTGCCAAGAAGTACGGCGTATCGACGGAGGAATTGATCTTTGCCGAGGCTCCCCACATGAAGAGCTACTACGTAACTCGTAAAGGTCAGGGCATGAGTATTGAGCGTACAAAGGCGTACAAGTACCAGAGTCTGGTGGGAGGATTCGTGGGCCACAAGGCCGATGTATTCATCGTAACCGTGGAGCCCAAGCCCGAGGCACACACCATTTATAAGAATACACATCCGGGCCAGGAGTTCAACCTCGTACTCGAGGGTAAGATGGAGCTCTACATCGCTGGTAAGACCATCATCCTGGAGGAAGGCGACTCGATTTACTTCGACTCCACCAAGCCACACGGCATGCTGGCCGTGGGCAACAAACCCGTAAGATTCTTAGCATTCACAGTAGATTAAAACTAAACTATGGTAGAAAGATTTT
>Ga0310694_10004124_pt1 | contig 14104 bp, 13 predicted proteins | sample 174DNAGHGhighgp2_FD_203884 | JGI IMG/M metagenome (GOLD analysis project Ga0310694, IMG submission 203884) | Sheep rumen microbial communities from Palmerston North, Manawatu-Wanganui, New Zealand - 1742 DNA GHGhigh gp2 (v2) (version 2) | ecosystem: Host-associated > Mammals > Digestive system... | reverse complement strand
TTTTTCAATATGAAAGATATACACCCAACGTTTGTTGTGCGACACTCAAGCCCGCAGGTTCTCACGTTTCTTCAAGTACATAGACCACAATTCATCGAAATACTCGTCGACCGAAAGGCGTTCGTGGTTGCCGTCGGCTGCCATAGGCACATTCTTCTTTACTGTGGTCGAATTGCAATAGGCGAAAGCAGGTTCCGCCGCAGACGGAGTGGATTGCTCGTTGATTGTATAAGGTTTCACAGCCATATCATCATATTTTTTCCATTTGCAAAGAATAGTTTTCAGGCCTCTTGCCTGCCCAAAAACTATTCGTAGTAAACAATGTCGCGCGTGACGATGTATTGCATGACGGGGTCGCCGTCCACCAGCTCGCTCTCCGTGCGGCGCGTCCAGTTGCCGTTGCCGTCATATTCGTAGGCGAACACCGTCACCGTCATCTCCACCTCCGCTTCGCTGTAGTCATAGAGCGTCTGCGAGACAGGCTCGTTGTTCTCGTCGTACTCGTAGCGCCATTCCTGCATCTTCCTGCCGTTGCAGTCGAAGACGACCTTCTTGCTGACATTCATCCCCTCGTAGCTGAACACCTCTCGACGGTATATGTTGCCGGCACCGTCGTTCAGCGAGCGCTGCATCAGGCGGCCACGCTCGTCGTAGCGCACCAGCGTGCGGTTCTCTATCTGGCGGTCAGCATCCTCCACCCACATCTCTTTCAGCACGTTATGCGCATCGTAGGAATAGTAGGTGCGGCCTATGATGTTCTCGTTGTTGTCAACAATCTGCTCCAGCGTCGTCAGGCCGAAGCCGTCGTGCTTGAAGCGCGAACGGAAAATCACATCCGCCTCCGGAGTGACATACGTCATCGTCTTGCGCAAACCACGCGAATTGTAGGCCGTCTCCAGCCGTTCCAGGATGTCACCCTCGGCGGTCACGCCCTCAAAATCGGTACGCGCCTCGTATGTTATCTTTGTCACCGTTTTCACGCGACCGTGAAGCCCGTCGAGCGTCACGTCGTTGCCTGTCGTCTGCGACACCGCTACCAGCGCATGTGCGACAAAAAGAAATGCGACAAAAAAAATGCGAATCTTCATATCCTATTATTTATAAGGTTGTTGAATTGAACTTTTTGATGTTGTTATTACCCTGATTCAGAAAGCAAAGATACAAAAATTGAACGATTTGACAAAAAATTAGTATTTTTGCAGTCTTTTTACGATAACGCATGACAACGCAAAATATTATATTGCTAAGTTTTATTTTATACACCGCCCTCCTTTTTGGGGTGATGTGGCTCTCCTCGCGCAAGAGCGGCGACAACGACACCTTCTTCCGTGCCGGCCGCAAGTCGCCATGGTTCGTCGTCGCCTACGGCATGCTCGGTGCCTCGCTCTCGGGCGTCACCTTCATGTCCGTCCCCGGTGGTGTCTACTACGGCGATTTCACCTATATGCCACTCGTATTTGGCTATGTCATAGGCTATTTCGTCATTGCCTTCTTGCTGTTGCCACTCTACTACAAGCTCAACCTCACATCCATCTACTCCTATCTCGGACAGCGTTTTGGCAACACCTCTGAGCGCACAGGCTCCCTCTTCTTCATCCTCTCGCGCCTGCTCGGCTCCGCGTTGCGCATGTATCTCGTCGTCTTTGTGCTCTACGAGCTGGTTTTCAGCTCATGGGGCATACCTTTCTGGGTTCCAGCGGTGGCCTTCATCGCCCTCATCCTGCTCTACACCTTCCGCGGCGGGCTGAAAACAGTGGTGTGGACCGACACCCTGCAGACCACCTTCCTCCTCCTCGCCGCCGTCATGACAGTGGTGATGATTCTCAAAAACCTCGACATGTCCATTCCGCAACTGCTGAAAGCCAGCGCCGACGATGGCTACACTCGCATGTGGGAGACCGACATAAACCACCCCAAATACTACTGGAAACAAATCATTTCGGGCGCTTTCATCACCATCGCCATGACAGGCCTCGACCAGGATATGATGCAGAAAAACCTGACTTGCAAATCCTTGCGCGACGCACAAAAGAACGTCATCACCTCCAGCTTCCTCTTCATCGTCGTCAACATCATCTTCCTCACCCTCGGCGCCGCGCTCATCTACTACGGCACCCACACTGCCGGTTTTGAAATGCCCGTCGGCGCCGACGGACGTGTGCTCGGCGACAAAATATACCCCCTCATCGCTCAGTCGATGGGCGGCATCACGCTCGTCTGCTTCGTGCTCGGAATGATAGCGGCAGGCTACAGCAGCGCCGACGGCACACTCACCGCACTAACGGCCACCCTCTGCTACGACTTCCTGCATTTCGACCGACGCGACGACATCGACGAACGCCACAAGGTGCGCTACCGCAAGATGGTGCATGTCGCCTTCGCCCTACTCTATCTGCTGGTAATCATCGCATTCCGGCCATTCCACAACGACTCGCTCATCAACATACTCTTCGACATCGCGGGCTACACCTACGGCCCGCTGCTCGGCCTCTTCGCCTTCGGCCTCTTCACCAACAGGGGTGTGCGCGACCGCCTCGTCCCCATTGTGGCAATCGCCTGCCCCGTGCTGTGCTATCTGCTCAAACTCTACTCCGCACAGCTCTTCGGCGGCTATCAGCTGGGCTTCGAACTGCTACTCCTCAACGGCATGCTCACCTTTGCCGAACTATGGATAATCTCCAAACCGAAACATAATAATGTCATCCATGAAGACAAAAAAGAAATATAGTAATTTTATAGCTCTGACTATGACCGCTTTACTCCTTGCCGGATGCAGCCACTACACCGTCTACCCCGTCAAGGACAACCCCACATTCACCATCGAGGGTGGCACACTCTACGCCCTGCCGCGCACACAGCTATGCATCTCGCTGACCATCGAGCGACGCGACCTCTCCAACGCGCCCTACAGTCCCTACGCCACCGAGGTGATAGGCGCCTCGGCACGCGACGTCGACACAGCCTTCAACATCGTCGACATGAGCCTCAAGACAGCCAACGTCGCCGACCCCGACCAGTTCTTCTACGTCGTCATCAAAAAAGGCTCGCTGCATGTCGACAACAGGCACTTGCTGCTCGCCATCGGCATGGACTCGCCCGCCACGACAACCGACGACGACGCCATTGGCGGTACGCCCATGCTCACCCAGACCTCCATGCCTTCCAACAACATGGAATACAACCTCTACGACCATGCCGACACCTTCTACACACGCCGTGACCGCCACGACCAACCCACCATGGTGTCGACACGCAAGGACATACGCAACATGCGCCAGCGCGCCGTGGCGGCGGCACAACGGCTCGACGAACTCAAGGAACGCCAGCTCGAACTGCTCAATGGCGACAACGAAGACAACTACGACGCGCACACCATCCAATTCCTCTCGAACAAACTGCAAGAGCAAATCGACATCATCATCGCCCAGTTCTGCGGAACGACAAAACGCGAGACCATAACCTTCTACGTCACACCAACCTACAAACGCAACACCGACTTCAGCGACACGCTCGTCTGGTTCTCCCCCTCCGCGGGGCTACTGAACGGCGACGGCAAGATTCCGGCCGACGCCTCGCCCATAGTGTGCAACGTCACCAACGAGAACGACATGTGGCGCGCTCAGCGTTTTGTGCGCTACCACACCAACTCGAAGATTGCCGTGCAGGACGGCAAGGCGCACAAGACCTTCCGCTACCGCATGCCCGAGCAAGCCACGGTGAACATCACCGCTCCCTCGATGGTGCTGCGCCAAAGGGTTACAATCTCTCAATACGGCCCCATAATGGAACTGCCGCGACGCAACGTCCGCGCCCGATTCGACCCAACAACGCTCGACCTGCGCGAATACCACCACGAGTAACCATCCCCACAACACTCTCCATTTCAGAATAATGACAGATTTCAACATACTGGTTTTAGGCTCAGGAGCCGCAACGCCAACCCACACACGCAAATGCAGCGCTCAGCTGCTCAATGTCTGTGGCACTAAGATACTGATAGACTGCGGCGAGTCCACCCAGAACCAACTACGACACAACCACCAGAAAATACAGTCCATCAGCAGCATCTTCATCTCGCACCTCCACGGCGACCACTTCTTCGGACTGCCGGGGCTGATATCCACCATGCACCTATGCGGACGCACCGAACCTCTCACCGTCTACGCCCCCACGGGCGCGCGCGAGGCCATCGAACTACTGTTCCGCATCTCGGCGACAACCGTGCGCTTCGAACTCAACATCATCGACCTCGACGTCACCTGTCTGACACGCATCCACGAAGGGCGCAACTTCTCGGTCTCCGCCTTTCCTCTCTACCACTCCATACCCACATTCGGCTTCCTCATCGAGGAGGCGCAGCCGCTGCCAAACCTGCGGCCGATGATGCGCGACAAATACAACATGACCAACGAGGACTGCATCAACGTGAAACACGGCGCCGACCTGACGCTGAGCGACGGCACCGTGATACCGAACAGCCAACTGGTGTCGCAACCGCGGCGCCCTCGTCGCTATGCCTACTGCTGCGACACCGTCTTCGACGAGACCATCGTCCCCAACGTGCAAGGCGTCGACCTGCTCTGCATGGAGAGCACCTTCGACAACGCCTTTGCCGACATGGCGCACGAGCGCTGCCACCTGACGGCCGCACAGGCCGCCACCATAGCGCTGCAAGCCGGCGCCGGACAGCTGCTCCTAACCCACTTCTCGGCACGCTACCGCGACATCAGCGTGTTGATGGACGAGGCTACTGCCATATTCCAGAACACACTGTGCGCCAACGACAACACATGGTACAGCGTCTTCAATTCCAAAAACGCATCGCGCAAAGATGCCTCAACAACTAACACTCAGAACAACGCATAAATGTCCGACCTGCTTAACCAACTCAACGAAGCACAACGCGATGCTGCGGCTTGCACCAAAGGCCCTGTGATGATCATCGCCGGCGCAGGCAGTGGCAAGACACGCACTCTCACCTACCGCATCGCTCACCTGATGGAGGAAGGCGTCGACGCCTTCAACATCCTGGCACTCACCTTCACCAACAAGGCGGCCGCCGAAATGAAGGAACGCATCATGAAGCTGGTGGGCAAGGAGGCCCGCAACCTGTGGATGGGCACCTTCCACTCCATCTTCGCCCGCATACTGCGCTCCGAAGCCGAAAAAATAGGCTACATCAACTCATTCACCATCTACGACACCGACGACAGCAAATCGGTCGTCAAGCAAATAGTCAAGGCCATGAGCCTCGACCCCAAGGTCTACAACCCGGGATATGTGCTGAGCCGCATCTCGATGGCCAAAAGCAGCCTGATGGGACCCGAGGACTACTGCTCGAACCCGGAGATACAACAGACCGACCAGACAGCACACAAGCCACTCATCGGCGAGATATACAAAGCCTACAACCGCAGGCTGCGCAACGCCATGGCCATGGACTTCGACGACCTGCTGTTCAACACCAACATACTGCTGCGCGACTTTCCCGAGGTGCTGCTGAAATACCAGAACCGCTTCCGCTACATCCTCGTCGACGAGTATCAGGACACCAACTACGCTCAGTACCTGATTGTCAAGAAGCTGGCCGCACGCTACCAGAACATCTGCGTGGTGGGCGACGACGCGCAAAGCATCTACGCCTTCCGAGGTGCCAACATTCAGAATATCTTCAACTTCAAGCGCGACTACCCCGCGGTGCAACTCTTCAAACTGGAACAGAACTACCGTAGCACCAAGAACATCGTCAACGCCGCCAACTCTATCATTTCGAACAACAAAGAGCAGATACAGAAGGACATCTGGACCGACAACCCCACGGGCAACCTCATCACGCTGCTGCGATGCAGTGACGAGCGCGACGAGGGCGTCAAGGTCTGCGAGTCCATCATGGACACCCACCTCGGCGACAACCGCCCCTACCGCGACTTCGCAATCCTCTACCGCACCAACATCCAGAGCCGCGCCATCGAGGAGGCCCTGCGACGCAACAATGTGCCGTACCGCATCTACGCTGGTATCTCCTTCTACGGTCGAAAAGAAATCAAGGACGTTCTGGCATACCTGCGTCTGGTGGTGAACAACCACGACGACGAGTCGCTGGCGCGCGTCATCAACCTGCCCGCACGCGGTATAGGCAACACCACCATGGACCGCATAAGGCTCGCCGCCACCGACAACGACGTGAGCATCTGGACGGTGATGGAACACCTGCCGGAGTTCGCACTCGGCATCAACAGCGGCGTCATGAACAAAATAGAACAGTTCATGACCATGATACGCCTCTTCTCGGCACACGTATACGACACCAGCGCCTACGACCTCGCCAAACGCATCGTCAACGCCTCCGGACTTATCACCATGCTACGCGAAGACGACGACCCCGACAACCCCAACCGCATAGAGAACATCGAGGAACTCCTCAACGGCATTCAGGAATACTGCGAACGCGAAGAGATGATCACACCCGGCGACAACGAGACCGATGAAGAGGGCGAGCCACAACCGGCAGAGCCAAGCATCAAAACGCTCGACATGTTCCTGCAACAGGTGCTTCTGCTCACCTCGGAGGACAAAGACGACGAGAAGGATGCCGACAAAGTATCGCTGATGACCATACACGCCGCCAAAGGTCTCGAATTCCCCTACGTCTACGTGGTCGGCATGGAGGAGAACCTCTTCCCGTCGATGCTCTCCATCAACTCGAGGCAGGAACTCGAGGAGGAACGGCGCCTCTTCTACGTCGCCGTGACGCGCGCCGAGACACAGCTCACACTCTCATACGCCATGATGCGCTTCCAGTACGGCAACACCTCCTATCAGGAAATGAGCCGCTTTGTGGAGGAGATAGACCCTCGCTTCATCATGATGCCTCGACAGCAATCCGCCTTCCCTAAGCCCGGCAATCCGCCACGCAAGATTTATGGCATAGGCACCCCAAAAGCATCAGCACTGTCCACCGGTATGACGGAGCCACAGGGTGCCAACCGCTTTCTGAAACGCAAGGAGGTGCATCAGCCGGCCAGAAGCGTCAACGGACCGACAATGGGCAACTCGCCCACCGAAATAGCGGCGATACAACCCGGCATGACAGTAAGCCACGCCAAATTCGGCGTCGGCAAAGTGCTGACGGTGGAAAGCAGTGGCGACAGCCGTAAAGCAGTGATTTTCTTCGAGAACATCGGACAGAAACAGCTGATGCTGAAATTCGCCAAGCTGACCATCATCTCCTGACGTCACCGTCGAAGGGCTCTGTTAGTACCCTCGCCTGCCGTCATTCGGTCTCGTAGCCGAACTTGCGCAACGCCGCTTCGCTGTTGCGCCAGTCTTTCAATACCTTGATGCGCAACTCCAGATAGCAACGCTTGCCCGTAAACTCCTCTATATCCTTGCGCGCCTCCATGCCGAGCCTCTTTATCGACTTGCCGCCATGCCCTATCAGTATTGCTTTCTGCGACTCACGTTCGACGAAGATGAGGGCGCTGATTTTGTCGAGGGTCTCCCCTTCCCTATAGCTCTCGACAGCCACCTCGCAACTGTATGGTATCTCCTTGTCGTATAGCATCAATATCTTCTCGCGCACTATCTCGGAGACGAAGAAACGCATCGAACGGTCTGTCAGCTCGTCCTTCGGAAAATAAGGCGGGTTCTCGGGCAACAGCTCCATGATATGGTCGAAAATCTTGTCGACATTGAAGCCCTCCAACGCGGAACATGGCACCACGATGGCGCGCGGTATCAGTGCCTGCCACTCGGCCATCTTCTGCTGCACGGTGGATTGATCGGACAAGTCTATCTTATTGATAACCACTATCACAGGCACTTCCGAAGCTATCACCTTGTCGAGCGTCTGACGGTTTTTCAGCGCCTCGCCCTTCTCCGTAACAAGCAGGAAGAGGTCGGCATCCTGCAACGCACTGCCCACAAACGACATCATCGACTCGTGGAGCTTGTAATGCGGATTGACAATACCAGGTGTATCTGTGTAAACTATCTGGAAATAATCACCATTGACAATACCCATGATGCGATGACGCGTAGTCTGCGCCTTGCTGGTTATGATTGATAGTTTCTCGCCGACAAGGGCATTCATCAACGTGGACTTTCCCACATTTGGATTTCCTATTATATTGACAAAACCGGATTTGTGCATTGTTTACTTTATTAATGTTTGAAAATAGGTTTTACGTAGACCGATAGCCACTCACTCCACTATCTTGATGATTTCGGACAGCGACGTCACGGTGTAGGAGGGCATAGCACTGTCGGCAGGCAACGCTCTGCCCTGCGGGTTGTAGAACACCTGTGGAATGCCGGCACTCATGGCGCCCAGTATATCAACCTGATAGTCGTCGCCAATCATCAGACACTCTCTGGCGGTGGCACCCATGCGGCGCTTCGCCTCGTCGAAGAACCGCCTGTCGGGTTTCATGCTTCCCATTGTCTCCGAGAGGAATACATAGTCGAAGAAGTCCAACAGGCCCGAGTTGCGCATCTTCTGCATCTGCACATCGACAAAGCCGTTGGAAGCCACCGCAAGGCGGTAGTCACCACGTCGTGCATGGAGCCATTCCAGCAATTCGCGAGCTCCGGGCATCAGTCCGACCTGCAACGAACACTCCGCCAGATAGTCTCTGTCCATCTTGCAAGCAAGCCTGACGACATCCGTGCTGTCGACATCGACGCCAAAAGCGGCAAAAGTAAGAGTGAAACGCTGTAGCGACAACTTCTCCCGGCTGAGGGTGCCATTCCTATACGCCTCCCACAACATATCATTTATCGAGCGGTAGCGGTCGTGATATGTCTCGAAATCAACATGCAACAAATCCTTGAGCCCACACCGCTCAAAAAGAGCACGATGTACACGCTCGGCGTTGCCATCGAAATCCCACAAGGTGCGGTCCAGATCAAAGATTAGATAACGCATGTCTCTAAAAAAAGGTCGCGCCGCCATAAGCGTCGCGACCCATAATAACATTCACACAACTAACAACTTATTCAGCAGCAGCCTCAGTGTCGGCAGTTGCGGAAGCACGTGTGCTGTTGACAACAAGAACTTCGCTGCTCTTAGGATTCAGGAACTCATAGTTATCGGTAGGAATGTCCTGAACTTTAATACGCTGAGCGACATCAAGATTTGTGATGTCAACCAGAATTTCGCTCGGCATGTTGGCAGGAAGCGACTTCACGTTGAGGCGTTTCTGTTTGTAAGCAAGCTTGCCACCCTTCATAACACCCACGGAGGTACCGGTGGTGTGGACAGGGATAGACATAACGATAGGTTTGTCGTCACTGAGTTCATAGAAATCAGCATGATAGACGATATCGGTCACAGGATGGTACTCGATATCCTTAAGCATAGCAGTGTGCTTGACACCGTTGATGTCGATTTCCACGAAACAGGGTTCTGGGTTGAAAATCACACGGTTGAACTGGGTCTGGCCAAGGCTGAAGAGAATCTGCTCGCCTTTGCCGTACATAACACATGGCACCTTGTCTTCGCGACGCAGAGCCTTAGCATCTTTTTTCCCTACGTGCTCACGCAGAGCACCGCTCATAGATACTGTTCTCATGATAAATTAGAATTTAATTGGTTTATAAAAAAAAATAATAATAAGGATCTTACATATACTTTATTGCCGTGCCATAAACCAATACCTCAGCAGCCTGAGTCATTATGGCCGATGTTGAGAAGCGCATTCCTATGATGGCGTCGGCGCCCATATCTTTAGCCTGACCAACCATGCGTTGAACGGCGTCAGTGCGTGCCTTGTCCATCATGCGGGTATAGGCTTTAAGTTCACCTCCAACCATATTTTTGAGACCTTGACCGAAATCGCTGAACAAGTTCTTGGTCTGAATGGTGCAGCCGGTGACGACACCGAGCAACTTATAATTTCTTTCCTGAAGGTTTTCAACAGTAAAAAGATCCATTACAATGGCAATATTAATGTTCAATCTTGTGGATGACACCCTTATGATGGATAGTTGTCTCATAAAGGTTGTCAAGTGATTCACAGGTAGTTACACGGCGGATAGCCTCAGCGAACAGCCAGTCGCAAGAGAGGACTCTGATTTTGGAGGACTCGCGCTTCAGCGGAATGGTGTCGCTGACTACGAGCTCTTCAAGGTCTGAATTCTCAATCTTCTCGATGGCGTTTCCCGAAAGGACAGGATGGGTTATCATAGCACGGACGCTCTTGGCACCACTGGCCTTGATAATACCTGCGGCCTTGCAGATGGTCGAGCCTGTGTCGATGAGGTCGTCGAGCAGGATGACATGCTTGCCTTCAACCTCACCAATGAGGCGCATCTCGCCAATCTCGTTAGGTTTGTTACGATGCTTGTAGCAAATCACAAAACTGTTGTTCAGCGTCTTGGCATACATTCCGGCACGTTTGCTGCCACCCATGTCGGGCGACGCGAACATGACGTCCTCGATGTCGAACTTCTCGCGGATATAAGGCATGAACAGCGAAGAGCCGAAGAGGTGGTCGACGGGGATGTTGAAAAAGCCCTGAATCTGGTCAGCATGGAGATCCATGGTGATGAGACGGTCGACGCCGGCGGCAACCAGCATGTCGGCTATCAGGCGCGATGCGATGGGCACATGCGGTTTGTCCTTGCGGTCCTGACGGGCAAATCCATAATAAGGAATAACAGCGACAATCTTGCTTGCCGATGCGCGCTTGGCGGCATCAACCATCATAAGGAGCTCGAACAGATTGTCGGTAGGAGGCGTAGTAGACTGAATGATGAAGACGATTCCGCCACGAATAGACTCCTCGAAGGAGGGCTGAAATTCACCATCAGCATATTGGAAGACTGATGAGTTGCCAAGAGGTATTCCATAAATTTCGGCAACACGGCGAGCCAACGAAGCAGTGGCTCTGCCTGCGAAAATGAATACTTTATCAGATGTTTGCATTCCCTGGATTAGTTTAATAATGGACTGCAAAAATACTACATTTTTTTTAATTAGCAGGAAAAGAACAAAAAAAATTTGCCAGTTTGAAAAATTGATGTACCTTTGCAATTGGAAAAGACAAGCAAAAAGGGCAAGAAATCCAGCAGAAAAAGCTGAGTTTTAACCACTAAATCCTTTTTCTATCTTTCCGCATTTTTCTCTCAAAAACCTGCCCTGGTGGTGGAATGGTAGACACGGTAGACTCAAAATCTGCTGCTCGCAAGGGCGTGAGGGTTCAAGTCCCTCCCGGGGTACAAAAGGATTTTGCAAGTAACTCAAAATGAGAAGAATTGCAAAATCCTTTTTCTTTTATATCCCAAATTTGGTCATAATTTGGTCATATTTTCGAGAAATGGATGAAAAAAGGGGTGCCGTTTGACACCCCTATAACATTGTTTCAATCCCTTTTCAAAATAGTCCATCCACAGCAGCAATCGCCACGCTGTCGGCATATTCATCCAAAGATAGTTTCACATAATTGTAAAACATCGTTTCTGTTCTATGACCGCTAACGCTCATCATCTGCGAAACAGAAAACTTGTGAGAAAGATACATATTCGTGATACAGCTTCGTCTTGCCGTATGACTCGCCACAAGTTCCCATCGTGACTTTACGGGATAACCGTGTTCGTCGTACTCATACAACACCATCCCCCTTTTCTTTGCTTCCTTCTCTGCCCTTCGTTCTTTCAATGTTAGAACCGTCCTTTCCTTCTTTTGAAGGCTTGGTACCGTTACCGATAATCTTTTGCAGATTTCCTTTATAGTCCTATTTAGGTTTTGGTCACAAATCTTGGGGACGTTATAGTCATATTTCTTTAACAAGGTCTCCAACCTCTCATCCATAATGGGAATAACCACCGTACCAGAAGTCTTCTCCTGTCTCAACCTGATGACTTTTGTACCACTATGGGTGATGCCGATAGTTGATTTTTCAATTCTGCTGTAATCACTGTACCTTAATGCTGTAAAGCACCCAATCAGGAAAACATCCCTAACCTTCTCTTCAAATCCAGTGAGCGGCATATCATATAGAGCAGACAATTCTTCTTTGGTAAGGTATATTTCCTTTGCCTTGTCCTCATCCTTGACTTGATGCCTTTTCAAAAAACTGAACGCGATATGGTTATTATGCAGCCCCTGTCTTTCCGCTGCACCAATCAGTGTCTTAAACATACTAATATGTTTGTCAATAGTATACTTCATATATCCTTTACCCTCCAGATAGGCGATGTATCTGTCCACCAATGACTCATTGATGTCATCCCAACCGAACGGTCTATTGCCGTAAAAATCCAAAAATACTCTACGAAACTGCTCCCAATTCTTCACAGATTGCTTTGCGTATCTCTCTTTCCTTGAATTGCGAACATCCCCATTCTCAATACCTTTGATGTAATTGATGACGAAGTTCTTGACATTGCTTCTTTTCTTGTCCTCGACATACTTCTTGAGTTCCTCTGCCCGTTTCAGTTCATTTCTCTTATCCACCAACACAATACTCTCGATAGCACTCTCCAAGTTTTCCTTAGTCAGTCTATGATGCCTCCGCATATCCGTGACGGCCTCCTCAATAAGGGCGACCTTCTTGGATATGCCTTTCTTGTTGAGATAGTTGTTCAGTTTCCTCTCGGATTGAGAGACCTCGTTCCACTCCGCTACATCAACCTTCATCAACAGGTTTACCCAAAGGACAGCACCCTCGACATTCATCCGAGTATGTAGAGGGTGCATCCCTTCATTCTGCTTGGTTCGTAATACCAGTTTCATCAGCAAGCGGTTCTAACCAATCCTTCTGATTCTGCGTTCAGCACATCCCTCATCGAGTAGACTTTTCTTCGCCCCCCAAGAGGCAACGGCGAAATTACACCATCTCTTTCCCAATTGTGGAGAGTGTTTCTTGTAATGCTCCATCTCTTACACAGTTCTTCGGCATTCAGCCGTCTGTCTTCAAGATTGGCATTGCACAGCTTGTCATCGATGACCTCTTCAACGGCCTCTTTAACCAAGTTCTTAAAAGTACACTTCAAACCTTCAACGACATCTGCCCAGCACCTTGTGTTCAACAATGTCAATTCATTTCTACATTGTTCCATATCTATTGTAATTTATAGTTTTCTTTTTTTGATATACGCGTTATTACATTACATTCAATCTTAATGTAATAACGGAAATATTTTGCAAGCATTGCATTCACACTGAGTGTTTTAGCTTTATTTTGCTTTCTATATCAACATCCAGTTTGTGTCTCGCCGATGCACCAACGAGCGCATCAGCATTTAACCAGTTCCCGAAAGAAAGAACTCATCACACTCACCACGATGGAATTTCCGGCGAGTTTCATCATTTGTGCGTCAGAGAGGCCACTCGCCGCAACCTTTGCGACATCATCCCGCTCAACTCCCATAAGCATTAGCCCCTCACGGCCGCTTAACTCTCGTACTTTATACTCACCATCATCCTCTATGAGTATCTTGGGCGGGATGGCCAAAGTGAGCGTTGGGCTGCATCCTTTGGCGGAATACACTCGCCCGTCTTGGGGATTGTAAAAATTTGTTCTATTCACTATCAAATTTCCCAGTTGGATGATGTGCGGTCGGGTTCCAACTTCAAATGAATCCAGAGGCTCTCCAAAGAGATTTTCCCCAGCCAAGGGCTCCTCGTCCAATTCCGTTACTTCTTTGTTTGCAAACTTTCTCTGTTTGCCTTTCTTTGCGTTCTTTACGTCCATAACTAATTCTGTTTTACTGCGAATTTCAAAAAATGATTATTATATCTTACATAGTTGTTTACAATGTCCTCGTCCGCACATAACTTTCGGTAGAGGTCTTGTCCGAGTTCTTCCTTGGTGAGCATATAGTCTTCCACAGAAGAGGTCAGTATCTTTGCTTTGGGGAACACAAATTCCGTCTTGGGGTCCATCACGGAGACGACAAAGATGCGACTTCTGTCTTGCGGGATGCCGTATTCATTTCCGTTCAGGATTTTCCAGTACGAAGTGTAGCCGAGGGATGCAAGTAAACCAACCCATTTATTGAATGTATGAATGAAATTCTGCGATACCAACATCTCGACATTCTCCAACATCAGATATTTCGGTCTCTTTATCTCGATTGCCTTCTTGCATTCCCACAAGAG
>Ga0310694_10004123_pt1 | contig 14105 bp, 26 predicted proteins | sample 174DNAGHGhighgp2_FD_203884 | JGI IMG/M metagenome (GOLD analysis project Ga0310694, IMG submission 203884) | Sheep rumen microbial communities from Palmerston North, Manawatu-Wanganui, New Zealand - 1742 DNA GHGhigh gp2 (v2) (version 2) | ecosystem: Host-associated > Mammals > Digestive system... | reverse complement strand
CATAGTACATCGACACGCGCTGGTTGCCGCGGTCGCCGTCGCCGTCCACCATCTGCACGCAACGATTCCAGGCATCGGCCTGTCGGCGGAACATGTCGGCCAGCTCGTTGCCGCCCTGGTTGTCGATGCCCTCGGTGAGGTTGTCGAACACCTCGGCCATGCGGTCGGCGATGTCGGTGGCTATGTCGCCAGCGGCAAAGCACAGCAGCATGTGCCGCACCAGCTGCTTGCGGGCCTCGAGCACTTCGGCCTTGATGCTGTCGATGGTCTTGTTCTGGTCGCGCATCAGCCGCTCGATGCGGTCGACCTCGCGGTCAAGGCCTGAGGACCGCAGCACGTCGCGCTGCACCTTCATGTTGTGGAGCTTGCCGTAGGCGGCATCGAGCCGCCTCAACGGCAGGAAGTAGAATTTTCTTTTGACTTTTGCCATTTTTGGTTGTTGTTTTTATAGGTTACGTTGTCAATGAATCTCTTAACCTTGCTGCATTGCAGCGGTGTCTCTCGCTTGCGGTCGTAGGGCAAGCAGCCCACGCAGTAGCGGCACAGGTTGCGTGCCAGCGTGCTGGGTCGCACGGCTATCAGTGTCTCTCCTCGGTTGCTCATGATGGGTTCAGGGGTTGTGGTTCGCGTTGTTCGTATCCGTGGCAGCCGGCCTTGGCGAAGTCTGTCTCCAAGTTGTCGATGCCATCAAAGCAGGGGTAGTTGACGCAGCGGAGGCATCCGCGCTCCCTTGTCGGTGGTCGGCGCGTTGGTTTCATTCGGTTGGGCCGGCGGCCTTGTTTGCGCACGCCGATTGTCTTTGCCCGTGCCCTGACGCTCTCGGTCGAGCGGTGCAGCATTTCGGCGACATCGGCGGTGGATGTGGTCGGGTACAGGCGACGGATCAGTGCGTCCTCCTTCTTGGTGTAGAGGCGCGGCTTTGTCGTGCTATTTGAAGTTGTGCTGGTCATAGTTGTCGCTTTTGATGTTGCGCCACCGCCATTCGTGGTAGATGACAATGGCCAGGTACATCGCCCCGGCCAGCGCCAGCAGGGCGAGGATGATGGCCAGCAGGGCGAGGATGATGGTGATGAGTGTTGTCATAGCTCTCTCTGTTTCTTTAGTGTCGGTCGGTTCTTGTCCGTGATTATCGGGTAGGTATATTTTTCTGCGGGGTTGTAGGTGTCAGCCCACAATCTTATCCAGCGCGGCAGCCTCTCGTCCGTGCATCGGTTGAGCCAGTTTCGGAACTCGAAGGCTGCGCTCTGCATCTGCCCGAAATTGCGCAACGGTGTGTTTGTGCGGTTCTCTAGCCAACACACCACATAGCCAACTCCCTTTTGGTTGTCAATCCACGCTCTCATATCAGTATCTCTTTGTCTTTGAGCTGGCGGTATGTGCGCCAGAACTCGCTTACCTTGGAGCAGCAGCGGGTGCATTCGACGCGCCCTTTGGCGCAGAGCTTGACGATGCCGTCGGGCATGATGAGCGGGCAGCACAGCCGCACCGCGTCAGTTATCAGTTCCTTGTCTGCTTTGGTCATAGTCTCTTGATTTTGATTAGTGGCTCCTCACCCACACACATTGCCTCGCTTGCATCAACCGTGACGGTTGACTTGTCCTCATCTTGTCTATCCAGCCAAAGCTGGTGGCGCAGAACTTGGTGTATATCAAACAAGATGTCGGCGGTCTGGTCATAGTGGATGCCGTTTAGTGCATTGCTTTCCAGCCCCCAGAATCGTTTCTTGATGTACTTGCACAAGTCCTCGGCTTCGAAGCGCATGTCTCCCCAGCCGCCTTCCCACTCCTTGTCTATCATCTTGCCTGTCGCCTCCTTGCATCTGCGTTCCCATGCAGCCTCCATCAGTTCTTTGAATGCCCAATCTTGGCCGCATATCAATCGGCTAAATTGGTCGCACGCATAAGACAGTAGTTGCACCTGCCGCTTGGTAAGCGTGATTTGGTAGGTTGGCTCAATCTTCTCACTCATTGTTATTGTCGTTTGGGTTGTGATACATGAAATACTTGCATTGCCCATCCTTTGGCTTGAACTCGCCGAACCAGTGGTAGTCATCCATGGTCTGCCCCAGCTGCCAGCGCAGGCAGGTGTGTCGGATGGGGCAGGTTGCGTGTCCGCATGCTGCGATGTCGTTGTTATGTCGTATCATTGCTCACCTCCTTTCTCGTTCTCTCCGTTAAGGGCTGTTCTTAATTTGTTTTCAAAATCTTGGAGAGGAGGGCAATCTGGGATACGCATCCAATGGGTTATTTTCACATCTTGCCCTATATTGTCTGTTTCCGTGTAGTAGTCGCCATCTTCATCGCAATACAAAACATTATCATAAAATTTCGGCAACTCGTCCTCCACGCTTATCCAGTGAGGATGCTGGTCACACCAACTCAAAGCAAACGCAAGTGCATGCAGGGTTTCAGTGCTGCACTTACCCATGTATTTGCACCATGCCTCGTTTAATTCATCTTGTCGTGTCATAGTTCAACCTTACTATTTAATTTTATAGGCGAGTGACTCTAAAATAATTGCCACTGAAGTGTTGCATCCAGTCGCCCACCATCAAATCTTGTTTAGTTATATTATCCATCTTGCATTGCTTTTTTGAAATCATTTATCAGTCTGCCCATGTCCAGCATGCGGCCATATCCTATGGGCTGGACATATCTCTCAATGTTATCTTGCAGCCACTGGCTGGCTCGCTCAATCATCGTGCGGTCGGCCTCCTCAAAGCCTTTGCGGAAGCCAATCCGCTCTCGGTAGTTTGAGCATTGGCGGTTCATTTCCTGCCGCATCTCTTCTTGTCGTGTCATCCCTCACCTCCTTCCTTGTCTGCCGAGTCAGGATATTCCTGCTCCTCGGTCATCTGACTGAGCTGCATGTCGACATCGTGCAGCATGGACTTCACGCGATAAATCGCGTGCTGCCACCCGAAGCTTGCAGCCAAATAGATCAGAAACTTCTCATGTGCGTTATATGTGACGGTCGTGAATGTCTCGTCAACAAGTTTCTTTATTTCTGGGCTAATTCGTGTCATGGTTGTTGCTCGTTAAATTCGTTATACGTCTCCTCCCAGCCATCGCACTCCTCAATGACTCTCAGCAGATGCTGCTTTGCTCTCACGCCCATCGGTGTGGCCGTGTCCTCGATGCTGTCGAGCATCGCCGCCGCCAGCTGCTTGCACTCGGCAATCAGCTCCAGCGGTGTCATGTGGATGCTCGTCCACTCCCGCTGCGGGTCGTTCAGGTTGTCGAACTCGTCGTAGTCGTTCGACCACAGCTCATCGGTTCTGCGAAGTTCAAACACCGCCTCAATGTTGTACTCTCGTTCCTCTGGCTCCACTTGGTTGTATGGAGCGTTCGGGTCAAATTCCGCCCCCGGTGGATAATAGCCTGATTCTCTCATGATTGTTTGGTTTTTGGTTGGTTAATAGATTAAGCCACGTCAACGAGCGACGCGGCGATGTGTAAGTCAATAAGCGTCTTGCCGATGTCGTCGGTGTGTGCGGCCAGGTAGTCGCCCAGGTCGCAGCCGTCGAACATATAGCCAATATCGCCCGCCTCGCAGATGGTGCTGATGCGTACCGTGCGACAGCACCCGCAAGCCGCCAACGCCTTGTCATACCAGTCGGCGAACATGCCGTTGTCCGGGAAGATGATCACGTCACGCCCACGCAGCGGCCTCATACGCTCGGCTGTGAGATTGCCGGCTCCACCAGTCGCCATTGGCAGGCATGGGAAGCCGTTGCCGTTGAGCAGCACTTCGGCCAGCAAGGCCGTTTTTTCGCTCTCAAAGATGGCCACCGGCTTGTTCGGTTCCTCCTTCAGCCGGTGCAAGCCGAACAGACATTGCTCAAGATTGTAGCCGTCTAGCCCGAGCATCGTGTGCGCCCATCCGACGCGCCCAGCCCCGCCATCCTTGACGCGGTGTCCGGTGTTTGGGTCGTAGAGCATCACCTTGCCGCCACGGCATCGGTCGCGCTCATCCAGTTGCCAGTATATCGCCGAGCCGTTGCGCGCTGTGCCTATGCCGTACACATCGCACAGCCATTGCGTCTCTGCCGCACTGAAGATTGACCGCAGCCACACAACCAGTGTGTTCCGCCGGTAACCTCCCCACGACTTGATGAGTGTGTCGTCGTCGATGTACGAGCGCAGCGGCTTGATGGGCTGCACATGGTGCATCGGCTCGGTGCGCTGCACCCCGTCACGGTGGTCGCGGAAGTACTGGGCAGGCGTGTAGTGGTAGCCGCACGAGTTGATGTGGTCGCACTTGCCGACTTCGGTCGTTATGGGTTCGCCAGTCGCGTCGACGTAGGGAACGAAGCACCGTCGCCGTCCGCATTGTGGACAGTCGAGGCGGTGGCCGTAGGCAGCCTTGACCTCGCTGTGTTTCGCCAAGTGGTAGGTGTATTCTGTCGCCATGATAGTTGGGGTTGCGCGGTTTTTGGGGTTAATTGATTGCATTTTAATGGTTTACCGCATTTTTTAGTGCAACCTGCAACCCTGTTATATATAATAAATAATATATTATCTATATAATAAGGTGTAACCTCAAAAATCAGTAGTTTAAAAAATACTATTATAGTAAAGGGGTTGCAGGTTGCGTGGATTTTTTAGTTATATGTTTGGTTGACAATAACTTAACCACGTTTATCACGCAACCCCGCCAGTTTGTTCATTGCGCCGTCAATGGATTGCCGAGTGACACCAAGGACTTGCGCAAGTTCTGTTTTTTTGATTCCAGGAAACCTGTCGAGTAGCCCCTTGTAGATCACTCCGAGGGTGAGGGTCGGCTGTTGCTGCCTCACCCATCCGGTGATGTGCTCGTACACCTTGCGGGCGTTGCCGGCGAACACGTCGCAGCACCGCTTGGCGTAGTCAACGACCGCACCGTCAATCACCACCTTGCCAGCCAGCACAGCGGCGACCACCGACCAGCGGCACAGGTGGATGCTCATCTTGTTGATGATGCTGGCATAGTCTGGGTCGTTGACCTCGTAGTTGCGCACCTGCCGCAGCCACTCGACCTTAGCGGCTCGGTACACCTCCACGGCATCCGCTGTCCACATCAGGTCGGTCTCACCCATGTGCTCGATGCGTGTCACTTCCCGCTCCCATGCCGCGGCTGTCTGCCGCTCGCTCTCGGGGTCGGTGACCTGGTAGCCGTCAATGTCATCGTCGTTGCGCTCCGGCCAGATGTAGACGAACCGTTGAAACAGGCCGCTCTGTGTCCGCCCCTGCATGATTTCCCGCAGCCTGTCGGGCTGGATGGTGCCCACGATAGACAGGCACGGCTTCAATGTTATCTCGGGCGTGCGTGACAGGCGTGTCGTGCTGGTGTAGGCGTTGCCGAAGTAAGCCAGCATCTTCGCCTCGGCCACCGTGCTGCCGCCGTTCTTGGTATATCGGCCCATGAGGCCGAACACCATCGGAAGCTCGTCTGCGAACCAGGTGATTGCATCGTTCTGTGCGATGGCTTGGTCTACTTGCTCATCGGTCGTGTTGTTCTCGACACGGTGCCGGTAGACTGGCTTTTCGGGCTTGTCGTCGTCCTTCTTGCGGGTCGCCATCAGTGCCTCGTAGTTGTCCACGGCCTCCTTGTACTGGGCCGCCAGCACCGCTTCACGGGTGAATACCGGTGAGAAGAAGAAATCCAGCGCCGGTGACTTGGCCTCGCTGGTGTAGCCCACCACCGCCACCCACAACTGGGCAAAGTTGGTGTAGGACTCGATGCTCGACCGTGCCCGCTTGCCCAGCATCGTTGCGGTGGCGGCGAACATGGCGGCCACAACGTAGTCACGCTGCGTGTGCCTGTTGCGTGCCACCGCCTCAATAATGCGCTGGTTACCCGCTGTGAGGATGTCAATCGGTATCATTGTTTCTCATTCCATCGGTATTATCGCCATCACACAGCGGGGGTTGCTCTTGTCGACCAGTTTGCGGGCGTGTATCTCCACGCACAGGCGGTCGTTGTGTATCGCACGGCATCCCTGGAGGCAGTCAAGCACCGCCTTCAGGGCGTTGTCGAGGTCGTTGCGGTCGCTGGCGAAGTAAACGTCTATGTCGAGGCGGAAGCGTCGCTGCAAGTCCTCACCCCGCAGCGGACACTGCAAGGCAAAGTCACGCTCATAGCGACGCAACGGCGGCTGCTTGGCCAACGAGGCGTGCCCGCTGATGGTGATGATTTTGTAACTGTTTGATTTCGACGGCACTGCGCCGTGAATCGTGAATTGCTCAGAAAGGTAGGTCATCGCCGCCAGTTGATTGTGGATGCACATCGAACACGGTGGGAGCGGGTGCGGGTGCCGACTGCGTGGCTGCTGCAATGTACTGTTGAGCCTTGACCGCCGTCTCTGCCGCTGGCTGCGGTGCCGTGGCTGTCTCCGCATACTTCGACTGCTTGAGGTCGGCGATGTACGCCTTGTCGCCGCTGGCCTTGTCATATAGCGAGATGTAGGCCACATCGCCATAGTTGCTCGGCTGTTGTCGGTCACGCACGTCAATGTTCACCATCTTCTCGGTGTGCCCGTCCTTGAACTTGATTTCTTTCACTTGTTCGGGGTGCTTGCGCACCCAGTCGCCCAGCTTCGTGAGCGAGATTGTGCCGTAATAATTCATCTTCTTTGTTTTGCTTTAGTTGTTAATTCGTTGGCTATATCTTCGGCCAGCACCACGCGCTCGAGCATTGCCGAAATGTCGGCGGGGTTGCGCCAGATGCGGGCGATGTGCAGCGGTGCCACGACAAAGGGGTTGTACACCACGAAGTCGCACCACTGGCGGTCGGTGACTGCCAGCTGACACTGTATCTGCCAGTAGTACTTCGGCTCAACCGCCTTGAGCGTTGTGCCGTCGGTCACGTTGATAAATCGCATATAGGACGCGGCACCCACGCACTTGATCTCCACCAGGCCGTCATCACCGACGAGGCCGTCGGGCGAGGCTGACAGCATCGGCAAGTCGGGGTGTCTCATGCTGCCCGTCTCGGCCACCTCGGTGCCCATGGTGGAGCTGTACAGGTCGCGGGCGACAGGTTCGTTCTCGATGCCCCACCGCATCGCCCTTGAGGTGATGTCGGTCTGCTCCAGGTACGTCCAGAACATATCGTCATCATCCACGACCATCGGGTTGAGCAGCCGCTCGTAGGCCACTTGGTTGATGACCGCAATGGCGGTCTTACCGAAGATCTCGTCCTTGCCTCTACCCTTGACCATCAGGTCGCCAATCGTCGAGGCGTTGAACTGCCCCAGTCGGGCACGATGCCAATCATAAGTCCGCTGCTCCATCGTTGGTGTCGTTGGTGTTGTTGCCGTTGTTGTTGTCTGCTTGCACCGCTTGCGCTGCGATGTCTGCCAGCCGGCTGCGTGTGCTGATCACCTCTGCGGGCACATCCTCAATCTCCCGCACCTCGTCGGTGGTCAGGAAGCCCATCGACAGGGCTGGGTCATAGGCTCGCTGCCACCATGCCGCTGCACGGTAGCGCAGCATCTGCCCCGGCATCGTCTTCCACTTGCTCCCGGCTTTGCCGTACCACCCCTCGGCCTTGGCCAGGGCGATGGTCACCCACTCACCGACGAGCGGGTGCTTGCGTTGCGTGTCGCTCTTAAGGCAGACAATGGCGCGGCAGCCGTAGCTGTCGGTGCCAGCCTCCCCGCAGAACTCATACTCCAGCGGCTGGTACTTGCCACTCGCTGCAATGCAAGCGATGATGAATTTTGCCGAGAATGACGGATTTCCGTGGATGACCGCCAAGTTCTGCATCACCATGAGCGGGTTGGCATTCATCCGCTGCGCCATGTCCAGGGCGATGTAGCAGTTGGCTACATTGTTTTTGTACTGTTGCGGCACCAGGTCAGAGGCACTCAGTGCCTTGGCCATGCGCTGCTGCATCTCGAATACCTTGAGCTGTTGTCCTGCACTGGACAGCTCGAAGGCTTGCGTTGTTGTTAATTCGTTGTCCATATATATCTATTTTTAAGGGTGTGTCAAAAAAATCGGGCGCGCAACATGAAAAACATGAAGAATGAAGAAAGTCTGTACAAGCAAGGAGAGCTGCGCGCCCGAAAAGCATTTTTCCGTTAACATTTTCCACCGTGATCTAGCAGCGGCACGGTGCACCGCTTTTGCTGACCGGGCTGTCAGACAAAAAAACAGCAGATTATCTGAAACATGAAACACACGCATCTGCCAGCCCGGTGATGATGCGGCGGGGAGCGGCCAAAGAAGAACAGAAAACAGAGAAAAGCCGCTGCGACCCGCCGTGTGAGAAAGCGGGCGATGTCAGGTGGTCCAAAAATCGTCAGAACAAAAACTACAAAACACCTGCACCGCCCGCGGCACTATGAAACGAAACTAAAACGCCCCACGGGGCTTTGGTCGGCGGCTATCCTCACGGACGGCCGCGTCTGCTGGAAAGTATACAAGTGCATGGTGCACCCTCACTGGTTGTCATGCTTGGAACGTTAAACAATAAACTAATATGCCATGCGGCCATGCAGGTGTCCTACATTCACGGGAGCATTGAGAGTAACTGTCCAGCGCGGCCTCGCGGTCTCGCGCCACCTGCATGCTGTTTGGTCACCATGGATGTTGGCTATTATCTGATGGCGGCACCGCTGCGATTGGGCTCTCATGCGTGAGGCACCGCAGCAGTGTGACTGTTGTTTTACCCCCGCCTTGCGGTTAGGGGGCATCCATGGTGTAATGGTCGCCATGCCGTTGGCGATTTCTCCGAGTTTGTTCATCCCCTTGCGGGGCGGCATGGCGTTATGTGTGCCGCCTATCCTCTCGGACCGGCGGGTCGGGAAAACTTAAAACTCATTTACTATGTAGTCTCTTCTTCCTTCGCCGTGGCCATCATGGCCACTGACGTGATGATTCCACCCAGAGCCAACGCCTGGGTGATGATGTCCGCATCTTCCCCGCCATTGAGCCAGAGGAATGCCAGCGTGCTTGTCAGCACGCAATAAGCTAATGTCTTCATAATGTTTGTTTTTTTGGTTGGTTGTGGGAGCGGCGGGAGTCGAACCCGCCCGCATTTCCAGCATTACTATCTTGTTGTTCCTGATATCATTCTTTCGCTCCCATTGTTGACACCCGGGCTGCATCACCCGGGCCGATGGCTTGCCTCACGCGCTGCCAACGCGTCTTTATCGCATCCCCTGCGGCATCGCCCATCAGAGCGACCTCTATCGAGTGGGGACAGTGACTTAGGCCGCATTCCGCGGCTACCATCCAATCTTCCTATATTATAGTGGCCAGCACCCTCACGCGATGCATCGCATAATGCTCTGCCACTCCACCATGTCAAAGAACTAATTTGTCAGATATTGGCAGTTGTCTAATCTAGACAATAACGTGCGCCAGCACTTTGCCTTTGGGGTATCTGACCGCCCCGCCGATGCGCACATGAGGCAGCTCACTGGTGTGCTTCTGCACCCACGATGGCGACATCTTCAGCAGCCTTGCGACCTCGTCCGCGGTGAGCAGCTCGTCGGTCATCGGTTGCAGTCTCGCCATCAGCTCGTCGGCGATGGCTCTCGCCAGTATGCGTGCCTCTGCCTGTGTCATACGGCTGTGACTACGGCCTTAGTGCCGTTGTCGGTGATGATGATCTGCACAGGCAACTGGTGCATGTACTTGGTCGCGTACACGGCACCTTTGGTTGTCTCCTGCCCCTTGCCGGCGATGACAAAAGTTACCGACTGGCCGGGCTTGAGGCTTCGAAGCGAGCCGAGCAAATCAAGTTTATATTTTTTTCGTGTTGCCATTTCAATTTTTTATTTTACCTTTGCAATTTGATAGGAGCATTATATAATGCCGTTATCGAATTGCACTGCAAAGGTAAGACAATTTGTTTTACTGGACAAATATTTGTCTTACTTTTAATATATCTTAACACTAACAAAATGGAACGGATTGCTGCAAAACTGCGTGAATATTTTGAAAGTCAAGGTATTACGCAACAAAACATTGCTGACCGCTTTGGTGTGTCTAAACAGTCGATTCACCCATACATGACTGGTGCTAAGCCATTCGGTCGGAAAGTCGCCCAAAAGTGGGCTGAAGAGTTCGGGTTGTCTGCCTCATGGTTGCTCACTGGTGAGGGCGACATGTTTGGCGGGTCAGCCAAAAAGGTTGACGGCTCGCCATGCTTCGACCTTGTGACAATACAGGGAGGGACGGGGCATGGCAATGGCATGGAGGCGTTGACCATGGACATGAGCATCGGCACGATGTCCGTGCCTGGGATACCTGTCGGAGAAGGCATCCCTTATATTAAGGTTCGCGGAAGCTCGATGGTCAACCGCCGAGACCCGGTGCACTCCATCCCCGAGGGCGCGTGGATTGGCATCCGTCCATCGCAGTCGTCAGCCATCCGATGGGGTGAGGTCTACGCCATCATGACCACCGACGGTGCGATTGTCAAAAAAGTTATGCCAGGGAGCGATGCAGATCATATAACACTGGTTTCCTACAACGAGGAAGACGGCTTCCTCCCCTACGAACTACCCACCACCGAAATTATCCCGCCCCTCTACCACATCGTCGCAGTCATCACCGCTAAAACTTGGTAATATGAAAAAACTACTAACAACACTTGTCATCGCCTTTCTCGCGATAACAGCCCAGGCCGCCGACCCATTCCTTGGATGTGTGCTTGGCAAGACTACGAAGCCGGACGCGAAGTTGCTCCTCTTTTCTGCTGGATATAGTGTAGAAGAGTCTGAGTCGTGCAGCCTGATGGTGTCGGGAGAACTGAATGTTGCCGGCATTGACTTCGACTTCGCCAGTTTGCGATTCGGCAAGACACTGAGTTCTATCGACTATTGCGCCATCGGCGACGAGAGTATGACCTATTACACTGAGTGCCGCGACAAGTTGTCGGCAATCTATGGCGAAGGTACAAGGCTATTTCAGCCTGGTGCCATCTTGACCAAATGGGAGGATGGCGCGGTTAAGATTACAATCATGCGCATGCGAGGAGATGAAGAGCACTCGCCAGCATTCGTCCTCATCTTCTCGCTAGCGGAATGATGTGCTACCACATTGCACCCGCCATCATCCGCGCCAGCCCTAACCACATCATTACCACCACAATGCGGCACCCCCGCACAATCAATGCTTAACTTTGCAACCTGTAATTGTATTCAAGTGCTTTTCAGCGAATTAGGTGTAACCATTTGATTGCGTGATATTTTGAGAACCGCAAAGCGTTGCACCTAGCAGCAAATAAAAGCACATAACTGCATAAATGTGATACCAAGATGATACCAACTCGACCGACAATCCGCCTGGTATATGACCGCAAGAACCAGGCGACGAAGAGCACCGCCAAGGAGCGAAAGGCGGGGCTTGTACAGATAGAGGTGATGCACCAACGAAAGCGCAGATATATCAGCACCGGCGTTAAGGTGTACGCCGACCAGTGGCGGCAGAACCATGAGCAACACGTTGTCGGCTCGGTGTATGCTGACCAGTACAACAACACCATCGCCAACGCCATGCGCTCGGTGATGGATGCCGTCGACCGTCAGGTGGTGGCTGGAGCGATAGACCTCGCCACATTGGGTCAGCAGACGATTGGCAGCACATCTGTTGCCGACTACGCCCGCTGTGTCGTAGACTGCTCCACCATCGCCGGCAGCACTCAGAAGGCCTACAAGTACATCATCGACACGATGGCAGATTTTCCGCAATTTTCAAACATCGCCAAGGTGACCAAGCGCGACGTTGACGCTTATATGGTGATAGTTGCCAAAAAACGACAAACGACACAAAAAAACTACATCTCCATGTTGCATCGTACATTCCGCGCCGCGCTGGATGCGGGCGTGATAGCCAGCGACCCGTCGGCACATGTGGGCTACCCGCGGCAGCATGTGCGCGAGCGGGCGAGGCTGACCGATGACGAGGTTGCGGCGATTGCGGCTGCGGAGCTGCCCGCAGATCTTGAGTCAGCGCGCGACCTGTTCCTGTGGCAGTGCTATACCGGCATGGCGTGGGTAGACTGTGCCACGCTCACCAGCGACATGATCACCACCGAGGGCGGACATATATATATAACAAGGTCTAGGCAGAAAACAGGCGTGCATTACCGCACCATGTTGCTGAAGCCTGCCGCTGCCATCTTGCGCAAGTATGGCGGCACGTTGCCCAAGATGGTGTCGTATACCTACTACCACCGCCACCTCCAGCGCATCGCCAAGGCTGCGGGAATCACCAAGCACGTCACCAGCCATGTAGGGCGGCACACATTCGCCACATGGGCACTGAGCCACGGCACGCCCATCGAGATAGTCAGCAAGATGCTAGGCCACACCAACATCAAGACGACGCAGATATATGCCAAGATTCTGGCCAAAGATGTGGACGCGCAATTTGAGCGACTTGACGGGCTATTTTGACCGATTTCGGTAGGTTTTTGTTAAACAACGTTAAGAAAAAGAATTTTTTGCCCGAAATATTTGGTGCTATATCAAATTTGATATATCTTTGCAGTGTCAATTAAAACAAACACCTAACCCTGGCGGCAACAGGACAACAATACGGCACAACAACAATGACTACTAACAACAAAATCACCCGCGCCCTCAACTCGCAGTACAACACCATCGCTCGTGACGGCAAGATTAACGCCGTGTGGTACGAGGACGGCAAGAAGATGACCGACACCATCGTGGTTGACAAGGCTGGCCGCGACTATCAATACAGCAAGGTAGCTGAGGCTTACGCCCAACTGATTGCCTCGGCACCCGAGGCCAACCGCGCCACGCTCAACGCACTTGTCGAGAAGCTAATGGCTGATGTATTTACTGAGGACGCTTACATGTTGAGCGTATGCCACGCCCTTGCACCCCAGCAGCTGGCCAAGAACCTCGTGCCCTACTACAACAAGTAATCAATCAACAATCAATAATAACCCACCAAAACGATACAGCTATGAAAATCTATCAAGTAGACCACTCATTTATGACTGTTGAGGCAACATTGTCTTACCTGCGAGCCAATGATGCTCAGTTCGTCGACTTGGACAACGGCAACTTTGCCGCTCGCGGAATGAACGACGATATGCTTATTGCATACATCGAGAGCGACTGCGAGGCTTTTATCCCTGCTGGGAACCAGAAATTGCTTGCGCTCTGTGGCATCCCAACTGAGGACGAAAAGCTGACCATTAAGCAGCATAATCTTATCGGGGCATGATACAGGCCCAGCATCATTAATCACGCTAAAAACCAAGCACTATGACACTCAACAACGACAGCGCATATTATGTGCAAGAGACTGAGACTGGCGCAATCATCGATACCTTCGACACCTTCGAGGGTGCGCTTGAGGCCATCAAGGAGTACAACGACTGCGAGATCAAGCACGGCACCATGCTCTACGATGAGCGAGGCAACGCCAAAAAGGCGCACGAGATCACCGAACCAATGTTCACAAAGGGCAGCTACGGCACCGGCGACCACCTCAGCTACTTCGCCGACGGCATCGAATATGAGGTGCAGGGAGATTTTTTTATCCAGGACGATGGCACGCCGCAGCACACCCACATTTTCCCGGACGGCGTTGAGATGGAGGTCTACCCACAAATCACCGACCGCCAACGCATCGGCAAGCGCATCGCCCAGCTGCGCGCGGAGGCTGGCATGAGCCAGGCACGGCTGGCCGAGTTGACTGGCATGGAGCAACCGCACATCGCCCGCATCGAGGCTGGCCGTTACTCGGTGGGTGTTGACATCCTCGGCAAGATTGCCGCAGCACTCGGCAAGCGTGTCGACATTGTCGACTGACCACAACAAAAACGGCGGCCTGTCCTCTCGGATGGGTCGCCGTTGCTTATAAACCTTAAAACCAAAAATTATGAAAAGAATCTACTGCGCTTAATTCTCACGGCCACCAGCAACGCAGTGACCGCTATGCCTATGCCGCCCGCCCACATCAGGGCGCGCTCAATCAGTGATGCCTTGCGCTCAACCTCAACACGCTCCGTGCGTGTCACCGTCACCACCTTGGGTATCGTGTCCCTAACCGTGTCGGCCACTATCATCTTGCTGACGTTAGCAACATGATGCCACCGCTCGATGCGCACCGTGTCGCCCTGCACATAGTGGT
>Ga0310694_10004122_pt1 | contig 14106 bp, 20 predicted proteins | sample 174DNAGHGhighgp2_FD_203884 | JGI IMG/M metagenome (GOLD analysis project Ga0310694, IMG submission 203884) | Sheep rumen microbial communities from Palmerston North, Manawatu-Wanganui, New Zealand - 1742 DNA GHGhigh gp2 (v2) (version 2) | ecosystem: Host-associated > Mammals > Digestive system... | reverse complement strand
TGTTGAGCGCGTTCCATAATGACACCGCCGTCTTGGTCTTCCCGATGGAAGTGTAGCCGAGCCGTGTCGCCACGATAGAACGATATGCTATTGTCGGGCATAAAGTCAGTCTCCTTTTGAGAGTGCGTTGTTGGTTATTATTATATCACTAAAGACCCTTAGACACTGCGACGGGGTATTGAATATCGCAATATACCGCCGTGCCAGTCTTAGTCTGCACCGTGTTGATTTCCGACACGATAGACGACCCCGCGAGACAGCGCACGCCGGCTTCGAGGTCAAGTATGTGCTCGAAGCTGTCGTTCATCACGGTATTGTCGAGGGCATTATAGACGAGGTCAACGAGTTCCATCAAGGTTGCGATGACTTCGCTTGTGATTTCCTCTTTTTCGAGATTTAGGTAGATGGAGACGGTATAGGTCGGCGTGTAGGTATAGCGACGCGCTTCGGCGTCAATTTCCCGCCCCACGGTAGCCGGCACAATCCGGATTACTGGGTATTGGTCGAACGTGTCTGTGGCTTCTTTTGACACCGCCATCACGATTGTCCCATTTGATGTCGCCGGCAAGTTAATGAGCGCGGACGCTAGTTCGTCTTGGATTTTGTTTGTGAGTTTAGTCAAGTCCATATTTTCTCCTTTTAGATAACTTTGTCGATAACTTCTTGGACATTATGAGCGAGAAGCCGGTTGGCATAAGGCTCAACCTCTTTATAGGTTTTTTCGAGATAAGGGTGCGGAGCGGTGCCGTGTTTGGCGATGGAGTGAGCCAAAGCCCACGGGTTGATACCTCTCATACGCGCCCACGGAGTGATAGCGTCAACCGGCGGGAAATGTGGGCGAGTGCCGAACTCAACATAGTCGGCGTATTCGTCAGTCGGCTCGACGCGATATTCGACACGGCTAACTTTGATGTAGTTTACGTTGCGAGCGAGCGAGCCGGTTTTCCCAAAAGGTATGTTCTTGCGGAAGCACCACTGCGTATAGATGGCGACCTGCAAGAGAGTTTGCTCGATAGCGTCTATCATCGCACCTGGCGCGCGTTTGACCGCCTGTCGCGCGCCCCGCATATCGACGGAGAGTTCCAAGTCCATAGGCTATACCCCCTGTGTAGAGCAGGCGAGTTCGAGATGAGACACCCCGCCTAGCCCTTTGTATGGAGCGACGCCCTTAATGAGAACGACGACGCCTGACGAGACCACGAGCTTGTCGCCCTCTTTGACGTCAGCGTCTTCCTCAAAATAAGCGACATAATCCTGTCCGACAACGATGTCCGGAGAGAGCGAGTTCTCTCTCGTAGCAGGGAGAACGAGACACCGAACTCCGGTAGCGATTTGGGCGAACTGCGAAGAAAGCCCCCGCCCCTCTATTTTTTGCCGGCGAAAGATGTCGCAGGTATGGTCGAGTAGAAGCATTATAAGTTCCCCCATTTGTAGAAGTTGAACACGGTCATATAGTCATTAGCGTTCCCGATGACGATTTTAGAGCCAGATTGGTTGGCGTTTCTGGTGAACGTTCGGCTATACCCGCCCACGCTCTCGGAAGTCACGTTGGCGTTCCCCTTATCGTTGCGGTTTAGGTTTTCCGAAGCCAGTTGGAGAGTAGCGAGCTTTAAGTCTTCCGGAATACTGCCAGTCCCCACTTTGTATTTGACGTAGATGGCGTCGAAGTAGCCCCGCCCGTAGCGGTTCTCCCCGAACGTAGTGATACGCACGCGACCAGTAGATTTGTCGACGGCAAGCTCGGAAACATCTACTGCCGTGCCGTTGATTTTGATTTCGTCGATTTCTTTGATGTCGGCTTCCCGCAGAAAGATGACCGGCGCGTAGTCGTGAGTTTCCTCGATGATTTCCTCCGCGCCAAAATGTCGCCGAGTATAAGCAGATACCCACGCGTTCGTGGACGCCACAATTTGAGTGAGGCGTTGCGACTGTGGAACGCCCGCATAGTCCATCAGATTTTGTTCAGTTATGATTTCCATAGAAGCATTTCCTTGCGGTTGTTGCGTCCATTATACCATAATGGCTACCTTACTTCCCGCCCCCTATAAACTCCCCCGAACGCTCTAACGCGAAGCTAGAGGGCAATAACGCGATTTTCTAGTCCCGACGTATAAACACCCATCTTTTGGGCGAGAAGCCCCTCTACGGCGATTTGGTGGTGGAATTGTGGCATTTTTGTTGGTGGAATTGTGGCGATTTCTACGCGATAGTTTTTCGCTCAATACCAAAAACCCCGCGCCAATAGACGGGGAGAGCCTGAAGCGCGGGGACAGCAGTTGTGGTCACCGCTCGCCAAATCCGGAGACGAGCGGTGATGTGGCGGGGCGAAGTTCGCGTAATTAAAGCCCCGCAGATAGACTCCGACATAAGCAAGCGACCAGCGACTTACAGCCCTTTCAAGCCGGCGGGCTATCACGAAGCCATCTTACCAAAAAGCCCCCATACTCGCAAGCATAGGGGCTTTGGCTCAATCTAACGCAGACTAGGACTGGCTAGACTGACCGGACTGACCGGATTGACCGGACTGACCGGATTGACCGGACTGACCGGATTGGCTACCACCTGCGGGAAGTCCAGTAGGAACACCCGTGAGCTTGTAGAACGCTTCGCCGTATGTCGGCGCACCCGCGGTGCGTTTGAACATAACGAGGGAGACGATGTCGCTCTCAAGGTCATTTCCGGTAGTCCCGAAGTTGACGCGGAGACCTTCACGGTCACCACCGATATACTTCTTGAAGTCACCAAACCAGATTTCTGTGAGGTTTTTATCGGTGCCTTGGTTTTCTGGGATTTCCGGTATCTCATACACAGCACGACCAAGAACGGTTGCAGGAGCGCCTTGAGCCATCGCAGGAACGTAGAGAGGACGACCTTGTAGGTCAGTCATACCAACGACCTGTTCGAGAGCGTGAGTAGGCATAGCCCACACGCTGATAGCACGGACGGCGGGGTGAACGCCGAACATAGCGTGAACGAGGTCTTTGTAAGTCAACGTGCCAGCAGTTGCCACAGAGCCGGTGTTCGGGGAGAAGTTAGACCCACCGATACGGAAGCCAAGTGGTTTATCAGTGCCATCGCCGTTAGCGAACGCGTCGCTTTCAGCACGAGCCATAGCCTCGGCAACAGCGTTGGTAACGAACTGTTGTAGGCTTGGGTTTGTCGCCGTATCGACAAGGCTCTCGTGAGTAAACTTGACGAACGCACCGAGCTTATGAGGCACGAGGCGGAGTTTCTTGAAGGTGCTCTTCGTTTGAGTAGGAGCTTGACCCTCACCAACCCAGTAGGCGGTCGGGAGCGAGTCCTCAAGCGGGATTTCTAGCACGGGTGGCATATTCGCGATGATGGTTATCATCGAGCGAAGCGGAGAGACCACCTTGAGTTGTTCCAGAATACTATTGGAGAGTTCGGTAGGAACAAGGTAGCCACCATCACCATCATTGGTGACGTTCTGCCCATCAGAGAGAGCTTTGAGGGTAGCGCTATCCTTATCGGCGAGAGCGCGGAAGAACTTGGCTACAAGGTTTTTGTCTTTCTCCTCATCAGCACCTTTTGTGCCAGCAGGGAGAGCGTTTTTGGCTTTCTCACTTGCTTTCGCAAGGAGTGCCTTTTTGAGTTTATCGTTCATAACATTTCCTTACTTAATGGTTATCGTTTTTGAGAGATTTGAGCGCGCACCCTCATCGTCTTTGCTTTGAGTTAGCGTGTCTGTTGATGGTATTCTACTATAAGCCGATAGATTTGGCAACTTCGTCAGCTTCTTCTGGGGTCATTTCCTCGATGGCTTTCATCAGAGCCTTTTCCTCTTCCTCGTCTTCGTCCTCATCATCATCGTCGTCATCTTTGCCGTCATCATTTTTCTTGTCATCGTCATCTTCATCGTCGTCATCATCTTTGTCGCCATCATCTTTGCCTTTGGATTTTTCGTCCTTTTCGCCGGCGTCTTTGGCGTCTTCATCGTCTTTGGTTTCCTCGCCATTAGCGGTCTTTTCTAGTTTGGCGGAGAGTTCAGCGAGTTTCTTGCCGACAGTTTCCTCGATAGCCGAAGCGAGGGCTTGAGCTAGTTTTTTGATGTCTTCATCACTCATAGGAGTTTCCTTTTTCGCAGGTTGCGTTTTTTCTAGTTTACCACATAGCGAGGCTTTTATGAACTCCGCCTCTTTTTCGTAGGAGTTGAGCATAAAGCGAGCGTCCTTTTCTTTTATCGAGCCATCGTCGAGCGCAAGAGCCACGGCGTTCGGGTTTGCCGGTATAGGCACGATGGAGAACTCAAGAAGCTCGTTTTCTTGGAGAACAAGCACACTCTCTTTCGTTTCTGGGTCTTGGATTTCTTTGAAAGCGTGTGGTATGAAGCCGACACTGACAGTGCGGAGAATACCCTGCCGGACAAGAGAGAACACGGTGTCGGCGTTTTGAGACGTTCCGGCTTCCGCGAACTTCATCTTGGCGACGGTAATTTGATGCCCGTCCGTATCGTCTTTAGTCTCAATGGAGACGGCTTGACCGAGAACGTTGTCAGCCAGTTCGGGGTTATGTCCCCATAGCACGATAGGGTTTTTCTTATAGTTGTCGAGTTGCCACGAGGACTGCTCGACGATTTCACCGTAACGGTCTTTGTGGTCTGACGAGATGATGAAAGAAGCCTCTCGATTTTTCTCGTCGAACGCGAGGACGCGTAGGTTAGTGAAGAGTTTAACGCGCTTTTCCATTAGTCGTCCTTTCCACCGAGGTCATCTTTTCCGATAACTTTGGCGCGCGCGTTGAGCTTTTTCTGCGCGGGGATTTCCTTTTTGCCTTTATTCTTTGGAGTGGCGACGCCGTTGACGACGTTGTAGTCTTTGAGGTTAATCATAGAGAGTGCCTTTCACGCTGTGCGGTTGTTGCGTCCATTATATCATTTTTTGCCACGTCTGCCACGGATTAGCCCTACTGGAGAGTAACCATCAGACCACCACTGATACTTGTTCCGACGATTACGACAGTAAACCTTGCTGTTAGTCTCGAACTTATCTTCCTTATAGTTCATCCCCCGTTTACGGCTTCTTTCTGGAAAGAACACGCTTTGGTATGGACGACGCTTCATAAGATGATTATACCAAAAACCGCCATTTCTGGCGGTAGGGATTACCTGTCCTTTGAACAATCCGCTTCCATTATACCACAAAAAGAACGCCCGTAGAGTAGGGCGTCCCTTTGAGGGTAATACTTATAACACAATCGTATAAGCAACAAATTAAGGTGCGATGAACACTTCTATTGTCCCATAATTGGTAGCAAAACGCAACGACATTCTGGGTGTAGAGGTGGCTCGCCGATGTCGCGATAGTTTAGATGGCACGCGTGTTCCTTGCCATTGTGGTCTGTATAAGAAAACCAGTCGCCTTTCTCGAAGAAGTCGTCATCGAGCGGGATTTGCTTGCCATCCATTTCCGCGCACCACCCGCAGACCGTGCCATCTTCCGCGGTAAACCACTCTTTTGCGACCACCACGCCGGACTGTTTCCACGCTTGGACGTCAGCATAGTTCTGGGCGATAGCGCTTTCCGTGAGGGCGATTTTGTAAGCCCTTTGAGTGGAAGCCGTGCCGAACACGCTCTCGACGCGGGCTTTCAGCTCATTGGTGCTTTCCCCGCCGGCGATACCTTCCTTGAGGGTGGCTTTGATTTGTTTCTCTGTCTCACGGTTGACCGCGATAGAGTTTTCGTTGGCGGTTGTTTCGAGGAATATGTTTATCTCGGCGGTTTTCGGGTCGAACTTCTCGCCGTCGCCGATGATACGGGCGAACTCAGCCTCACCGATTTCCTCGATAATTAAGCCGAGAATAGCCCTAACGTCTTTGGCGAACTGTTTCTCATAGCCTTTCCAGTCGATGATTTCGTCTGCCCACCCCTTTTTGAACGAGAAGCCCTTGAGCTTGTCGGCGTTCTCATCAAGCCATTTTAGGGCGTCTTCCTTTTGGTGATTAAACATCACGCGGGAGACACGGGTGATTTGGCGCGTATATCTGACGCGAGACTGGTCGTAGCGGACGGCTTTCTCGTTGCCTACTTTCTGGCGCAGGTCTTCATCTTTTTTTTTACCGTTTTTGGCGTCTTTTTCGCCCTCTGACGCGTCTTCAGGTGCCGAGCCGTCTTCCCCACCGTCTTTGCCGTCATCGTCGTTTGTAGAGCCATCTGTGGGCTTTTCCGAGCCGGTGTCGATGTCGGCTTCAGCATTTTCTTTGACCGCGGAGAGCGGGACTTGGTTGATACCGGTGTAGATTTCCGCGCCGAGACCATCAGGTAACGGCTCCATATCGTAGCGTTCGCGAACTTCGTCAATGGTGAGCCACTTATTAACGCCCACTTCGGCTTCTTTGAGTTTAGCGTCCGTGTCTTCCGGCAGAATATCGCCGAAGTCTATCTCATATTCGTCGCCGTAGATAGGTTTGACGAGGCGAGCGTTCAAGAAGTCCTTTAGTTGGTCAAGCCGAGGCTTTACGCAACGCTTGCGGAAGCCATACTCTTGAGCGTCGTTATTCGCACGGTTGACGTCATCGACGATACCGAGCGACGCTTTGGAGACCTTGAACATCGCAAGGATTTCATCACGGGTAAAGGCTTTGGACGCGAGAAAGTCGAGGTCTTGTGCGGACATCATATACGGAGTGACGGTTGCACCATTGTCCATAATGAGGTTTTTGAACGCATTATCAGTGCCGGCGGTTTGTTCGGCATAGATTTGTTTAGCACGACGGAACGCGTCATCAGAAAGCGGTTGCGGGAACGATATAACAGCCCCTGGGCGAGCGTTGTTTTTGAACATTTTGTTATTCCATCGTTTCATCTGATAGTCGGTGTCGATGACGAGCGCGGATTTTTGGACGACGCTCATACCGTGAATAATGTTCTCCGGATTAGGAACAATATCACGAAGAATAGCTTGAATAGGGTAGGTCTCCCCATTGAAGATTACCTTGCTGTCAGCATAGGATTTCTCGCCGACTTTGAACTGACATAGGTGAGACGGAAGCGGGAACAGCGCGGATGGTAGCGTTTTCTCGTCGGTCAATGGATTCCCAGAGCGGTCAAGTTTGAGAATATAAGCCTCGCCGGTGAGGTTTAGGTAGGAGAAGTATAACGCCCAAAATTGCTTTGAGGTAAGAATAGCGTTCGGGTTGTTGATGAGGTCGAGAAGCTCGTGGTCGTAAACTTCCTCGTCATCGTCTTTTTTATTGACGTGAATAAGTTTGAGCGGAACGCTTGCGCACTCTTCCGAGATGACATCGTTGGCTGCGAAAACCCAGCCGAGGTTTGCTTTAAGCTGGTTTGATTTGTCGGTGTAGTCTATATCGGGCATTTGGTCTGGGCTATACCACGATATGCTTGGTAGCCACCCGACACCCCCGAAAAACGCTTTGATACGTTGACCGAAAGAGAGTTTGGTCGGCATATTATGTTCCTTTCAGTTTTCAAGAAAATCCAGTTGTTGCGTCCATTATACCATATCGAAGTGCGTTCCTAGCTCGATGGGTTCGTAAAGAGCCATCGCGTTTGACCAGAAGCTATCACCGTGTCCCATAGGGCTTTCGACGGCTTGGAGCTCTGAGTTGACCTGTAAGATTTGGTCGATTTGCCGGACATCATCAAGCATACGAACGCGCTGTTCTTTTATCACGGTGTCGAGAGAGACCGCCATTTCTTGGTTTTTCCGCATACCGAAAACAACTGGCTCCATACACGGCGGGAGAATACCTTGCTCGGCGAACGCCTCGAACTCTGCGCGCGTGTTGTCATACCGGAGCTTTATGACGTGGAAGCGGTCTATAAGGTCTTTGACTATATCGAGCTGGTTGATGTAGTCCACACCATCAAGCCATTTAGAGACGAGTTGAGTATAGCGCCATTTGCCGGTTGCGTTATCGCGCCGGCGCTCGTATAAGGCGATATGGGACGGGTGAGCTTTCTTCCCCAAGTCCATACCCCCGACGACATCGTAGCCTTCGCGATAGGCTTTTGGCTCGGTGAGGTCTTTGTCCACCACCGCCATCAGGCGGGAGCGTTCGATATAGGCGTCCTCGGTATAGGACGGCTTTGTCATATACTCCTGATTAAACGGTTTCTCCCCGATGATGGAGCGGATTTTACAGAGTTCGTCATAGCTCTTCCATTCGGGGAACAACGCGATTTTCTTCGCTTCATCGAGAATAGCCGGCTTGATGGTGCGATGATACCTTTGGCACATATTCTCATCGAAGAAGAAGTCCACGTTAGTCTGCGGAGTGCCGACGATACGACAGTGCCCGTCCTTTTTTATCATCGGGAAGATTTCCATCTTCATCACTTGGTTGACTTGGAGAATAGCGCGCGGGGCGAGCTTATTCTCTGGGTCTTTGAGAGGGTCGTCGATATAGACCCGCTCGGCGTGAATACCACGTTTGAACGTGAGCAAGCCTTCCGGCACGGCGGTATAAGTAGCGCCGTTGGTGTTTATCATACGGATTGTCGATAGCGAGCCATAGGAACGGTCAATACACTCGGCGAAGAACGGATTTTCTGCGATGAGCTTTTTAATCTTGGCGATATGGTAACACGCCATCGAGGACATATAGGAGAAGTAGTGGCACTCAAGGTCAGTGGTTGTGGTGAAGATGTCATACATCACGCACGCGTAGAGACGGGTGGACTTGAAGTGGTCGCGGGCAGAGATGTCCATTGTCCATTTGTAGTCCACCATTTCTTGCGCCACATCGCGTATATACTTCCCATACACCAGCCCGCCGGACGACCGAAAAGAAGCGGAGAACACATTTCTAATGAAGTAGTCGAAGCCGTTGGCATATTGGTCGCCCTCTACCACTTCGCCGGTTTTGCCATCATAAGAGAACGGGTGCGTGATGAGACACCGCTTTCGTGTTCTGTCGATGATGGCTTTGATTTGCTGGGGAGTCATTACGTCCTTTCATAAAACCGAACAAATGCGCCCAAAAACGCGCTTTTCGTCTAGTTTTGTTCGGTTTTTCCTTCGTTTGGTGTTTCGCCGAACTCGGCGCGAGCGAGAGCCTTTAGCTCATCGTCCGACATCTGCGCAAGCCGTGTGTCCACTTTAGCTTCCACCTTTTCGAGAGCCTTGCCCTCCACGCGGTCTGTCGTCTCTTTGAGATAGGCGAGTTCGTTGCGTGCGCGCATAACGGCGAGAAAGGTGAGTTCTTCGACCATCGTGTGTTCCTTATACGGGTAGTCTTTGTAGTCTTCCGCCAGCGTGCCGTCAGAGTTCTTATCAAGCTCAATGACCCGATAACACTTCCCCAGCTTGATGAAGTCGTTTCTACTCATATTGAAGAAGCGCCGGTATTGTATAGACGGCACTTTGGAGCTGTCCCAACCGTCGGTATTTATGCGCTCTGGGTGTCCTGAAAAGCCCGCTTTGTTCCCTTTTACGAAGCGCCCCGCATTGTCTCTGTCAGCGTCAGCCATTTTGTCTCTCCATTTCCGCGATTTTCTTTTTCGCCTCTGGGCTTACGAGCCATCGCCCGCTGTCGGCGAGAAGCACCGGCGGGAGTATGCGCGGTTTGACCGCGTGTTTCTTATGCTTTTCCATCTTGCTCTCCTTTCGCGATAAGCCTTTTGATATTGCCGAGTTTATCCTCAATAGCATTGAAGCAGTGAGGGCAGATGAGTTCAATGACGACCTCATCATAGTCAATGTCCTCCGGCGTGCGAACGAACGGGTTGGCTTCCGGTTTTTCCGGCGAAGCCTCCGGATTTGCCATCGCGATAGTCGGGAATAATAGGTCAACGGTCTTGGAGTTCGGGAGTTTCTCGTATTCTTCCCGCACACGGTCAATGAGCCAGTTCGAGAGTTCGGTCGTTTTGTTGTCAGCGATACGATATTGCTTGGCGGTAAGTTCATCAAGATTTGAGACCATCACGACCACATTTTCGACGCCGAGTTGTTTGAGCGCTTTGTAGCGGGTATGACCGCAGATGATAGTCATATCTTTGTCGACGATGATGGGGTTGAAGAACGTCAGCTCCTCTATTGAGTTCGCCACCGCATTAACCGCCGACGCGTTGTTGTCCCACGGGTTGCGCCAGTATGGTATGAGGTCTTTGAGTTTTACGACACGGAAGTCGCCGACCGAGTTAGCGAGTTCCGCCACCTGTTTTTCTTTATTCTCCATCTTTGGCTCCTTTATTCCCGTTATTTGCTACGGATTTTTCTTTTTTCTCTTTCCCCTCTTTCCGCCTCTGTTCCGTCAGATAAGAGTTGATATTATCACGGACTTCATCGAGGTCTTTCCACACGAACTCTGGGCTTTTGTAGTGATAAGACCTATTGGTAAGGCGGGCGTCCATTATGTGTAGAGCTTTTTTGAGACGTTTCATTTAGCGTATTCTCCATCACGGACGGCGATTTTGGCTTTGAGTTCGACGTCCTTTCTTTTCATTATGAATATCTTACCACAATGGGGGCAGGGGATTTTTACGAGGTCGTCCTGCTTTTCTTTTTCGCGGTTTTCGTAGCCTTCCTCGATTTCTTTCTTGGTTTTGTCGATTTCCTCTTGTGAGGTATTAAAGTCTGCCTCGGCGAAAGCCTTAGTCTCAGTAAGACCGAGGGTCTTGGCATACTCAACGTCGGGGATTTCGCGAAGCTCAAGGTCGAGGTCTTTCGGGCGGACGAGGGAGAGTTCCTGTGTGCGGTTGTCAATGAGACGGGCGGTCTTGATTTGAGCGTCCGTCCACCCCACGGCGACGAGAGCCTCAACGGTTTTCCAACCCAGCTTCTTGAAAGCCTTTAGACGGGTATGCCCACGGATTATCACATTATCTTCTGTGATGAGAATACGCTCCTGATAACCGTGCCTTTTGATACTTTCCACCACGGCGTCAACGGCTTCGTCATTATTGTCGCGAGGGTTGTTCTCATACGGGATTAAGTCAGCGACATTGACGACGCGAGGCTCACATTTCCAGATTTCTTGAGAATTATTTTCAGACATTAGATTTTTCTCCTTTTGATGGTATTATACCGCCCTAACCGTTCTTGAGCGCGCAGGCAAGCCCTAGCACGGCGAGAACGATGATAAAAGCGAGGACGATAGCTTGGACAAACCACCCGCCCTTATCGTGGTCATACGGGGGGTCGATGTCATAATAACCGCCCCAGTCGATACCGTTATTGTCCATTGTTTTGTTCCTTTCTATCTTTTCTCATAAGCCCCGCCCCTCTGCCGTCCCAGTATGCTCGCCGGACGCCATCTTCTTCTTCCACTCGGCACGGACGCGCACCTGTTCCTCACTCTCCCACGCTTTCGAGTATTTATGGTCTTTGTAAAGTTTCTCGAAGCCGGAGATGTATTTGAGACGGACGAGTTCGGCAGGCTCAAGCCCCAGTTCATCACAGATTTTAGTGTCCGACACGCCGTTCTTGAGCATATCAAAAACGATGTTGGACATACCGGCGATGGAGTGCTTACCACGGGCGCGATTATGACGGACGGTGGAAGCCATACGCTGATTTATGTCCTTTTTGAGAACGACACACGGAAGGTAGCCGTCATTTTTCTCGTAGATGTCTTTATTGCGAAGCATAGTCGAGTAGCGGTGGAAGCCATCGACGATGACGTATTTGTTTAGCTTCGGGTCGAAAATAACCACCGTCGGCATTGTGTAGGTGTCCTCTTTGATGGAGATGTAGAGCAAGCGCATTTCCGGCGTCGCCACGGCGTTCGGGTTGTAGTCGTTAGCCTGTATCATCTCCAGCGGGATTGCCATCACCTCATAGCAAGCATTTTGTTTCCTGAGTTCGTCCGGCATTTCCGCGATGGTAAGCGGACGACGCTCCCCCTCTTTATATTTCCCTGTCGGCTTCATTAGAAAACTCCTTTCTTTTTTCTCTCATCGTATTCTCCTTATCTCGCCATACATTGACGCAGAGCGACCCGACATCTTTCCTTGACGGCGACGTTTTCGGCTGAACTCCCTGTGCATACGGACATTTTTGGCATAAGCGTCAGCGTGTTCGACGGCGAGACGCTTCTCGTTGTTTAGCTTCCGGCGGTCTTTGGCTTTAAGCTTTGGCTTCTCTTTCCGCCATACATCATCGCGCTCGCCATAATTTCGAGACATCAGTTTTTCGACGCTCTTAATGTCTTTGCGGGAGAGGTCATCAAGACTGACTTTGTGGGCTGGTTTCATTTCCGACCCCCTCGCAACCGGCGCTCACGACGAGCGATTTTTTGCTTACGTTTTCTTTCAGCGCGCTTCTTTTGAATAGTGCCTTTTTTATAAGCGCGGTATTTGTTCCATACCTCATAGTTGTAGTTGTCAGGGGCTTTACTGTCCATTATAGCGTTCCTTTCTGTTTAAGTTTCTTGAGCTTCTTTTTATATGGCACCATCTGCGGACGAGAGAGGTTGTTGCCTATGCGAGTGAAGTCTCCGTCGTTGCCGACCACAGATTTTGCCATTTCATACCACAATTCGCGACGAAGTTCGGGGAAGTTGTCCACGAACGGCTTTATACGCTTTTTCGCCTGTTCCCAGCCCTTCATAAAATACTCGTCCGTCACCAAGTTGTCGTATAGGTAGTTGGCGTATTCTTCCCAGTCGTCGAACATAAACGGCAGTTCCTTTGGCATAAAGTCATCACGCCCCATCTTCCCGATGGTGTCCGACCCCTCAATACGCCGGATTACCCGTTCATAGAGTTCCGGCTCCGCTTCTTGAAGCTCGAAGAGCGAGCCAACCGCAGTCTCGTGTATGAGCGCAGAGACGCGCATATTTGTTATCGAACAGCCGGTCTGGTATAACTGGTTATACTTTGAAGAATAGCGCCACCCGCCATCGCAGATAGCCTTCCAGACGTCGCCGACAGTCCAGTCATAGATGGGGTAGAACGTGAAGATATTACTCTTGCGGTCAAGCCCGTTCGCCCACGTTATGTCTTTATACTTGGCGGTAGATGTAGTAGCCATAGCACGGGTTGGGTTTTCTTCCGCCCGCATACCGGCGATAAACGCGGTGTTCTTGCCGAAGAAGTAGCGAGCGCATACGCCGAACATATCGTGAAAGCGGGTGTCATCTGTGATAAGGTCTGGCACGTCCACATCGTGAATAGCGAGAGGGTCTTTAGGCTGGACGTAGTAGTCGTCGTCCTTGCCACGCTCCCAAAGCTTAATCCACGTCGTGTCCTTGTTTCCCACAGCTGCGGAGTTATTCATCACAAACGGGAGCTGGAGCCAGTAAGGTTTAACATCGGGATTAGACATCATCGAGCGGATTTGCTCGCGTGTTGACGACCACTCGAACTCTTGGTCGAGAAACATCACGGGTAGCGGTAGCCGGTTTTTCTCTTTGGCGACTTGAAGCGCGAGGTGATAGACCACCGTGCTGTCCTTCCCGCCCGAACAAGAGACAACCACGGTATCGAACTCATCGAAAACCCGCCGAATACGGTTGAGAGCTTCTTCATAAACTGTTGTGTCTTTATAGATTTTCACGATAAGTCTCCTATTTCTTGTCTATGTTTTATAGTCGCATTTACGCACGCCCACTGGACGTCTGACGCGATTAGACGCGGGAAGCCATCGAACGCCCGCCCGAAGCCACAACACACGTCTAGCGCGGTTTTGTAGCCCCTACGAGCCATTTCTGCGAGGATTACGTCGGACGTGTATTTTTCGAGTTCCACGTTGCCATAAACGTAGCACGTTGCGTCCGACCATTTGCGCCCGTCGAACTCAATAGCCCCATCACACACCTTGTCAGCACCGATTAAGAACTTGCCGGCGTATTTGTCTATTAAAATGAACGATGGCTTGCCTTGACGGCGGAGCGCGCACGCGAGCCGATTGAGGTTGACACAAAATCTAGCGTAAGCCTCTTTGTCTTTGCCGTTGACCTGTTTGAAGCCGGCGAGCCACGATGGCTCGGTGTAGAGAAAGTCAGCCTCGAAGAACACCGCGGGGAAAGCCACCCCACCTACGGACATATCGAATACGAACTTATCACGTGTCGGAACGATTTTTGGGTCGATTTCGACTGCCGTTTGTCCGTGTTTTAGAGCCGTTGAATATAGTCTCATTTTAGTCCTTTACAACTATGTTATGTCCTAGCGTGGACGGCAC
>Ga0310694_10004120_pt1 | contig 14114 bp, 12 predicted proteins | sample 174DNAGHGhighgp2_FD_203884 | JGI IMG/M metagenome (GOLD analysis project Ga0310694, IMG submission 203884) | Sheep rumen microbial communities from Palmerston North, Manawatu-Wanganui, New Zealand - 1742 DNA GHGhigh gp2 (v2) (version 2) | ecosystem: Host-associated > Mammals > Digestive system... | reverse complement strand
GACCGTAGCGGAGATCGTGGCTGCATGGCAACCGATTTTGGCGCAATATCCCGATAAACACTGGCTCTTTACTGTCTCTCCGATACGACATATACGTGACGGATTGCATGAGAACCAATTGAGCAAAGCAACCTTGCTGCAAGCCGTTGAGCAATTAGGCGATTACTTCCCGAGCTACGAAATCATGCTCGACGAGTTGCGCGATTACCGCTTCTACGCGGATGATCTGGTGCACCCGTCGTCCATGGCGGTCAATTATATCTGGGAGCGGTTCGTGGATTGTTTCTGCACGAATCAGACAAAAAATGAACTCGTGCTCCAACATAAGCGTTGGAAACACGAGCATCATCGATTATTGCACTAGGGTCTTAGGATCCTAGGTTCCTAGGTTCCTAGTTTTTCAAAGCCTTGATGGCTTCTTCGAGGGCGGCGATGCGGGATTCGGCATCCGCTTTCTTTTTGCGCTCTAACTCTACGATCTCCGGTTTGGCGTTTGCCACGAAGCGTTCATTGCTCAGTTTGGCCATGACACCTTTGAGGAAACCTTGCTGGTGCGCGAGGTCTGCTTCGAGTTTTTTGAGTTCTTCTTCTACGTTGATGAACTGATCCATCGGAATAGCGAACTCGGTCGTGCCGACAATGAACTTGGAGAGGCCCCCTTCGTTCCCCCCTTGGAGGGGGGAGGATATTTGTACATTAGCGAGTTTATCCACGAGGGCGTTGAGGGCAACCGGGCTGATGAGCGTGAGGCGCTCTTTGACCGGGATGTTCTTCGATGCACGCACGGCACGGATGTTCGTGATGATCTGCTTGAGTGTCTCAACCTCATTGAGAATCTCATCATTGAGCGGAGCGCTCAATCCATCATTGAGCGAAGCGATCATTATACTCTCGCCGGCCTTACGCTCGTAGAGGTTCTGCCAGAGTTCTTCCGTGATGAACGGCATGAACGGATGGAGCACGCGGAGCAGGCGATCGAAGAAGGCGAGGGTAGCCTCGTAGGTAGCCTTGTCGATCGGTTGTTGGTAAGCCGGTTTGATCATCTCCAGATACCAACCGCTGAACTCATCGCAGTATAGTTTGTATACCTCCATAAGGGCTTCCGACAGGCGGTATTTGCTGAACAAGTCGGCTATATTGGCTTCGGTTTCTGCTAGTTGGGCATCAAACCAATCGATGGCGTACTTGCTGGTCTCCGGCTGCGGGATATCGGCTACTTCCAGACCCTTCACCATGCGGAAGCAGTTCCAGATCTTATTGCAGAAATTACGTCCCTGCTCGCAAAGTGAGTCATCATAGAGGATGTCGTTACCGGCCGGTGCAGAGAGCAGAATACCCATACGTACACCATCGGCACCGAAACGCTCGATGAGGTCTAACGGATCAGGACTGTTACCCAGCGATTTGGACATCTTACGACCTAATTTATCGCGTACGATACCCGTGAAATACACATGCTTGAACGGCATCTTGCCTACGTACTCATAGCCCGCCATGATCATACGTGCTACCCAGAAGAAGATGATATCCGGACCCGTTACGAGGTCTGCGGTGGGGTAGTAGTAATTGATCTCTTGGTTGTCGGGGTTCTCGATACCATCGAAGAGGCTGATCGGCCAAAGCCAGGAACTGAACCAGGTGTCGAGTGCACCTTCGTCCTGTACATAATTACCTTCGGGTTTCGTCTCGGAAACGATGATCTTGTCGTCCGGATAGTTCTCGAGTCCTGTTTGCGCGAGCAAATCCGCATCGTAATAAGCCGGGATACGATGTCCCCACCAGAGCTGGCGCGAAATACACCAGTCTTTGATGTTCTCCAACCAGTTGCGGTAGGTGTTCTTGTATTTCGCGGGATAGAAGACGATGTCGTCATTCATTACCGGCGGCAGGGCGATGTCGGCGAAATGCTTCATCTTCACGAACCACTGGAGCGACAACCGCGGCTCGATAGGTACGTTCGTACGCTCGGAGTAACCGACTTTGTTATCGTAGTCTTCGATCTTCTCTACGAGGCCTGCAGCCTGCAGATCTTCGACGATAGCCTTGCGGCAGTCAAAACGATCCATTCCGTGGTACTTGCGTACGTTAGCTTGCAACTCTTCCTCCACCGTATCCATATTCAGGTGGGCGTCCGGCGTGAAGATATCGATGGTCTTGAGGTTGTATTTCTGACCGAGCATGTAGTCGTTTACGTCATGCGCCGGAGTCACTTTCAGACAACCCGTACCGAAACCGATCTCTACGTAGCGGTCTTCGATAATCGGAATGACACGACCTACACCCGGTACGATCACATGCTTGCCCTTGAGCCATTGGTTCTTTTCTTCCTTGGGATTGATGCAGACCGCTATATCGCCGAAGATAGTCTCCGGACGGGTGGTAGCGACAATGGCGTACTTACCCGGTTCCTCCGCTACTTGGTAGCGCAGGTAGTAGAACTTATTATGCTCGTCGTGGTAGATCACCTCCTCGTCGGAGAGGGCAGTCTGGCGCTCGGGGTCCCAATTCACCATTCTGAGACCACGGTAGATGAGACCTTTGTTGTACAGGTCGCAGAAGACTTTGATGACCGCTTTGGAACGGGTCTCGTCCATTGTGAACGCAGTACGCTGCCAGTCGCAGGAACAACCGAGTTTGCGGAGCTGCTTGAGGATGATACCTCCGTGCTCATCCGTCCAGTCCCATGCATGTTTGAGGAACTGCTCGCGGGTAAGGTCAGACTTATTAATACCTTGCTCTTTGAGGCGCTTGATGACCTTGGCTTCGGTAGCAATCGACGCATGGTCGGTGCCCGGCACCCAGCAGGCGTTCTTGCCCTCAAGGCGCGCACGGCGCACGAGGATATCCTGGATGGTCTCGTTGAGCACGTGACCCATATGAAGCACACCGGTTACGTTGGGCGGCGGGATAACGATAGTAAACGGTTCACGCCCGTCGGGCTCTGAATGAAAGAGTTTGTTGTCGAGCCAGTATTGATACCAGCGGGCTTCAATGTCAGTAGGATTGTACTTAGATTCCATATATTTTCACAAATTAGCGTGCAAAATTACTACAAAAATTGCATATATGCAAGTTTTTTCGTATTTTTTTATTGCACAGGTCAAAAAAAAGTAGTACCTTTGCAGGCGCAAAGGTTTACGAAAAATAATTTAACCAAATCAATAGTATGAAAGAGTACAATTTAACGGCCAAGATGCGGGCCTATCAGTGGAACGAGTTGACGGACGAGCAGCGTAAGGTGGTTCAGGTCGCCAAAGATCAAACGCAGAACAGTTATTGTCCGTACAGCGGTTTCCATGTAGGTGCAGGTGCATTGTTGGCAAACGGCACGATTATGCGTGGTGCTAATCAGGAGAACGCAGCCTATCCGAGTGGCTTGTGTGCTGAGCGTACGGCGTTGTTTGCAGCGGGTGCGCAGTACCCGGAGCAGCCGGTGACGAAGTTGGCGATCGCTTGCTTTACGGATGGGCATTTTACCAAAGAACCCGGTGCGCCGTGTGGCGCCTGTCGTCAGGTGATGTTGGAGACCGAGCACCGTTACGGCGGTAAGATGGAGGTATTGTTGTATGGCGAGGATGCGACGTATGTGTTCGAGTCCGCAGCGGATCTGTTGCCGTTGATTTTTGTAAAAGAGAACCTCAAGGGCTGAGTCCTTAAGGACATTGGATATTGGAGAATTGAGAATTATAAAGAAAATAGACATTTACCTGCTCCGCAATTTTGTGGGGCTCTTTTTGGCTACTTTCTTCATTTGTATCTTTATCCTGCTGATGCAGTTCATGTGGATGCATGTGAACGATCTGGTGGGAAAAGGTATCGGCATCGGTGTCTTGGCGGAGTTCTTTATCTATGCTGTAGCGTCGGTGGTGCCTTTGGCTCTGCCGCTGGCTATCTTGCTCAGCTCGTTGATCTCGTTCGGTAACCTGGCGGAGAAATTCGAGTTGACAGCGATGAAGGCGGCGGGTATATCGCTATTCCGTATCCTGCGTCCGCTGGCTTTGGCGATTGCGCTGTTGAGCGTGGGGGCGTTCTTCTTCAGTAATAACGTGCTGCCCAAATCGCAGATGAAACTCTGGGCGCTCATCTTCTCGCTTCGTCAGAAGAGCCCGGAGTTGCAGATTCCGGTGGGTGAGTTCTACGACGAGATCAGCGGCTATCATATCTACGTGCGGGATAAGACGCGCAAGGGCGATCTGCTCAATCTGATGATCTACGACTACTCCGATGGATTTGAGAACGCGACGGTGACGGTAGCGGACACGGGGCGGTTGACGTCCAGTGCCGACAAACGTTTCCTGATGTTGGATCTGATTAACGGCGAGTCGTTTGAGAACCTGGACAAGAAGCAGCAACGTGCTACGGGTAGTACCAAGAGTATTCCGTATCGGCGGGAGACCTTTGCCCATAAGCGGGTGGTGATTGATTTTGCGACGGATTTCAGCCGATATGACGAGTCGTTGTTGCAGGATCAGCATGTGAGTAAGAACATGTCACAGTTGCAGCAGTCGATTGACTCGATGCGAAATGTGTCGCAGGCACGCTTTGAGGAGCAGAGTTCGGATCTGATACAGAACCGCTATTTCGGGCGGGACAACACGCATATGCCGATCTCTATTCCTGAAATACTGACGCCTGATGAGGCGCAGACGTATGACTTGGACTCATTGTGGGCGACGGTCACGACAGATCAACAATGGCAGATTCTGCGTACGGCACGAGAGAGGGCGGTTAATTACCGCGATCAGATAGAGTACAACGCCATCATGTTGGACGATGCCGACCGCTATATCCGCCGGCACGCGATGGAGATGCATCGTAAGTTCACACTGGCTTTTGCGTGCCTGGTGTTCTTCTTTATCGGCGCACCGCTGGGAACTATCATCCGCAAGGGCGGTCTGGGAGCACCGGTAGTGATCTCCGTCATTCTGTTTATCATCTATTATATCATCGATAATACGGGTTATAAGATGGCGCGTGAGGCTCTGTGGCCGGCGTGGGCGGGCATGTGGCTCAGTTCATTTGTGCTCCTGCCGACGGGTATCTTCCTTACCTACAAAGCTGCTACCGATTCGCCACTCTTTAATCCCGAAGCATGGACTATCAAAGCGAAGAGACTCTTCGTACGAATCAAGAATTATGAGAATCAATACAATATCAGAAGCTTTAGAAGATTTTCGCCAAGGCAAATTCGTCATCGTGGTTGATGATGAGGATCGTGAGAACGAAGGTGATTTCATCATCGCCGCGGAGAAGATCACGCCGGAGAAAGTCAATTTCATGCTCCAACACGGGCGTGGTGTGTTGTGCTGTCCGATCACGGAAACACGCTGTGCGCAGTTGGACTTGATGCACCAGGTGACGAACAACACCTCGATGCTCGGTACGCCTTTTACCGTCACCGTCGATAAACTCGAGGGCTGTACCACCGGCGTCTCGGCAGCAGACCGCGCCGCTACGATCCGGGCGTTGGCAGATCCGAACTCCAAGCCGGAGACCTTCGGTCGTCCGGGACATATCAACCCGCTCTATGCACGCTCAGGGGGTGTGCTCCAGCGGGCAGGACATACGGAGGCAGGAGTGGACTTGGCACGTCTGGCGGGTTTCCAACCGGCTGCAGCCCTTATCGAGATCATGAATGAGGACGGCACGATGGCGCGTATGCCGCAGTTGCAACAGGTGGCGAAGGAGTTTGACCTCAAGATCATCACGATCAAAGACCTCATTGCCTATAGGCTTAATGAGCGCTCGCAAGACGAGCTCAATGATGAAATGATCGCGGACAAGCCGCTCAATGATGGTCTTATTGAGAAAGGCGAGACGGTTTTTCTGCCCACGCAGAACGGTGAGTTTATGTTAACGCCCTTCCGGGATCTGACGACGGGTCTGGAACATGTGGCCTTGACCAAAGGCGAATGGAGAGAGGACGAACCCATCCTTTGTCGCGTTCACTCGAGTTGTATGACGGGCGATATCTTCGGTTCCAAACGTTGCGAGTGCGGTGAGCAGTTGAACAAAGCGATGCAGATGATCGAGGCCGAGGGCAAGGGCATCATCGTCTATATGAATCAAGAAGGTCGCGGTATAGGCCTTATGAATAAAATACGCGCGTACAAGCTCCAGGAGCAGGGCGATGACACGGTGGAAGCCAATATCCATTTGGGTTTCCGTCCTGACGAACGGGACTACGGTGTGGGCGCACAGATACTTCGCGAGATGGGTGCACTTAAACTGCGGTTGATGACCAATAATCCCGTCAAGCGAGTAGGCTTGGCGAGTTACGGAATAGAGATCGTGGAGAACGTACCGATTGAGATCCAACCGAACCGCTGGAACGAACGCTACATGCGCACCAAAAAAGAAAAAATGCACCATGATCTGAAACTCGTGTAATCTTTGGCACGGTTTTTGGGAGAGTTTAACTAGGAACCAAGGCCCCTAGTATCCAAGGAACCTAGTATTAACAATCAAAACAACACGATTATGAAAAAATTAACTACACTTCTGATGACGCTGATGCTAATGGCAACGGCGTTGTGGGCGGAAGAGACCATAACGGTTTCCGCTAAGAGTACTGACATCTCTGAAGGACTCGATCTGAAGGTGGTAGCTAAACTGTTCGCAGAGGCTAAGAACCTGGAAGAGTTCGAGACGATGCTCAACAATCCGGACAGCGCGTTCTGTAACTTAGACTTGAACGGCGACGGACAAGTAGATTACCTGCGTGTCGTAGAGACGGGCGAAGGCAACAAGCGTCTGATCGTTTTACAAGCGGTTCTGGCAAAGGATATCTTCCAAGACGTAGCCTCGATATATGTTGAGAAAGATGAGAACAACGAGGTTTCTGTTCAGGTAGTCGGCGACGAGTATGTGTACGGCGAGAACTACGTATTAGTGCCGGTATATGTTTATAGACCTGTTATCTACGATTGGTTCTGGAGCGACGCATGGTACGCATGGACAAGTCCTTGGTACTGGGGCTATTACCCCGGATGGTGGTACGCACACAGCTGCTGGGCACACGACTGGTATTGGCATCACTGCTATGCATGGCATCATCACCACTACTGCTGCTCATTCCACCACGCGTCCCGTCCCCGTCACGGATACCACGAGATGCATCAGAGCGTAGCGCGTAGGGACTATGCAGTAGCTCATCCCGATCGTTCGTTCACACGCCGTAACAGCGGAATGACCAACGCACGCGAGATACGCAGTACTTCTCGTACAACGACTACAGCACGCGCCACAGGTGAGGCTACACGTAGTACAGCACGCAGCACGTTCGGTAGCACCACACGTACGGCTCCTGCAACGACAGCGACCCGCTCGACCGGTTCGACTAGAACAAGTACAACGGCTACAGCTACACGTAGTACAGGTACATCAACCCGTAGCACGGGTACAGCTACCCGCTCTACCGGCAGCACACGCTCTACGAGCACGACGACTGCGACTCGCTCAACCGGAAGCACGCGCTCTACGAACACGACGACTGCGACTCGCTCAACCGGTACAACCACCCGTTCGAGTTCGAGTAGCATCTATAGCGGAGGTTCTCGCACGAGTAGTTCGAGCAGCACCCGCAGCAGCGGAAGTACGTATAGCGGAGGTTCTCGCACGAGCAGTTCGAGCAGCACCCGCAGCAGCGGAAGCACCTATCGCGGTGGTACCCGCAGCAGTGGAGGAGGTACATTCAGTGGCGGCGGTGGCCGTAGCAGCGGAGGTTCAGCTCCTTCCGGTGGCGGAGGAGGCGGACGACGCAGATAAAAAAAAGAGGTGGTCAAACGACCACCTTTTTTTAATGTGCTGCCAGCATGTTCTTCGGATCGAGCAGTTGGTCTAACTGCTCTTTGCTCAGCAGTTCGTGCTCCAAGACGAGGTTATACACGCTCTTACCGGTCTCCAACGCCTCTTTGGCGATCTTAGTCGATGTCTTGTAGCCAATCACCGGATTGAGCGCTGTCACGATACCAATCGAGTGCTTAACGGTCTCGAGGTTATGCTCGCGGTTGATGGTGATGCCGTCGATACATCTCTTGCGGAGGATCTTCATCACGTTGCGCAGCCAGGTGATAGACTCGAAGATACACTCGGTGATGATGGGTTCCATGACATTCAACTGCAGCTGTCCTGCCTCGGCGGCGAAAGTGACTGCGGTATCGTTACCGATGACTTTGAAGCATACTTGGTTGGTTACCTCCGGAATAACGGGGTTCACCTTACCCGGCATGATAGACGAACCCGGTGCCATCGGCGGCAGGTTAATCTCGTGCAGACCGCAGCGCGGACCACTAGCCATCAGACGCAGGTCATTACAGGTCTTGCTCAGTTTGACAGCCAGACGTTTGAGGGCTGCCGAGTAGCTGACGTACGCACCCGTGTCCGGCGTAGCCTCTACGAGGTCACTTGCCAGCGAGAAGGGTTCGCCTGTGAGTTCACACATCTTCTTGATGCACAACTCGGCGTATCCGGCCGTAGCATTCAGACCGGTACCAATCGCCGTACCACCCATATTGATCTCATACAGCAGTTTGACATTACGGTCGAGGTTTGCTACTTCCTCTTCGAGGTTGTTGGCGAATGCATGGAACTCCTGTCCGCTTGTCATCGGCACGGCGTCTTGTAACTGCGTACGACCCATCTTGATCGAGTCATTGAACTCATCGCCTTTACGGCGCAGCGACTCGATGAGCAGTTGCAGTTCGCTCACCAACCCTTTGTTCATGCGGATGAACGCATAGCGGAAAGCAGAAGGGTAGGCATCGTTGGTCGATTGTGCACAGTTGACGTGGTCGTTCGGTGAGCAGAACTGATACTCGCCGCGTTGGTGACCCATGATCTCCAGCGCACGGTTAGCGATGACCTCATTGGCATTCATATTCACCGTTGTGCCGGCACCGCCCTGTACCATGTCGGTAGGGAACTGATCATGCATCTGGCCGTCGATGATCTCATGGCAAGCCTGTGCGATCGCCCGGTATATCTCATCGTTGATGACGCCCAAGTCATGGTTCGCCTCCACGGCGGCTAACTTGATGTACGCCATAGCGATGATGTACTCGGGGAAATCGGACATCTTCAGATTCGACACTTTGTAGTTGTCGATACCGCGTTGGGTCTGTACGCCGTAGTAGGCCTTCTCCGGCACTTGCAGCTCACCCAACAAATCGGATTCAATACGGAATTTTTCCATAGTATATGCTTAATTGATAGTACCTAATAATGATTTGACAAATTCTACGCGGTTGAACACCTGCAGGTCGGTCATCTGCTCGCCCAGACCGATATAACGCACAGGTATCTTGAACTGATCGCTGATGCCGATGACCACGCCGCCTTTGGCGGTGCCATCGAGTTTGGTGATGGCGAGCGATGTTACTTGAGTAGCCGCCGTGAACTGACGAGCCTGCTCGAAGGCGTTCTGTCCGGTGGAGCCATCGAGTACGAGCAACACATCGTGCGGTGCGTCCGGCACCACTTTCTGCATCACGTTCTTGATCTTCGTCAGCTCGTTCATCAGGTTGATCTTGTTATGCAGACGACCGGCGGTGTCGATCAGTACGACATCCGCATCATTGGCTTTGGCGCTCTGCAGCGTGTCGTACGCCACCGACGCAGGGTCTGAACCCTGTTGCTGTTTGATAACTGGTACTCCTACGCGTTCGCCCCATATACAGAGCTGCTCCACGGCAGCAGCACGGAAGGTGTCGGCCGCACCGAGGTACACTTTCTTACCGGCCGCTTTGTATTGGTGCGCCAGCTTACCGATGGTGGTCGTCTTACCCACGCCGTTCACGCCGACTACCATCACTACGTACGGTTTGGCAGGTAGCGGAGCTTCAAAATCCGGCACGTCCGCAACGTTGTTCTCCTGCAGCAGTTGCGAGATCTCGTCCACCAACAGTTTATTCAGTTCTTCCGTACCGATATACTTATCGCGTTTGACGCGTTCTTGCACGCGCTCGATGATGCGTAAGGTGGTCTCTACGCCGACATCCGACGTGATGAGGGCTTCCTCCAGGTTGTCCAGTACGTCATCGTCAATAGTGGACTTACCCGCGATCGCGTGACCTATCTTACTGAGCACCGACTCCTTGCTCTTCTCGAGACCTTTGTCGAGTGTCTCTTTCTTCTCTCTGTTAAATAATCCGAAAAATGCCATTATTTATAGTTTTTTCTCATTCGTTTATAATCGCGGCGCGCCTCCAGTACGGCTTTCGCGCTACCTTTCTTGCCTGTCACGAGGAACATACATGCGGCGGCGTAGTCCAAGAAGAAACGAAGTCCCAACACACCCCACCGGCATGGACTGTTCTTGTAGATCATCAGCAGGTTGTTGCGGAAATTGAGGTAGGTCTTGCGCGGGTTGTCATAACTGAGTGCACCGCCGCCCAAGTGATACACCGTGCTCTGCGGAACACAGGCCAATGTCCATCCTCGGTTGCGCATACGCCAGCACAGATCGATCTCTTCCTGGTGGGCAAAGAACGCGGCGTCCAGTCCGTCTAACTCCTTATATACTTTCGTGCGCACGCACATACATGCGCCTGTCGTCCAATCGACGTTCGCAACCGTGTCGTGCTGTCCTTTGTCTTCTTCGACCTTCCCGAAGCGTCTTCCGCGGCAATAGGGATAGCCTAACCAATCCAGATATCCGCCGGCAGCACCCGCGTGCTCAAAGAGCGCTTTGTTGCGCCAACTGCGTATTTTCGGTTGCACGGCAGCTACCTCCGGATGCGCGTCCATATAATCGAGTAGGGGCTCTAACCAGTGCTCCGTCACTTCGACGTCCGAGTTGAGCAACACCACGTACTCGCTATCTACCTGCTCAATCGCTTGGTTGTAGCCCTCCGCAAAACCGAAGTTCTTGTCCAGTACGATCGTTCGAACGATCGGAAACTCCTTCTTTAATACCTTCAGACTCTCGTCCGTACTGCCGTTATCCGCCACGATGATCTCCGCGTCCGTCGTATGGGCTACTACGGAAGGCAGGTACGTCCGGAGCATCTGTGCTCCGTTCCAGTTCAATATAATGACACTGCATTTCATTGTTGCGGTCTTCCCCATTTCCATCGGTTATGTGTCCAGAGCCAGAGTTCCGGTTGCTCTTTGATATTTTGCTCCAACAGACGAGCATATTTCTCGGTGATCTCGCCTTCGGCGGTGTTCTTCGGATCGGCGGCGATGGTCTTCATTTCTGCCACGTAGTAACCCCGTTTGATGCGGCTGATGTGGAGATAGAAAACAGGGTAACCGAATTTTTTACCAAGTACTTCTCCTCCGTCCAAGAATCCCGTCTCCTGATTAAGGAAGGTAGTCCAAGTGCGTGTCACTTGCGGACGAGGTTTTTGGTCACTGAGCAGCCCCACCGTTACGGGTTGTTTTTCTGAGCGATACCGAACCAGTTCCCGCAGGATACGCTGTTTCTCCACACATGCACCGCCGCGTTTGGCGCGGATAGCGAGCATCAACTTGTCCATCGCCTCACTATTGAGTTTGCGATAGACGTTCAGCTCTTTGACACCAGGACTGTTCCATAGTTGCACCGATGCCATCCATTCCCACTGGCCGAAATGCGCCAGCATATACAGTCCTCCGCCGGCTGCTTTCACGAGGCGGTTGGTCTCCTCCATGTTTTTGAACACTACGCGCTGCTTCATCTCTTCGTCCGAACAACGGTAGCCGTATATCGTCTCGACAATCGTGTTGCAGAACTGATGATAGAAATCGCGGGCGATCTGCTTACGCTCTGCATCGGTCTTCTCAGGGAAAGAGAGACGCAGGTTCTTTGCTACCAACCGCCGGCGGTAGCGCACCACATAGTACATCAGCGGATAGATCAGGTAGTCAGCGAACCAATACAGTACGCTAAGCGGCAAACGGGATAATATAGAGACGAGTGCTTTTAGCATTGCATCATCATAAAGACGAATAGTAAGGCCATCGGAGCGGCCAGTAAAATCGAGTCAAAGCGGTCTAAGACCCCACCGTGTCCGGGCAGGAACTTACCGGAGTCTTTCACGCCGATTGAGCGTTTGAACAGGCTCTCCATCAGGTCGCCTAAAGTACCGGCTGCACTGACAATGAACGCGAACGCACCGGCAATCAGCAGTTCGTAGCCCTCTTTGGTGATGGCGTCGAACCAACCGAAACGGTTCAGTATGAACGCCGCACCGATGGTAGCGGCCAAACCGCCAAACAAACCTTCCCAACTCTTCTTCGGGCTCACGCGGGGGAACATCTTATGGTTGCCGCCCGGCATCTTCTTTGCCGTCAACACGCCCACGCAGTAGGCCAGCGAGTCATTGACCCAGATGAGCACAAATACCGCCAGCAGCAGATACGAATCGATATGATTCAGTGCGTTCATCAGCGCGAAAGGCAACGCGATCATCATCTGACCGACGAGGAAATGTCCCCAGTTCTGTATCGGAGTCTCCTCTTTGTTCCATAACTCGGCAATGAGCACCGCTATCGGCAGTAACAAGGTCAGCATGATCCATGGGCTCCACGGCTGCGGATACAGCAACGCGATCGTGCAAGGGAAGATGCAGAAGACCGCACTCAACTCCGCGAACAAGTCCATCAGACAGCGCGGGTGGGTGAGGGTGTTATACTCCCTAACGGCTAAGAGCGCCAAACACATCGACAAGGTCAAAAAGAGTACTTCGTGATACAGAATACTTCCAATCACTACGCCTACATATACCGCCCCGCTAAGGGTACGTTTCCAAAATTCACTCATAATTGCAAAATTTTGGCTACAAAATTACTACTTTTTTTGCATATATGCAAGATTTTTACTAAATTTGCAGCGTTTTTTGGAATGAATATGGAAAATAATTCGATTGAGATGGCTCTATTGGAGCCCGAAGAGCGTGAATTAGTGGAGTATATCTTCAAAGCGATCCCTGCCGAAGACCGCGGCAACTTGACGCCGGACGATATCCTGTTCGTCTTGGACGCGATGGATGATTTCCTGGAGGAACAGGGACTCGTTGAGATCGATGAAGAGACCGGCGAGATGGAGTACCTGGACGGTGAGGTTGATGAGACCGAGCAGTTGAATTACGTCCTTCAAGTGGCTAAGGAAAACCACCGTGCCATTACCGGCGTACAGATCCAACTCATTCAGGATGCCGAGCTGCAATACGGCATCGAGCACGGCTATTATTCCGAAGAATGAGCCGCATAGCCACCATAGGATTCTTTGACGGTGTCCATCGCGGGCACCAGTTCTTGTTTGAGCACCTGCGTGCGTTGGCGGATGAGCGAGGACTGACGCCGCTTATCGTCACCTTTGAGCAGCATCCGCGGGCGGTGCTCGATGCCGATTATATCCCGCACCTATTGACGAGTGTAGAGGAGCGCCAAACGATGCTGAGCAAGTACGGCGAGGTGCTGATGCTGCCTTTCGAGGATATCCAACCCCTCACAGCAGCTCAGTTCATGACGCGTCTGAAAACGCAGTACAACGTCACGACGCTACTCATGGGTTACGACCATCGTTTCGGTTCCGACCGGCTCAAACATCCGCAGGACTACCGCCGTGCAGGTGAAGCCTGTGGCATTGAGGTCTTGACGCTCAGCGAGTATATCGAGGGGGAATGGCATGTGTCGTCCACGGAGATCCGTGCGGCGCTGGAGAACGGCAATATAGCGGTAGCGAATGAACTACTTGGTCGCCCTTATACCTTACGCGGACAAGTCGTGCACGGCAAAGCCATCGGTCGTACACTCGGTTTCCCGACGGCGAATATAGCGCCGCTCGATCCGCTCAAAATCATTCCGAAAGCCGGTGTCTATGTGGCGGAGATCAATACGCCTACCATGGACAATGCCCCTGCGTTCGTCAATATCGACCAGCAGGGTCTCATCGAAGCCCATATACCGTCCTTCAAGGGCGATCTGTATGATCAGGTGCTGAAGATTCGTTTCCTGCGCTTCTTGCGCGAAGAGAAACATTTCGATAGTCTGGAAGAGTTACGGACGCAGATCAAGGCTGATATTGATAGCACCCTGCGTCTGGCTTAATTCCTTCTCCAACGCGCTTAATGCCGTTCCGATCTGTATCATAGGGTACAGCCACGAGACTGTCACCTATACCCCGCGCC
>Ga0310694_10004118_pt1 | contig 14115 bp, 10 predicted proteins | sample 174DNAGHGhighgp2_FD_203884 | JGI IMG/M metagenome (GOLD analysis project Ga0310694, IMG submission 203884) | Sheep rumen microbial communities from Palmerston North, Manawatu-Wanganui, New Zealand - 1742 DNA GHGhigh gp2 (v2) (version 2) | ecosystem: Host-associated > Mammals > Digestive system... | reverse complement strand
GGATGCTGGCAGTAGTAGCGGCACAAGCGGATCGAACGGTCATATACATCGATGCACCGCAGCCATGGTGTGCCGCCGCATATAACCGATATTCCCTGTGCCTTTCTTCTTAACGGACTAAAAGGAAGGAGGCAAACATGTCGGAAAAGACCTATTCCCTGGAAATGACCATCCGTACCCTGTTAGGCAATAAGCGGTACTCCTCTATCAAAGACATCCTCATTACCCTGAACGCCGCGGATATCGCGGCTATCTTCGCTGAACTGGAGCCGGAGATCCTGCCCCTGCTGTTCCGGCTTCTGCCCAAGGAGCTGGCGGCCGACACCTTCGTGGAGATGGACCCTGACCAGCAGCAGCTTCTGATCACCCGTTTCTCCGATACAGAGCTCAAAGAGGTCATCGACGAGCTCTACATCGACGACGCCGTGGACCTGGTGGAGGAGATGCCCGCCAACGTGGTGAAGCGTATCCTGTATCAGGCCGATCCGGAGACCCGCAAGCTCATCAACGAGCTCTTGAAGTACCCGGAGGACAGCGCCGGCAGCATCATGACCACCGAGTTCGTGGAGCTTGGCATGGGCTACACGGTGGAGGACGCCATCAAGACCATCCGCCGGACGGGCTTCGACAAGGAGACCATCAACGACTGCTTCGTCACCGGCCCCGGCCGTACCCTGGAGGGCATCATCTCCATCCGCTCCCTGATCCTGGCTCAGGACGACGATAAGGTGTCCGACATCATGGATACCAACGTGGTCAGCGTCAACACCATGGACGACCAGGAGACCGTGGCGGAGAAGTTCAAAAAGTACGATTTGACCGCCATGCCCGTGGTGGACGGGGAGAACCGGCTGGTGGGTATCGTAACCGTCGACGACGCCATCGACGTCATGGAGGAGGAGGCCACCGAGGATATCGAAAAGATGGCTGCCATCACGCCGTCGGATAAACCGTACCTGAAGACCGGCGTGTGGGAGATATTCAAGCATCGTATCCCCTGGCTCATGCTCCTCATGGTGTCGGCTACCTTCACGGGCCTCATCATCAGCAGCTTCGAGGAAGCGCTGGCCGCTCAGCTGGTGCTGACCGCCTACATCCCCATGCTCATGGACACGGGCGGCAATTCCGGCAGCCAGGCCTCCGTCACCATCATCCGTGGTCTCTCCCTGAACGAGATCCATTTCAAGGACATCCTGACCGTCATCTGGAAGGAAGTACGGGTGGCCGTTCTCTGCGGCCTCAGCCTGTCCGCCATCAGTTTTTTGAAGCTCATGTTCCTCGATAAGGTGGGCATGCTGGTGAGCCTGTCCGTGTCGCTCACCCTGGTGGTGACCGTGACCATCGCCAAATTCATCGGCTGCACGCTGCCCATGTTCGCGAAAAAACTGGGCTTCGACCCGGCGGTCATGGCCAGCCCCTTCATCACCACGGTGGTGGACGCCCTGTCGTTGTTGACCTTCTTCAGCATCGCTAAAGCTATCATCGGCCTGTAAGGAAATATGGATACTATAGTGAAACGCCCCCTCGATGTTTCTGTCGTCCCATGCGACGCCTATGAGCATGAACAGTGCAAGGCCACTTTGCAGGCCCTGTTAGAGCCCCTGGGCGGACTGGACTTTATAAAACCCGGCGACCGAGTGGTCATAAAAGCCAATTTAATTACTTTTTTGAAACCGGACAAGGCGGCCACCACCCATCCGGTGTTGTTGAGCGCGCTGACGGAGCTGCTGCGGGAGCGGGGCGCCACCGTCATCATCGGCGACAGCCCAGGCGGCCCCTTCAGCCTGCCGTATCTGAAGCGGGTCTATGCCGCCACCGGACTCAACGATTGCGAGAAATCGGGTGCCACACTGAACCAGAACACCGCCATCAAACAGGGCGCCTTTCCCGAGGCCAAGGTCATGCGGGAGTTCACCTACACGGCGTATCTTGACGACTGCGACTATATCATCGACTTCTGCAAGCTGAAGACCCACGGCATGATGGGCCTAACCGGCGGCTGCAAGAATATGTTCGGCGCCATCCCCGGCACGGACAAGCCGGAGTATCACTACCGCTATCCGAACCCCACGGACTTCTCTCGGATGCTGGTGGACATCAACGCCTATTTCAAGCCCGTATTGACCATTTGCGACGGGATCATGGCCATGGAAGGCAACGGCCCATCCATGGGCAAACCCCGGAAAATGGGGCTGCTGGCGGCCTCCAAATCGCCGCACAAGCTGGACCTGGTTTTGGCCGCCCTCATCCACATGACCCGGGAGGACGTGCCCACGTTGATGGCCGCCTACGAGCGGGGGCTGATCCCCGACACGGTGGAGGAGCTGAACGTCACGGAGGGCTGGGAGAAACTCATTTGCCCGGACTTCGAGACCATCGGCGTGAAGCGGGGCATCCTGTTCACCGACAAATACTCCGGCATTGTGGGCAAGCTCTGGGCCAGCATCATGAAGGCTGCCGTCCAGCCTCGGCCCCAGGTCAAGAAGGAGGACTGCATCGGCTGCGGCGAGTGCAGCAAGGTCTGTCCCGCCAAGGCCATCACCATGGTGGAGAAGAAGCCAGCCATTGACTACAAGAAGTGCATCCGTTGCTTCTGCTGCCAGGAGTTCTGCCCCATTGGCGCCATGAAGGTCCGCCGCACGGGCTTGAGCAAGTTAATGGAAAAGATCAGATAACTAATCATTTTGCTGAAGGAGAGAACTATGCGAGAGCTGTTGTGGACCCCAAGTGAAAAAGTGCAGAAGGCGTCCAACATGTATGCCTTCATGGAGATGGTGAATCGGGAGAAGGGCCGGAACTATCGAAATTATAGAGAGCTGTATCGTTTCTCCGTGGACGAGCCGGAGGCCTTCTGGGACATTCTGTTCCGGTATCTGGACATCGTCCATTCCGTGGGCTACGAGAGGACTGTGGACGACATCCATAAGTTCCCCGGAGCCAAGTGGTTCCCCGGCTGCAAGCTGAACTATGCGGAGAACCTGCTCCGGCACGAGGGGAACGACGAACCGTGCCTGATCTTCCGGGGCGAGGACAAGGTTCGCCGGGTGCTCACCTGGAAGGACGTGAAGGAGCAGACCTTCCGCCTGGCCACGGCTCTTCGTGAGCTGGGCGTAGGGGCCGGAGACGCGGTGTCCGCCTATCTTCCGAACCTCCCTGAGACCATCATCGCCATGCTGGCCACCGCGGCCGTGGGCGGGGTCTGGTGCTCCTGCGCTACGGATATCGGTCCCGGCGCTGCCTTCGACCGGCTGGGACAGGTGTCCCCCAAGGTCCTGTTTACCACCGACGGGTACTACTATAAGGGCAAGGAATTCGACACCCTGCCAAATGCCGCCCAGGTGGCGGCTCGCATGGAGGGGCTCAAGAAGGTGGTTGTGGTCCATTATGCCGGCAAGCCGGAGGATATCGCCACCTTGCCCAACGCCGTGCTCTATGAAGATTTCCTGGCCAAGACCGTGCCGGAGCCCTTCGCCTACGAGCAGCGGGAGTTCAACGACCCCACCGTGGTCATGTTCTCCTCCGGTACTACGGGCAAGCCCAAGTGCATGGTCCAGTCCGTGGGCGGACTCCTCATCAATCAGCTCAAAGAGCTGGTGCTCCACCACGACATGAAACCCTCGGATCGGATGCTATATATCACCACCTGCAGCTGGATGATGTGGAACTGGCAGGCGGCTACCCTGGGGGCGGGCAGCTCCATCGTCCTCTACGACGGGAACCCGTCCTATCCCGATCTCGACGCCATCTGGAAGGTGCTGGAGGAGGAGGGGGTCACCGTCTTCGGCCTCTCCGCCAGCTATATCCACGCCCTGATGGCGGCAGGCTTCAACCCCAGGGAGCATGCGGACCTAAAGAAGCTTCGCATGATTTCCCAGACCGGCTCCGCCCTCAGCGAAGAGGGTTTCCGGTTCGTGTATCGGGAGATCAAGCAGGACCTGCACTTCAACTCCATCGCCGGCGGCACGGATATCAACGGTTGCTTCTGTATCGGTAACCTGCTGAGCCCCGTGTACGTAGGCGAGCTCCAGGCGCCAGGCCTGGGCATGAAGATCGAATGCTACGACGAGAACGGCAAGCCTGTCCGGGACACCCAGGGCGAGCTGGTCTGCGAGATACCGGAGCCCAGCATGCCCATTTGGTTCGCCAACGACCCGGACGGCGAACGGTACATGAACGCCTACTTCCGGGTGTACCCCGGCATCTGGCACCACGGGGACTACGTGCAGTTCAACAGCGAGACCGGCGGCGTCACCTACTTCGGCCGGTCCGACTCCGTGCTGAAGCCCTCCGGCGTGCGCATCGGCACCGCGGAGATCTATAACATCGTGGAGAAGCTCCCTGAAGTCCAGGACAGCCTGGCCATCGGGCAGATGTACCACGACGATCAGCGGATCCTGCTCTTCGTGCAGCTCGTTCCCGGGGCAGAGCTCACCGAGGAGCTGAAGAAGCGGATCAAGAAGGACCTGCGCACTAAGGCCTCTCCACGGCATGTGCCGGCTCTGATCTTCGCCGTGCCGGACCTTCCCAAGACCTTCAACGGCAAGAAGGTGGAGTCCGCCGTGACCAACCTGGTGAATGGGCGGAGGATCACCAACCGGGAGGCCCTGGGCAACCCGGAGTCCTTGGACTACTTCGAGGCCCTGCTGCCGGAGCTGCAAAAATAAAAACACATACGGGTCGCCGCCTTTAGGGCAGCGGCCTTTTTCAAAAGGAGGAACTATGATCCGGATCGGCTGCCATCTTTCCCCCTCCAAGGGGCTGCTGCACATGGGCCAGGATGCTTTAAGTATCCGCGCCAACACCTTTCAGTTCTTCCTGCGAAACCCCCGGGGCAGCAAAGCGAAGGCCTTGGACGAAGCCGACGCCGCGGCATTGATGGCGCTGTTGCGGGAGAAGGATATGCTGCCCGTGGTGGCCCATGCCCCCTACACCCTGAACCCCTGCGCCGCAGATCCACGGGTCCAGGAGTTCGCCGCTATGGTCATGGCTGACGATCTCGTTCGCATGGGATCGTTCCCTGGCAATCTCTACAACTTCCATCCCGGCAGCCACGTGGGCCAGGGGGTAGAAATGGGTATTGATAAAACGGCGACGCTCCTCAACACTCTTATGACACCGGATATGTCCGTTACCGTTCTCATCGAGACCATGGCGGGGCAGGGCAGTGAGATCGGCGGCACCTTTGAGGAGATGGGAGAGATACTTCGCCGGGTGGAGCTGCAGGAGAAGGTGGGCGTCTGTTTGGACACCTGCCACGTGTTCGCCGCAGGATACGACATCGTACACGACCTGGATGGCGTTTTGGAGCAATTCGACCAGCATATCGGCCTCGATAGGCTCAAGGCCCTCCACGTGAACGATTCCATGTTCCCCCTGGGGAGCTGCAAGGACCGCCACGCGCAGATTGGCAAGGGGTGCATCGGCCTCGACGCCCTGCTGGAACTGGTGAACCATCCAGCCCTCACCAAGCTCCCCATGATCCTGGAGACACCTCAGAAGGACCTAAGTGGCTACGCCCGGGAGATCGCGCACTTACGGGGCGAAGCCGTGGACAATTTGTAACAAATCGGGCCGAAACTTGCTTTTAGGCGGCAAATTTGCTACTATAACCTCATATATGGGGAAGGGAGCCGAAACGGGAAAGCAATGGATCAGGGAGTTTCCTATCGCACCGTGAAAGGGCCCGCCAGCATAGAGCTGGTGATCAACAAGTCCCGCTTCATCGGCCAATGCTTCCCTATCTCGACCGAGAGCGAAGCACTCCAAAAGCTTGCGGAGCTCCGCAAGCAATATTGGGACGCCACCCACAACTGCTATGCCTACTCGGTGGGCAAAAAGGGAGAGATCGCCCGCTTCTCCGACGACGGCGAGCCGGGCGGCACGGCGGGCATGCCCATGATGGATGCCCTTCGGGGCGCAAACGTGACCGACGTGCTCTGTGTGGTGACACGATATTTCGGCGGCATCCTCCTGGGCACCGGTGGCCTGGTGCGGGCCTATTCCCGGAGCTGTTCGGAGGCCATCCGGGCAGCCGGCATCGTGCGTATGACGCCCTGTGACCTGGTACGGTTTGACGTCCCCTACCATCAGTGGGCCATGTTCCAGCAGGAGGCTCGCAAACAGGGCGCTATGCTGGGACCGGAATATGGTGAGATGGTCCGCTGTATCGCCACCATTGAGGCGGAAAAGACGAAAACGTTTCTGGATGCGGTCTACGACCAGAGCGCCGGTTCCCTGATGGGACAGGTAATCGGCCGGGAGTATCGACCATTGGAGGATCATGAGGAGAGGTAAATGGTTCCAATTCCATATCCTGTTGCTGGCGGTCGTCCTGCTGTGGACGGCTATTCCGGCATGGGCGGAGAACGAGGAACCTTTGACCATTACGGTGGAAGCTGATCCGGATTGTCTGCTCAGCGAAGCGGGAGACATGACCTTCTTCCGGTTTACGGTAAAGAACAACCTGGAGGAGGACTATGTTCTCGACGAACTGAAGCTCCAGGGGGATCTATTAGAGGAGCCAAAGCTCATCTCGGATTCTATCACCATCTCGGCAAACGACGTATTGGAATTCACTCTGGAGAACGTCCGCATCGAGGAAGATGAATTCGACAGGGATCTTTCCTTCCAGATTACCTGGCAGACCGTTTCCTTTGCGACGGAGGACGAGGCCCACGAGGAGCCCATCATTACGGAGCACAGCTTATCGGTGCCCATACGCATCGAACGCTTCATCGAGCCGGTGATGACGATCAGTGCGACTCCGGACGTGTTGCTGGCCAGGGAAGGAGATCCCGTCACGGTGACCTATACCCTCGTCAATGACACCAAGTTCGACATGACCAATTTGACGTTGCAGGATTTAGGGATATCCCTGCCAACAGTAACGCTGCCAAAGAACACCCTGAACGCGGGGGAAATGATGGAAGCGAAAGCTACCGTGACCATGGGAGAGACGCCTCTTGAATTGAACCCGACGGCCCAATACACGGTGCGAGGCGTCGAATCCAAGGCGTCCGCTTCGGAAACTGTGACGGTGGAATACGTGCAGGTGGATCTGAAGATTTCAGTGGAGAAGTATCCTGCCACCGCCGAGGGCACTTTGTTTCGGATCACGCTGATCAACGACGGCACCCATCCTATGACCGATATCCGCCTGGTGGACGAGATCGGTTCCTTGATCGCGGATGGGATCGCGTTAGAAGCGAAGGCGGAGAAGACCATTTCCTGCACGGTACCGTCAGCCGTCTCCTCAGGTTCCGTGCGCTATATATCCTTTGAAGCTACTGGCCTCGATTGCGTGGGTGGAACGGTCAGCGTCAAAAGCCCCTCCGCCTATGAGGTCTTGCCTTTTGTGGACTCCGATAAGGTCCGGTTGAAACTGTCCGTAATTCTGGAGGATTCCGCCCAAACTGACGACGGGTCCAATCGGATGAATGTACTGTTCGAAATACGCAACGATTCAAAGGTCCCCATCCGAAACGCCGTGATCACCGAGGGCGACTATTTCAAGGGCGTTGTCAATCAATACGAGTTCTTGTCCACCGGCACGACGACATTTGAGAAAGAATTCGTTGTTCCGGCTGGCACCAGGTCGCTGACCTTCGTGCTGACCGCTATGGACCCCGCACAGAACCAGTACGCTTCGGTTCCCATGACGCTGGATCTTTCACCCCTGACCGCCCCAAAACCCACCAACTTGCCGCCCATCAAGCCGGGGGAGCGGGTGGACGTGACGGGCACAATCTATGACACGGAGCTCTATGGACGACTCTTCCGCATGGCGTCGCTGATAGTCTTTGCGCTGCTCCTTGTGTTCCTGCTTCTTTCCGTCATCTTCCGAGTGGCGGAGCTGAACGTGCGTCGCTGGCTACCCAAGGAATCCGCCATACGTCCCTTCGGCCTTCGCAAAACGCCCACCGGCCCCATTCCTGTCAAAGCGGGCGGCGATACGGTCCACGACCAGTTCGGATACATGCAGCCGGCCAAACTTCGATATATGGATCGGACGGATCGGATGCCCGCCGTAGGGCAGGAGGATGCCGCAGAGACGGTTTCGACTATGAAGATCGTCTCCAATACATCTACCAAGAGCTTGCCCTCCGTAGAGCATACCGCAGCCCCCTCCCGCAGGACGGGAGAAATAACCGCTGTGCCCATCCACAAACCCCGCACGCGGCCTGTCATGATCTCCTCTGACAATACCATGCCCTTTGCCCCAGTCCATGAAGGGCAAGCGGTGGAGGTCGCCGCGGAACAGACGGTTGTGGCGGTTCAGGATCAAATTGTGGAGAACGTCACCTTGCAGCCTCGGGTGATCGAAACCAAGCCAAACCCCCGGACCATCCCCCGCAAGAAGCTGGAGATCGTTCGTGTTTCTCAGATATGATCCAAAACTATATCTTTGATCTTTACGGAACGCTGGTGGATATTCACACCGATGAATCCATGCCCTCCCTGTGGCGGCGCATGGCCCTGTTTATGTCTTTACAGGGGGCGGCCTACGGCCCAAAGGAACTGCGCAGGGCGTATCAGGAAGCTGTGACAGAGGAGATCGACAAATGCGCAGCCCGGCTGCCAAAGGTGCCGAAAGAGCATATCGAGCCGGATATCCTGCGTGTTTTCGAGAGCTTGTACGTCCGTAAGGGCGTTTCGGTCTGTTCGGTGCGGGTAGAGGATGCCGCAGTGGCGTTTCGCACGCTGTCCCTTCACTATATCCAGCTGTACCCTCAGACAGAAAAGGTCTTGCGCTCCCTGCGAGAACGAGGAAAAGGCGTATATCTTTTGTCCAACGCCCAGGCAGCCTTTACAGTGCCGGAGATGAACAAGCTGGGCCTGACCCCGCTTTTCGATGGTATCGTGCTATCCTCTGATGCAGGCGTCAAAAAACCGGACAAAACTATCTTTCAGCAGTTGATGTCCAGATATGGTCTTCATCCGGAGGCGTGTTTGATGATCGGAAACGATGGGATGGCGGATATCCAGGGCGCCGTGTCCATGGGCTTGGAGAGCCGATACATTCATACGAACATATCACCGGATCGACCGGCGTCTTTGCCGGAGAATTGCCGTGAGATCCGAAGCTTGCTGGAATTGCTATAGCTTTTATCGCTGGTCAGGAGCCGTAACCAGTAACCGCCCGTCGAAAACGGTGGCGAATCGGCCCCAATCCTTCCAGCCCCCAGCGCCCTCGCTGGTCCAGGTGAGGGTAAGTTCTTTGACACCTGCTATGGGCAGGGAGAAGGGAAGAGGCGCGGAGGCTTCATCCATGTTTTTGAATTCAGCTATGAGCTTGCCGTCGGCGAACATGCGCAACGTAGCGGAAGCACGGTAGAGGTCTGTTTTCTCTCCTTGGGGGAAAGCCACCGTACCGGCGAAGGTCGTGAGATCTTCGTCCAGGGCATAGGTGACGGACCCCGCGTCCGCCCAGAGACTGTGGGCGTATCTATTTGCCTGAGCGTCCGATAAGATCTGATCCCGGGCCACGGTGCTTATAGCGCCGGTACGGGCGCTGGCCGTCTCGTCCCGCAGGATGGGCAGATCAACCAACCAGAAGGTCATTTCAGCCCTGGTCTCGGCGCGCAGGGTCCGCATCGTATCGGAATCGATATACGATAGAGCTTCTTCCAGCAGGGTGCAGGCACCGTCCGGGTCACCCGCTTCCCGCATCGACTGAGCGCGGGATAAGATATCCGCCTCGTATTCATGGCGGATCAGTTGATCGAGATACTTCAGTTCATAGGAATCGGGCGATTGCTTTAGCAGGTCCGCCACATAGGCGAAGGCCTTTTCCGGGCCGTCTGTGGCGAGGAGCCGCCGGGCTTCCTCCGTCCAGCCGTGATAGATCTGCCCGGCTTTCAATTTACCTACATCCTCCAAGGCAGCAATAAGATCCTTGTCATCTTCTAATATCGATATACACGTCGACAGAGCGGTTTCAGCGTCATCGTATCGTCCGACCGCCATGGCGGCCTCCGCCTGGTCCAGGGTCGTGTTTTTATAGAGGGCTTCCGCCTGCTTCAGCCGGAAAGGAGCGCCCTCGTCAGCGATCAGCGACTGGCGATAAAGAGGTATAGCAGAGCCGTAATCGCTCCGCTGATACAGGGCGTCCGCCTGAGCAAGGTCTCTTCGGGCCTGCTCCATCTCCTCCACATCATGACGGCAGCGCGCCACGTCCTGCTGGGGCAGGCCCGTTTTAGACAGGGCGGACAGTATGCTTGTGATACGATCGAAGCTGATCTCTTTTGCAAAATACAGTCGGAGCTGGGTTTCCGCGTACTGCTTCAGCGTCGTCGTGGATTCTTCGCGAAGCGTTTGGGAAGTTGCAAGACGAGATTGAAAGACAGCATCAGCGTCCGCGAATCGTTCCCGATACAGGCCCATGGTAAACCGAGACAAGGGATCAAGCAGCACCGATCCTGCAAGCAGGAGCAACAGCAGCGATATTAGGATGATCCATTTGGCTGCTTTCATTTGAGTTCGATCACCTGGATACCATCCTGATCATAGAGGAGAGTTCCGTTGGCCAGGAAGTAATCCATATCTATGGAGTAGCTGGAGCGCTCCGACGAGCCAATGTACACATATCGTACGCCGTACTTTTCGAACAGCTCCGGGTTGTCCGCTGGGGCCTCGAACATAGCGGAGATGTCCGCCTTGCGCTCGCTGGTGTCGATGCCGTGATAGTAGAGGAACAGGTCCGGCCCGCAGACGATGCTCCGCCCCGTCAGCACGGACACGGCGTTGAGATGCCAATTGCAGTCCGCCAGGAAGACGCCGTGGGCGTCCGTGTTCTCGCGGATGTAGTCTGCCGCCTGGATGTCCGCCCGGTTGAAGATCATGTAGGAACTGCGCCATTCCCGCAGGATGGTCATAGGACCGGAGATGAAGAGGGAGAAGCCCAGTAGGAATGTGAGCAGTGAACGGCTGGCGTAAACGCCCCTGTTTTTGCCGCCAGTATCCCGGGTGGATAGATACAGGGAAGCGAACAAAAGCGTCATACAGAGGCCTACAAAGCCCAACAGCAGCGCAAAGGAGAGGGAGACGGGCAGGGTGCGGCTGCTGCTGTCCTGCAACAGGCGGTATAAAAGGTATGACGAAACTGCGGAGGAAAGCAGGAGCAGCAGGGCAGCCCAGCCGTCGCTTTCCCTGGTGGCATGGGCTCTATAAATTTGCACGGAAAGGTAGATCAAAAAGGCCAGCAGGAACAGCTCTGTGACCACGCCGAAAGCGGGCAGATCCACGGTGCTGTCGTAGCGGTGGGAGATCAAGGCGGACAGGAGCAGCAGCAGACCAAGGCCAGCGGCGGCGATCCCCAGCACGGACAGGGCCGCGACCCTGGTCTTGGGGGCGCTTCTATACCTATGAGACAGTCGATGTTCGAGGACGCTCAACAGCTTGGCCGTCAGAGCGCACAGGCAGAAGAACCAGGCGAACAGGAGCTTGTTGTTGTCGTAGATGTTGGGCTGGAAGACCACCACCTCGGAGACGAGCCAAAGAACGAGGAAGCCTCGGGCGATTTGACGATCCCGCCGGGAGAGTAGGAGCAACCCGAAGGGCAGCAGGATGAACAGCCAGCCCAGGTTCTTCACATAGAACCACAGGAAGGAATCCACTTCGTTGGCCCAGTTGAAGTGGAGGCGCACCATGCCGCTTTCCGACGCCTGCTGGAAGGCGAACCCAAAGAGCTGGGGCGCGGCCAGCAGCACCGCAAGGCACCCATAGCAGCCCCATTGCAGCAACCGTTTTTTGTCGAAATGGCGCACCAGGTCCTCCACGCAGTAGGTGGCGCTGACGATGCCCAGGGCCAGGAAGGAATGGGTGTGGATGAGGGGCAGGCCTCCGGCGAAGAGGATCAGGGGCAGCAAGGCTTCCTTTCGGTTTTCAAAGGCGAACCGGAGCAAAAGATACAGGCACGGGAACAGGAATGCCCACCCAAAGAGGGTGGCCCGCTGGGGAATCAGCATGTCCACGATGGGGTTGACCCAGCGAAGCCCGATCCGAGGCAGGTTGGTAGGGGTCACGTAGAAGTCGTTAAGCAGGTAGGAAAGGTTGTTGGCGTAACCGCTTTCCCCGATGAGGGCGCCTACGGTGGAGGCGCCGTTGAGACGATCAAAGAAGTAGATGAACCCGAAGCCTCCACCGATAAAGAAGAGGTAGGTGGCGAAACGGGCTCGATCCGCCCGTTTAAGCCAGGCCTGGAAGGCGAAGTACACGCCCAGGATCACCAGCCCATAGGCGTACAGGGCTGGCAGCAGGTAGGCCCAGCGGAGGCTCGACCCGAACTGGAACAGGGAGGCGCTGGGCACCTCGCAGAGGAAGGGGTAGTTGACGGTGTGACCGGGAAAGATACTGTACTCCGGCGGGAAGAAGCCCTGCTCCGCCAGGCTGGAGATAAACCCCAGGTGCATGGCTAGATCCCCGTAGGTGGTCTGACCCACGTAGTAGCCGTCCGACTTGGGCTGGAGAATATGGGTGGAGAAGAGGTAGGCTCCGACGAGGAAGATCGGCAAAAGCCACAGGAGGGGCAGGAGGGAGCGAAGTTCAGCCGCTGTAGCTGCATGAGCTTTTTTCTTTTGCAGCAGACACAAGACGGTAAGCGCCGCCATAAGCACGGCCCCCAGGATATGGCTCAACGTGCCGAAGCCCAGGACGAAGGAAAAGAGGCTGGGGAGCCAGATGCTGCCGAACAGGCCCAGCGTCAGCCCCAGCCACAGGCGGCGGGGGAAGGATTCGGTTGAAAACAGGTATATGCCGATGAGGACGCCGGCCGCGGCATAAAACAGCAGATACAGGATGGACAGGATCATAGGACCTCCGTAACGATTTAAAACATTATACCATGCCACGGCCCTGTTTGGAAACAGAAAACCCTCCCAAAAGGAGGGTAAGAACGTTGAAAATCTGTAAATCTTTTATTTCGTCAGGAACAGCACGCCGATGCAACCGGGGCCGCAGTGGGAGGAGATGGTGCAGCCGGCGGTAGTGACGATGATCTCGCCCCAGGGGCCGTACTTTTCCACCTCCGCCTTCATCCACTCGATATCCTCGGCGGGGAAACCGGAGTGGGTGATAAAGATGCGGTCCCGCACGATGTCGGTCCGCCCGTCCAGCTGATCGTGGATGTAGGCGATGATGCACTTCTTCAGCTTTCCGAAGTATTTCTTGCCCACGGTCATGCCGCCGTTCTGGTCGTTGAGCACCCGGATGCTGGGCTTGATGCTCATAAGGTTCGCCCCCATGTGGGCGAGGGAGGAGCAGCGGCCGCCCGCGTGGAGGAAGGCCAGGGTATCCAGGATGAAGCTGGCGGAGTTCTTCTGGTTCAGGGCCTTCACTTCCTCGTAGATGGTGGCGGCGTCCATGCCCTTCTTGACCCGTTCCCCGGATTCGCAGACCAAAAGACCGGTGCCGGTGGACAGGCAGCAGGAGTCGATCACGTATACACCCGGGACCTCCTCGGCCGCCAGGACCGCATTCTGATGGGTGGCGGAAAGGCCGGAGCCCAGGGAGATATGGACCACGTCGTAGCCCTGGCCGGTGAGGCGCTTGAATACTTCCTCGTATTCGCCCACGCTGACCGCGCTGGTCTTGGGCAGGGAGCCAGTCTTCTCCCAATTGTCATAGATCATCTCGTTGGTTATGTTGACACCGTCCAGGTACTCCTGCCCGTTCATAGTCACATGCAGGGGGATGAGCTCCACGTCGTAGCGCTCCGTCAGCATGGGGCCGATGTCGCAGGGGGTGTCGGCGGTGATCTTCACAGGTCTTGCCATAGGATGTTCCTCCTCATTTATTGGAAAACATAGTATCAGAAAATAGCTGGTTCGTCAAATGGGAAAGGGCGTTATTTCGTGTACACGTACACGTTGCCGCTCATGGTGTCGATGTCGAACAGGGCGTCGCCGTCCCCCAAGGTCAGCTGCTTGGCGCCCACGGCGGTGTCGTTGAGGAACAGCTTGCCTGACATGGCGTCCAAATCGATGGTGCAAGAGGCGTCCGTGGGCAGGGCGAGGCGGACCTCGCCGGAGGTGGTGTCGACCTTCAGCTCCTTGGGCGTGCTGCGGAGCACGAAGGTGACCTGCCCGGAAACGGTATTGGCGCGGACATCCCGGCACT
>Ga0310694_10004117_pt1 | contig 14115 bp, 14 predicted proteins | sample 174DNAGHGhighgp2_FD_203884 | JGI IMG/M metagenome (GOLD analysis project Ga0310694, IMG submission 203884) | Sheep rumen microbial communities from Palmerston North, Manawatu-Wanganui, New Zealand - 1742 DNA GHGhigh gp2 (v2) (version 2) | ecosystem: Host-associated > Mammals > Digestive system... | reverse complement strand
ATAAAATCTTTTCAAAATAAATCTGTTACAACAATTTCTATTTAAATTTAAGGTATTAAATATGACGAAATACTATGCTGAAGTAAAGGCAAAGCCGGACTTTGTCGAATTGGAAAAAGAAGTCTTAAAGTTTTGGGACGAAGATAATACGTTTGAAAAATCGGTGCATAATCGCGACGGCGCCGCTGAGTTTGTGTTTTATGACGGACCGCCGTTTGCCAACGGAACACCGCACTACGGACACATTATGGTAAGCTATGTCAAAGATGTGGTAGCGCGTTTTCAGACTATGAACGGCAAGAAGGTGGAGCGCCGTTTAGGTTGGGATTGTCATGGTTTGCCGGCGGAAATGTCGGCCGAAAAACAGCTCGGTGTTTCGGGGCGCAAACAAATCGAAGCCTACGGGGTAGAGAAGTTCAACGATTTTTGCCGCAAAGATGTGTTAAAATATTCAGGTATTTGGGTGGATATGTTCAAGCGCATCGGGCGTTGGGTGGATTTTAATCACGACTATAAAACAATGAATCTGTCGTTTATGGAATCGGTTATCCATAATTTCAAAGTACTGTATGATAAGGGTTTGGTGTATGAAGATTATCGTGTATTGCCGTATTCGTGGGCGGCGGAAACTCCGCTTTCCAACTTTGAGGTTAATCTCGGCTATCGCGACAAAACCGATAATGCCATTACGGTAATGTTTACGCTCGAAACGGGGCAGAAAATTTTGGTGTGGACCACAACACCGTGGACTTTACCGTCTAACCTGATGCTCGCCGTGGGAAAAGATATTGATTATGCGGTGATGGAAGAAGACGGACAGCAATATATTATTGCGGTGGCGCGTTTGGGCAGTTATAAAAAGCAGTTGGAGCACGCAACACAGGTTAAGACAATTAAGGGCAGTGACTTGCTCGGTTTGAGTTATGAACCGATGTTCCCGTATTTTGCCGACTTAAAGCAAAAAGGCGCGTTCAAAATACTTTCCGGTGAGTTTGTATCTACCGAAGATGGTACCGGCGTGGTACATATCGCTCCGGGCTTCGGTCAGGATGACTTTGAAGCTTGTCGCGCTTATGACGAGAATTTTCCGGTAGTATGTCCGGTTGATGAGGCCGGTAAATTTACGAGCGAAGTCAGCGATTATGCCGGACAGCAGGTGTTTGATACCAATGAGCCGATTATGCAATGGCTCAAAGCCAACGGTTTGCTCGTGAAAAAAGAACAATACACTCATACATATCCTTATTGTTGGCGTACCGATACGCCGCTGATTTATAAAGCGATGAGTTCGTGGTTTGTGAAGGTTACCGATTTTCGTGATGAAATGGTGGCCAATAACCAGCAAATCAACTGGATTCCGGCACATATTAAAGACGGTCGTTTCGGCAAGTGGCTGGAAGGCGCCCGCGATTGGTCAATTTCGCGTAATCGCTTCTGGGGTACGCCGATTCCGGTGTGGAAGTCGGATAATCCTAAGTTTCCGCGCATTGATGTTTTTGGCTCGCTTGAAGAAATCAAAGCCGCTACCGGTGTGACGGTTGATAATTTGCATAAACCGTATATTGACGATGTGGTTTATCCGAATCCGGATGACCCGTCCGGCAAAACTATGATGCACCGTGTCAGCGATGTGTTTGACTGTTGGTTTGAATCCGGCTCGATGCCGTATGCGCAAGTACACTATCCGTTTGAGAATAAAGAATGGTTTGAAAATCATTTTCCGGCGGACTTTATTGTGGAAGCAATTGATCAAACCCGCGGTTGGTTCTATACGCTGACGGTGTTGTCAACGGCTTTGCATAATCGTCCGGCGTTTAAAAACTGTATTTGTACCGGTTTGTTGATGGCCGAAGGCGGGCAAAAACTTTCTAAGCGCCTGAAAAACTATCCGGACCCGAATGAAATTCTGGAATCTGTCGGTTCGGAAGCGTTGCGTTGGTTCTTGGTTTCTTCGCCGGTGCTGAAGGGCGGAAACGTGGCCGTGGATAAAGAAGGTAAAGAAATTGCCAAAGCTTCCCGTTTGGCAATGATTCCTTTATGGAACGCTTTTTACTTCTTTACGCTGTATGCCAATGCCGAGGACTATAAAGCCAAAGAAATATCGTCTTCAACCGAGGCGATGGATAACTATATTTTATCCAAACTCAAAACGATGGCCGAAAAATTGAAGCACGGCTTTGAAACTTATGATATTGCCGAAGTTTGCAGCGAAACCGCCGCGTTTATGGAAATTCTGAACAACTGGTATATTCGCCGCACCCGTGAACGTTTTTGGCGCGGCGATGCACAAGCATTTGATACGCTTTATACCGTTTTGGTTAATGTTGCCAAGTTGGCGGCGCCGGTAATGCCGTTTATCTGTGAATATATCTATAAAAATCTGACCGGTGGCGAATCCGTACATTTGTGCGATTATCCGAGCTTGAGCGATATTAAATCGGATGAAAAACTGATGACGGAGATGGATTTTGTGCAGGATTTGTGCTCGACCGGCAAATTTATCCGCGAAGAAAAGAATCTGCGCAATCGTTTGCCGCTTGCCAGTCTGACGGTTATCGGGGCAACGTTGTCACCGGAGTATCAGGAAATTGTCAAGGACGAACTGAACGTTAAAGAAGTGCGTTTTGATGATAATTTGAGTAGCTATGCGACCAAAAATGTTTATCTTTATACGCCGCTTTTGGGCAAAACTCTCGGCAAAGATATGGGTGCGGTGATGGCGGCTTATAAGCAGGGTAGTTGGTCTTTGAATGAAGACGGAACGCTTGCCATCGGCGGCAAAACGCTGACTTCCGATTTATTTGAAGTACGTCTGGACATGAAAGACGGTGTGGCTGGTCAATCCTTTGCCGATAACAAGGCGGTGTTGACTCTCGATACCAATGTTACCGCTGCTTTAAAGCGCGAAGGTATGGCGCGTGACTTTGTGCGTTTGGTACAAACTCTGCGCAAGGATAAAGACTTCAATATTTCTGACCGCATTGAACTTTGTTATTCTACCAAAGATGAAGAATTGGCAAAGGCTTTAGAGGAAAATCAATCCTATATTGCCGAGCAGGTTCTGGCGATTAAGGTTGTTTCCGATTGCAATGGCGGCACCGAAGGAGAGATTGAGGGGGTGGCTGTCGCTTACGACGCGAGAAAATGCGCTTAATGGTCATCTACTTGTTGCCCTTTTTGCTTATGTACCTTTTGTTGTACACCGCGCAAAAAGGGCAACTGCGTATCTGACTCATTAATCACATTTTTTTAGCTCTATTTATAATCCGTATAATGGTCATCTACTTGTTGCCCTTTTTGCTTATGTACCTTTTATTGTACACCGCGCACAAAGGGTAACTGCGTATCTGACTTATTAATCACATTTTTTTAGCTCTATTTATAATCCGTATAATGGTCTGCTAATCAAAAAGCGTTTCGCTTATGTACCTCTTTTGTACACGGCATAAACAGACTTCCGTCGTATCTGACTCATTATACTGATTTTGAAAATATAGTGGTTTATATTCGTTTATTCATCAAAATCGTAAATATCGGAGCCGTCGGCGGCGATGGTCGGTGCGGCAGTATCGGTTGTCGGTTCGCACAAATGCAGGTAATCTACCGCATATCCGGCAATAATCAGCGCTACTACCGGTAATACCACTTTTTCAAACGGGAAATGGGCGTGGCCGCCGTTCTTTTTCTTCATCCATTGATAAAATACCGAGCTGTATATCAAAATCAAGCCGCCCAAAATGCCGCAAAACAGGAACGGGTCCATATAGAAAATCAAAATCGGTTTCGGGGTATAGGTTAAATCTTTAATGTATATCGCAAAAATCATCGAGAAAGACAACAGCATCAAAATCGTGTTGCGGAATTTGAAATTCCAACCTTTTTTATCAAACCAGAGAATCGTCCAATAACCGATTAAGGTCAGCAAGGCACCGGCCCATATTGCAATCACTCCATCATCAACTCCGAGTTTGCGGGCAATTTCCAGACCGGCAGCAACAGCCACCGTGCATACGGCACAAGCCGGATTGGCATACGCCGGAAGAGCCAGTACCAAAGTCAATATCAAAGCCAAAGCAAATGCTGTCATTTTTATTCTCCGTTTTTTAAGGTTTACGCCAAGTACAATAACTTATTTTACGCAAATGGCAAGAATTTTTTTGCAGATTGCTTTGTCATAAAAAACGCCGCCCGATGGTGGCGGCGCCAAGGAGAAAAGTATGAAAAAATTTTGTTTTTATACAATACCGTTACCGTGTGAATGCAAAATAAATTCCCGTGGCAGAGATTTGCTCTGAACCTTATTGGCGCCTTCGGCCCCGTATTCTTTCGGATATTTGGCGGCAAAATCCTTAAAGAAATTGTCGAGAGCCTTGGCTTTGGAGATTTTCGGGTGCTGCTTTTCAGCCAAATTTACATAGCGTTCCATAATCAAATAAAGTTTGTTGTTTGTAGATAGATTGGTGCTTGTCATTGCCTTAAGCAATGCCCAGCGAGCGTTCATTGCCAACACGTCTGCTTTTTTGTTCAATTCTTTGCGTTCAACAAAGGTACGATGGTCGTGGGATTCGGCAATAGCACCACGAGCCAATTCCAGTAATTTGTCTTTATCATCAGCAGCTGCACCCAGCTCAAATATAAAACTCGGGCGCTTGATTGTCTTATTATCAGCCATCGCAACCTCCATAATTATATTGTATATACAGAGTATACCACGTTTTACGGAGGTTTGCAACAGTTTTTATTTCAATATTTGCGGTCGATTATGTATTGCGCCAGATTTTGCAAATTTTCGGCTTTGTCACCGAAAACCGCTATTTCGGCAACAGCTTCTTTAATCAGTTGTTTTGCCTTTTGTCGCGCCGGTTCAATGCCATAATAAGCAACAAAAGTAAATTTGTTTTGCGAATCGTCTTTATGCAAGGTTTTGCCTACAAGTTTTTGGTCGCCCTCGCGGTCAAGAATATCGTCGGCAATTTGAAAAGCCTGACCGATTTTGCGCGAATAAGAAATAAGAATCTGCCTGAGCGGTAACGGCGCTTGTCCCAAAACCGCACCGGCCTCGCAGGCATAGCGTAACAAGCGGCCGGTTTTCATTTCTTCAAGGCGCGAGATAATCGCTTCATCGGCTTCTTTGCTGTCGGTCGGAACGGCGTAGATATCGAGAGTTTGCCCGCTGACCATTCCGCCGAAAGCGCCGGCGGCAGAAGCTAAAAGCTGTAACAAAGTCAATCGCATTTCCGGCCGGATTTCCAACGCATTTGCCAAGTATTCAAAGGCATAAGTCAAAAGCCCGTCACCGGCCAAAATGGCGGTGGCCTCGTCAAATTGTTTGTGGCAAGTAGGCTTGCCACGGCGCAAATCATCATTATCCATTGCCGGCAAATCGTCGTGAATCAAAGAGTAAGAGTGCAACATTTCCAATGAGGCCGCCGCTTTAAATGCCATTTCATACGGTACTCCGAACAAGCCGGCACACTCGCATAAAAGATACGGACGCAGGCGCTTGCCGCCATTCATTACCGAATAGCGCATCGCTTCAATTACGCGGTTTTCGGCACCGTCAACGAACGGAAAACATTTTTCCAAATCGGCATTGAATTTTTGCGAAAAAGCAGCCAAACTTTCAACAATATTCGTCATAACTATTCTTCTGATTTATCAAAAGGTTCGGTAGAAACGGCACCGCTCGGGGCGATGTTTATTTTTTCTATTTTCAACTGTGCCGCTTTCAATTTTTCTTCGCAGAATTTTTTGAGTGCGGTAGCTGTTTCATAAGCTTCAACGGCATCGTCAAGTTTTATTTTTCCGGCTTCGAGTTCGCGTACGATATTTTCAAGCTGCATTAAGGCATCTTCAAACGATATTTTACTGAAATCAATCTGCTTCATATCTTTCTCCTTTGGCAACAGCATAAAGGCTAGGGCGTTTTTTGACAATCATATTTTCCGACTTATCAAACTTTTTTATGGATTTTTTGCAAAAAATGCGTTATTTGCGGCAATTCGGCGACTAAACTTGACGAATTGAATTTTTCGATATATATTGCATTTGAGTTGCAACTTTTCGAAAGATAAAATATGGCAAAAGTTTGTTGGAAAGCAGGGACAATGTTGGCACCGGTTCCGCCGGCGCTGATTTCTTGCGGAACAGCGGAAAAGCCGAATGTGATGACGGCGGCATGGACGGGAATTATTTGTACCGAACCGACACTTGTGTATGTTTCGATACGACCGTCGCGGTACAGCAACGAATTAATCCGCCAAACCGGTGAATTTGCCATAAACATTCCGACAACCAAGTTAGCAAAAGCGGTCGATTTATGCGGAGTTAAGAGCGGACGCGGCATTGATAAGTTTAAACTGGCGGGGATTACCGCCGCACCTTGCGAAAAAATAAGTGCGCCGCAGGTGGCGGAAGCCCCGATTTCGCTGGAATGTAAGGTTAAAGAGATAACTTCTTTCGGAACTCATGATATGTTTTTGGCCGAAGTGGTGGCGGTTGATGTTGATGAAACATACATCAACGGCAAACAGGCGCTTGATTTGCAAAAGGCCGGATTATTGGCTTATGCTCACGGATTTTATTATGGCTTGGGTCACAAAATCGGCAAGTTCGGTTGGTCGGTAGAGAAAAAATCCACCAAACGTAAACGTGCGGCACGGCAGAATATATTGCCGAACAACAAAAATAAGGCAGGTCGGCATGGAAAATAAAAAATGCAACTTAAAAGTTGATTATTCCAAAATGAAAATTTTCGAATGTTATAATTCGGAAAAAGTCGATTTTCCGCTGATTTTATCAATTCCGCACAGCGGTACATTTTTCCCGCCGGAATTTTTGGAACAGGTTAACGACAGCGTCGAGATTATGCGCCGCAATGAGGATTTGTTGGTGGATAAGCTGTTGCAAGGAGCAATTGATGCAGGGATTCCCGCTATAAAAATGTTGGTTACGCGCGTGTTTATCGACCTTAATCGTGACCGTTTGGAACTTGATCCGGCGATGTTTTATAATTATCCGGAAGAAAAAAATGTGATGTTTGATAAACATTGTCGCGTCGGTTTGGGCGTGGTGCATCGCATTGATTATTTGCGAAATCCTTTATATAAAGGACTGCTTGACTATCATGAAGTGGAAAAACGCCTCAAAAATGTGTATGACGTTTATCATAATCAGCTGCAAAAAATGATTGCCAAATGTGTGAAAAAATTCGGGTTTTGTCTGTTGTTGGATTGTCACTCGATGCCGTCAAAAATCTGTTCGATTATTGATGACCGTTCGGGAATAGATATTTGCCTCGGCACTCTGTTCAGCCAGAGCTGTCCGCAGGAAATGAGTGACTTTTTTGCCGGACAATTCTGGAATAAAAATTACAATGTGGAATTTAATTGTCCGTATTCCGGCGCGTTTATTACTTTTAATTATTGTCAGCCGCGCAAAAAAATCTATACGCTGCAACTGGAAATCAACCGTGCACTGTATGCAAACGAAGATAAATTGCAGCCGAATGAGCATTTTGCCAATATGGCGGATGATGTGAGCGAAGCGGTGATTAATTTGGCGCAGAGTTTGGTGCGCTGATATAGAGGTATTAAGATGAAAAAACTGCTGATATGGGATTTTGACGGAGTAATTGCCGACAGCGAAAAATTATGGGTTGCGGTGTGGGTTGAAACGTTGCAACAAGAAAAGAACATTATTTTGAATACCGATGAAAAGCTGAACTTGTTGGTGGGGATTGCCGATAAATCAAGAAAAGAACGGCTGGAAAGATATTTTCCCGGTTTGGTTTTGGATGCCGATTTTATGCGAAAAATCAGCGCCGGCGAGGTGTATAAAGGAATGCACTTTATGCAGCCGATTGCGGGAGTTGAAGCAGTGATGGCGGATAAGGATTTTGCGCATTGTATCGCTACCGGAGCCACCAAAGAGCAACACGCGTGGAAAATGACGCAGTTCAAGTGGGTTGAAAAATATATGTCGCCGCGCGATTATTTTACGGTGGATATGGTTAAGCAGGGCAAGCCGGCGCCGGATTTATTTTTATTGGCGGCAAAAAGCAAAGGTTTCGTGCCGCAAGATTGTATTGTTATCGGTGACAGTTTGAATGATTTTGCCGCCGCCAAGGCCGCCGGCATGAAAAGTATTGCTTTTGTCGGTGCGGAAGGAAACGATACGCTGGAATATCGGCAAAAATGCCTCGAGGCAGGAGTCGCCGCGGTATGCGCCACCATGGAAGAAGTCAAGGCGGCACTCAAAAGAGTTTAGTTATTAGCGGAAAGCCTTGCGATAAGTGCTTTTTTTGCTTGCGATTTTGGGAAAATATAAGTAAACTCCGCGTATGGATAAATTTTAAGGGAGTTTATAAGCAAATGTCTAAAGTTTTGATTACCTCTGCATTACCGTATATTAACGGCGTTCCGCATTTGGGACACATGGTCGGCTGTTTGTTGCCGTCCGATGTTTATGCGCGCTATATGCGAATGATGGGTAACGAGGTTTTATACATTTGCGGCAACGATGAGCATGGCACGGCTTCTGAAGTCGGCGCACTCAAAGAAAATATGCCGGTGCAGGAATATTGCGATAAATATCATGCCCGCCACGCCAAAACTTATGCCGATTTTAACCTGTCGTTTGATTATTTCGGGCGTTCTTCGAGCGAACAAAATAAGGAAATGACTTATCATATTTTCGAACAGCTCGATAAAAACGGCTTTATCGCCGAAAAAACAATGAAACAGGTGTTTTCGGTTGATGATAATATGTTTTTGGCAGACCGCTATATTACAGGTACTTGTCCGCATTGCGGTTATGAAAAGGCGCGCGGCGACCAATGCGAAAACTGCACCAAAGTTTTGGAGCCGACCGATTTAATCAATCCGCGCAGTACGGTTTCCGGCAGTACCAATTTGGAAGTGCGCGAAACCAAGCACCTGTTTTTGAACCTACCGAAAATTGAGGAAAAACTGGTGGAATGGCTCAAAACCAAAGAGGCATTTTGGCCTGATGTTGCTTATTCCATCGCCAAAAAATGGGTGAAAGAAGGCTTGCAACCACGCTGTATTACGCGCGATTTAAAGTGGGGATTTCCGGTAAATAAAGCCGGCTTTGAAAATAAGGTGTTTTATGTGTGGTTTGACGCACCTATCGGCTATATCGGCATTACCAAACAATGGGCGGATGAAAAACCGACCGAGCGCGATTGGAAAGAATGGTGGCTTGATGCCAAAGATGTGCGCTATGTTGAGTTTATGGGCAAAGATAATGTACCGTATCATTCGATTACGTTTCCGGCAACTTTGCTCGGCACCGGTGAAAACTGGACTAAAGTGGACTATCTTAAAGGTTTCAGTTATCTGACTTTTGAAGGCGGTAAGTTTTCCAAATCGGAACATCGCGGTGTGTTTGCCGAAGACGCGGTGGCGGAATTTCCGGCCGATTATTGGCGTTATTGGTTGATGGCAAACGCGCCGGAAGCATCGGATTCTTCATTTACGTTTGAGAGCTTTGTCGGTACCATCAATAAAGATTTGAACGGAGTGCTCGGTAATTTTGCGCAACGCGTGATGAAAATGACAGCCTCCAAACTCGGCAGTTTTGTGCCGGAAGGGGGCGAGTTGCTGGCCGAAGATGAAGAAATGATTGCGGCTGTGCAAGCGCGAGTCAACGATTATTTCAAGTATATGGACGCAATGGAGTTCAGAAAAGCGGTGGCAGAATTGCGCGCAATTTGGGTTGAGGGTAATAACTACATTACCAAAACCGAGCCGTGGCAAGTGATTAAGGAAGATGAAAAACGGGCGGCGACGATTTTGCGTCTGTGTTTGAATTTGGTACGGATTTATGCTATTTTGAGTGCACCGCTGTTGCCGCAGACCGCGGAAAAAATGTTGGCAAAATTCGGGCTGAAGCCGGAAGATATGCCGACGCTTAAAAACTTTAACGTGGCCGAGCAGATTGCGGCATTAAAAGCGGGAACGCCGTTTGAGGCCGGAGAGGCGCTGTTTGAGCGTATTACACCGGAAAAGGCCGCCGAACTGCAAGAAAAATACGGAGGAAATAAATGAAACTCAAAGGAATCGGAAATTGGAGCGAGTTGCGTTTGAGCGGTATTTGGGCGTGGATACATCGTCTGGTTATGCTGATTACGTTCCCGATACGCCGCTTTTGGCAGATTTTGCTGATTTTGTTGGCATTAGGGTTGCTGTTTTTGGTGGTACATTCATATTATGGCATAGGTCTGAGCCATATTTCCGCTTGGTATCATTCAACTCCTGCCGAGAAAAAAATCAGCGAAATCAAAGATAAGGCTGTCTCCGATGTGTCTGAGCGTGTGGAGCAGATAAAAAATACGGTATCGGAAGCCATCGCCGCACAAAAAGGCGAGACGGATTCAAGTGCCGCCGAGCCGGAAAAAAAGCATTTTGTGGCATGGAATGTGCCGAAATTTAAAAAGGCAAAATATAAACCTACCGCCGGTTTTTCCGGTGCGGTTGTGCGTACCGAAGCGCAGAAAACTTCGGCAAAAAAGCGTTTTGAAAAAGCCTATGTTGAGGAAAAAAGTGTTGATGCATCCGCAGACAAGGAAGATGTTTTGATTACAACAACCGAGGTTCTGACCGAAAATAGACAGGAAGAACCGCTGATTGAAAAACCTAAGAAAATCAAAAAGATAAAAACACCTACCAAAGAAGATTTTTATAACGGTGAGCTGGCCGATTATTACGAGGTTGCGGAAAATAGGGGATTGGTTTATCTGCCGGAGCCGGAAGTTTTATACGGTGCGGCGGAAGTTGTGGGGCCGAACAGTATGTATGTTGATGATACGTTTGTGTTTTTATACGGAATTTATACCGACCCGAAAGAATACGATTATGCGGCTGCTCGGGCATATTTGGAAAATTTGGTTTCTAAAAATGCGGTGCGGTGCGAAATTGTGGCTTATGCCGCGCAAACTCAGGCGGCAACCGCATTATGCTTTACCGAAAAAGCCTTTATCAATAAAGTGTTGACCGAACGCAATCTGGCACGAAACGTTGCACTTAAATAAGGCGGAGAAATAAAATGTGGCAACCGGTTTTAATGATAAGCGGTTATGTTTTGGGTGTTTTGGGCCTGATTATGCTTATTCCGGCCGGAATTGATTTGACCGAGAGCTCTGACGATTGGTCGCCGTTTTTGAGTTCGGCTCTGATTTCGGTGTTTTTCGGTTTTTCGTTGTTTTTGGCCAACTATGCCAAGATTGAACGAATTACCTTGAAACAGGGCTATCTGATAACGGCGGTTTGTTGGATTTCTGTTTGTTTATTTTCGGCGATTCCGTTTTGGTTGCACCACAGCGTCGGTAGCGTAATCGATGCCGTTTTTGAAGCAACTTCAGGGATTACGGGAACCGGCGCAACCATTATGAGCGATGTTGAGAGCTTACCACATTCGGTGTTGTTGTGGCGCTCGCTTTTGAATTATATCGGCGGTTTGGGAATTGTGATTTTTGCCGTGGCTTTGTTGCCGTTTTTGGGTATCGGCGGTATGCAGATATTTCAGCACGAAAATTCGGATTCAAACGACAAATTTATGCCTAAATTCAGTTATATAGCCAAGCGTATTGTGTCGGTGTATTTGTTTTTGACCGTGTTGGCGGTCGGGGTGCTGTATTTGTGCGGAATGGATGTGTTCAACGCGATTAATCACGCTATGTCAGCCATCGGCACCGGAGGTTTTTCTTCTAAGAACCATTCGGTGGCATCGTTCAACAGTTTTCCGATAGAGTTGGTGATTATGCTGTTTATGTTGGTCGGAGCATTGCCGATGACTTTTTATATATTGCTGTATCGTCGCACATCACCGGACCGCAATCGGCAAGTCAGAGTGTTTTTAAAGTCGGTGTTTTTCGTCGGTATTGTTTTGAGCGGATATATGTATCTGATGTCTGATTATTCGCTGTGGTATGCTTTGCGCTACGGCTTTTTTACCGTGATTGCCGTTATGACGACAACCGGCCTTTCTTCTTGTGATTATACGGCATGGGGACCGTGGGTGCCGGCGGTGATTTTGATGTTGTCGCTTTCCGGAGGATGTACCGGTTCGACTACCGGTTCGATTAAGATTTTTCGCTGGCAAGTGATTTATGCGTTTTTGCGCAAATATACGATTTCGGCGGTGGAGCCAAATCGGGTAACGCTGATGAAAATAGGGGATATAAATATGCCGGAACGCGCAACTATGTCGGTTTTTGTGTATGTTTTTGCCTTTATGATTTCGCTGTTGGTGTTGACGGTGATTATCAGCGCCTGCGGACTTGATTTCAGGACTTCGCTGGCGGCGGTAACGGCTTGTATTACCAATGTGGGCGTGGGGGCAATCGATATTATCGGACCGGAAGGAAATTATGCCTTTTTCTCGCACACGGTAAAGTCACTGCTGTGCTTTGCCATGTTGCTCGGACGTTTGGAGATTATTACCATTTTGGTAGTCGGCACCAAGTCATTTTGGCGCAGCTGATTTTTCTTTATAATATTGCAAAACAAATAAGCGCACGGCGCTGGAAAGATTTTCGGCCTTGCGTGTTCTGTCAATGTGCGTAATCAACTGGTTACGGCTCATCTTCATTTCAGCGGCGATATTCAAAAATTCTTCGTAGAATTCTTCTTCCAAACTAATGCTGGTGGCGTGTCTGCCGGCGATTAAGACGGAAATTTTAATCATGATTTTTTACGCCAGTTGTCGATGGAAATCACTTCGGCGTTGCTTGCTTGGCGCTGATTGTCGTCGTCATCGGCTTCCGAAGCACTGAGGGCGTCAAGGTCATCGTGCTCAAAGCTTAAACCGAATTTGGCATACGGGTCGGCAAAATAGGTAATGGCATCATAAGGAATGGTAATGGTTTGCGGAATGCCGCCGAAACTTAAATCAACCGAAAAGCTGTTATGCCGCACCACCAGATTGTCAAATTGATTTTGCAAAACAATGGTCATGGTATCCGGATATTGAATTTTGAGATTTTTGGACAGGACGACTCCGCGGAAATCCGTATGGAAAGTTATATAAAAATGGTTTTCGCCGGGCAAGCCCTGTTCTTCCACCACCTTCAGCGCATAATAAATTACGTTGCGCAGAGATTTTTCCACCAATTCGTCGTAGTTGAATTCCGTAATAAAGTCTACCATTTTTTCCTCTTAATAAAATCAAACGAGCCGTTCTGTTGCTGGGCGGCTCACTCCCCACTTTAAGCTAACCAAAGCTTAAAGAATTGAATTTGTTGCATTTACCGCATTACGCAGCAACGGCAACAGGTGCAAAATTATCATTTGCGTTTATTTAATTTGAACCGATAACGGTGGTATCTCACCGGACACGACACATATCTTTACTATACACCGTCAATCCTGTTTCACCCCCGTAAAATGGTGGAGGTGCCGAGTACTGCCCTCGGGTCCGACGTACCTATTTCATAAGGCCTCTGGTGTCGCAGTCAGTTGCCTGACGCTTTATAATATAGAGATTCTTTTAAAAATTTCAAGATAGAATTTTTATAATATGCAAACGGATAATTCGGACCTGAAAAACATAAAAAAAACAGTAAATTTTTGTAATAAAAATTATTATAAAACAATAAGTTATTTTAATTTCAGCCATAAAAATACGGATAAAGAGCGTTTTTTACTGGATTTTTAAAAAAAGCCGTGTTATATGACTCTTGTTTAACGGTTTGTTAATCTTTTTTAATGAACGGTTAATAGGGTTAATACTGTCGGAGCTGTCGGCATTGAGTTGTAAAAACAGGCTGAAATTCTTAAAGGTCGGGAGGCGTGTTTGGCAGCAGGCAGATTTATGGGATGACACGTCATCGTGTTAAACAAGTTTGCAATTTTATTGTTCAGTGTCTGCGTTTTAGTCAGCGGAGCAATTTATGCTAATGAAGATACTGAAATATTATCGGCCAAAGAGCGGGCTTCGGACAGCTCTCTTTGTTTGGCTGCCGCCAAAGAAGCAAGTGCCGATTACGGGGTGAATTTTGATTTGCTTCAAACCATAGCCGCAGTAGAGAGCGGTGTATGGAACGAGTTTCATAATGCTTATGTGGCATGGCCGTGGACCGTGAATGCCAAGGGG
>Ga0310694_10004116_pt1 | contig 14118 bp, 16 predicted proteins | sample 174DNAGHGhighgp2_FD_203884 | JGI IMG/M metagenome (GOLD analysis project Ga0310694, IMG submission 203884) | Sheep rumen microbial communities from Palmerston North, Manawatu-Wanganui, New Zealand - 1742 DNA GHGhigh gp2 (v2) (version 2) | ecosystem: Host-associated > Mammals > Digestive system... | reverse complement strand
ACTTGAGGTATTCACGGCGTTTGATCCTGCCGCCGCCCAGTCCCGCAGCCTTCATCTGACTGCTCATCTGCCAGAGGCTGCATACGTTCTTGGGCTTGACCTCCTTGTCGTGCACCAGGCAATGCCGTCTGGTCATCAGCCTTGTCTGACCTTTATGAGCGCAAGTGGCGCAGCGCTTCGGGATAGCGATACCGTAGCCGTTGGCTACATATTCAGTCAGCTTTTGCATATTTCTTATACTCTAATGCGTCGTATTCGTCCAGGCAAAATCCTTCTGGCTCTTCACAATGCTTCATGTCGAGGGCACTTTCCGTAATGTTCACTCCTAATCTGAAGAGGAACGTGGAAAAGGTCTCATTCCATACATTTTGACACCTTTCATACGAGAAGCGATCCTTGTCGCTCATCTCTCCATCCAGCACAGCCAGTCTGAAGCCCATCAGGAAGTAAGCCGTAGCCAACTTAAAGCCTTCATATTGGCCGCTGATGTCGCGATAGGCGCAAAGGGCAGCAAACGAAATAGCCCTGTCGTAAGTGACAACCTCTACATAGGGGTCTTCATCCTTCATCTGACTATAGGTAATCGGCTTCTTCTCGTCTCGGTCAACAAGCATCACCCTCATGCCAGGTTTCAGCGTTTCCAGATAAGCCTCGTCTTCTTCGTATGTCAATACGTCTTTGAGGCGACTAATCATCTGCTCGTCGAGCACGATGTCGAAGTGATCCCAGTCAACATGCCTGTACATCATGTTCAGGTGAATCGGCAGAGGGCTGGAAGAAGCTTCCTCTATAAACTTTACCGGGATCTTGCCGATGTCCACCAGTCGGGTGATTTTCTTCTCATTTACTAAGAAATCACAATAGTTCTCTTTGTAATTAATTGTATAATCCATAATGTTAATTAACCGCTCCTTTTAGCGGGATCTTTAAATTTATAAATAGGTGAATAAACTCTCAGTTGAAAACGCTTCTATGCATCTCGCACCGAAGCGGTTGTGCGGCGACACTTCACCGCTGAAATTCATTGAATCACTTCAAAAAACAATTCCAAACCCAGACGATGAAAAAATTATGAGTAGATTCTATTTTGTTTCAATAAGTCAAAGAGCGAGGATTCTTTCAAATCACATTGCAAAGGTAGGAGTAATTTGTTTACGCTGTTTTGATTATTTTTCTACTTTACGAAATACCTTTCCGATTATCACCGATATTACGAAAAGTCTTTCCGATTGGCCTCCGCAAGCTTTCTCATGGTTCTATTATAGGCACTTACGAAGCGCACAACGACATTGTTTCTCCTGAGCTTTTCCTTGCTATCAGGATGGTCTGTAAACGTCCAGTTTGGATACCTGCCCGAAAGTTTCTTTTGCGTACCATAGAGCGTAGTCACTCCGGGGAGCCGATCCAATCCAAGCTCCTTCAGATATTTGATAAAGTCAGACGGTGAATAGAAGAAAGGCCCCTTTATTGCCTCGTCGTTTACGGCCAGCATAATGTAGCCATAATCCCCCATTGTACGAAAAGTCTTATCCTGACACAGTTCCATGATAGCTTCCAAGAAGCACTTGTCTTGCAAAGACTTGGTCTCGACAACCGCACCCGTGCTCAACACCTCAACCTTCGGGCAGAGGGCGATAAAGTCAAGAAACTGATCCAAAGCCGAATCATCGACTCTTAATAATACATCTGTCATTCTTCCGATGTTTTGTGAGATGTGTGAGAATGACGCGCGTTTTAATACTTAAGAAACACCTCACAAACCTCGGATTACTACTAATTTAACAAACCATCAAATCCTCCAGCATACAACACTTGTCACGTTCATAGACCATGAGTCCCGTCTGTTCAAAGAAGCCCGGCGTAGTAGCATTGCTGAGATCAATGTCAAAATCCTCGACAGTAGTCAAATACATTTCATGTTCGTGAATCCACAGTTCTCGGGCACAATCTATCGCATCCCGCCCAGCCCAATCTGCAAGTACATCTTTGAAATCAAGTAGATAATCGCAGTATTCCTCAAGCAGTTTCCTCTCTTTCTCAGTCAAATCCTGTGGCCAAATGATTTCAGTTGGGTATAGCCCAAATATGAAGCTAACCCATATACCTTCATTATTATCCTCAAAGGCAACGTCAAGCGCCGTTCTCTTCTTACCGTCAATCAGGAACGTCTCACCCACTATGAGCTTCTTGATGAGCTGCTTCTTACCCTCAATCAGCTTTGCCTTGATCTCCTTAACAAGCACCTCATGCTTCAAAAGCTCTGCCTGTTCCGTTACTAACTCGCGAGCCAACAGCTCACATACCTCACTCGAAAAAAAATCCTTTGCCATAATTCTGCAATTTTAAAATTAGTAATGTATTCCTACAAAGAGCTTGGAGTAGCCCTCTTTGCCGCTTTTAGTTCCAAGCCGTGACAGAACCGAAGCCCCTATCATCGACTGGCAAGAGATACGCAACATCGGTTTGACCCATCGTTGCGGTAGTTCAAATTAATTGTATCAACATGTCAAAGATCGTACCTTCGAGGGTAAGATTTTTCCCTTTCGGCACGACAAAGTTACGATGCTTTTTCTACACTATAAAGGAATTATATATACGAAAAGCCCTCATTATCAGGCGATAACGAGAGCAACGAGAAAGAAAGAGAAAGAAAGAGATTCTGCAACGAGATAAACGAGAAGCCGCGCTACACGTTTATCCGTTATAAGGCATCGAATCTCCTAATTCTCTACCTATTTTTTCACAAAAAGATTTGTCAGGATGGTCATCACTCCACTTCTGATATCCTTCCCTTGATATTCGATTAAGACGGTTATGTTTGTTGGTAACAGCACTTACTATCTTTTCGAGTTCCTCTTCGTCTGCCACCTCAATAAGGTTCCAAGCAACGAGAGCCTTAATAAATGCCTTATGATAATTACGCTTTATGAGCTGTTTATGATCGTACAAGGTAATCTCTATCAAGGCGAGGTTGGCGTAGGAGCCTTTATAGAAATCGCGGATGACATCTGCAACTTTATTCTTGACGAAATCACTTTGAAACCTGAAACTCTTCGCCACTTCACTTTCGGGAATGACAAGTTTTAGCTTTGTGTTTTCACTTCCAGCAACCTCTTCTACCACCTCTATATCTTCTGCCTGTTTCTGTGGCTTCACACCAGTTTCATCCATACTCGGCTTATCGCCCATATGGATATGCTGTTCCTTGATGGTCGGCTGGTAGTTCAATATCCAGGCCATCTGGTTAAACACATTCTTCTTATCTTCTTCCTTACTCATCTTCAAGCTGTTTGGGTTCCTGTTGCTGACTTATGGAAGGCATTGGAGCCTCTATGTTCTGGGTTGTTATCTGAGGCTTGTAGTTACTAACGTTGGGGATGACTGTCTTTTCTGCTACATTGTCACCAGCATAATAGGAACCATTTACTACTATCTTGCCAGACGATTTTCTTCCCTGTTTATTTGACTTCTTAATTTTAGACTCCAGATAGTTATCCAGTTCCGCTACGACATCCGAGCGTCCCAACGCATCAAGAATCTTGCGAATCTCATTGATTGTTTTCTTCTCATCTTTCCAGACTGTTTTTAATTTTTCAAGAAGTCTTTGGATAAAGTCATCTTCCGTTGGCACTTTTTTCTGCTCTTCAATGACTTTGTCCTGTTCTGCAATTACGGCTTTCAAGTTCTCGACTTCTTCTTGATAAGAAACGAGTTCCCAACTACCTTCCACATTAGGTGTCGCCTTGAAATCGAACGGGCTTGAATTCAATTCACGTCGTATTGTGGCCTTAATATCCACAGACCTTGTATTTTTCCCTATCAACTTAATGGCTACTGGATATATCTGTTTCAACTGAGCTTTTCCGCCCAGCATTTCCAGAGCCTTCTTAACAGCCTCTTTATGCGTCAGTTTCTCTTGGGTTTTCATCATGGTTGCAAAGATACGAAAAAAGCCGATCACAATGTGACCGGCCGATCTATAGGGATCCATTTTTGATCAAATTTAACTTTTGAGGATCCAAAATCTCCCAAAGTTACTTTGAGAAGTCTATTTCTGCTTCTGAAGGAATACGGAATGAAAATGTTGTTTTATCGTCTTTGTTCGTAATCGCCAAGTCGCCATTACATATTACATCCATTCCTATGACTACATCATACTCATCGCTATCGAATTCCATAGCCATAATATCCGTCACTATGTCACGAGTAGGCAGGCCAATATGAACAAGATAGGTATCCTTGACATCGATACCTTCATTGTAACCTGACACACCTGACTTACCAATAGACTCAAGACCTAAGACTTTGGCTACCCTTGCGGAGATAAGCGATACAGAAGCACCTGTATCCCAAAGTGAACGCTGTATCTTTACTCGCTTAACTTCATCGCCACCCGACAAGTCAGAAGGTGCATAAACATAACACTCTGTAACGATACTATCAACCTTTTCCTCATATTGTCGAGTGAAGACTCCCATTGCTTTAGCCTTTGTAGATATCCACCCCGCCAGCAATAACCTTGCTTGCAGGAACATTAACATTCAATTTGCGCCAAAGCACCTTGGCTATGCCAGAACGCCTGACGCTAATACCCTCACGCGGAGCACCGCTGGGTATCAACTTCTCATTTCCGATTTTTACTGTCTGTACTTCCATAACCAATTTGTTTTCGGTTGCAAAGTTACATTAATATTTTGAATAAAACAAGTTTTATTCGATTTTTCAATCAAATACTCACATTTTTGTCCATGATAGATTTATCAAGAGAAGTAAATTTCACAAGTTTTCCTTCTTGGGTAATAAAACCAATAATGAACTCTTTATCTTTAATTCCTTTTGCCCTGGGAATGGCTCTTACTATCATTAGTTTATTGTCATCCATCTTGCGGAGTATGATAGAACCGGTAGTATGGGGAGGAAATTTCCCCAATAAATTTCCCTTCTCATTCCTTACATTGCGTATGAAATAGCCCTCTTCATTTTCTTCAATCTTGTATCTGCCATTGCAAAACGTCTTGCTCTGGATACAATAATGATGAGATGGATCTAGTTTTACGGAGGATTCCACCTTCTCTACAGAATGCTTAGATTTATCAAGTTCTGTGATAGGTTCTCTCTTCTCTATAACATCCTGAACCAATACCATTTCCTCGTTACCTTCTGACATGTTAACCTCTCGTGGTTCCGAATCAACAAGACGTATATTTCCACCATGACTACTAATTTGTTTCTGCATCTCTTCACCTTCAAAGAACATTTTCCATGGACGATCTGAGTCCGGCAGCCCAAAAGTGGCGTACATCCCCACATTGTCTAAGATGATACACTTCTTATCGCCATTTCTACGCAAACCACGTCCCACTTGCTGGATGTATTTTACCAGAGATTTAGTTGGTCGTGCCAACTGAACAAACTCTATATCTGGACAATCAAACCCTTCTGAGAAGATGTCAACATTAACGATAATATCAATGAGACCAGCTTTGAATTCATTGACCAGCATTTCCCGCTTTCGTGCAGGTGTTGTACTATCTATTGTGACTATTCTAACTCCGATGCTTTGATATTTTGCACAGATATGTTCACTATGCTCTCTCGAAATGCTATAGATGATACCTTTCTTTCCTTTCGCGTATTTAGTATAGCTTTCGAGCAACTGCGCCCTAATATGGTCATTATCCATTGCCTGTTCCAATGCACACACCTTATAGTCACCCTCAACATCGAACTCATGAATTGATTCGATAGACTTCATGATAGAAGAGCTTACGGGGATAGAGTAGTATTGGTATGGAGCTAACCATCCTTCTTCCATAAACTGTTTAATTGGCATGGATGGAATGAAGGCCTCGAAGTTAGCTCGAAATCCTCCATTATTCATTCTCCAAGGTGTTGCAGTTACCCCCAGTTTTTTAGCGTTAGGATATAGTTTCCATAGTTTTGTATATGAATTAGCTACAGCATGGTGAGCCTCATCGATGATGATAAAGTCTATATCCAAATAACGTGCTATATGTTCATTTGAAGCGTGGGTGATGGTCTGAATGGAAGCCACCTGAACAGATAGGGTCAAATCTCTTTTGTCCTTGAATGTTCCGGCAATGATACCATGGGTTATATGATACTTGTTTAAACTTCGATCTATTTGCTCTAATAGTTCGCTGCGATGTGCTATAATCAGAATACGTTGTCTCTGACCATTTCTCAGCCCCCAGACATTGATGTCTCGAATAATTGAAGTAAACAGGCGTGTCTTACCCGTTCCTGTCGGCATTTGATACAGGATGTTATCCGCAGAGTCCCATTGGCTGAAGATTTGCTCCTTAGCCTCCTGCTGATAATCTCTCAGCGAAACATCTTTCATGCATATCTCTGAATAGCTAGTCATGTTCACTCAAACGCTTTGAAGGCCTCCTCGTATTTCTTTATCCAATAGGCTCCGCGTTGCTCTTGCATATTGAGTAATAGCGACTTATTGAACACCTTCCCCTTCAGTTCATCCAAAGGCTTTTCCAGATGGATAAGCCAGTAGGTTTTATCGCGTGTCGGCTTGTACTCAGAAGTATGCGAAGCCATTTCTGTAACCTGTTCGCGAGTCTTCACTTGTGGCTTCACAGACGATATTCTGCATAACTGTGCCCTTTTCGAATCTTTCCCAAGAAATGCCAACACATATTCTGCGCCAAGTAGTTTCGGCATCGACAGGATTTTACTGATGGGCAACGTGTAGATATGCGACTTCTCAAACCACTCCCATTGCTCTTCAGAACCGATTCTTCCCACTAGTACATGATGTGGCTGCTCTGCTTGGATGGCACCATTAAAATCCACCAGCACCATCTCCTTATATGCTTGTCTTACCTCCTCATTCTCCAGTTCCTCTCGGCGTTTTGAGGCCAGTTCGAGATAAGTGGAATCCATATCAATACCCAGATATTTTCTCCCAAGCAGAGAAGCTGCGACACCAGTAGTGCCACTTCCATTAAAGGGATCGAGCACCCAGTCACCTTCTTTCGTAGACGCCATGATGATGCGTGACAACAGGCTCAATGGTTTCTGCGTAGGATGTTTGCCGCACGACTTTTCCCACTTGGCCACTGCCGGCATTCGCCACACGTCTGTCATCTGCTTACCATCGTTCAGTTGGCGCATCAGTTCGTAGTTATAGCGATGTTGAGCCCGCTTCGATTTCTTGGCCCAAATGATATACTCCGCTGAATGCTTGAATACACGATGAGATACATTGTCAGGCGGATCTGTCTTATTCCACGTTACCACATTCAGAATCTTGAAACCCAATTCAGACAACTGGTCCGCCACAGAGAAGATATTATGGTGGGTGCCACTAATCCAAATGGTACCATTGTCTTTCAGCTTATCCTTGCAAGCCGAAAGCCACCGACGATTAAACTCATCTATGTATTCTGCTGAAATAGCCTTGTCCCATTCTCCCTTATCCACACATACCACCTTGCCGCTACTAACGCTGATGCCGCCATTACTCAGAAAGTATGGAGGGTCAGCAAATATCATGTCAAACTTGAAATCAAATGCTTCAAGTACCGACACACAATCACCATTTACGAGGGTGAAGTCCTTGTTAGCAGATTTATAGAATGGTACTATCATTCTGAGGGCTGCAGACTTTCGAGTATCATATGTAATTCGTCAACCTGGGCACGGCTCAACGGTTTAGGCTTTGGTGAAGTCCATGAATTTCGATATGAGATCAAGTCACTTAGCCATTTCAGTTTGTCCTTACGAGATTTGAATGGCTCTTCATCTGATAAGCGAATGGAAAATTCATTTTCAAAAGTGACATATGTTTCATCACCTTCTTTCGGAATCATCCAGTTCTTCTCGATGATGCTCTTAAAGTCCTGTGCTTGCAGATAATCGGGCCAATTGCTTTCATCGAAATCAGAGTCCTCTGGTAAGTTGGAAGACATTCTCTTCAAGCATTCCGCCTTTATTTCAAAGATCGTCTTTTCCCATTTCTCTCCATGCAGTTCCTGAAGTTTCTCAAGTACTCTGTCATGGAGAATCTGTTCAATCTGCTTGCCGTAGCCCTGACCTTCCTGTTGCAGGTTTTCGTCTTGTGATTCTTTCCATTCCTTCAGACCGTCTGGTTGATAGTCTGGATATTTCTCATTAATTGAATTCTCAAACATGTGTAGCCATGTCGTATCAGCACCCTGTCCCTTTACCACAAACAAAGTGCTACGATGCTCGGCAGGAAGGTTCATAAGATAATCTGCCAACACATCAAAATATGGTGACATTGATTGAATCTGCTGATCTGTCGTAGACTTCTGATTTAGTTGTTCAGAATAAATTAAATGCTTGTTCAATGAACCTACTAATACAATGAAAGCATAGGTTCCTCTATTGTCCTCAAAGAAACTCTTGAAGGTATCCTCATCAAGCTTTTCGTACATGTAGGCATAACTATCGCGCAGCAAGTTAGATATTCTCTTCTTTGCATCGTTCATTGCTTTGTTATGGTCAAGATTGTTGCAGTCATAAAGGCAAACATCAGTATCTTGCGTGTATGTCTTGTTAGCAGCTTTTGGAAGTAAACTTGATTTGCTTAACGCAGTATCGAATGGCTTGAACGTCAGTTTCGCACTATCTTCACCTACTGAAATTTTTGTGTATAAAACACTGTTAGAGTCACGTGTCAAAACCTTGATTATTGAAGAACGCAATGCTAGCATTCTTGAATCGGCACGTTCTGAATCCCAGTTGATATCTTCTGCCAAATCCAGACGTAAACTTGGACTAACAGATTTCTGGTTTTCATTGATATCCATGAAAATCTTCAGTTGCTCTTGAGACTCCATATTATCAAATGCCACAACTGGAATTGTATTCGTGTCCTTGTATTGTGAACCAGCATATCCGTATACACGATGCTGTCCATCAATGATATAGGCAATTCCGTATGCGTTGGGGATCGATAATATTCCGAAGCGTGAATTAGTGTCGCCTGTATTAGATGATGGTTCAAACTGCACTTTCATCTTTTTATTAGAGGAGTCAAAGTTAATTATGATGGAGTTAGGGAAATAGCCTCCCTCATCGATAAACTTTGTAATTCCCTTTAGACGTGAAGGAACCAACAGACGCTGGTAGGTAGGAGCCATCGAATCGTTGACTTTCGTACGATGAAGTACAAAACCGATCTTAAGCAATTTACTTGGTTCGATTGATAACATGTAATAATCGTGTCCTCCCATTGAACCCTTTAATGCAGGAACTCTTATTGCATCCTTGCTTATGCGTTCATTCTTGAACATCAATCCATAAAACTGGTATTTTACCGAGGTCTTATAGGCCTTTATCAGGTTGTTGATGTAATTATAGCTGTTCTCGTTGAAGTGATATACCTTATTATCTTTCATTCGCTGAAGGTCTTCACTAGACTCAGCAAATTTGTAGTTACGGGTGGCAAAAACAAACTTCACTTTCTTTTCGCCATATATTTGACGTAGGGCCTTTGTTACTCCTTCCTTGTATTGACAAAGGTTATCAATATCTTTCTTGAAATTAGCATTCTTGATTTTGTCAGCAGCTTTGCACTCAACAACAAAGATAGCTTCATCATCGACAGCAACTACATCCAATTGATGGTGATCGCCTGTGCCGGGACCCCATTGTACAACTAATTGATCATCATAGTTGAGGGTTTTGAAACCGAGGTTGTAGAACATACACCAGACATCATCCTCAAACTTCCTGCCTGGATCTTTTTCACGTTGAACTTTGGCTTTACGTTTTAACGTCGTCACAACCTCCCATCCGTCATTTTCATAATCATCAACCTCGTTCAGTTCTATTGTACGAAGGTCGTAGGGAGTGTTCTTTGACTTAAACTTACTGGCGAGCATCGTTACATCTTCTGCTATCATATGCTCTTTTATTTTCTGAACCTGAGTGTCTGTTAAGAATGCCATATCATTTATGTTTTAAGTTCATGTAATTGATGATGCGCTTGCACCATAGCACAATATTATGAGTCCTGCGCTCAAATGTCGAGCTGGAGGCGATTTCTGGATGATAATATGACACCAGCTCTTTTGCGAAAGCATCAAGATCAGAATCCGGCATCACGTATGTTCTTGCAAAAACTTGGCCCATCAAATCGTCTGTGATAATCTTTTCATAGACCCTTTCCGTCACATTCTGAGGCGTATTCTTGAAGATATCCTCGCACACTGCAGATGGTTTTCTCCCATCAACCACAAGATCCAGATAAACACAAGCATCAGCATAGTATTTGGCTTGGCGTTCAGCAAAGCCAATATAGTCGGCTATCTCAGCATAGCTACATCCTGGATGATAGTGGATAAAGGTCAGCACATCTATTACCTTGTCTAAATCATTGGCTTGTGGTAGTATCTTCTTCATATTTCTGGTATTATTGGAAGTCCTTCTTTGGCGTTATCGTAGTTTGTGATAAGTACCTCAGTTTGCTTTTCACGTTTCTCAGCGTAGGCATTGATGAATCGTGGGGCAAGTACTTTACCGAAGGTATATCCTTCGTAAAGAGTCTCGAAGTAGGAAGTACCATCCTCATTTGTGCTGTCAGAGTTACTCAGCATCAGGTGACAACCTCTGCCTGATAATCTGTCGCAAAAAACTTTCAATTCCGCTTGTTCTGGATCGCCAAATCCACTCTTGGAGTATTGTTTGAAATTGTCAGAACCAAGTAGTGGTCTGTAAGGAGGATCTAAATAGATGAAGTTATACCCCTTGCCCAAATGAGATAGAATGTTTTTGTAGTCACCACAAATAATGTCAACTTTTGAAAGCACCTTATGGTCTGCCATGATAACATCTTTATTGCAAATCTTTGGTTTCTTGTAGCGTCCAAAGGGGACGTTAAAACCACCACTTGCATTCTCACGATACAAACCATTGAAACACGTATGATTCAAGAAAATCAAGTGGGCGGCTCTCTGGTCAGCGGATAGTTCCACATTATTGTATTCTTTGCGTACTTCGTAGAAATATAGCCTCCTCTCATCCTCATTCAATTCGTTGTATCTCTGCTCAAAAGGCTTCAGGAGTTCTATTAGTGTCTGGGGATTCTCTTTCACTAACTGATAGCATCTGATAAGATCTTTATTGATGTCGTTAATCACGACGCGCCGGATATTCTGATGTCGTGTCAGCATGTGAAACAACATGGCACCACCGCCAACAAAGGGTTCAATGTAGGTGACTTTTGTTTGGGAATCAAAGTCGGCAGGCAACTGAGATTCCAATATAGTTAGCAGATTTCCTTTGCCGCCAGCCCATTTCACAAATGGCTTGGCGGGAATCCTTCTTGCAGGTCTTTCTCCAAATAAATCAACGGACTTATGATCTGGCATCCGTCAGCAACAATTGTTCTGACTGATACCCGTTGGCCAGAGGGTTCTTAGCTATTAATGACAGCATACAAAAAGCGGGGTATCCTCACCTGCCCGTCCCGCTATCTGAGGCCTTCCACAGCCCAACCAGTGAACGAACAGAGTCTGAATACCCACGCCGGTCAGTATATAATGCACCCCGAAAAGTGTGCGTGAGGGCATAGTTAGCCCTCGGCACACTCCGGGAGTATATACTACACCCGTAGCATTCATCTCCGCTGTTGCCCTTGACTGGTTTATCTGTATTGTGGAAGTTTCAGATAGCCAAAAACAAAGCATCAATGACGCTTTCCAATATGTCGCCGTCCCACCCATTCGCCCGAAGGCGTGGGTATGAACGATGCAAAATTACAAAATCTTTGCGATATTTTACCTCACAAAATAAGAAAAAGTGAGTTTTTTGATTAAAAAATGGCGTCTTGGCGATCTAAACTATCAAAATTCGATCTAAACTTCTATAATTTCTTTGGACTTATCAGCAGGATCTCCGACCTTTGCCGAAAAAAAGTTATGGAAGCAAAGAAATGGATTACGACGGAGCAAATGCTCGAGAATTTGAAAAAAGATGCCAACCACGAGCATGAGTATAATCTTTGGCTATGTAGCGGGTTCATGACTTCAACGCATTGGGTTGTCTATGACTCGAAGAAACAAATGATAGGCCACACAAGAAACAATGGCTACGATTGGTACACAGAAGCAGAGTTTCTCGAAGACTTTGCTGGCTGTAAGTGGTGGAGGTTTGCATAACCTCCACTTTCAATCAAGGGCGCATACAATCAAGGGAAATCTATTTGATCTTTATCCTTAAGAGATCAATCGCCAGTCCCTCCAATTTAGGTTGTTGCAATTTGTGACCACCTTTTCAGCTCGTCCAGCTTCTATTTCCTTTTCTTTGCCATATATCGAACAACCAAGGAATCAGTTCAGCACAATTCCATTCGGTATAATGCGTGTTACAGGTTTCAGTGTTACAGTTAAAAAAACAATCAATTTGATCTCAAAAATACTTCTTATATTATATATATAAATATATATATAATATAAGATATAATTCCGGTCAAAGAAATGGCTGTAAATCGAACTGTAACACTGCAACGGCGTAACAGAATCGCCTCACTTCTTAGATTATTTTATATTACATATCTATACCCAAAAACAATGCTTCTTGCAATCCAGATATTTCCGAGTACTAATCAGTCGTAAGCGGAAGATCTTTCTCTCGTAATCCGATTCACATCCGGCTTACGATTGATTCCGAATCGCCTGAAACGCCCCCAAACAAGGAATTTTCCACTATAACGGGCAGAATATGAATATTTATTACATAATGAGAACTGTTTCAGAGATTAAAATGTCTGAAAAATGGCAGCGTGCTTTTTTGCGTGCCTTTTTGGCGTTTAAATTTGCAGGCGTCGTTTTTTCTTCGTACCTTTGCCGTTGCAATGAAGATGCAACGGCGATTGCGGGCTGCGGCTCAGCGAAGGCCAAGCGAGCTTGCCTCCGCGTTCACCTTGCACCGCAATTGCACTGTGATCACAAAGCGGGAAGCGGCGGACCGATGTAGATCGTCGCAAAACAACCTATTAACACAAAAACTAAATTAAACTATGGTACAGAATCCACAATTTCTGATTAACATTCGTAAGAACATCAACGCCAACAACCCCGGTTATGGCAAGTATTATCCCAAGGCAGTAGAGAAGGATACCATCACGCTCCGAGGTCTGGCCAAGCACATGAGCGAGCACCAGTGCGTGTACTCGCGCGACATCATCGAGGGCGTGCTCATCAAGATGGCGAGCTGCATGATCGAGCTCATCGCCCAGGGCAACCCCATCAAGATCGACGGACTGGGTATCTTCTGGCCTACCGTTGAGAGCACCAAGGAGGGTATCACCAGGGCTGCCCTGCTGGAGGGCAAGTGGAACGCGAACACTTACGTGAAGGGCGTGCACATCCGCTTCCGTCCTGAGGGTATCAGCGATGATGACATCACTTCGAGAACCTTCAAGGATATGTGTTCGCTGAGCACTTATGGCGTGGAGGAGAAGATTGATCTGACGCCGGAGGAGACCGATCCGAGCAAGAAGAAGTTCATCAAGAAGGTTACGCCGCTGGAGGACTGGATCCTCGAGCAGACTACGCAGAATCCTTAACGGCGGCATTGCGGCGGGGATTGCGGCGGGGATTGCGGCGGGGATTGCGGCGGGGATTGCGGCGGGGCCTCTCGCTAGGGTCAGGGCCTGACGAGAAAGTCGCAAGCGACTTTACGTCAGTACCAGACCCCATCGAGAGGCGTTTGCGGCAGTGCCAGACCCCAGTGAGAGGCGATGCGGCGGAGGCGAGAGCACAGCGAGAGGCAAGAGTACAGAATTAAAAAAGATTTGAAAAGGAAATGAAAAAGCGTTTCATTGAGATTGCAGTGAAGGTGATAGTAGCTGCACTCACGGCCTTCTTGACGGCCATCACGACCACTTCGTGCATGGGGCACGGGCCGATCATACTCTGAATAATTGGGGCTCGCAGTATTAGGCTGTGAGCCTCTTTTTTTATTAAGGATCACTTGCGGCAGGGCCTCTCGATGATGATGTTGTAGGATCACTTGCGGCGGGGCCTCTCGCTAGGGTCAGGGCCTGACGAGAAAGTCGCAAGCGACTTTACGTCAGTACCAGACCCCATCGAGAGGCGGTTGCGGCAG
>Ga0310694_10004113_pt1 | contig 14121 bp, 11 predicted proteins | sample 174DNAGHGhighgp2_FD_203884 | JGI IMG/M metagenome (GOLD analysis project Ga0310694, IMG submission 203884) | Sheep rumen microbial communities from Palmerston North, Manawatu-Wanganui, New Zealand - 1742 DNA GHGhigh gp2 (v2) (version 2) | ecosystem: Host-associated > Mammals > Digestive system... | reverse complement strand
ATCGTCAATTGCATTGATCGATCCGTAACGCCCAAAGGAAATACGAAAATCGCCATCGGAGGAGAAACAAATTTTGGTTGCGTATTTTCCCTCAAGGATGGAATTGATTGAGTTAAGCTCATCATGAAGCAAAGATTTTTCGATGTCGATTTGGGACCGATATTCACGTTTTGTCATTTTTTTCCCATCGTGTCGCAAAAACAGATCCATATATCGAAGAATAACGCTTCCTCTTCTCAAACAACGGAGATTAGTGTTAATTCCAATAACAATTTCCAACTCATTATCGTCAGTTTTCAGAGTGAGGAAAAAAGCGTCCTCGATAATTCCGAGACCACGATCAAATTCAAGTCTATCAAAACGAAGAGGCTTCTTTTGTAAATAATCATTTAAAGATGCCGTTGTAATTTGTGAAAGACGTCCCATACCAGTTTCTTTATTTCTTGGAATGTTAAATTTCGATCGGGGTCGGCTTTTCCTTGAGGGCGACGTCAATCGCCTCATCGGCTTGCTTCATGAAGAGGATCTTCAGTTCCTTCTTCACTTCTTCGGGCAGCTCTTCGACATCCTTCTTGTTGCCTTCCGGCACGAGGATCGTCTTGATGCCGCTGCGAAGGGCGGCCAGGCTCTTCTCGCGGAGCCCGCCGATGGGGAGGGCGTTGCCGCGGAGGGTCACTTCGCCGGTCATCGCGACGTTGTTGTCGACGGCGATGCCGGTAAGCGAGGACACGATGGCCGTGGTGATCGCCACGCCGGCCGACGGACCATCCTTCGGGACGGCCCCTTCGGGGAAGTGGATGTGGATATCATGTTCTGAGAACATTTTGTCGGCGATGCCGTACTTTTTGGCGTTGGCCCGGACATAGTCCACCGCGATCATCGCGCTTTCTTTCATCACCTCGCCGAGTTTGCCGGTGAGGACGAGCCCGCCTTTGCCGGGGAAGTGGGTCACTTCGATGGGGAGGATGTCCCCGCCGAACTCGGTGTAAGCCAAGCCGGTGACGACGCCGACCTGCGGCTCTTTCTCCTTCTTGGTGTCCTCGAAGATCTCTTTGCCGAGGTATTCGCGGACCTTGGGGATATCGATGACGATCGGCCTCTTCGTGTCGGGATGATCGAGGAGTTCGACCACCGCTTTGCGGGACAAGGACGCGATCGTGCGTTCGAGCTGACGGACGCCGGCTTCGCGGGTGTAGCATTCGATGACTTCTTTGATCGCCTCGCTCTTGAACTCGACGTCGCCTTCTTTGAGGCCGTTGGCCTTGCGCTGCTTCTCGATGAGGAATTCCTCGGCGATCCGCATCTTCTCGAGCTCGGTGTAGCTCGGGACCTCGATGAGTTCGAGGCGGTCCAATAACGGGCCGGGGACGTTCTCGAGATAGTTCGCGGTGCAGATGAACAAAACGTTCGATAAATCGTAGGGTTCCTCGAGATAGTTGTCGTTGAAGGCGAAGTTCTGCTCGGGGTCAAGGACCTCCAACAACGCCGAGGCGGGGTCGCCGCGGTAGGAGGCGCCGCCGAGCTTATCGATTTCGTCTAAGAGGAAGACGGGGTTATTGACCCCCACCTTCAGCATGCCCTGGATGATGCGTCCGGGCATCGAGCCGACATAGGTGCGGCGATGGCCGCGGATCTCGGCCTCATCGCTGATGCCGCCGAGCGAGGCTTTGAAGAATTTGCGGTCCAAAGCTCTCGCGATGGAACGGCCCAAACTCGTTTTGCCGCAGCCAGGGGGCCCATAGAAGCACAAGATCGGGGCTTTGAGGGTCCCGGTCGACTTCTTGACGGCGAGATATTCGATGATGCGCTTCTTGACTTTGTCAAGGCCGTAATGGTCCTCGTCCAAAATCGTTCTGGCATTCGTGAGATCTTCGTTATCGACGGTCCTTTGATACCAAGGCACGTCCATGAGGGTTTCGACGTAGGAAAGGATGAGGGAGGCTTCCAAAGAACTCTCTGGCATCATCTCGAAGCGGCGAAGCTCTTTGTTGACCTTCTCTTTGACCGATTCGGGATAGGGGTTCTCTTCGAGGCGTTTCCGGATGGCGTCGATGTCGCTGCCGGAAGGGCCGCCTTCGCCGAGCTCGTCCTTGATGGCCTTCATTTTCTCGCGAAGGAAGTATTCTTTCTGGCTCTTATCGGCCGATTGGCGGACTTTCTCGTCGAGTTTGCGGTCGATCTGGGTGATCTCGGCCTGCTCTTTGAGGAGGTCCACCACTTTCTGAAGGCGGACGTCGACCTTGCCTTCGCCTAACAAGGCGATGCGGGTCTCGATCGTTAACGGTAAGAAGGTGGCGATCGTGTCGGCGAAAACGCCGGGCGCGACCCCATTCTCAAAGGAGGTGGCCACCGCTTTCGGGATCGTCATCGAGATGGTGGGCGATTCGCGGAGGATGCCCATCGCTTCCCCGAAGAGGGAATTCTCGAGGGCTTCGTTCCCGTGTTCTTCCTCGATCGCTTCGCCTTCGGCATAGAAGGAGCCGTTCTCGAAGGTCACCGCGGTCAGGCGGAAGCGCTTGGTGCCGGTGACGCGGATGCGGTAAGAAGACCCGCTTTTCTGGGAGTAGAACATCCGGCAGAGGGTCGCGTATTCGGCGATGTCCTCGGCCTTGAGGGTCTGGACTTTCGGGTCTTTCTGGGCGGTGATGAATAAGAGGCTATTCGTTTCGCGGCGGGCGAGCTCGACCGCGGCCACGGAGAAGTCGCGGCCGGCTTCGATCGATTCGGTCAAGGTCGGGTAAACGACCAAACCGCGGGTGATGAGCAACGGGAGATGGATGATTTCGTTTTTCATGGCGTCACTCCTTTCTTAGATAAGAATACCCCCAAATGGGGGTATCTTGATAGTGGGGTTATTCGGCTTTCTTGGCGGAAGAGGCGACTTTGCTGACGGAAAGGATGAAGTCGCGGATCTTGTTGTCGCGGATCTGGGCTTTCCAGCGTTCTTCGTCGTTCTTGAGGTACTTGATGACGTCCTCTTTCTTGATGCCGTAGTGCTCGGCCATCTCGCCGGCCTGCTTGTCGAGATCTTCGTCGCTGACTTCGATTTTCTCGGCGCGGGCGATTTCGTTGAGGGCGAGGAAGGCTTTGATGTTCTTCTCGGCCTGCTCGTGGAACTGGGCGTGGAGGGTTTCCTCCTTGTTGCCGGTGATATCGAGGTACTGCTCGAAGGTGAGGCCGTTCTGCTCGACTTGCTTGCGGAGGTTATCGAGATTGGCGTGGGCTTCCTGATGGATGATCTCGTCGGCGATCTCGAACTTGGCGCCTTCGACGATCTTGGCGAGGATCGCTTCGAAGAAGTCGCTCTGGGCTTTGTTGACCTTGCCTTCGAGGATGGTGGCTTTCTCATAGGCCTTGAGGGCATCGACGGTCTTGATTTCTTCGCCTTTGTCCTTGAGGGCGAGCTCTTCCACCGCTTCGTCGGTCAGTTCGGGGACCTGTTTCTCTTTGACTTCGTGGATCTTGCAGGAGAAGACGGCCTTCTTGCCGGCGAGTTCCTTGACGTAGGCTTCGGGGAAGGTGATGTCGATGTTTTTCTCATCGCCGGCCTTCACGCCGACCAAACCGGCTTCGAATCCGGGGACGAACTGGTTGCTGCCGAGCTCCAAGCTGTAGTTATCGGCGGCTCCGCCGTCGAAGGCGACCATTTCGCCTTTCTCATTCTCGGTCTTGCCGAGGAAGTCGAAGACGACGGTGTCGCCCATCTTCGCTTCGCGCTCGACGAGGGCCCAGGAGGCGTTCGCGGAGAGGCGGCGAGCGATGGCTTCGTCGACTTCTTTGGCGCTGACGCGCGGGGCGGCTTTCGGGGCTTCGAGGCCCTTATATTCGCCGAGTTCGCACTTCGGGACGAGGACGACGACGTATTCGAGGGTGAGCTCGCTGTCGCTGACCTTGGTCACGTTGACGCTCGGGCTCATGAACGGGTTGATCTTCGTTTCTTCGAGGGCTTGGATATAAGCCGGGTTCAGCATCGAATTGACCGCTTCGTCAAAGACGTCGGCGGGATTGGTGTGCTCTTTGAGCAGTTGCTTCGGGGCCTTGCCGGGGCGGAATCCTTTGACGACGACCTTGGCGCTGACCTTGTTGAAGGCTTTTTCCTGGGCTTCTTTCCAGGTTTTCTCATCGACTTCGACGGTGAGTTTCACCTTGCTCGGGGTGATGTTGGTGACGGTATTTTTCATCTTGTCTACCTCTAATCTTCTAACGGGGCGAGAAAACTCTCGCGTTACGGGTAAGAGTATACGCTTATAAGCGCGTTAATGGCAAATGATTTGCGTATTTTACCGGCCCACCGGCTCGATGGCGTCGAGCATATCGGCGATTTTTTCCATGATCGCCTCGACTTCGGGGTCGTCGCTGAGCTCTTCGATCCGCTCATCGCGGACGGAAAGGTATCCGGCCGCCAGAGCGACGAAGGCGATCGCGTATTTATGGGGGTCCCAAGGCTCGGGGCCTTCGGGATAACGTTCTAATAAGAAGTTGCTATGCAGTTTCTTGGCGACCCCGGCGATGGAGGGGTCTTTGCTCTCCTCTTCCATGAGGCGGGCCGCCTCCTCATCCACCGGATCGGCAAACGGATCGGGCAGGCCGCTCGGGATGATGGTGAATTCGAGGCCGCGCTTGGCGAAAGTGACCTCTTTGTCGTAGCCGATGACGCGGAGGACCAATAAGGCCAAGGTCCGGATCGGCGCGGGTCTCTTTGATTTTATCAAAGCCAATAGGCGGTCGATGTTGGCTTCCGCCTCTTCGGCGCTGGTCTCGGCGATGATGGAAAGAAGGTCCAGATCGCTGGTCGAATCGTCGAAAGTGGCCAGCGTTTGGGGTTCTTTCTTCCGAAGGCGGTCCTTCTCTTCTTTGCGGATCCTCTTTGGGGCATCGCGCATATATTCTTCGGCCTCTTGGCAGGCGTAGGGCAGGTTGCGGAATTCCTCGAGGTCGTCGAAGGCCTCATCGAACTGATCCAAAGCGAAACGGATCTCGAAATCGGCTTTGAGGGTCTTGATCGGGGAATATTCGTAAAGGGCGGCGCGATGCTCGGAAACGAGGGCCATCGCTTCCTCGAGTCTCTCGGTCATGAGCAGAGCGCTCAAGCGATAGAAAAGCTCGGAAGGCTCGGAGGTTTTCTCCGTTTGTTCGAGGATGGCGGCGTAATCTTCGGCCGCGAAAAGTTCGTCGAGGGTCATCGGGTCACCAAAGCGGTCCCGACCGGGCAGACATCGCCGCCGCAATGGGTTTTGCCACCGCTTTTGCGGGAGCAGGAGGCGAGGATGAGAAGGCTCGCCAGGAGGATGAGGATCGGTCGTACCGCGCGTTTCATGCTAATCATTGTAACCTCCCTCTTCCGCAAACGGAAGAAAGTCCGTGGTTTGAAATGGCATAAAAAGGGGGTAATATATGTCCGTTCGCCCCCTGTGGGTCGCGAACAAGAGGTAAACACATGCTTGTATTATTCGCTGACACCGATTGCGACATGACGCCTGCGTTATGTAAGGAATTCGGATATAAAACATTGATCTCCATGCCGTACTACATGAACGGCAAAGAAGAATGGCCCTATGAAAGCTGGGACTCGTTCGACGACGTGAAGTTCTACGCCGAACTGGCCGCCTGCGAAGAGATCCCGACCACCGCCGGCCTCTCCCCCGAGAAATACCGCTCCTACATCGAGCCGGAATTCGCCGCCGGGAATGACATCCTCTACGTCCACTTCTCGGCGAAGATGAGCAGCACCTTCCAGGCTCTCGATCTCTGCTTGGAGATGCTCAAAGAGAAATACCCCGACCGCAAATTCTATCGGTTGGACACCAAGGCGATGACCATCTTCACCTTGCCCTTCCTTAAGGAAATCGGCCAGAAATACAAAGAAGGCCTCTCCGCCGAGGAACTCATCGCCTATGGCGAATCGATCCGCGGCAACTATGCCTGCTACTTCTTCGCCGACAACCTCCGCTTCTTCGCCAAGAGCGGCCGCGTGAGCGGATTCACCGCCTTCGTCGGCGGCTTATTCGGCATCAAACCGATCATCGGCTTCGACAATGACGGCGTCATGAAAGCCTTCGGCCGCGAGAACGGCAAACTCAACGCGATCAAGCGCATCATGCGTTACGTCGAAGAGCTCGGCGACGAACCGGAGAAGGGCACCTTCTATATCGCCCACTGCGGCGTCCCCGAACTCGCCGCCAAACTCCGCGACAGACTCATGGAACGCTACGGACCGGACATCGACTACGTCATGCTCCCGCCGAATCCGACCATCGGCTGCCACTGCGGCCCGGGCTGCGTCGGCGTCTGCTTCCACGCCAAAAGGCGCGTATAAGAAAACAAAAAAGCCGCGTGTCATCGCGGCTTTTCTTTTGCGTTTAGAAGTCGAAGGCCACCGCCGTGCCATTCTCTTTGGCATAGCCAAGGAAGTAGGACATATAGTGGTAGAATTGGCGGACCGTCTTATCGCGGAGCAGGTCCTTTTCGCCGGTTTTGGCGAGGCCGACGAGCTTGTCGAGGCTCTCGCCTTCGACGAGGACGAACGACTTGTCCATGAACGGCAGTTCGGTCGCCTTCTTGCATTCGATGAGGAATTCCTCGGCGTATAAGAGGCGGGCGAGCGCCATCGGGACGCGGAAGATCTCGTAACCAGAGGTGTATTTGCGCGGCTTGATGTCTTCCACCGCTTTGCGGTCGAAGCAAAGGACCATCGCCCGGGGATGATCGTCGATCTGATAAGTGACCGGCATCGGGGCCGCCACCGGCTCAGGGCGGCGTTCCCGGCGTTCGCGGTTCTGGCGATTGCCGTCATTGCGTTTTTGGTTGTTGTTATTGCGGTTCTTTTTCGGGGCGATGTCGCTCATGCGGAAGCGACGGGGGACGACGGGTTCCCCGTTCTTGGCGGGGTTGCGAACCGCTTCGGGTTTTTGTTCTTTCTTCATAATCTATTCATTCCGTTTCTTGTCTTTCGCGTGCAAAACACCAAAAGTGATGGCTAAGGCGATCCCCACCGCGGCGATGGAGATGAGGACGACGAGGACCCCGAAGCCGACGCGGTAGGCGACGACTCCGACGACGCCGAGGATGCCGGCGATGACGGAGATCCAACCGTTATCGTAGTCTGGGGCGTTCCCTTCGGGTCTTTCGAAGGCGCGGATGCCGGTGACGACCGGCTTATCGGCGTCATCGAGCCACTTTCCCATGCGGGTATAACTGAAGGAGATGGTATCGGTCGCCCCACCGGAGATGGCGGAGTAGTAATAATTGGCCATCGTGTGGCGGGCGGTTCCGCCGACGTCGAAGTCGATGAGGAACCCGCTGTAGGATTTCTCCGATTCCGCAAGGGTGACGGAGATGACGGTTTCCCAGGCGGTCGAGGCGCTTTCGGCGGTTTCATAGTAGTTCACCGCGGTCGAAGCGATGGTGTAAGAGGCGGGCGCCACGCCGGAAGAGACATCGTAGACCCAGAAGGATTCTTCCACTGGAACATAGGTGCCATCGAGCCAATTCTCGGGGTGACTATCCTCTTTATAGAGGATGTAATCCGTGGATTCGCCGGGGGCGAGCAAGAGTTCGCCGCTGGTCGAGTAAGCCCGTTCGAAGCAATAATTCCGGCCGTCGCCGCCCTCCGCTTTGGCATAGGTGTAGTTCGGGGCGCGTAAGTAATGATCGCTATCGGCGTTGCTTAAAGTGAGGGTCACCGTCTCGGCGACCGGATCGCTGACGGAGGCGGACCAACTTCCGGCATTCTCGCTTTCGGTCGGTTCGATCGCGGGGACATAGGCCACCGCCGTCAATAAGGCAACGCTCAAAAGACCTTTGATCATGGGCCTATTATAGCACTTTGTGCGTGACTGATTGATTCTTGTTGAACCTGTGCACTTTTTGCACAAGTTGGTTTGATTCGATTTCCACCGCGGGCACAAAAAAAGCCGAATAGAATTCGGCCTCTTTTGTTTTTTTGGCGCGCCCGAACCGACTCGAACGGTTGACCCACAGCTTAGAAGGCTGTTGCTCTATCCGGCTGAGCTACGGGCGCGTGCCCTAGTAATATAGCACAAGCGCGCTTCTTTATAAGAGTTTTTTCGCAATCGGGGGCAATTCGGCCAAGGAATGGATGACCGCATCGGGGGAAAGGGCCTTCCCGAAGCCATACGCGGCGTGCACGAACGGCAAACCGGCGGCTTTGGCTTCCTCCTCATCCATCGCCGTATCGCCGACGTAGAAGGCCTTTCTGACATTTTCGCGTTCTAAAAGGACGCGAATGGATCCCCGCTTGGGAAGACCGGTCTCGCCCCAGCAGATATGACCGTCGAAATCGTCCTCGAGTCTGAGGGACTTCAAGAACGATTCGATATAGCCCTTCTGGCAGTTGCTGACGACATAAAGGAAATAGCCCTGCTGATGCAATTCGGCCAAGACTTCCCTTAAATGGGGATATGGGGTTCCGGGATGTTCGTCGATATAGGGGATTTCCTCATCGAGCCACCGCTTCACAAGATGTTCGCGGGCGGGGCCGGCGAAGGAATCGGGCAGGACAACAGAGCAGATCTCGTCCATCGTCTTGCCCATCAAGCCGCGCATCATATCCGCGGTCATGACGAAAGAAGGGTCATATTCTTCGCGGCCGATGGCCTGCCATACGGCGGCGACCGGGGCGGAAGTGTCCCATAAAGTGCCGTCCAAATCGAATAAAACCGCTTGTTTCATGCTTGCTCCTCGTGGATGGCGGCATATAAGGACGCCGCGATGTCCTTGGTCAATATCTGGGTGAGTTCCTCGACGCTGGCGCGCTTCAGATCCTCGAGGGTCGGGTAGTGTTTCCGGAGTTGCTCTTTCCGTTTCTCCCCGATGCCGGGGATGCCGTCGTAGATCGAGCGGGTCATCGCCTTGGAACGGCGTTCTTTATGGTAAGTGATCGCAAAGCGATGGACTTCGTCCTGCATCCGCATCAGCAAGAAGAACAACGGGGATTTGGCATCGAGGGGATAGGTGTTCCCATCCCGGTCGATGAGGCCTTCGGTTTGGTGTTTGTCGTTCTTGTACAAACCGAACACATTGAGGGTCACATCGGCCGCATCGAGGCCTTCGAGGGCGGCGTGGATTTGGGGAAGCCCGCCGTCGACGAGAAGGAGGTCGGGGAAGGGCTGTCCTTCTTCTTTGAGGCGATGATATCTTCGGTATGTGACTTCTTTCATCGAGTGGTAATCGTCGCCGGCGTTCTCTTCGGCCAGGCGATACTTCCGATACATTTTCTTATTCGGCATCCCGTTGACGAAGACGACGAGGGCTCCGACGGCCTCCGCCCCTTGCAGATGGGAGTTATCGAATAATTCGATACGATAGGGGGTTTCGATGTTCAAAAGGTCGCCGAGTTCGCTCAATAATCCGAGTTTGTCGTCTTCCAAACGGGCCGACATGAAATGGGCGTCGAGCCCTTGCCTCGCATTGAGGGCGGCCATGTCGACGAGATCGGCGAGGCGCCCTTCTTTGGGGGCCACCACTTTGATGGCTTCGTCGTAGGCGGATAGTTCCTCGGCGATGCCGGGGACGCGGCAAAGGATCTCGGACGGGGCCTGGTTGGCCGAGTAGTATGAAGCGAGGAATTCGGCAAGCTGCTCTTCGATGTCGCCGAAGGCGCCGAAGACTTGGGTCTCCTTGCCGAGGAGCATCCCTCTCCGATAAGTGAGGATGGCCACCGAGCGGTAGCCTTCGCGTTCGGCATAGCCGATGATGTCGCGGCTCGTCTTATCGTTATTGATTTCCGCCGTTTGCTTGGCGGTCGTCGCCTTGATGGCATCGATCATCTTCTTATATTCGCCGGCGTCTTCGTAACGCATCTCCTCGGCCGCTTTGATCATTCTCTCTTTCAAGAGAGCGATGGCTTCTTCGGTGTTGCCGTCGAGGAAGCGCTTCACTTTGGCGTAGAGGTCGGCGTAGCGTTCTTCGGAGATCGAATGGATGCACGGGGCCATGCATTGATGGAGCGAATAATAAAGGCACGGCTTCTTCGGCAAGGTCCGGCATTTCCGGGTCGGGTAGATGGCGTCGAGGATTTGGATCGTCCTCTTCGCGTCCCCGCCGCTCGGGAACGGGCCGAAATAGAAGTTCCGTTTGTCCTTGGTATTCCGCGTCAGGGTCAGCCGGGCATCGTCTTTGCGGACGGCGATATAGGGATAATGGCTGTTGTCCATCATCATGATGTTGTATCGGGGGTAATGGGTTTGGATGAGATTCATCTCCAAGATGAAAGCCTCTTTCTCGTTGTGGACCAGGATGAAATCGAAATGGTCGACGTGGGCGACCATCGCCAAAACCTTGCCTTCTTGGGGCCGCAAAAAGTATTGGGATACCCGTTTCTTGAGGTTTTTGGCTTTGCCAATGTAGATGATCGCGTCACTAGCGTCCTTCATGAGATAGACGCCGGGGGCGTCGGGCAAAAGGGCGATCTGGCTTTTGAGTTTCTCGCTTAGAATCATTTCAAGAAGACGATTGTCGCCCCTCCGGCGCCTTCGCTCTCCCCCGCCGCTTCATAAGAGGCGATGAATTGGGGGTGCTTGTCGCAATACTCGCGGACCATCTTCCGCAGGATGCCGTTGCCGAACCCGTGGATGATGCGGACCCGCTTATAACCTTTCAGTCGGCAGTCATCGAGGTATTTGTCGAGGGCGCTCAAAGCGGGCTCGGCCCGATAGCCGATGATATTCAGCTCCAGAGGAACGGAGCGGGTGGCTCCGACTTCGTCGAGTTTGATTCCGCTCATGGGGGCGGATTTCTTGGCCGGCTCTTCCGCGTGGCAGAGGCGGTTCTTCTTCGCGTTCCAGGTCATGCCGCCGTCGCTGACGAGGGTGACCATGTTCCCGCGGATCGCGGTCACTCGTCCAGTCACGCTCAGACTCGGGATGGCGACATAGTCACCGACTTTGATCTCCTCGTCGAAATCGATTTCCTTCTCGGCTTCGCGGAGGTCTTCGAGGGCGTTCTTGGCTCGGGTGACGTCGCCTTTCTTGACGCCTTCGCCTTTGAGATTTTCCAAGATCTCATCGGCTTTTTTCTTATATTCCGCCAGCTCTTTCTCTTTGAGGGCGTTCACTTCGTTCTTCAAATTGGCGAGCCGCTTATCGGCGATCTCTTCTTTGCGTCTGGCTTCCTCGAGTTCGCCCTGGAGATGGGCTTTGAGGATGGCGACTTCCTCGCGTTCTTTCTCGAGGGACGCGGATGTCGCGTTCAATTTGCGGAGAGCCTCGGAGACGGAGATCTCATGATTCTCATGGGCCCGTTTCTCGGCGATGGCCATCGTCTTTTCGTCCATACCGAACCGGCGGGCCACCACGAGGCCGTAGGAATCGCCGGGGACGCCTTGGAGGAGGCGGTAGGTCGGCTCGAGGGTGTCATCGTTGAAGCGCATCGAGGCGTTGGTGATTCCGCTCTCGCTGAGGGCGGCCGCTTTGAGGCCTTCGAAGTGGGAACTCACGAGGGCGAATGCCTGCTTTTCTTTGAGCCGCATCAAAACGGCATAGGCGATGGATTCGCCTTCCCACGGCGAGGTGCCGGTTCCGATTTCGTCCAACAGGACGAGGTCGCGGTTCCCCACCGCTTTCAAGAGGGCGGAAAGGTTGGCCAGATGGCCGGAGAAAGTCGATAAGGAATCGGTGATCGATTGGGAATCGCCGATGTCGACGTAGATGGCGTTGAAATAACTGAGGGAAGAGCCGGGGTCGGCCGGGATCGGCAGGCCGCATTCATTCATCGCGACGAGAAGGCCGACCGTCTTGATGGCGATCGTCTTGCCGCCGGCGTTGGGGCCGGAGATGACGAAAATCGGGGTCTTTTCGGACATATCGAAGTCATTGGGGACGATTTTGGCGGGATCGATGAGAGGATGGCGGGCCGCGCGAAGATGAATCTTCGGGGTCTCGCTATAATCGGCAACGACCCCATGGATCTCGGCGGCGTATTTGGCTTTGGCATCGAGGAAATCGAGGCGGCCGATCATCTCGTTGATCCGGATGACTTCCTCGCCGTGGCTGGCCACTTGGGCGGATAGTTCGGCTAAGAGACGATGGATTTCCTCGCGTTCCTCGACTTCGAGCTCCCGCATCCGATTATTGAGGACGACGAGAGCTTCCGGTTCGATGAAGGTCGTGCCACCGCTGTGAGAGATATCCTGGATGATGCCCTTCACTTTGTTTTTGTAGGAACTCGACACCGGGATGACGTAATGGCCGTTCCGCATGCTGAGGGTTTCCGAAGTGAGATATTCGCGGTTGGCGGAAACGAGCGTGCTGACCTTGCGGGTGATTTCCCGTTCGAGATTGCGGATCGCTTGGCGGATTCCTTTGAGGGTCGGGGAGGCGTTGTCGTAAATCGTTAAATCCGGGGTGATCACCGCATGGATCGCTTTCTCGAGGGAAGACAAATCGGCGGATTCAAAAGCGAAAATCCGCAGGATGGATTCGGGTTCCGCTTGCGAAAAGTATCGATGAATGGCGGCGTTTGTGAGGATGTCGGAGGCGACGCCTTCCAAATTGGCCTCGCTCAAAACCCCGCCTTTTTTGGCAAAGGCAACACTCTTGGTCAAATTGGGCGAGGCTCCGATGGGCAAGGAGCCGAACCGTTCGCGGAGGCGGATCATCTCGCGGAGATCATCCTGCTCCTTGATGAGTTCTTGCTCGTCGAGAAAAACCCCGAGATCGGAAATGGCTTCCTTGGCCCGTTCGGTCCGGGCGAAAACAAGCAACCGATCGCGGATCGCGGCGAACTCCAATTTCTCCAATGCGTTCTGCATATGGGAAATTGTAGCATTAATGCGCGCAAATTCATCGAGGAATGCGCTAAAATAAGCCCATGAAACGTCCGTCGGCCATCGTCAGCTTGGAAGTCAATGAGGAAATCCGTGAGAAAATCCTCGCCTTTTATAGTGACTACCAAGAAGAGAATTCCGGAGAATTCATCGACTTTTTCGCCCGGTTCGAAGGAACTTCGATCACCGTGTACAAGCCGAATAAATCCGGCAAGATCAAAGCGGTGTTCGCAGGAGCCAATGCCTTAGGCGAGGCCCGCATCTTCGACGAGAACGCCGAGGCCGTTGTGCCAAAGCCGAAACCCGCCCATCCGCTCCACCCGATCATCAATCGCTTCCCGCAGATCGGCAGCGATGAAGTCGGGACCGGTGACCTCTTTGGGCCGGTCGTCGTCTGCGCCGCTTATGTCGAAGCAAAAGACCTCGATTATCTGAACAAACTAGGTGTTACTGATAGTAAATTACTATCAGACGAAACGATTTTATCGATTGGGAAACGGTTGTTGCGCCGTTTCGATTATTCCCTTTTGGTCCTCAATCCGGCCAAATACAACGAGGTCCATGACGAACGGAATATGAACGCGATCAAGGCTGAAATGCATAACCGCGCCTTATGGAATCTGAAGGCCCGCCACCCGATGGCGGAAGTCTATCTCGATCAATTCGTCGACCCCGATAAGTATTATTCCTACTTAGGGTCCACCGCTGACGTCGTGAAAGACATCTGCTTCTCGACCAAAGGCGAGCTCCATTTCCCGAGCGTCGCCCTCGGATCGGTCATCGCCCGCTATACGTTCCTCAAAAAGATGGAACAGCTATCCAAAAAACTTGGGGCGGAAGTCCCGCATGGAGCCGGGGACAAAGCCGATGCCTTCCTCGCCGAATATCGGAAGGATCATTCCGAGAAGGAACTCGCATCCATCGCGAAAATGAACTTCTCGAACATCCAGAAAGAGAAATAAAAAAAGAGGCACATGCCTCTTTTATTTTGTGATAACCGTTTATCCTTCTTTGACGAAGTCGTGGCCCAACGGGAGGGCGGCGAATTTCGCGATCTTGAAGTATTGGAGACCGAACGGGATGCCGATGACGGTCGCGCAGAGGATGCAACCAGCGAGGCCGTAGCCAATGAAGTGAACCCAGCCCATAATGATGAGCCAGATGACGTTAATGAAGGTTTTGAAGCCAGTGCAGTTGGTATTAACGACTTTTTTGCCCATCGGCCAAAGGAAGAATTTGGCGATTTTGAAGAGCTGGAAGCCAACCGGGATGAAGATGATGGTGATGAAGCAGACGACACCCATGATGAAGTTCATGATCGCCGAGATCAAACCACC
>Ga0310694_10004112_pt1 | contig 14121 bp, 11 predicted proteins | sample 174DNAGHGhighgp2_FD_203884 | JGI IMG/M metagenome (GOLD analysis project Ga0310694, IMG submission 203884) | Sheep rumen microbial communities from Palmerston North, Manawatu-Wanganui, New Zealand - 1742 DNA GHGhigh gp2 (v2) (version 2) | ecosystem: Host-associated > Mammals > Digestive system... | reverse complement strand
TGCTCATCCGCGCAGACGAAGACGGGCGTTTCCTCATCGGCGATGATGGCCCGCAGTTCCTCCGCGGAATACTTGGTCGCCGGCCCCTTGAACAGGTCCGGGCGACCGTTGTGATGCACCATGTCTACCTGCACCAGCAGGTTCAGGATCGCGGGGATGTCCCGCGCTTCGGCGCGGCGTACGCTATTCATGGCAGGTCCCTCTCTTTTTTCGGTATACGGTCAGAATCCCGTCAGGATCTTAATCAGCAGAAGCGCCAGCACCGCCAGGATCACCGGCCGGACGATCTTCGCCCCTTTGTGCATGGCCAGCCCGGAACCCAGCCAGTTGCCGGCCATATTGCAGGCCGCGCCGGCCAGTCCCAGCGGCAGGAGCACCTGGCCGTTCAGCAGGAAGACCGCCAGGGAGGTGATGTTGGTCGTCAGGTTGATCACCTTGGCCTGCGCGTTGGCGGAAGAAACCGACATCTTCGCGAAAACGGTAAACGCAATGATCAAAAAAGTGCCCGTTCCGGGCCCGTAAAACCCGTCGTAAATGCCGATGACAAACGCCGACAGGACGCAGACAATCACCGTCCGGCGGTCCGCCACCGCTTCGCCCCCGCCCTCGCCGAACAGGTGCTTGTTCAGCACCACGAACGCCGCCAGCGGCAGGACGATAAACAGAATATACTTCATAACGTCCTCGCTGACCGTCAGCGAAATCCGCGCGCCGAGGAAAGAACCTCCGAAAGCGGCGGCCACGGCCGGCACGGCAAGTCTGAGATTAATCAGCCCGTGCTTCAGGAAGCGGGCGGTGGAAAGGCAGGTTCCACAGGAAGAGGAAAGCTTGTTGGTGGCGATCGCCTGGTGAACCGGCAGCCCCGCGAACAGATAGGCCGGCAGGGAAATCAGCCCGCCCCCGCCGCCGATGGCGTCCACAAAGCCAGCCAGGAACAGCAGCGGGCAGACGATCAGAAAGGAAACAGGCGTCAGGTTCACAGCGCGATCCCTCCGGCGTTCCCGGGGTCGCACACCTCTGTAATAATCCCGCCCCCCAGGCATATATCATTTTGATACAACACGGCGCTCTGGCCGGGGGTCACGGCGCGCTGGGGCGTAAGGGAATGCAGCAGGAGCTTGCCGTCCCGCAAAGTCGCCTCCACCGGCTGGTCCGGCTGGCGGTAGCGGTAACGGGCCGTACAGGCGATGGTTTCGCCTTCCCGCATCGGCGCCTCACCCACCCAGGTCACGTCCTCCGCGACGCTGCGGGTGCTGTAAAGCATGGGATGGTCCTCGCCCTGGGCCACCAGGAGCCGGTTGCGCTCCAGGTCTTTCCCGATGACGAACCAGCTGCGGCCGTCGCCCCGGCCGCCGATGCCCAGGCCCCGGCGCTGGCCGAGGGTATAGTACATCAGACCGTCATGGCGGCCTACCACTTCGCCCTCCGGCGAGACCATATCGCCGGGCTGCGCCGGCAGGTATTCCGACAGGAACTTCTTGAAATTCCGCTCCCCGATGAAGCACACCCCGGTGGAGTCCTTCTTTTTGCTGACCGGCAGGCCGCGGTCCGCGGCGATCTGCCGGACCTGGGCCTTGGTCATGCCGCCCACGGGGAAAAGGGACCGCTTCAGCTGCTCCGCGTGCACCATATACAGGAAATAGCTCTGATCCTTTTCCGGATCAGCGCCTTTGAGCAGGCGGCCCTCCCCGTCGGTGCGGACAAAATGGCCGGTGGCCATGCGGGCAGCGCCCAGGGTCATGGCGAAGTCCAGGAAGGCCCGGAACTTGATCTCCCGGTTGCACAGCACGTCCGGGTTCGGCGTCCGGCCGGCGCGGTACTCCTTCAGGAAATAGGAAAAGACCCGGTCCCAGTATTCCCGGGCAAAATTCACGCTGTAATAGGGGATGCCGATCAGGTCGCAGACGTCCCGCACGTCCCGCCAGTCTTCCTCGGCGGTGCAGGCGCCGTTCTCGTCCTCTTCCTCCCAGTTTTTCATAAAGACGCCGACGACATCATAGCCCTGCTCCTTCAGAAGCAGGGCCGCAACGGAGGAATCCACGCCTCCGCTCATACCGACGACAATCCGTTCACTCATGTTCAGTTCTCCATGTTCATCAGACGGGCCAGCACCTTTTCCTGTATTTCCGCGGCGATTTCGTCGCGGGTTTTTGCCGCGTCCACGACCACAAAACGGTCCGGATCCCGGGCGACCAGCTCGTGATAGCCGTTCTCCACCCGGGCGTGGAAGCTGTCCGCCTCCATTTCCAGCCGGTCCGGCTCGCTGGCGGCGCAGCGGCGCCGGAGCGATTCCTCATGGTCCAGGTCCAGGAAAACGGTCAGGTCCGGCATGGCGCCCTCCACCGCCGGGGCGTTGATGGCCAGCACCTTGTCGATGCCCAACTGCCGTCCGCCTCCCTGATAGGCCACGGAGGAATCCAGGAAGCGGTCGCACAGGACCACCTTGCCTTCCGCCACCGCGGGCAGGATCTTTTCCCGGACGTGCTGCGCCCGGGACGCCGCGTAAAGCAGAGCCTCTGTCACGTCCGCCATGGCCGCGTTTTCCCGGTCCAGCAGGATGGCCCGGATCTTTTCCCCGATGGGGGTTCCGCCGGGCTCCCGGGTATGCACGACCTCGAAGCCCCAGCGGTCCAGAGCGTCCGAAAGCCGCTCAATCTGCGTGCCTTTGCCGCTGCCGTCCAGGCCTTCCACGGTCAGGAAGGCGCCGCGTTCCCGCTTCGCCTCCGGGCAGAGGATATCCAGAATCTCCAGCGGGGTATGCGCGATTTTCTCCGCGCCGGTTTCCAGCAGTTCCTGTTCGCTGCCGTAACCGTAGGTGACGCCCAGGGTATGGACGCCGGCCTTCACGCCGCCCTCCATATCGAAACAGCGGTCCCCGACCATCCAGACCTCGCCGTGGTCCGCCGGCAGCGCCTCGCAAATCAGGTGTTCCTTTTCCGCGTGGCCGTCCGTCGCGCAGACGACCCGGGAAAGAAAGCGGTCAAAGCCGAAATGCTCCAGGATTTTCCCGGTGGGATAAGCGGGTTTGCCGGTTACGACGCCCAGTTTCGCTCCCTGCTTCCACAGGGTGCGCAGCATGGCGCGCACACCGGGATAGACCCGGTTTTCGTACATGCCGACGGTGGTGTAGCGCGCACGGTAAATCTTCTGCGCTTCTTCCGCCTGCTCCGGGGTCAGGCCCAGGTAGGTCTGAAAGGAATAGGTCAGCGGCGGGCCGATAAACTTGCGCAGCGTCGCCGCGTCCGGCTCCGGCAGGCCCATTTCCTTCGCCGCGTGTTTCGCGCAGTTCCAGATGCCTTCCTCGCTCTGGGTCAGCGTTCCGTCCAGGTCGAACAGGACCCAGGTGTTTTTTAATTCATAATTCATAATTCAGAATTCATAATTATGTTTGGTTATTCTTCTACGCGAATGACATTTTCCACTTTGGCGATTTCGGGGTTGAGGGAAGCCATCGCGCGCTGCAGCGCCTTTTCGGGCGCGCTGTGGGTGATGAAGATCAGGGTGGCCTTGCCGTCCGGGCCGGCGTCCTTCTGCATCATGGCGGAAACGGAGATCTGCTCCTTGGCCAGCAGGCCGGCGACCTCCGCCAGCACGCCGGGCGCGTCCTTCGCCTTCATGCGGATAAAGTATTTGCTGTGCCAGTCGTCCGCCACGGGCAGCGGATCCTCCCGCATGACGGGCATGGGATGAACCGCGTTCTGCGCCGCCTGGATGATATCGCCCACGATAGCGCTGGCCGTCGGGGCATCGCCCGCGCCGCGGCCTTCCAGCATCATGTCCTTGAAGGAATGGCCGTAGAGATAAATCGCGTTCAGGGAGCCGTCCACGCGGGCCAGGGGATGATCCGCCGGCAGGAACACCGGGTGTACCCGGGCTTCGATGGCTTCGCCGTTGTCCTTGCCGATGGCCAGGAGCTTCAGCACATAACCCATCTCACGGCCGAAGGCGATATCCTCAGAATTGATCTTGGTGATGCCCTCGCGGTAGACGTTCTCCACCCGGACCCGGGTATGGAAGCCGATGGAGCCCAGGATGCTCAGTTTGTAAGCCGCGTCGTAGCCTTCCACGTCCGCCGTGGGATCCGGCTCAGCCAGGCCCAGGCGCTGGGCGTCCTTCAGCACGTCCGCGTACTCGGCGCCTTCCGCCGCCATCCGGGTGAGGATGTAGTTGGTTGTGCCGTTGACGATGCCCATGATCTGCTCCAGATGGTTAGCGATCAGCGGGCTCTGGATCGCGTTGATGATCGGGATCGCGCCGCCCACGCTGGCTTCGTAGTACAGGCCGGCGCCGGTCTTCAGGGACATGGCGCGCAGCTCGTCAAAATGAAGCGAAAGGGCCATCTTGTTCGCGGTGACGACGGACTTGCCGTTCTCCAGCGCGCGCAGCATCCAGGACGCCGCGGGCTGTTCCCCGCCGAGGAATTCGCAGACGATCTGAATCTCCGGATCCTCCAGGATGTCATCCTTGTCGGTGGTCAGCACCTCGTCCGGCACTTCCTTGCCGCCGTGGATCTTCTTGTCCAGCACCAGCGCGCGTTTCACGCGCAGCTTCACGCCGGTCCGCTTCGCCGTTTCGTCCCCGAATTCACGGATCAGGTCCCAGACGCCTCCGCCGATGTTTCCCAGGCCCAGCAGTCCTAATACAACTTCTTTCATTTGTCTACCTCCGTCCGATTCCGTTCATAGATCAGCCGCAGCCCCTTGAGGGTCAGCAGGCCGTCCAGTTGATCAATCACTTTGCTTTCCTCGGCGATCATCAGCGCCATGCCGCCGGTGGCGACCACGTAGGCTTCCTCTCCGAGTTCCTGGCGGATCTTCCGCACGATGTTCCGCACCAGGCCGACATAGCCGTAGTACATGCCGCTCTGCAGGTTGGTGAGGGTGGTCCGGCCGATCACGTTGTCCGGCTTGGCCAGCTCGAACCGCGGCAGCTTCGCCGTGCCGGTGACCAGGGCCTCGCTGCTCAGCTTGATGCCCGGGCAGATGGTGCCGCCCAGGAACGAGCCTTCCTTATCCACCACGCCGAAGGTGGTGGCGGTGCCGAAATCGATGAAGATGCAGGGCCCGCCGTATTCGTCGTAAGCGGCGACGGCGTTGGCGATCCGGTCGCTGCCCAGCTCCCGCGGGTTCTCATACCGGATGTTGATGCCGGTTTTGATCCCGGGCGCCACAAACAGCGGCGTTTTGCCGATATAGTTGAGCAGCATGTGCTCGATGGTGTAGTTGATGGTCGGCACAACGCTGGACACGATGATCCCGTCCACCACGTCCTTGCTCACACCCTCATGGGCGAACATGGACATCAGGCGCACGCCGTATTCGTCCGAGGTGGACGTGATGTTGGTGGACATGCGCCAGTACTTGTACATTTCCGTTCCGTCGAACAACGCCGTCTTGATGTTGGTGTTGCCGATATCCATGGTGAGAATCATCCCTGGATCATCCTCGCTTTCTTCAGCGCGACGCCGGCCGCGCCGGTTACCAGGGCCGCCACGATCATCTCTACCACGGCGTTGATGCCCACGGAGGTAATGATGTACAGGAACACGCCCTTCTCCGCGATGGGGCCGGCCAGCTTATCCGTGCTGCCGAAGAACAGCACCAGCAGGCTCATGAAGAACAGCGTGTTGAAAAACGCGGCGGAAAAACCGGTGACCGCGCCGCGGACATACAGCGGCAGCTTCGTCTTCTTCAGCGAGGACCAGACCACCGCGGCCAGCGCGCCGACCAGCACGCGTGACACGAAGCGCTGCACGAACATCAGGAAAGGATTGTAGCTGACCAGGGCAGCGCCCAGGGCGCTGGAGCCGAAGATGCCGAAGCACTGCAGGAAACTGATCAGGCCGAACGCGCCGCCGATGATCAGGCCGCCCGGCATGCCCATCGCCATGACCGCGATGGCCACGGGAATCATGTTGAAGGTGATCGACAGGCCCATGGGCATGGGGATGTTCACGAAAGCCAGGACGATCAAAACCGCCACCAGCATAGCCAGCAGCGTCATCCGCGCGATCTTTGTGCGTCTTGTTGTGTTTGTCATCAGAATCTCCTCCGTTCGGGTTCACAGCGGATACCCGTCGAAAATGTATTTGCGCGGTCTGGATGTGTCCGTCGCACAGGGCTGACGGCACGGACCGTTGCGCATGGGTTTATTATACTTGAAATCCGGGGAATGTAAAGGAAATCAGCTGCAATTCCCTTCGCCCTTGAGGGCCTTTTTATCCTCGTACATCCTATTATCCGCGTTCTGGAAGATTTCATCCAGATCGTAATCCTCGCCGCCGAAAGCGAATCCGCAGGCGATCTCACAGCGGATCCCGTCATCCTGCCGGTTCAGTTCGGCAAGGCCTTCCTGCCAGTTTTTCAGGATGTTTTCCGCCTCTTCCCGGTTGACATGGATGGCAACCACAACAAACTCGTCTCCGCCGACGCGGAAGGGGATCACATTCCGGGCCTCGATCTTCTTCAGGCTCTCCGCCGCCTTGATAATCAGCCGGTCGCCTGCCTCATGCCCGTACACGTCGTTCATCTTTTTCAGATTGTTGACGTCCATATTGAATACAGCGATGGTTTTCTGATTGAGGATCATCTCGTCAAGGTCCATTGCCATCTTATTGTTCTCCCTCGTCTGTATCCAGCCGCTGCCGGGCCACCAGTTCCGCGAAATAGCCTTTCTTTTCGATCAGCTGGTCGTAATTGCCTTCCTCGATGATCGCGCCGTTATCCATGACCAGGATCCGGTCGCAGTTGCGGATCGTGGACAGGCGGTGGGCAATCACGATCCGGGTGCAGTTCAGCCTGTCCAGCGCCTCGGATACCTGCTTCTGGGTCTTGTTGTCCAGGGCGGACGTCGCCTCGTCAAAGATCAGGATCTTCGGTTTGGGTGCGATGGCCCGGGCGATCATCAGCCGCTGCTTCTGGCCGCCGGAGATGCCGCCCTGGCCCTCGGAGATCACCGTCTGCATGCCCATGGGCATCTCCCGGATATCCTGGGCGATGCCGGCGATTTCGGCCGCTTCCCATGCCTCGTCCAGCGTCAGCTGCGGCGCGGAAATGGTGATGTTGGAGAAGATATCGCCCTGGAACAGCTGGCCGTTCTGGATCACCACGCCGATCTGCTTGCGCAGGGAGCGCGGATCCAGGCTGTTCAGGTCATGGCGGTCATAGAAGACCGCGCCTTTTTCCGGTTTCTCAAAGCCCAGCATCAGGCGCACCAGCGTGGATTTGCCGCAGCCGGTGCGGCCCACGATCGCGACGTATTCCCCGGCATTGACGGACAGACTCAGGTCGTTCAGGATATAGGGCATGTTCTCCTCATACCGGAATGACACATGGCTGAGCTCGATATGCCCGCTCACCTGGAATACCGTCTGCTTGTCCCCGTTCACTTCCGGCTCCGCATTCAGGAGCGGTTCGGCCATCTCCAGCACCGGCTTGATGGACGCGACGGAGATCGCGATACCGGTCAGGGCGGTGAAAGCGGCGGCCAGCCGTCCGTAAGCGGCGTTGAAAGCGATATATTCGCTCGGCGCCACGTTGGTCTTCACCGCCAGGTAATACAGGACGATCGTTCCGGCCAGCGTGATGGCCGAAGTAATCACTCCGTTCAGTTTCACAAACGCCGGCGGATTGTATTCCAGCTTCGCGTTCCGGGCATACAGCCTGCCCCAGCGGGCAAACACCCGTTTTTCCGAACCGGACAGGCGGATCTTCTGGATACCGTTCAGCACAGCGTAGGTCATGCCGGTTTCCTGCGCGCTCAGTTCCATTTTTTTGCGGGAGATGCCGATCTGGATCAGCGTTCCCACGATGCTGATAATCACCGTCGCCAGGATCACCAGGATGGACGGCAGCACCAGCGCCGGCGCGTAATGAAAGATCTGGGCCACATACAGAAGGGACAGCAGGCTGGTCAGGCTGGTGGAAAGGATGTTGTTCAGGATCATGTCACAGATGGAACGAACGCTGCTCGCCCGGCTGGACAGTTCACCGGAGGAGAACTTCCGGAAAAAGCTGACCGGCAGGGAGAGGATACGCATGATGACCGAAGCTTCCACCGCCATGGAGGTCCGGGTATTGATCCGGTTCATCAGCAGCGTCCGGATCAGGTCGATCAGTTTGGCGGCAAAAGCCGAGGACAGCAGGAATACCCCAATGCCGGCCAGCAGGTTCAGGTTCCGGCTCTGCAGCACCGTGCCCGTCACCAGTCCCATAACCTGCGGCTCAATCATTCCCACGAGCACGGCCAACAGGGAAACCAGGATAATCAGCACCAGATCGCCGTTGGAAATGCTTTTTTTCATATAGAGCAGCAAGTCCCGAATCTTCAGCTTGTGCATCGGAAGGGGCTGATAGAAACACAGCGCGTCCCTGGAAAACAGTTTCGCGGTCTTCTTCGTGACCCGGGTCTTTTTCCCGGTGGCCGGATCCCGGTAATAATATCCGAAGAGCGGCCCGGGCAGCAGCGCCACCGTAGCGCCGGTGTCCTTCATGCAGCCGAGCATCGGCCCGAACGCGTCGTTCTGCCAGTTTTCCGTCAGCTCCACGTCACGGGCCATCAGCCCTGAGGGGCGCATGGCGTATTCCAGCTGATCGATGACATCCGTCACGTCTTCCGGAATTTCCACCGGCTTATGGCGGAAATATTTCAGGATCTCGTCAATCGCTTCCTTCGCGATTGTCCGGTCATCCTCCAGCCGTTCCGCGTCCCACTTGTCCATCACTACGCTGGCCATGCGGAAAAAGGAGTCTTCCAGGATATTCTGGTCGCTTTCGCTTCGCTGCCTGATCTGTTCGTCAAACCAACCCATGCCTGAAACCTCCTTTCTTATTCGCTTGTGACCAGTTCGGCATAGACGCCGCCCCGGGCATAGAGTTCCGCGTGGGTGCCGCGCTCAACGACTTTGCCCTTTTCGAGCACGATAATCTCATCGCAGTCGCGGATGGTGGAAAGCCGGTGAGCAACCACAATACAGGTGATCCCGCGGTCTTTTACGGCCTTCACCAGCTCATATTCGGTTTTGGCGTCCAGCGCGCTGGTCGCCTCGTCCAGGATGACAATAGAGGGATCCTGCGCCAGCACGCGGGCGATCTCCAGCCGCTGCCGCTGCCCGCCGGACAGGTCCCGGCCGTTTTCGATCAGCTTGCTCTGGTATCCGCCGGGCCGCTGCAGGATATCGTCGTGGATCTGCGCGTCCCGCGCAGCGAGGATCACCTCGAAATCGGCGATGCTCTCGTCCCACATGCGGATATTGTTGGCGATGGTGTCCTCAAAGAGCACGATATCCTGGTCCACCATGGCCACGGATCCCGTAAAGACGCTCCGCGGGATCCGGTCGGCGGGTTTTCCGTCAAACAGGATCTCGCCTTCCCAGGGCTGATACAGGCCGGTGATCAGTTTGCTGACGGTGGATTTCCCGCAGCCGCTGGCGCCGACGATGGCCACCCGGCTGCCGGGCTTCAGGTGCATGGAGAAATCGGTGACCGTCGGCTCGCCCAGCCGGGAATAGCCGAAGGTCACATGTTTCAGTTCCACTTCACCCTTCAGTTTCGAATAGTCCCCGTCCGCGGCTTCCTCACGGTCCGTAACCGCCGGATCGTCCGGGTACTGCATGACGTCCTCCACCCGTTCCATCTCCGTGCGCATTTCCTGGATGGTCTGTCCGGCTTCCACCAGCATCGTCGCCGGGCCCATGAAGGAAGCAAGCAGGCCCTGGAAGATGGTGATCATACCGATCGTGAACTGATTGTCCATAGCCAGGCGTACGCCCAGGAACATTACCAGGTAGTTGCTCGCGGTGCTGATGAAATCCGGGATCACGCTGATCCGGGCGGTCAGGGTGTCAAACTTCACCTGCTGCGTGTTCACGGACGCCTGGTAGCCGCTCCACTTGCGGAAGAAACCGGCTTCCGCGCCGGAAGCGCGGATTGTTTCCGTCTGGCTGATACCCGCCATCGTGGCGGAAGCCAGTTTGCCCTCATCCCGCAGCATGACGCGGGTCAGGTTGATCCGTTTCCGGGCCATATAATTGGCCACGCCCATGTTGATGGCCAGGGAGGCGATGCCCACCAGCGTCATCAGGACGCTGTAGCGGATCATGATGACCAGATAGAAGAACATCATGATCGTGTTGAGCACCAGCGGCGCCACCGTTTTGACCAGTGTGGACGCGATCGAGGCGTTGGTGCCCTGGCGCTGCATGATGTCGCCGGTCATGCGCTGGGAGAAAAAGCTCATCGGCAGACGCAGGATTTTCCACATATAACCCGCGTTGCCCTCGATGGCCATCTTTCCGTTAATCTTCAGATTGTATACCGTCGAAGCCCACTGTACGATGAGCTGGAACGCCGTCAGGGCAACCAGCGCCGTCAGGAAGGGATAGAACCACTCCGGCGCCTGCCCTGTCAGCAGGCGGTCGTAAAAGATCCGGGTCATGACCGGCCTGATGATCTCGAACAGATAGGAGATCACAGAGGTCAGCACCACAAAAGCCACCGCCGGCGCCGCGCCTTTCAGGCGCTTGCGGGCAAATTCCAGCGTGCTGCGGCGTTTTCCGGAAGGCTCGAAGTTTTCGCCGGGCGCAAAAGTCAGCACCAGCCCCGTAAAACCCTCGTCAAACTCCTCCATGGAGAGCTTCACGATGCCGCGGGCCGGGTCGTTCAGAATCGCCTTGCCGCCCTTGAAACCGTCCAGCACCACAAAATGGTTGAACTCCCAGTGGATGATGCAGGGGAACGTGCCGTTCTCCTTCAGCCCCTCCGGCTCCATGCGGTAGCCGTGCACGTCCAGCCCGTAATGCTGGGCGGCCAGGTACACGTTCTTCATATTGGAACCGTCCCGGCTGACGCCGCAGTCGTACCGAACCTGCTCCAGCGGAATCCATTTCTGATAATAGGCCAGGACCATAGCAAGGCAGGCCGCGCCGCATTCCAGCGCTTCCATCTGCATGATCACCGGCACATTTGCCGCGCCTGTCTTCACAGGAGCTTTCCGCTTCGTTTTCTTAGCCATTCAACTATCTCCGTTATGCAGGGTCAGTTCCACAGGAAACTGATCGGCGTGGTGGATTCCAGGACCAGCTCCGCGTCATATTCGCCGTCCTTCATCGGATAATTCAGCGGATCCATCTCGAAAACAACCGAATTCGCGTCTTCGTTTTCCCCCGTCGTAATCCAGCTGACGCGGCCCGTATTGTTCAGTACGCGCAGCTCCATGCCGATTTTGACCGATTCCACCTGGTTTTTCGTCATCATGCTGTACACCATGGTAGCGTCCCGCTCACTGTCCCCGGTCTCCTCCGCTGTCATGTGGTAGGTTTCCACCGTCACCCGGATCGGGATGGTGTTCTCCATCTTCGCGGTGGAGGCGTACACGATAAACCCGCCCAGCAGCAGCACAATCGCCGTTAGGATCATCCACAGGCGGGGGCTGGTCACGCGCATATAATCATGCAGCGCCTCCGGAGAGGAGATGCGGTCCATGCTCTTTTTCCTGAAAAGTCCGTTATCCATGGTTTTTCCTCCTGTTGACAGATCGGGGCTCCGTCCTTCAGCTCAGTTTCTTCCGGATCGTCAGGATGTTCTCCCCGTTCTCGCGCCGGTACGACACCTCGTCCATGATTTTCTTGACCATGAAGATGCCCAGGCCGCCGACCTGGCGTTTCTCCGCGGAAAGCGTCACGTCCGGATCCCGCTTGGCCAGCGGATCGAAGGGATAGCCCCTGTCACGGAACTCAATGGTGATGGTGCCATCCTTCACCGACGCGTTGATCCAGGCCAATCCGACGCCCGGCGAATAGGCATAGCTGGCGATATTGATGAAGATCTCCTCCGCCGCCATCAGCAGCTCGTTCTGTGCCTTCGGGGTGTATTGTGATTTCTTCAGCTGTTCGTTCACAAAGCCGAAGACTTTATCCAGGTTCTCCGTCTTCGCTTCCACAATCAGTTTGCCCATTCCTTCCAGCGCTTTTTCCGGTCCGTAATAAGCGACGTTCAGCATGGTAATATCGTCAAACTGATCTTCCTCGCCCACGAAAGCGGTGACATCCTCCCGCACGGCGATGAGCGCTTCCTTCAGCGTACTCTCCCCGACGCGGTCCAGCACCCGGATCATCCGGTCCGTACCGTACTGCTCCGTTTCCCGGTTGATCGCTTCCGGCACGCCGTCCGTATAGACGAACAGCCGGTCGCCGGGATTCAGCTGCAGCGAGTATTCGGAATAGCGCATTCCCTCCATCGCCGCCAACGCAAGCCCGTGCTTGTCTTTGATCAGTTCATAACTGCCGCCGGCGCGCTTCACGGCCGGATACTCGTGCCCGGCGTTCGCGCACTTCACTTCCCCGGTCTTCAGGTTGAGGATGCCCAGCCAGACGGTTACAAACATTTCCGCGTCGTTGCCTTCACAGAGCATATCGTTGGCCCGGCGCAGGACATCCGCCGGCTCCCGGCCGGATTCCGTCAGGCCCCGGATCCCCGTCTTCGCCCGCATCATGAACAGTGCGGCGGGAATGCCCTTGCCGGATACGTCCGCGATCACCAGCGCGAGCCGGTTCGGGCCCACGAAGAAGAAGTCGTAGAAATCGCCGCCGACTTCCTTCGCCGGATCCATGACCGCGTAAATCTCAAAGTCTTCCCGCGGGAATTTGAAGTTCTTCGGCAGCGCGGAATCCTGGATGGTCCGGGCGAACTCCAGCTCCTGCTCGATCCGTTTTTCCGCCGCGGTGATATAGCCTTTCAGCGTATCCACGGTCTGGTTGATGTCGTCGGACAGGGAGGTAAACTCGGAGGATTCGCGGACGCTGACCACCTCGTCCAGGTCGCCGCCGGTGATCTTTGCCAGGGAAGCGTTCACCACGCTCAGGTTGTTCACGACGATCAGCTGGACCAGCTCGGAGATCAGCGTATAGACAGCCGCGAACAACAGGATTGCCTCAAAGGCGTTCTCATACACCTGCGCGTCCCGCGCGGAGTAGATTTCATCATACGGCAGCATCGCCATGATCGAGATGTGCTCATTCAGCGGCTCCATGCGGCACAGGCAGGATATGCCATAGAAGCTTTCGGTGAAAAATTCGTTTTCCGGCGCTTCCATGATCATCTTCCGGTCCTCCGCCGTCAGATACATCTTCTCATGCGCGCCTTTCAGGACCGTTTTCCTGTCTTTGATGATGTCGTAAGTGCCGTCCCTGCCCACCATGAACGCCGCGCTGTCGCCTTCAATCTCGTCCGGGTTTTCCATATAGGTTTCCTTGATTGCGAAAATGGAGAGCGACACGGTGTCCCGGCCGTCCTGGATAGCGGCCTGCGTCTGAAGCATATAAATCAGGAACGTATTGCACAGCAGCAGCGAAACCGTCACAATGAAAAGCCAGAACTGGAACCGCCGGGAAACCGGCACCCGGTCACGGGTCACACGGCGGAACGGATTCTGCCATTCGCCCGTCATGATGCGCAGCACCGTGGAATTGGCTGCCATGCCCAGGCCCGTGAACAGGATCATCGGCCCGGAACAGGTCTTCACGACATACAGGGCCATGTTCATATCATCCCGGTGGGTAATCAGCACCACGTACATATGGAACACTTCCATGACCGCACCGAGAATGAAGGCGTAGGTTCCGGAAGGCTTTTTGTGCTTAAACAGCCAGATACGCAGCGCCGCAGCCACGAAACCGGCCAGGCAGGTGGACGCGCTGCAGGCAATGCGGGTGTAGCTGCCGATATTCCAGTACGTTCCCGCGATATACCGCTCAACGCCGCCGATCAGGCCGGCGATGATGCCCGAGACCGGATCGAAGAACATACCGGCCGTCAGCGGCCCCAGGTCGCGGACGTTCAGCAGCATCTGGCTGTAATCAATGGCGAAATGCGTGGAAAGCACGGAGCAGCCGCCGTAGATCAGGCCGATCAGCAGCCTGTGCCACCAGGTCATCTTCCGGGTGCCCATCCATTTCCAGATCAGCATGGTCAGCACCACGTACAGCAGCGTGACCCCGGCCATTTTCAGAATCATGATCAGCATCGGTTCTACCTCATAAATATCACTTATACCGGCAGGTTTGTCCAGGCTCCGGGATTTTTCTGTCTCTGAACTTATATTTTATCAGAAATCAGCGGTGCTTTC
>Ga0310694_10004110_pt1 | contig 14126 bp, 6 predicted proteins | sample 174DNAGHGhighgp2_FD_203884 | JGI IMG/M metagenome (GOLD analysis project Ga0310694, IMG submission 203884) | Sheep rumen microbial communities from Palmerston North, Manawatu-Wanganui, New Zealand - 1742 DNA GHGhigh gp2 (v2) (version 2) | ecosystem: Host-associated > Mammals > Digestive system >... | reverse complement strand
AATCATACCGAATATCTCCCTGATCATACCAAACTATATAAGCCAAAACAGGCAGCCGATGGCAGTGCCGACGGCCACCCCGATTTCATTGTCCCGGATGTCGTGCCAGTCCCAGCGGTTGCCAGGCTCCCGGCTGTCATCCCATTCCTTGCACACACCGATGAGCGACGGCACCAGCGAGCACACGGCGACAGTGAGCCAAAAGTCAATCTTGGCTATACGGTACACGGCCATCATCGCAACGGTGATGACACAACAGCAACTCATGTGTAATGCTCTATCTCTCATCATGTCACCAAAGTTAGGGACATGAGGCACACACACGGCCAATTTGCTGAAATCTCAAAAACGGAATTTGTGTAAACGGGTAACTTTTAAGGTTTTGCGATTTTGGTTATTTTTATACCAAAGCGTTGACAACGCTGGTAAAGATACCGACCTCCAGCCACCACACCCAACGCTTGTGATCGATAGCAGCTGCCAACATTGAAAGGGCCAACAATAGCAGGTGATGGCCGTTAAGCACCAGCCACAGCACCGAGCATATCCCCATTAAGGCAGCGGCCCCGTAGTGGATCTTGCTCACCCACTCGTCACGGAATTGGGGACTGGCTGACACGAAGAGCACAGCGGCACACGACAGGAAGGCGCAGCACTCATAGTAGCCACGCTCTATCCATGGAACCACCAGCAGCATTGCCACAAGGGCAAGCACCAGGCTGAATACCCAACGCTTGCCGATGTGGTAGTACGTCTCGCTGATGGACTCGGGAAGCCCATGGTGGAACACATAGACGGCCAGGTAGCATGACAGCAGGACGGCTGCCATGACCACGCTACAGTTCAATAACGTGCTCATAGTTGCTCATGTCGATGTTGTCCTTTTCCGCCCATCCGCGCTGGTAGGTGGACTGGATGAACTGGATGGCCGACAGGTAGAACCCCTTCAGCTCTTCCAGCGTGGTAAAGGTGTGGTAAATCGGGCGCTCCGTCGTGCCGAACTTGAACGTCAAGGGCAAGCCCATGCCGCCAGTCTGCACGGCAATGTCGTAGGCCGACTTGTAGTTGAACTGGTTCTCGGTCGAGAGCCACACAGGATATTTGTTGCCCTCGCCATCGGTCCAGACGAAACCGCTCAAGATGGTCTGGTCAACGTCCTTATTGATGGCCTCGACAATCATCTCCTTGATTTCCTCAAGGCTCGGGCGGTACTCCACCGTGCCACGGAAATTGTACTTGCCGCCCTCGTCCTCGAACAGGCCGTAAAACACCTCGTGCCGGCGGACTCCAATCTTTTGGATCCCGTCGAAACGCTCTACTGCTCCATAAGATTTCTGCATCATAACTTCGTCGAATTTTAAGTTTGCACAAAGTTACGAAGAAATCCAGCAGCACAATCAAAATGCTGAAATCTCGAAAAGGGCTATGTGAACTTGTACTTGACTTTATTGCCGTCGAAAACCTCGCTGACTATCGTGGTCTCAAAGGGAAATCCGTCCTCGATGTCGTTCACCTGGTCGAGGATGTTTTTCATCTCCTCGGACGCGGTGAAGAACTTGCCCCACTCCTTGGCGGCGGGGTCAAAGAAGCTCACAACATAGCGGTCTTCACCCTGCGAGGTATTGATGCCGCTCTCGTAGTCATGCACCTGGATGGTCTTGTTGACGATGGCACCCAGGCGCATCATCTTGCCCGGGAAACGCTTCTTCCCATCGGCTGGCGTGTAGGTCACGCCCATTTCACTGAACTTTTTCATTTTCTTTCCTGTTATGGTTTGGTATAGATGATTACAATCTCCATGTATGGCCATACCCTTGAATGAGCCCATCAAGGCGACTCTCCGCTTGCGGCTCTTAACTTTGGCCATGTGTCTGGCGAACTTCTTCTTTGTGCGCTTCCTTACAAGTGTGTGGGTGCCGAATGTGATGTAGCCGAGGAAATCCAAGCCTTCGGCCAATGGGCGCACGCACTCGTTGGGTTTGATCTCCAGCCCGAGCGAGGCCAACTGGTCATGCAGCATGTCACGCCATAACCATAACTGCCGCTTGTCGCCGTGCAGCATAACGATGTCGTCACAGTAGCGGTAGTAATAGCGCACATGGGCCACCTCCTTCATGGAGTGGTCAACCTTATCGAGGATGATATTGCCGAAGCACTGGGATGCCCGTAGGCCCATGACAATACCTTCTGGCGACACACGGATGAAATTCTCAAGGATGGGCAACAGTGTCTTGTCCTTGATATAGCGGCACACGCAGTCATACATCAGGTCCTGGTCGATGCTCTCAAAGAACTTCTTGATGTCACACTTGTAGAAGTATTTTGTACCCTCGGGGTCATGCCTAATGTCTTTCATGACTATATCATGAAGATAGTGCATACCCCTGCCCTTGATGGACGCTGCACTGGTTGGGATCTGTGATTTGTAGCACACCTCGTCAACGACATTCATAATGGCATGGCATCCGATGCGCTGGATGACTGGTGGAGCATGGACAAGTCGCAATTTCGGTCCGTCCGTGACAAGCATCTCATGTAGAGCCGTTATACGAAAAGAGCCGGCACGGATGTCGGCTGTAAGTCGTTCAATGATTTGATCCTTCCTGGCACGGAGTATCTCTTTGCGATACTTGTTCTTCAAGTCGCCAAGCACATCGTCGAAACTGTTACTCATATTGCCAGGCTCGACGATCCTCTCAATCAGATTGCCAAATCTCTTCATGTGTTGCCTTCAGGCGTGTGGCTCATCACTTCCGCTTTCGCTACTCACAATATGCCACTATTTCTTTTGTTTCGGTCTTCCTGTGGAGGAAGTTAATTTCCGTCACAGGGATTGCCGAGGCTCATGCCCCTCGCTCATGAAATTGCGACACGTCGCGGTTACAGAGGAACGATTATTAACCGCCGAAGCGGTATGCCTTGAATTTAAGCCGAGCACCGTTGTTGCTGTTCGTGTTCGAAGAAGCGCGGTTCGGAGAAACGTACACGAGACCGCCGTTCGCGTTCGTATTGTTGCCGCCGCGAGACACAACCCGGCCCTCGTTGAGGCAGTCCACCTTTCGGGTGGCAAAAGTAGCAATTTCGGCTGAATGTGCAAAATCGCCACAAAAAAAATCCGCTTACGCGGATAAAAAGGGAGAGTGAGCAGCCGCATTCGCGGCTCTCACTCTACGCTTTTTCGAGATCGTTAACGCTCAACGATTACGCCCCTGAAGGCAAGCCGAGCACCGCTGCCGCCGTTCGCGACCGAAGAAGCGCGGCTCGGAGAAACGTACACGAGACCGCCGCTCGCGCTCGTACTGCCGCCGCCGCGAGACACAACCAGGCCCGTTGAAGCACTGTACTCCTGCTGGTCGCAATAGTAAGTGTTGTAGTTGCTGTTGTCAACGAGTTTGCTCGGCACGACATCGCAGTAACGTCCCCAGCGGACGCGGGCAATCTCGGTTGAGCCGGCGACTCCTCGAACGGCACGTTCGGTCTTGTGGATGGGGTCATAGATGCGCCAGATGTTATCAACGGAACTGCCAGACGGGACATTGCACTTGTTCCTGCGGTATGCGGCATAACTGGCCACGTTGACGGCAACATTGTCCATCCAGCACCATCCGTTGCCCCACGGGTCTTCTATGCCGAGGCTGCGGCGACTGCCATCTTTGAGGTGGGTAGAGTCACTGCCGCCTGTGGCCGTGTTGAAGCCAGCAGCACCGATTACGGCACCGATATTGCGGCGACCATGCACGGCCATCCATAGAATAGCATAGACCTTGTGCTGCTCGTAGTCGATAAGCTGATAGCCGGCACCACGCATATAGCACAGATTGCGGAAGTCAATCCAACTCCACTTCGACACAGTTGAAGCATCGCTGCCGTTTTTGCTGATGTCAAGGTTGCCCTCACTGTCATAAACCCAGCCAGACGCTGCACCATCGCTATTCGTTCCCCACCTGATGCCTTTACCGCTGAGCGAACGCAATACAGGTACTGTCTTGCCGTCGATTGTTTTGGTGATATTTGAAGCGAAGTAGGTGCCGACAAGTGACGGCTCATTCTCCACCCAATCCGGCTCGATGGCCTCGATAGCCGTACTATCAACACCGATACACTCACCATTACCGCTGGCAAGTGCAGTGAACACTAACCATTTCGCGCCAGCGGGAACACTTGTAAACAAGTAATCACCTGCAACATAGTCGTTGTTGGCGTTAGTGATGTTGACAACAAGTTTATTGATGACCTTTCCATCGGCATCGAGGAACAGGCAGGCTAACGCACTGCTGCTAACGCCTGGCCAGCGGACTTGCTTCATGCCCTCGACATCGAAGCGGCAAGTGTTGTACGACACGTTGCTTGACAGGTTCTCGGCATCAAACACGTCACCAACAGCGAAATTCTCACCAGTTACGCTCTTCGACTCGCCAATTATGATATTGGATGACATGACACGGCGCACAGTGGTAGCTGAACTACGGGGCGTCTCACTCTCAGCCGACAAGAAGAGGTATTTCCGCTGGTTCAAATGGTCGTTGATGCCCTTGTACCAGAAGTGCGGCAACTTGGTCATAATGTCATATCCAAGGCCATCGGCATCCGTGCGGTCGAGATAGTCACCACTCTTCAGATAATTGATGTCGTTATCGTCTATCTGCTCAGCCTGCATGTAATCCTCATTATCGCCACTGGCAGGCACGAAAGTACACTTGTAGGAGTGTATCATCGACTTAATGAGGCTGATGTGACCGCTCGGGGTGTACTTGTTGTTGCCGTTGGCTCCGCTCGTGCCATTTTCCAGGTTAGTCATGTTGGCATCGTCGGTCATCGTGTCATCAAACACCATTCCTGTGTACTGGGCATTGTAAACATCCAGCTCGGGGAAGTAGCGACGGATGTTGGCCAGCAACGTAGTGCTGATGTACTCCACCATTACCCATGTGCCAGTCAAGCCCGAGCACTGCACGGTCTCATCATAGGCCGTGCCGTCGGCAGCGAGGCCACGCACGCCCATATCCATCAACGCCTCCAGCGTCGCACTTGATCCGAGCACATTGAGGTCTGCCAGCCTCAGTCGCTCAATCTCTGCACCAGCGGCCACGATGTCGGACAGCAGCTGGGCACCGTCAATCAGCGGACAGCCGCCTACCATCAGCCTCGTGATGTTGCTCATGCCGCCATCGAACTGCAAGCCGCCGGGATAACTCAGCCTGGGCAGGTTGACCATCGTCAGTGTCGTCACCGTCGAGGGTAACGTCAGGCTGCTCACAGGCGATGTCTCGGCCAGCGAGAGGTTGGTCAGTTGAGACCCCTCGGCCAAGAGCGTCTCAAGGCGCGGGCACTTGCTGGCATTGACGTTGGTGATTACCGTCTCACGGATGTCGAGGTGCCTCAAGAAGGGCAGCTCACCGAGGTTGAGGTTGCGTAACGCACCATACGAGCCAATGCCCATCGTCACATGGCCAGAACCGCCGACCTCAATCTTCTCGGCCAGGGTGAACACGTTGAAGTTGGCCACATCGCTCAACGAAATCTCGTTGAAGTTGATCTCAGCGATGCGGTCACACTGGTAGATGTAGAGCAATGCACCCTCGATGCTTGTACCGTCGGTGCGGTTGAAGCGGGTGAAGGTGTGGCTCTGCCCAGCCTCCAGGTAAACGCTCTCCTTGAGGTCGCCCGATGAGTCGATACCCAGACCGAAATAGCCGGTCTTTGCGGCCTTGATGGTGATGCCTGCTCCGCTGGCGCAGTTAATGCGGGCACTGAACACGCCAGTGAAGAACAGGCCAGTGCGGTAGTAACCGTCACGGAAACGGAAGCGCGTGTTGATGATGGCGGGAATACTCGTCAGGCGCAAGCCGTGGAGCGCATAGAAGTAGATGGCATCGGCAGTGGGCGTGAACTGGATGAACTTGCGCTCACCGTCATACGAGCTCACGGTCTTCTGCCACTTGCGGCAGATGTTGTCCATGAAGAAGTGCATAGCGCCCTCAGGGCTGAACGGTGCCATCGTCAAGCCGTCAAAGGTCGCCTGTGCGGAACGCAGCGCGGCGATGACAGTCTGCATGGAAATCTCGGCTCCAGCATCGTCAAGGACGGTCGGCTGCTGGTAGATGTTGTTCCAAAGGATCGAGCCGTAACCGGCATAGGGGTTGTTGTAGCCCGTGGAGATATCGGTGGGCTTGTTGGGGTCAACTTCGGGGTCGACAGTGGCGCCACCGTCGTTGTCCTTGCCAAGCAGACCGTCGGCATCATAGACCTTGTTCGGGTACATCACCAGCGCGGGGTTGTAACCGCTGAAGTTGGTGCTGCGCCACGAGCACTGGTAAATACCGTTGATGACGCTCTGACCTTCGTCGAGGAAGAACATGGGCTGCATGTTCTTTGCCTGCTGGTCGATGGCCAACAGGTAGTCGGTGAAGCCGTCATACACCATCAGCGCCCTCGGGTTGGCGAAGTAACGCAGATTGTTGTACCAGATGCTCTTGAAGCCCGACACCTTGGTATAGTCACATGAGTTGCAGAAGCGCAGGAAGGCATAGAGGTTATAGGGCACCTTCTTGCCCATGGCAAGGTCAATCTGCAGCTGGTCGCTGTCCACCATGCACTCAAAGAATTGCGTCCATGCAGGATAAGGTCCGGTAACCAGTCCGCTGGCCTCCAACTTCTGCACCCACGATGCCGAAGTCTCGACGGGGGCCATCATGTCCTCGACGCTGGTAACGCCCATGAACCAGTCCATGCCGGTGTAGGCCAGCAGCTCGTAACCGTCCACGGGGTTGAGCACATCGCCAGTGATTTCCCATCGTCCGTTCACCTGGCGCATCGTGCCCGTAGTGTCCACCCAGGCACCGTTCTGCCAGCGCATGAACTTGTAGGACGATCCGCAGTACATCGACAGCAGCACGGGGTGGTACTGGTCGAAGTTGTTTGGATCCTCAGCGCGGAAGCGGGCTACTACCTTCTCGATGGTGTTGTCCTCAGGCAGGCCGAAATACTCGGTAAAGCTCTCGTCCTGGTAGTTAAGACAGCCGAGGTTATAACCGGGGGTGTCCTTGAAACCGAGGGCCACCTGCTCGCCCTTGTCCTCTTTCCAGTTGCCCTTGGCATAGAAGTAGGTGTTTGCTCCCGTGCCGTCGGGGTCACGGAACATGGCGATGGGATGGTTGGCGGTCGAGTGGTTCATCTGCAAGCCCGTCAACTCGATGTCACCGAGCGTGTAGGTGCCGTCGAAGTAACGCTGGGCAGGGGTCAGGTACTTGCCGCCGAGCGCACGGTAGGATGCGTTCATGATGTTGCAGGCACCGCAGTCGTTGGCGTTTGTGCTATCCGAGTAGTCCACCTTGACGGTAATCACGTCCACAGGGATGGTGTTCTCACCGACGCGGATCTTGTTCTTGGCCATCAACGCCGCTGCTTCATCCCACAATGAGCCGTCATAACCCATGGCCACAATCTCCTCACGGGTGTGGAGCGGCTTGATAAGGCAGACATTCTTGTAGGTCACACCGTCCACGACGTATGTTGCCTTGTTCTTGCTCTTGCTTGCAAGGTTGTAACGCGCATTCTTGATGGGGCGCTTAGCAGATGTTGTACCCTGGTTTCGCCGGCGCACATTGTAGGCGATGAAGTCGCGCCAGGGACGTGACGGGTCACGGTACGTCAGGTTGATGAAGATCTGGTCGCTCGTCGAGGTGGTGTTGTCGAGGCTCTCGATGTCGCTGCCCTGGAACGGGCTCTCGATGAGATAAGGCATACCGCGCTCGGCCACCTTTGACATGGTGGGACCGCTGGCGGTGTTTCCACCCCACACATCCTCAAACTCATACTCCTCAATCATCGCCGTCGCATCGGTCAGCTTCACCAGGTAGTTGTAGAACTCCTGCTGCCAGCCGATGTAGTTGCTCCAGCCGATGAGGTAATACAGGTAGAAGTCGCCATCGGCACCATTGAACTTGATGTTGTTGGGCTGGATGAGGTTTGATCCGCTGGGAACATAGCCCAGGCAAGCTGCCTCCTCACCATTGAGGAACATCTTTATCAGCGAGTAGCGGGTGCCGTCCTTCTCGACATAGTTCGTGCCGGGCTCGACAACGATGCCCACCGTCACCTTCTCGCCGATAGGATAACGGCGCTCCTCCCTGTCGTGGTTACCAGTCTTGCATACGATGACCACGCTCTTGCCGTCAACATAGAAGCCTGCGCCAGCGGTGGGGTCGTAGCACTCCATGAGGCGCGTGGCATCGTTCTTGATGTTGTTGGCGGCGAACTGGAACAGAATGGCATAGCCGCTACTCTCGATGCCCGCATTTGAGAACGGGGCATCGTTCAGCTCAGCGGTCACACCTTCCTTGATGGCAAGGGCATTCGCACCGAGGAAGTTGTTGAAGCCGTTCGACGACCAGTTTGAACCGGTCACGGCGATGTTGTAGCGGTCGTTTTGGCCGCTGACGATGCTGTGGTCTGCCTCGCTGTTGGTGCGGTTCGAGAAGTCGAAGTGGTAGTTTGCGCCCTCGGTCAATGCGGCATCAATGGCACTGCCACGGATGACAAGCACGACTCGGTTGCTCGCACCGTAGGCGCCGCAGTGAGCTCGGTAGGTCAGAGTGTCCTCATCGTTGCCGCTGGTAATCTGGCGAACGAAGGTAGCCACATTATTGCGAGCAATGCCGATGGAGTTGAGCGTCACGCCGTTCTCCTTGATGTCAACTGATGCGGTATAGTGTTGCGGGTCGTAGGCAGCAATCTCAAGTATCACGTTGTCATAGCGGCGGATAAAGCCGTTGTTCTTGTCATTGTAGCGGATGGCCACGATGGGAGTATTGGTGCCAACAGCCACAACCATTACAGACGAGTAGATGATGTTGCCTTTCACTCCGCTGGCAATATCCGTGCCCTGAATGCGGATGGGATAGCTGCCATGATACAGGATCTCGCCGCCACCGAAGGCATTGTTCGGGCTGATACTGATGTTGTGGGCATAGGTGTCGGTGATAGTGGCCTCGCCAAGCGTGCGCCATGCGTTGTTGTAGAACAGCTCCACCTTGGCCAGGATGCTGCCCTGGTTGTTGGGGAACTTGTACATGGGCAGGGACTTCACATTGTCGGTGCGGAATACCACGCTGGCCTCGGTGTAGTTCAGCACCTGGACGCTCTCGACGGTCACATCCACGGCAACCACGTTAATGGCTCGCTGGGCTGTCGCCCCGGAGGTGTCATAGGCGATGAGCTGCAGGCGACGTGTAGTCGCAGCGGTGAAGAAAGACGACAGGTCGAACACGAAGTCATAGGTGCTGCTGGTGGCCGACGATGCCTTGTTGAGACTGCGGTTTGAGTAGAGCACGGCACCTGAGTCACGGTCGATGATGTCAACGCGCTCGATAGTGTCGGTCATCTCGTTATTGCCATCCATCGTCACGCTACGGATGGCGGCTTTCAAGACAAAGGAACCGCCCGCTGCCGCATAGAACGGCGAGTGCTCGAAGTTGATGGCGAATGTCTTTGTCGTGCCGCTTCCGCTTCCGCCACCCTTGGGAATGGCGAAAGGCAGGAAGCCGGGGACGCGGTTGCCGTCCACGTTCACCAGCACAAAGTAATAGTTGTTCTCATTGTCGGCATTCTCGACGAGCTGCTCGGCCTCCTCGACGGAGAGCATCTCCATGCCTTTGGCCAAGTGGTCATAAGCACCGCCTGTGCTGAAAGCGTCCTCGCCACCGTCTTCGGGATCATCGCTGGTTTTCACCTGCTCCTCATTGCCACCACCGCCGAAGTCTTTCCACAGGTCAGCAATACCGAAGTCACTCACGTTGCCGTTGAACTGCTTTGTTTCCCACTCGTTGTCACCGACCTGGTAAGTGATGACCAGTCCGCCCTTCTTGTAGGTGATGCCCGTTGCTGCCTCCTTGGCGGTAAGGGCTGCAATGGCATACTGGAGCGTGTAATACTGTGCCTGCGTGCAGTTGCCGCACAGATCAACGATGTTGATGATAGCCTCATCACCGGCGGCAAGGCCCGCCATGTCCACCCAGTTGTCCAGGTTCTTAAAGTTGGACTCTGTGGTGTCGCTGCCGATATACTGGTATGTCTTCCAGGTGCTCTCGCCGACCTCGAAGGTGATCTGCATACCCGTGGCGGCAAGGCCCTTGGTGTAGGTGGCCGCAACGGCGGTGTTGAGGTTGTAGTAGCCGGATGTGGGTACCTCGTTGGTCACGTTGTAGCAGTTGCCAACGGCTGCACTGCCGCCATGCCCTTGCCAGTCGTCGATATTGCCCCAGGTGTTGCCCTTCCACTGGTAGGACTTCATGCCGCTGGGGGTGCTCAAGGTGATGACCACGCCCTTTTGGCGCACATAGGCGAAGTCTGCGCCCGTTGTGAGGGCCACAAACTGCGACAGGGTGATATCCTCACTCTGCTTGCCAGTGAGCACGTTTCCGTTGAAGAACAGGCGTGCCTCAAGGCCGGGGTCTGAAATCGCCGTCAGCGAGCTCACGTCGGTATTGTAGTAGTATGACACGTCGTTTGACGTGCAGATGTAGAGCTTGTTGCTGTAAGGCACATACTGGCCATTCACCAATTCGCTGAACAGGTCGCGGTCGGCCCAGTCGAGGTAGAAGTTGTAATACTCCGCAACTGTGTCACGCCTTACCAGGTCACTGACCACGATGTCAGCGAAGCTCGTGTAGGGCAATACGCTGACATCCCTCGCTACAGGGTTCAACGCCATAAGGTGGGCAGGTACGATCTGCCCTGTGGGCCAGTTGGATGGGGTGAGCGCATTGCGTACTCCGAGCACGAACTGGTTGAGGGCCTTCACATAGAACACTTGGCAGTCGTTGTCGGTGCTCTTCTTGCTGCTCGACCCGCTGGCCACGGAGGCAGACGCGAGAACGGCGGCAAATGAGCGCACGGCATCGGTGCCCATGCTGCCGATCTGGATGAACCCGCCAAGGTTCTGGTCGAGGCTCTGGTCCCAACGGTAGGTGTTGCCGGTGTCCTTGTGGCAGTAGATGGTGCCAGGCTGAGGCAGGCCGAGGTCAACGATGCCCGATTGCTCGATGGTCGATTTCTTGAACAGCTTGCGGTAAGGCACATTCCCGCTGTCCAGTCCGTCCTCAAGGTAGATGCTGCCCACGGGGATAGCGTTCCAGTCATATGTGCTCTCCAGCGGTGAGATGGGCACGACATTGTAGAGCACGACTTCGGGCCACTGTCCGGGTGTAAGCCTGGACGTTGCGCCATTGCCGTTAAGCAGGTCGGCCTTGTTGGCAAGTGCCGCCTCGTTGGTGTTGGCCTTGTTCAGGGCTGATTGGGCCTTCGCATCGGCGTTCTCGGCCTTGGTGTAGGCAGAGTTGATCTTGTTGAACGTGGTGGCGGTGATGATGCCTGCCTTTGTCGATGAAGCTATCGGCAAAGTGGAGGACACCTCAGTGCCGCCTACGTTAGTGACCTTCAGCGTTACGGTCGCCCCGTCGTCACTGGCAACGACCGATGCAGACTTCAACTCCTTGGCGTTAATGAGCGCCGTAAGTCCTGACGTGTCCTGCGACGACATCGCATCGATCAAGTCACGGAGCACCTTGAAAGTGATGCGGCGACCGCCATTGATCTCGAAGCTGTCTTCATCGGTCAATGCCGTTACAGGCGACAACTGGGCAATGGTCTTGCTGTTGGTGCGGATGGCTGATAGCACCGCGCTGATGATTTCTTGTTTTTCCTGTTCGGTCATATCGTTAGTAAATTAAGCGGTTAGTATTCTCGTCGGTTGAACGGTAGTCGGTGTTGTCAACACGCCTGATGGCAACGTGATTGGCTCTCTCGATGGCGGGATCCAGCAGCGTGACTTTCTGCACGACCTGGGTAATGACGAAAGAGTTCAACAACTCGTCCTGGATATTGACCTCGGGGACGTTGCCCTCCTTCCTGGCATACCTCACGCCGTCAAAATAGACGTAGTGGCACGTCAATAGCCTGTTGAGCAGCTCGCCAAACCAGATGGGCACACCGTCACCCTCGCCCATGGTGAAAGCCTTGGACGTGCTCTCCATGCCGTACAACTCAACGATGTTGGCATCATCGGTGACGAATTGCTCATTCTCCACGCCGAACTGCCAGCCGTTATCCTTAAAGCCTCCAGGTACACGGAAGTCAAAGAACGTAGGCATGTGGTCAATCAGGAATACGGCATCGTCACGCTGCCTGTTGTCACGCATGGCGTACTGTATGAGCGTGGTCTGGTTAAGTTCCCGCTCGCAGTCGGTGACTTTGAACGGCTCACTGGTGCCCACGCCGTCGATGACGATGTAGTAGTAGCCGTTGGACAGTCCCATGATGGTGGTGAACAGCAGCACGTCGGCCTCGTTCATCTGCCAGGTGTTCCAATCGATGGCGTGTACCAGGGCATCCGTGCAGGCATCGTACACCTTTGCGGTAGGAACGGCCTCACCGGTCACACCGATGAGCTGCAACATGATTTGGTCGGTGGGTGCGAAGGTCTGGACGTAGTGGCTTGGTACTCCGTTGCTGCCCTTCCTGGGCTCGAAAAATATCGGGCTGAATGGCGATAGTATCATAGTTTCGTGATGTCTTTGATGATGAGTTCGTATTCCATGCCGTTCTGGCGACCGAAGCGGGCCTCTGCCTTGCTGATGTAGCCACGGATGCGGAAACCGTCACGCTCTACCTCAATGAGCCCGTCGAGGCTCACAGGGTCTATCATGTCATCGGTGACGAAAGAGAGCCGCCCGGCAGTGAACAATGCCGTCCCTGATGGGATGGTGATGTCGGCCAGGGCATTGTTGCCATCGCTCGATGTCATGGTGAGCACCACGGCTGCACCGTTGCCCATGGCTGCGATGTAGCCCGCATTGTTGGCCACGCACACAGCAGGGGCATAGGCGGCATTATCGCCTACGGCATACTTCAACGTGCCGCCATCCATAACGGCACTGGCAAAGAACACATCCTCGTCGTTCTTGTCATCGGTGGTGTCGCCTGACTTCTCGCCCTTGCGAAGGGTGAACTCGATGCCGTAAGCGTCTGCACGGTACTTGCTGATGAGCGATAATTTCCTGTCATTGGCATTGTAGCCCGTGGAGTAGTAGTTGGTGAAGTTGGTCTCAAGCCGTCCGTTGATCTCGCCGTACTCCTTCTTGCTATACCCGGCATCGACCTCGGAATAGATGAGGTTGGTGTCCACCTCGTACTTGACTGACTTGGCCTCGGCAATGACCTTCACGTCGCTGTCGGCGAAAACATCTGAGCGGGGCAGGAACTGCACCTCATTGCCGACGACGCGGTAGGTATATCCGAACACGGCACCCATCCAGTCGGCGAACTGCTGGAACGTGGAGTACACCTTTGCTCCAGCCATCTGCCTCAAGGCTTCAGCTGGGAAGATGAAAGTCTTGGCAAGCAATCCGGCTGCATCGTCTGCGATGCTTACGGTGGCCGTGGGCGATATGCTGGTGACGATGGCATTGAGCAGGTGCAGCGGCTTGATGCCGTTGTAGGAGTAGCTGTGACGTGCAGGGTCAGTCCAGGTCATCGTCATGGTAGCGGCAGAATAAATCATCCCGTAGGTGAGTTGCAGCATCGGGAAATGCTGGTCAGGCACCAACCCGGTGAGCTCATAGGACGCACTCGAAAAACGGTCTTTGTAGTAAAATGCGGGCGCTCCCATGAGAGCCCACGTGCCAAATCCCGTGTACTCGTACACGTCATTATCTGTCCAGTATGACTCATTGGGGTATGTCGCAGAGCCCACGACGCCGAAAGTGCCGGGGAAGATGCCGTCAACGCTTGCAGCAGCTGCTGCCTTGAGGTCATCAAGCGTGGCATAGTTCCTGTGGCTGAGCTTGCCCACCCACAAGTTGCGGACGATGCCGTTAATGCGCTTCTTTGAGATGTCGTTGTCAAACAACCCGGCCTGGCGCACGAAACGGGGCACGCTCAATGTGCCGTCCCAATAACCCAGCACCATTTCCGCTATCCCGTCCTCAGGATTAAGCACGGCCCCGTAATTGGGGTTGAGGTAACAGCGCACGGTGGCCTGGACCGAGATATTGAGCGTCACACCATAGCCCTTAATGGAGGCGAAGTGACGTTGTTCTGATGTGCCGTCGTAGCCGCTCGATGCGTCC
>Ga0310694_10004109_pt1 | contig 14127 bp, 21 predicted proteins | sample 174DNAGHGhighgp2_FD_203884 | JGI IMG/M metagenome (GOLD analysis project Ga0310694, IMG submission 203884) | Sheep rumen microbial communities from Palmerston North, Manawatu-Wanganui, New Zealand - 1742 DNA GHGhigh gp2 (v2) (version 2) | ecosystem: Host-associated > Mammals > Digestive system... | reverse complement strand
TCATACTTCGGCTCATAATAGCGATACTTTCCAACGAAATATTCAACACTATTAGGGGAAGTTTTTTTAAGAAGGTTGAGCGCAAGACGGACATCCTTATACATACATTTGCCATCTTCCACTTCAAATTCTCCTCTTTGAGGTTCGCGCGCGAACGCCAAGTCTTCTGCGCTAGGAAGGACAAATGTAAAAGTATCAACATCACTTGTAGGACAATCTAAATGATAATTTTGTGAGCCGACTAGTACTGTAAAAACGACTTCGTATCCTTTTTCCTTTACTTTTAAATGATGATTATAAACGCTATCCATACTTTCACTCCCTTTCAATATAATAATTATATCAGAAAATAAGAAAAAAGTCAAGTATTAAAACTTGACTTTTTGACAGGAGGGACTACGACGATTATGCGAATAGGCTCCGGATACTTGCGTATCTGGGACTATTTAACTTCTCAAGCATTAGCTCTATTCCATCTTTACCAGACAGAATACACTCAACCATATTCATATTGAAACCGGACACATAGGAGAATCCAGGCCCAATAGCGGGGATATTTTCATGACGCGCATCAAGATTCCAGAAGATAACCCGAGGAATCTCATAGCCATAAGCACGCCATTTGCTTGCCTGCGCTTCAATCACAGTATTAATCTGTGATTCATTCAAAGCGCGACGACCATAGGAATATCCCCAACGATCCGCAGAAGCAGGACCGGAAGTAATACACCCATTGAACTCCATATCACTAAAGATATAAAGGGTCTTAGGCATATCACTTGCGGGAGTACGATGCTTCAGAGCAGTATTCAGCAGCATATTGAAAACAGCTTCAATATTGGTGCTGCCACCCCATTCAGCACCACGGGCGCGGATAAACTTATCGTAAATATCCACGCCTTCAAACTCTACAAGCTGAGGATTACCACTAAAGGTGATAAAGTGGTTCTGGAAAGGTCCTTTACCGCGTTCAGCGATATATGCGCCCATAGACACGGCAGCTTCCAGGGGCTGACCGTACATACTACCGCTTACATCAACGATAGCGATGCCAGGCTCTTCCTTGCCATCATAATAATCCTTCAGATTATTCCAATACTTCTGCCAAGCTTCACGCTCAGTAGCAGAAAGCTTATAACCGCGATAGTTATAGATCTGATGAGCAATTTCAACAGGGTTAAGCACAGAAGCATTAACCTTAGTTTCCTTATTACTCATGAAAGCAGCATACCGATCCTTAGTTTCTTCGCGGCGCATGAAGGCATTCTTATAGAGAAGACCGGCGCGGGAAGGCAGCTTATCAAAGGCAATCTTATCCCAGTGATTCTGACTCATAAGTGCCTCGACGATATTGCACTCCTTACGACCCCAGGTAAGCAGCTTACGATATTCACGCTCGGTCATGTTGAACTCGCGCGCGAACTTACGACCACGTTCCTGAGTGTTGCGAGAAGAAGTATTAATAGAAGGCATCCACTTATAAACAAGGTGATCCCTGTCAAAGTCAATGACCCACTTAATATAGCCCATCATAGCGGCTTCACAAGGAGTATCAAACAGCTCGAACAAGTCATCGTAACGACCATATTCCGGAATGGAGCTGATCAGATGCTCGACTTCTTCGCTATTCTCCTTAGCAAGCCACTTGAGACATACACGGAAGAAACGGCGTTCACCCTGACCACCGCGCACGTCGCGCAGGTAGAACAGGCAACGAAGAGCCAGGGTGGCATCTTCACCATATGCGCGCTTGAACATATTGATAATGTCATCTTCAGAGCGACTACGCATAGCGCCGCCCATAGCAAACATATCCAATACCTTGTTCAGAGTACTGGTATGCTTAATTCCACCATTTTCAGTGTAACCATAGTTAGTATCTTCTTTCATCGCTTTCAGAAATTCGTTCATTTTCTTTCTCCTTTTTATCTACATCTTTATCAAGATGGAAGGTACATTTTATATCACAATTTTTACAGGGATGCCCAATTTGACAATCAGAATAATCCCATACTGTTTCATCTTTCATAATAATTATACCAGAAATTTTATTTAATGTCAAATAATAGAATTATAAGGATAACTATCTTGCGGCTGAACTGCCACAGGAAGTTGTCCAATTTCATTCCAACGCTGACGAATATCTGTAATTACTTCGTCAATATGGACGGGAGTATTATTGTGAGAATCTAAGCCAACATGATAGAGAAAGGGATTTTTTAGGTCAAGCCAGTTAGTTCTCTGATGAGTGTGTCCATGTAATGACAGTACATGCTGTGAAAAATGCTTCTCATCATAGTTTGCTGTCAGCGTAGGATAGTGGCTCATGTAAATAGAAAGCTTCTTATATTTAAAAACATGAGCATAGCCAAGAGAAATCACATTGGGCAGAGCGACAAGCAGTGCTTTCCGCGCATCGCTATCGTGATTACCCCAAGTAATACTGATTTGTCCATTTAGGCGCTTGAAACATTCAAGTCCACGCTTATTATCATTAAGCATAATATCACCCAAATGGATAACCATATCATGCGGCTTAACCACTTTATTCCAATTTTCTACAATAGCTTCATTCATTTCTTCTACATTAGCAAAGCCGCGAGGTTCCCACAGAAAGGAAGGCTGGTGGCAGAAATGAGTATCACTGGTAAAGAATATTTCTCCCATATTATTCACCCACTTCAATAATATCAATAATACGTTCATCTTCATCATAAGTTGGCGCGCGAAAATCACGACACATATTACGGATAATATTTTCCGGTATATTGCGACGACCTTCGCGCGCCTTGTTACGCTCTACGCAAGTATCTGCGTCAATGTCGAATACAACACATACAATCTCATAATCAGTAGTATACTGGTCAAGAGCTTGCATTAGTTTACAACGTGAGAACATATTTAAATGAGTTGCATCAGCAATACAATCGCGGCCTGCCATAATACGAATAGCAATTTCTTTTACAAACTGTTTAAATACTTCTTTTTCATGAGAAAAATAATCTTCTCCATCTTTTAAAAGAGAGAGACGAATATTATCACGAGATACATAGGCAATATCTTGTCTTTCATCACTATTTGCCCAAGTTGATTTACCAGAGCCAGAAGGCCCACAAAGAATATATAAAGTAGCCATTAATCTTCCCTCCTAAGAACGAACTGGGCATGGGTATGATAATATGCGGGATCAAGATCCAATTCCTTCCACTTTTCTGCATAATAAGGCAACATATAATATGCTTCAAATAGTTTACTATAATCACCTATGATAGCAAACAGTTCGTCTAAAGTCCAACTGAAATAGTCTTCATCAAGTTCTTGTTTCCAACCATTATCTTTCCATTGATACTTCATCAAAAAGTGAAGCATGCCTTTTTCATTAACAATACTGCCATGAAAGCATTCAAAATCATCAATATATTTTGGCTCTACCTGTAGAGCATTGATAATCTCATTTACATGAGCAAATCTAATATAATGATTATTACCATCATAATACATATCACGAATAGTGATATATTTAGGCTTTAACTCTTTTACCATATATTCAATATTAGCCTTTCCACTCGGAGAAGAGGAAAATACTTCATGAAGTACAGAAGAAAAGTTAATACAAATTTCATCAGGTTCAAACGCAGCTTTGACGTGCGCGCACATATCTTTAAATTCCCAAGAATTATAAAAGAAAGTGTTAGAACGAGTATTTGCACGTGCGCGATTGATCATTTCCGGCAAATGATCATATCCATAGAATCGAATATCTGGAAACATATCTGCCAGCATAAAGATAAGAGAGCCATCGGCGCAACCGAAATCAATAATACATTTCGCGCCAATAACCTTATCCATGAAGAAGGCTTTATCCCAAATAGATTTTCTCATTTCATCTGTATACTTATCAAAATTCATATTATTCTCCTTTATTACCACGGTGTATTATTCATTGTTTCAATCGTAGGACGATAATTCCAGAAACGCACATCAGCTTCATTATCAATATCATCCGGTAGCATATAAGAAAAATAATTTCCATATACTCCATTATACATAACAAGAGGCTGTAGATGTGCCATCTCTGGTATTAATGGATTGGTTTGAAAAATACGATTCTCCATCCAAATTACAGTACCATCTGGTACAGAAGTCAGTTCTTTGGAATCCATTACATGAATATTACCCATAGCAATATCTCCTCCTTACATAAAAATTATATAATAATTTTGAAAAAAAGTCAAATAAAAAAATGGGATGGTATTGCTACCATCCCGAAGTAAATTTTTGCCAGTCTTAAAGGGGCAACTTTTACGGTCTGTTCGTATTATCCCACTGGCGCCGCATGGTGGCGATTTTAGGTGCCGCCGCCAAACACCTATGATACACAGTCGTTATTATACAGAGTGACTGGTACCTCTGAGGCCGATTTAACGAGCTGGCCACGTACTCAATGAACACCTCAAACCCAATTCTTCCGGATGCATCTAACCTGGTGTTCATTCCATACTTCCACATGCCTGTGACCTTTCAGCTATTACGGTGCTTCGGGCATACACATTAAGTCAAAGGAGTTACTAGCTGTCACCTATGTGCCTTTTACCCTGGTCCCTCACCTTAATCCGTAAGGTTCCTTTACACTATAGCGCGCTATAGCGACCTACACCGCTCTCAATGGCGGACTGCACGGACACGTCTCCGGTGGGCCTCCTATCTTCGTATGGGGTTACCAATGCCTAGCGTTTCAGACTCTTTTTAGGGTTGTTGCGCCACCGGGCGGGCTGGACAGAAACGTGGATATAGCCGATATATCACTTACTTTACGCCCCGATTATTTGGTCAGTTCCCCATTCACGCATAGTCCTTTAGAGTCATGGGCTTCAGGACTCATCTCATATGGCTGGATTCATACTTCCTATCCTCTACCTATGAGAGATGTTTACGCATTTTTAGACCGCCTGCACACATCCGGCGGTTATTATTAAGTCAGCTTAAAGCCTTCCTTAATATCTTCAATTGCTACACAATGGTAACAATCCCAGGCTTGTAGATATATATCCACAATATTTTCTTCACCAAAGTACCGCATTAATTCATTAGTGGCTTCGGTGTATTTGTTAGCATAGGTAAGTCCATGCTCTTTGATAACGTCTTCACCATTCGGTGGAAGGTAATTTACAATGTATTCAAAAAACATTATACTCGCACCTTTCTAAAGTCAATTCTATTGACACGAATATCTGGCTCTTCCTCCCAGACTTTACAATCAATGATAATAAAGTCATTAAAATCCCACCAGAATTTCCAATCCATGTCAAGCCCAGTGTACCATTTTTCTTTGGTAATACCAGTTTTCTTATCTACCATTTGAACAAGTACACGCATAATGCCACCACTTCCATCACCAAACCAGTGCATATCAGAAGCAAGCTGCTTGACACAAAAACGTCCAAGCCAAAGATCATCATCAATCATAACTTGATTGATGTGGCGGCAATACCGATTAAACCACCGCTGATGATTGCGCCGTTTGTGAGAACCCATGCTATATCTCGTCATACATATCTCTCCTTTCTATAAAAATTATACATTAAATTTTATAAAAAGTCAAATATTAGGTTGCCATTCTTCAATTTCAATTCCATTATCATGAAACCAGTTTTGAATTGGCGCACGTTCACTACATTTTCGTGTTGGTGGTTCAAATACAATGAAGGCAAAATCAGCATCATTATACTTTTTACTTAATTCTTTCATATAATTGTAGAACTCATTAAAATTAATCTTATCCAATTGTTTGCGATAAGTTCTTAAAAATTCGCAATCTTGCGGATGTGGTGGATCGCATTTTCCACGACATAAGTATTCACATTCGCGCCCAGGAATTAGTGGTTTACAGTTAAGGACCCAAACTCCACGTTTATCTTGTCCGAGCGGACGATATTTTGGCGGCCAGACTGTTGTATTAAGACCTATAAGATTTGTAGGAAAATCTCTTACTTTTGCCCAATAAGATGTATATATCTTCATATTACGGCCACCAATCTGCTTGGGGAAAGTCTGCTTTCTCAAAGCATTCTTTAATAGGATTCCATAGGTAATACCAACATTTAGAACGAGGAGTAATAGGATAAAGTCCAGGTGTCTTCTCCATTACTAAAGCCGCATGAGCGTAATGATCTTGAAGGTCACACCAATTCTCTTCTACCGCTTTAAGCGCGGTCTCCTTCTCATAATAAAATCCTACGCATTCTTCAATACCATAATCAAAAAAACCTTGTTTATTTAGCTTCCAAGGTTCTTCATAGACATGAATTTCATAAATAGGAGTTTCTTTATTCATAATAAACCTCCTGTAATATTAATTTAGCAGTCCCTGTTGGAATCGAACCAACACATGTGGAGTCAATGCATGGGGTGAGGATCGAACTCACTTCTTCTCATCTGTGTACTCTAATACACCGAGCCGGCCTTCCAACCTAGACGACCCATACAAGTCCACTGCGCTACCATTACGCTAAGGGACTATATAAATGCGGGTGAGGATTTGAATTTCTGTCACCTCACATGGTTGGCTACCTGCTCATTAATGATTAACTATCCGCTCATTAAATGGCCATGTCACCAACTTCGCGCAGCGTCTACCTATTCCGCCACCGCACAATCACAGACTGTTATTATATTCGTTTCTGTTTCCGCATCTTGGGCAATAGTTAAATTCTGAATGCTCAAGTTGCCATTCTGTCGCTGTGTATTTACATTTCGGGCAACAAAATACATTGAATTTTTTAAGCTCGCCTGTTTTTTCATTCATGCCAATAATCGTTTCTTCTGTTTTCAGATATTTCCATTTATCCATTAAAATTTTTTGCCCCTTTTTTCATTATATCTCTTTCGGCTGCTTCAACTTATCTAGAACATACCTCAATGTCTATTTCGCCATTATATCAGCGACACTAGCACGGCTCGAACGTGCATACCCTTTTACAAGTAACCTCGACTTAGCAGGTCGGTGCGTTACCATTCCGCCATAGTGTCATAAAATGGGAACAACGCCTGAACGCCATTCCTTAAAACTCTAAAGAGTTTTGTACGCCTTTCTTAAAATAAAAATGCCGCGGAAGAGTTGCGGATACTACTCGGCCTCTTTCAAATAGGGCTCTTCCACTCGTCAGTTCCCAACGCGGCTTAAAACTAGACTCCGTAATATTGGGACTCGAACCCACATCTCCAGTGACTCACCGGCGCTCTACCATTGAGCTACGTAGCAAATTAATGGCTGCTATAGAATACATAAGTTTGCTGAGGAGTCTATTTGTTTTAAAACTAGACCGTTAATTTCGGTGGGAATCGAACCCACAATAATTGATTAAAATTCAATTGACTTAACCTTTTGTCTACAAAACAATTTTGCTGTAACGGTCTATATGTCCGAGTAGCAAGACTTGAACTTGCGGCCTGATGCTCCCAAGGCACCCGCGCTACCAACTGCGCTATACCCGGATAAATGCGGCTTTCGCCGCGGAAGGAGATTTATACTTCTTTAATGTTTGCAACAAATTTTATCAAATTGCCTCTTATGTCTATTATCTCCCTCTTACAAAATAATTATACCAGAAATTTTACTCATTGTCAAGTATTTGATCATTCATTTCTTCCATACGTTTTTCATCGCGTATCGACCAATGCTCTGCAGGGCCGTAGACATTTCCACGAGTCTTTGCGCGGCAAAGTGGACATGAACAATGAATTTTATTTTTACTATATTGGTGTAAGTTGTCATAATAATCCCAGCCATAAGCATTGATTATTTTCTTTTTGCGAATAGCTTTCTTCCAATCATTATGACGCTTTTCTGCATGTGTTCTCATTAGCAAGTACACCTCCAATGTTTTTCTCCGCCGAGTTGACGTATTTTCTAATAATACATACATCCTCTGCAATCAACATTTTTTCTTTTGGACTTACTTATTTTACGTTTACACTTAAAGCTCATAAGCATCACCACCAATAGTAATTTATATCAAATCATCCTCCATATAGATGATTTGTTTACCATGTTTTCGCGCGTATTCAATTTCACTTCTTGTGCTTGAACCAATGTATCCATCTTTATTGATAACATAAATAGCATCTGCCATATCAATCTTTCTCTTATGAATATCATCAAGCATTACTTTTTGTTCTGATGTGAGAGGACAATCCACATGACCAAAACACCCAACGGATATAACAATATTACCCATAAGGGTAAGTTCGCGGTTGACACGTTCAAAGTCCTCCTTAAATCTTGTACTTCCACATAGGGTAATTACTTTATACTTTTCTATCATATTTTTATCTCCTTAAAAGAGGTCTCGGTCGGATTCGAACCGACGTCAAACGGTTTTGCAGACCGGCGCCTAACCTGACTCGGCAACGAGACCTATAGTAAAATGGATAGGGGAGTACGGTGCTTCCTCATTATACCGATAAGCACAATAACCATTTCCGCACTGATTATTGTAAAACACGGAACCTATCCAAAGTGGAGCCACGGGAAATCGAATCCCGATCTTCTGCGTGCAAAGCAGATATTCTACCATTAAACTATGGCCCCATGGACCGAACGTTTTAATGAGAGTTCGGCAACTCACCGCAATATTTGTTTATTTGGCTAGCATATGACTAGTTGCGAAGTTTGCAATTGCGTGCCCAAGCTGGGAATCGAACCCAGAGAACCACGGCTCTTAACCGCGTACCTATGCCAATTCGGTTACTAGGGCATAAAACTCGCTGAGCATCCTATTGGCGCGCTTTCACCTTGCGGGATCTCTATTGTGTATTTGCTGGCAGAATTTGAACCATTAACCATAGCGAGAGGCTTTCCATAACGACACCTATTGGAAAACTTTTTGAAATGATAGGTAGCAGGGGTTGAGCGATTCGAACGCCCATCGTCTGTTTTGGAGACAGAAAGACTAACCATTGTCCTAAACCCCTATGAGCTTCCCGCCCGTGTGGTCGGGCATTCTGGAATCGAACCAGAAACCTCAGACTTATCAGGTCTGCGCGCTAACCAATTGTGCCAATGCCCGTTATTCAGGCTCATTGAAATAATGAGCATATTTAATTTCTAATTCTGTTGCATATCGCCACTTATAATAACCAGCACGCATACGTCTATTATGACAACAGTCTTGAATATGACTATATTTAATGCCTGTTTCACGAGCAGCTGCATATGCAGAAGAATAAATATGTTTTACTTTATTTTTCTTAATTTGCGCTACAGGTTTATTTGGATTCATTAATAATCTCCCAAACATCTTCATCCGGAATCAAAGCGCATCCGCCCCAACTTCCATGAATCTGTTTAGCATCATCAATATACTCCACAGTGCCTTCTTTTCCAGTATATTGCGGTTCGCCTTCCATATTAATAATACGGATCTTATCACCAACTTTAATTTTCATCTATAATCTCCTTAAAATACTTTTTAAAGAATTCCATCATTTCATCATCTTCCGGAAAGAAAATATCGCGCATATTTTCTGCTTGATAAGCACTTAAAACGTTGCTCATAAGCTGACCAAAGCGCCAATCCGGTACCTTATGCCAAAGCCTATTCAATTCATCACAAAACTTATCAATACGATTCGGATCTCTCATACTTATCTCCTTCCATAATCTTCGGTGCCACAATAAGCACACTTATGGTTAGTCATAGGAGCGCCACAATTAGGACAGTTAGTAATATACTGTACAGGGATAGTTTTAGTTTCAATCATATGAGATTCAACAGAACCAAAACTATGCCATTCCTGACCATCAAACATCCATACTTCTCCATTACGGGTACATACAGATCCATGATTATAAAATAAATTAGAATCATATTCGCCCATAAAATTAAAAGAAGCAGGAAGGTCCGGAACAGTTGCCATAGCTTCGCTACCGCTATATATTGTAATCATTATAATTTCCTTTCCCTGTTTTCTTACATATAAATTATAATATAATTTATATTAAAAGTCAAATATTGGTGCCAGAGATTGGAGTTGAACCAATCAATAGCGCATTTTCAGTGCGCGGACTTCACCGGTTGTCTACTCTGGCATAAAAGGGTGCTAGATGGGATTCGAACCCACTACACGTAGAGCCACAATCTACGGCCTATCCGCTTCGGCTTCTAGCACAGTCTCCCCAGTAGGATTCGAACCTACACTCTACAGTTTAGAAGACTGTTGCCTTTCCGTTGGGCTATGAGGAGTTATGATTCATTTGTGAATTTCTTTTCAAAAGAAAAATCTTGAAAATAATGTACCTGTTTGCCATTATTAGATTTTGGAGGTTCAATCCTTAATCGTATTGTCTTTTGATTTCCAATTTCTTTAATTGGTACTAATGCAACTAAGTCATATGTTTGATTTACAAATACAAAATAGTCTACATCATTTTCATAAGTAGATAAATTTTTATTAGTTGTATGATTTGTAGAACTTCTAGCATAACAAATTATTGCTCCATTCTCTTCTTCATTACAAGTTTTTACTTGAATACGATTAAATTTCCCATCAAATTCAGCAACTAAATCATATCTTTCATTATCTCCCCATGGAACACAAACAGGAATATTATATTTCTGAAACTCATATAATGCTCTCGCTTCAGATAATTGTCCTTTCATTTTTGAATTAATTGGCATATTATATCACTCCAATATTTTTACTGTGCTCCAGGAGGGACTCGAACCCTCGATTCACGCATTAAAAGTGCGTTACCTTAGCCGCTAGGTCACTGGAGCATACTTTCTTCTCTCCTCTGTTCCTGACGTTTCAATCTTTCACAAAAACGTTTATGGGTATAGAAGAAATCAATCATATCAAGAATTTCTTCAATAGTTTTCATATTAATCACTTCCTATTATATTTCCAAATATGATAATTATCAATCATATCTGACCACCAAATAATAAACCGAGTTCTAAATTGCCACCATTTTACATCTGGTAAACTATCCAGATATTCTTGTAATGGTTTAAAGTTATTTAGATTCATAGAATCACTCCTAAGTACCCGCGACAGGAGTCGGACCTGCAACCTCGAAATTAAGAGTTTCTTGCGCTACCATTGCGCCACGCGGATATATTCCGTGGCTCTTTTACTTCGCCACGGCGAAGGTTATTCTCACTACCGCGAACAACTTTAAAGGGCGTCCAATTTTCCCGCGTAGCAACGGTTATTGTGGCTGCAGGTTTGATTTCTGGAGCTTAACCTACTGAATATCTCCGAAGCCTTTAATGCTACTATGGCCTGGTACCGGCGGGTGGATTCGGACCACCGACCTACGGGATATGAATCCGTTGCTCTACCTCTAAGCTACACCGGCATAAGTGCGTTCCCAGCCATTCCAAGGAACGCAGGAGGGCTCAACTTAATTTTACCGCTCTCGGCTTTACGTTTTCACCGGTTGATCAAACTGAATGGCGCCCTTCAGCGGATACGTACTCGGTGACGGACTCGAACCGCCGACGTCCTGCTTGTAGGGCAGGCCTTCTCCCAACTGAAGTAACCGAGCATATAGGGGTTGGCGCCGGTCGCAGACCCAACATCACGGTGGCTAGCACGTGGTTTTGATTTAAACTACCCAAATGATGTTTGCCTTTACCTACGCATAGGTGTTTGCTACTACCGACATCTCGGCGGAAGTGGTTTTCATCCTTCCTAGTCTCCGTAAAGGCTAGCCGCTATTTGGTGGAGCTGAGGGAGATTCGAACTCCCTGTCCAAACTACGTTCAATATTAGAAATTACTTACACGATAGCCAACTTCGGTGGTTGGCGCACATAGGGATGACCAGTCGGTCATTTATCACCACCACTTGCTTTTATTAGCCGTAAGCAAGAAATCGGCACGAGCCAAGGATTCTATGAACCTCAAGTATTTACCCCTTGGCGGGATACTGTTTTGGCGCGAGGCTGAATCAAGCAGCCATTAGTTCGCAATAGTCGAAATCTTCGTCATTTCTTTTTGTTTGTCCCATAAGGCGGTAACTTGCCCGTGATTCTAATACACCCCATAGCTGTCGAAACCAAAACAGCCCCATATGGAGCCGCGAGAGGGACTCAAACCCTCGACCTAGTGATTACTAATCACTTGTTCTATCAACTGAACTACCGCGGCGTATTGGGCATCAAATTGATGCCCATTCTTCATCAGAATATAATTTAATATCTTTCTTTTTTGAGGGTAATCCATATCTTATACACCATTTTTTAATAGCATTACCATCAACTCCAAAACGATTTCCAATCGCTGTAAATGGAGTAGTACGAATTAAGTTTTTTAATTCTTCTCGTGTTACTGGTTTTTCAGTAATACGTGCTTTTGCGGCGCAAGCAGGACAACGTAATGAGCCGGAATTAATTTCTACTCCACAATCTTTACAAAATGATTTTCTACGAATACCACGTTCACGTTTAGACTCATTTAATTTTTTATAATTTGGAGTCAAAGCGTGACAATTAGGACATAATACTTGAAGATTTTCTGGATTATTATGTAAATAATTTCCATCTATATGATGTATTTCTAATGGAACCATATTAGTAATTGGATTCTTTTTATTCCAGCCACATAATTCACAAGCATAATTACTTTTTTCAAGTAAATATTTTCTAATAGTGTCTGATAATTCTCCACTACTTGTGGTAGCATTAAAATTTCCAGTTAACCATTGATTAATACGTTGATTTTTTTGATATTCATGTTGACATTTAACAGAACAATAAGTATTATGTCTTTGTTCTGTAGTTAATTCTTTTCCGCAATTTAAACAAGTTTTCATAATATCACTCTCCTGATATAATAAATAGGGCTGGTGGAAGAGCACCTTAATCTCATCGGTCATGACTCCGACGCTACCCCAAGCACGCCGTGCAGGACTCGAACCCGCATCAACAGGGCCGTAACCTATCGTTTTGTCCAGTTAGACTAACGGCGCATAAATACGGGCGCGACCCGTGTGTAATCATGGCATATATGAGCGACATATAACTTTACTCGTCACGTTCACGAGTGCCACCTGTATTATAACGCGACAACAGGCTTAGCGAAAATACCAACCACTCGCGTCCCACCGCCTTATTCTACTTACTTATTGGTTAAATGATATTGGCAGAGCAAGCGTACCTGTTTCGTATCTTGTGCTTGTTCCTTACACTCAACGGTTACCAATGTCTCCCAAATCGTCAAGTAGTCATGCGCCTAAGCCTTGTCCGTTGGTATAGAGCTCCCACTCGGATGCGCGCCGAGGTTTATCGCTTACGAAGCGATTGTACTAGACTACTGTACGATAGGAGCATATTGCTTAGTATATTTGACATCCCCTAAGCAGGGAGCCGGTCTTACATTAGTTTGATTTAATGTCTGAACTTTGGATGGCGGCAAACCGTAAAAGACAATTTGTACCGAGAGCGCTTATACTCACCTATAATATTATCTTTCCCCTCGGTACATATAAATTATAATATAATTTTTATAAAAAGTCAAATATTAAATTTTTGGTTTTTTCTTAAATATTTCATATAAGAAAGCTATTAAAATTAGGGCGCCAACAACAATGGCGCCCCATTCTGTATCAAATAAAACCTACATTATAAATTCCATATTAATCACCCTTAATCAAAACAGTCACCTGCGTGATTGATAACCGCATCAATGCCTAATGGAGTATCATAGTCTTCTAAAGTAGAAACTGTCTTGCCTGGATGTTTGGGTTCCTTACCTTTTGGAGTACCCTTGCGCGCCCAAACCTTATTTACAAATATAGTAATATCATTTTCTACATATACTTTTTCTTGCTCATATCCAAGTACTTCTTGTTCTTTCCAGCTATAATTAATAGTATTATAATCTTTATCTAACTCTGGAACTTCTACTAAATAACTCCAATGATTATTTTCATTTAATATATATGTTTCTATAATAGAACCATTTGCATACAATGTGATATGAAGTTCAATCGGCCGTTCTGCAGAATTATCCTTGTCATTCCATATCTTTTTTGCGCCAATAATAATATTTGGAATTGGTTCTGGAGTTGGGATTAATGTAGGTGTTGGACTTGGAGTCGGACTTGGACTCATAGTCGGTG
>Ga0310694_10004108_pt1 | contig 14131 bp, 11 predicted proteins | sample 174DNAGHGhighgp2_FD_203884 | JGI IMG/M metagenome (GOLD analysis project Ga0310694, IMG submission 203884) | Sheep rumen microbial communities from Palmerston North, Manawatu-Wanganui, New Zealand - 1742 DNA GHGhigh gp2 (v2) (version 2) | ecosystem: Host-associated > Mammals > Digestive system... | reverse complement strand
TCATTGAAATGAATTGCCTTTCCATTAGATGCGGCAAGTACTATTTCTCTATTACCGTCAGTTAATTCAACACGATATAATTCATCATTTTCATCTAGTGAAATAGCAATAATACCAGATGATCTAATATTCTTAAATTGAGCTAGGCTTGTTCTTTTTACTGTACCATTTCTTGTAACGAAGAATAAATATTTACTTTCATATTCCTCTTCTGTTTTAAATGTAGGAATAGTAGTTAAAGCCTGAAGCTTTTCACCCTCTTGGAATGGAATAATATTAATTAATGGAATACCCTTAGATAATCTATTTCCTTCTGGAATATTATATCCCTTAGAAATATAAACACGTCCCTTATTTGTAAAGAATAATAATTGGTCATGTGTGAATACAGGAATAGCAAAACTAATATCATCATCCTTATGAGTCTTCATACCAGATACACCAACACCACCACGGTTTTGAGCACGATATTCAGATTGCTTCATACGCTTTACATAGCCAAGCTTTGTAACTGTAATGATTACATCTTCCTTTTCAATTAAATCCTCATTTGTGATATTTAAATTAACATTTAATGCTAATTCACTCTTACGCTTATCGTTATATCTATTCTTAATTTCTTCCATTTCAGAAATTAATAATTCATTCTTCTTTTCCTGTGAGCCTAGGATTGAATTATAATATTCAACATCCTTTAATAAACCATCACGCTCTTCAACAAGCTTTTGGTAATTAAGACCAGAAATACGCTGTAATCTCATATCCAAAATAGCTTGAGCTTGAACATCATCTAGGCTGAATCTTTCCATTAATTTCTCTTTTTCTGTTCCATCCTTAGTATTTCTAATGATATGAACAACCTCATCAATGTTATCCTGAGCAATTAATAGACCCTCTAAAATATGAATTCTATCTAAAGCCTTCTTTAAATCAAATTCAGTTCTTCTAGTAATAACATTTAATTGATGCTTCAAATAAACATCTAAGGCATCATGTAATGTAATAGCAACAGGCTTATTATCAACTAGACATACCATATTCATACCATAGCTTGTCTGTAAAGGAGTGTATTTATATAGCATATTCAATACTACATCTGGATTTACATCTCTTCTTAATTCAATAACAATTTTTACGCCATAATCCATATTAGATTCATCACGTAAATCTACGATACCATCAATAATCTTATCCTTTGCTACCTCAGCAATACGCTGAACAATTCTATTTTTATTAATACCATAAGGTATTTCTGTAACAACAATTTCAGCCTTACCATTATCAAATCTATCAATATGAGCCTTACTTCTAATAGTAATAGTACCATTACCTGTAGTATATGCAGATATTAATCCTTCTCTACCTAAAATTAAACCACCAGTAGGAAAATCAGGGCCCTTAACATATTCCATTAAATCCTCACTAGTTAATTCAGGATTTCTAATTAATGCTATACAGCCATCAATAACCTCTCCTAAATTATGAGGTGGAATATTAGTTGCCATACCTACAGCGATACCTGTAGTACCATTAACAAGTAGGTTAGGGATTCTTGAAGGTAATAGATTTGGTTCTATTTCAGTTGCGTCATAGTTTTCAACAAAATCAACTGTATCCTTTTCAATATCTCTTAGCATTTCCATTGCAATCTTTGATAATCTTGCCTCAGTATAACGCATCGCTGCGGCACCATCACCATCGATATTACCAAAGTTACCATGTCCATCAACAAGTGGATATCTATAAGAGAAATCCTGAGCCATACGTACCATTGCTTCATAAATAGATGAGTCACCATGTGGGTGATACTTACCCATTACATCACCAACAATACGTGCTGACTTTTTATGCTGAACATTAGAGAAAATCTTAAGCTCATTCATACCATATAAAATTCTTCTTTGAACTGGTTTTAATCCATCTCTTGCGTCTGGTAATGCTCTTGCTATAATAACTGACATTGCATAATTTAAGAATGCAGTTTTCATCTTATGATTAACATCTAATTGTTCAATTGAATCTTCTTTTCTTTCTTCTAGAGCCTTTTCAAACTCTAAATCTTTTTCATTCATAGCCATATTAATCTAAATCTCCTATACATCAATATTATCAGCAAAATGCGCATTTTCCTGAATGAATACCTTACGAGGCTCTACCTCTTCACCCATTAGCATTTCAAATGTTTGATCTGCAACCTGAGCATCCTCTAAATGTACTCTAGTTAATGTTCTATATTTAGGGTCCATAGTAGTATCCCATAATTGGACAGCATCCATTTCACCTAAACCTTTGTATCTTTGAACATCATACTTCTTGTTTGCATATTTATCCTTCTTTAATCTTTCTAGATCCTCATCAGAATAAACATAATCCATTTGCTTACCAAATTGAATTCTATATAGAGGTGGCTTAGCAACATAAATATATCCTGCCTCAATTAAGCCTCTCATAAATCTATAGAAGAATGTTAATAATAAAATACAAATATGCTCACCATCGACATCGGCATCGGTCATGATTATAATCTTATGATATCTTGCCTTTGTAATATCAAATTCCTCACCAATACCAGTACCAATAGCTCTAATCATTGTTTGAATTTCTTGATTTTCTAAGGCACGAGCTAATTGAACCTTTTGAACATTTAATACCTTACCTCTAAGTGGTAAAATAGCCTGATAATTTGAATTTCTACCAGATTTAGCAGAACCACCGGCAGAATCACCCTCTACTAGATACATTTCAGATTTAGCAGGATCCTTGCATCTACAATCTGCAAGCTTACTAGATAGCATTAAATTATCTAGTGGTGATTTTCTTCTTGTGGCATCTCTTGCAGCCTGAGCAGCCTTTCTAGCACGAGATGCAGCTAAAATCTTATCAATAATTGTTTTAGCATCAGCTGGATGCTCACCTAAATATCTTTCTAATGCTTCACCAAATGCTTTATTAACTAATCCTCTAACCTCAGGATTACCTAATTTTGATTTAGTCTGTCCTTCAAATTCTGGATTTGGATGCTTAATAGAAATAATAGCTACTAATCCCTCTAAAGTATCCTCTCTTGTAATATCCTCATCCTTTTTAAATAGCTTATTATTTTCAGCATATTTCTTTAATTCTCTAGATAATGCAAGCTTAAAGCCTTCCTCATGGTGACCACCTTCATTTGTTGTTACATTATTAACAAATGAATAAATTATTGAATTATATGATGTATTATATTGCATAGCAACCTCAATAATTACATCACGCTTAACCTCTACACCATTAGAATTTAATTCCTTGTAGGAACCAATTGAATTAGTATAAATTATGTCATTATGAAGTAATGTTTTACCAGTACCTAAGAATTGAACATATTCCTTAATACCACCCTCATAATGATAAGTGTTAGAAATAATATTTTCAGGATCTCTTAAATCCTCAACTGTAATAGTTAATACACTATTTAGATATGCAGTCTTCTGCATTCTTTCTCTAATAGTTTCATAATCAAAAATAAGTGTTTCATGGAACATTTCATAATCTGGCTTAAATGTAACAATTGTTCCTGTATGATCAGATTCACCATGCTCATATAAATCAGATACAACAGCACCACGCTCAAATCTTTCAGTATAAAGCTTACCATTTCTCATAACAGTAACCTCTAGCCATTCAGATAACGCATTAACAACTGATGCACCTACACCATGTAGACCACCTGATACCTTATATGCACCATCATCAAATTTACCACCAGCATGTAATACTGAAAAAATAGCCTCTAGCGCAGGTCTTTTTGTTTCAGGGTGTAAATCAATAGGCATACCACGTCCATCATCTGTAACTCTTATGATGCTTGCAGGATGATCTGGATTAGTTTTATCATCTGGTAAAATTTCAACCTTAATATGAGAAGCATAGCCAGCTAAAGCCTCATCTACAGAGTTATCTGTAATTTCCCATACTAAATGATGTAAACCTGTTTTACCAGTTGAACCAATATACATACCAGGACGCTCTCTAACAGGCTCTAATCCTTTTAAAATCCTAATGTTTTTAGCACCATAATTATTCGCATCAGGATTGTTTCCGGTAAGCTCAGCGATTTCTTCTTTACTTGCTTCCATTACATTTTCTTCTTTTTCCATCACTTATTCTCCTTCTCTATTCTAATAACTACTGCGTTTTTCAAAATATCATCTGGTACTTCTAAAACTGAAGTAGTTGTTATAAACACTTGTTTTGATTCCTTTACATATTCTGTCAAAGCTTTAATTCTACTTTTATCTAAAGCCTGAAAAATATCATCTAATAATAAAACTGGCTCTCCATTTTTTAAGGTAATAATCCTTTTTAAAGCAAGCTTTATTGCTATATAAATAATTCTTGATTGACCCTCACTTGCAAATTGTGAGGCATCAAGATTATTGATTAAAATTTTAAAGCTATCTCTATGAGAACCTATTTGAGTAGCCTTATAAAATAAATCAGATTCTAATTTTAAATCAAATGATTTTCTAATATCATTTACGTTATAGGTTGGCTCATATTTTAATTCAATATGCTCTATTTTCATTTTTTCACAAATCTCATCTAAATTAGAATTAATATCATTTATTAATTTAATTCTTGATTCATAAATGTATTTTAAAGAGCTAGCTAAATCATCAGTGATAATACTAAGCATTACCATATCCTTTGATTCACTTTTTAATATTGAATTTCTTTCATTTAAAAGCTTTTTATATTTAGCAGATTCATTTATATATCTCTTATCTAAAATAGATATATTTAAATCCAAAAATCTTCTTTTATCTAATTTAGCTCCATTTACTAAGGAAATATCTGAAGGTGCTATCATACATACATTTAAATTACCAATGTATTCACCACTCTTCTTTATCTCCTTATCATTGATAAATAAAGATTTTCCCTTCTTTGATAAAACTACCTTGTATTTTTTTTCATCCTCAATTTCAATTTTAGAAAACTCTTGATTAAATCTAATCGTTTCTAAAATATCAACTGTTCTATGAGACTTTGTCGTAGAAGCAATATGAATAGCCTCTAAAATAGAAGTTTTACCAGTTGCGTTTTTGCCACTTAAAATAACAAATGAATTATTGAATTCAAGATTTAATTTTTCAAATAATCTGAAATCTGTTAATTTTAGTGATTTAATCATTATTCAATTATAAATTCTTGATTATCAACCTTAATAACATCATTAGGGTATAGCTTTCTACCCCTTCTATTTTCTTCTTCTCCGTTTACTAAAACTGTATTTTCGGATAAATAAAATTTAGCTTCTCCACCAGATGAAATAATATTTTCTATCTTTAAAAGCTGTTGTAATGTTATATAAGGTGTTGTTATTTTTAATGGCTTCATAAAAAACCCCTTTCTATATGATTATATCATATAGAAGCCAAAAATCAAATAATTAAACCTTATTTTTAGCCTTTTTTTACGTTTTTTTTAATATACGAATAATTATTCATATTTATAATAAAAGCTAAAATTTAACGCTTTAAAATAACTATTAAAGAACATTTAAGCACAAAAAAAAGCTTACCATTTCTGATAAGCTCAAATTTTAATATTAATCCATTCTAACTGGTAAGATTAATTGTGTTAAATTAACATCCTTTTCTCCACGGATTACAAATGGTCTAATTTCACCAGTTAAATTTAACGAAATTTCAGTAGACATAAAGCTCTTTAATGCCTCAAGCAAATATCTAGATGAAAAACCAATTGTTATAGGATTAGATGCATCTACGAATGTAGGAATAACCTCTTCTCTTGCATCACCATAAACTGTATTGTTAGTAGAAATTTCAATTGTTCTATCTTTTCTTACAGATAATTTAATAATAGAATATGCAATTTCTTTATCTCTTTCTTTATCACGAGGTGATAATAAAGATACTCTTTCAACTGCTTCAACTAATTCATCTTTATTGAATTTAACTACAATAGGGAATGAATCAGGAATTAATCTAGATGTATCTGGATAAGAGCCATCTAATAATCTAGTTTGGAAGCATACATTTCTATATTGTGCTAATAATCTATTTTGAGTGAAATATAAATTAACATCACCATCATATACATCTAATGCTTTTAGCATTTCATCTAAAGACTTATTAGGAATAGTAATATTAAAATCCTTATATTCTCTAATATTAGTAATCTTTTGAGATAGACGGAATGAATCTGTTGCTGTAACAATTAATTCATTATTGTTATTAACAAAATTTACACCAGCTAAAATAGGCTTCTTTTCAGTCTGTGCTGTTGCAAATACAGTTTCCTTAATTAATGACTTTAATACATCAGAATGTAATGTTAAAGGATTTTCAAGAGGAACAAAATCAATCTTTGGATAATTTAATGGATCCATGATATGAAGCTTATATTCACCTCTATCAGCTTTAACAATTAAAATCTTGTCATCAGATAAAAATAAATTTACCTTTTTAGAATTAATCTTTCTAATGATATCAATAAATAATCTACCAGGAACAACAGTTGAACCAGCTTCTACAATTTGAAGTGATGAATCTGTAATTGTAACCTCTACTGAAATATCAGTATTTGATGATGTCATAAATAAATCATTTTCTGTTACATAAAATTTAATTCCTGTTAAAATTGGCATTGGTGATTTAGATGGTAAGCCTCTTGAAATGATATTTAGATTTTCAAGTAAAACTTCTCTATCAATTGTAATATTCATAAAGTCCTCCTAAAAAGATATATTAATGAATTTTTATAATTTTAATAATTAACCACGGTGGATTTGTGGAAAACTAATAAAAACCGTTTAAAATACACGTTTTATTATATCATAATTATTGTGGAAAATGAACAATTATTTCACAAAAATCCACATTATATTTAATATATTAAATAGTTTCAAAGTTTTGAGAATAAAGTTAAAAGAAAAAAACTTAAAGATTTTTACGTCTTTAAGTTAATTTTTTAAAGCTTTTTCATGATACTTTCTACAGCCATTTTTAATTCTTCATTTGTTTTAATTTCATTTTCTATTCTAGTACAGCCATGCATTACAGATGTATGATCCTTACCATTTAAGACAGCACCTATTTTTTGGTATGTTAAATTATATTTATTTTTTAAAATATACATAACAATATGTCTAGGTAAAACAATTTTTGCTGATCTACCTGCACCTAAAATGTCAATTGAATTAATATTATAAAAATTAGCAACAACAGAAATACATGATTCATAAGCATTTTCATGTGTAGTTCTAGCCTTTACTAGTACATCTAATGCTTCTTTAGCAAATTCTAATGTAATAGGCTGACCCATTAAATCAGAGTAAACATTTACTCTATTTAAGGCACCCTCAAGTTCTCTTACATTATCAGTAAATACCTCAGCTATATATGATAAAACATCATCTGGAACTGGTTTTTGTGTTAATTCAGCTACTTTTCTCTTTAAAATACTTAATCTTTGAGGAAAATCTGGTTGATTTATATTAACCTGAATACCCATTTGAAATCTAGATGTAAGTCTATCCATAAAACCATTTAGCTTATTAGGAGGACAATCTGATGTAATAACAATTTGTTTACTTCTATCTATCATATTTTGGAATAGATTAAAGAATTGCTGCTGAGTACCCTTTTTATCAGTAAGCATTTGGATATCATCCATTAATAATACATCTGTTCCATCATATTTTTCATTAAATAAAGTTAAATTATTTAATTGAGCAGCCTGTGTATAATCCTTTAAAAAGTCCATAGCTTGTACATAAACAATTTTATTATTTACATTCATATCAGATATATAATTACCGATTGCCTGCATTAAATGTGTTTTACCTAAGCCAACTCCACCAAAAATATATAATGGATTTACAAATACACCAGGAGATTCTGCAACCTTACTAGCTGTTAGGAAAGCATTTCTATTTGATTCACCAGTAACAAATGATTCAAATGTATAATTTAAATTTAAATTGTTATTATTTAATGCTGTAATAGCTGGTCTAGGCTTTATTTCCTTTGACTTCTTTTCATCCTCTGTTATGAATCTTATTTTATATTTTCTTTCAAATTTACAATCATCTAAAATAGATTCAATATTCTTAATATGAAGTTTATTAATGTTATTTCTTGCAAAAATACTGTCTACTACAATAAAAATTACACCATTTTCCTCATAAGCAATTTGGTCTAAATCTTTAAAATATTGCTCAAAGGTTTGTGGTGATAATTTTCTTTTAAGCTTATCCCTGACAGTATTCCAAACTTCCTGTCCGTTAATCATATTTTTCAACCCACCTTGTCTTTTCAGCAATTATGATACATTAACAAAAAGTGGTTTTCAACAAAAACTTATCAACAAAAAATGTGGATAACTTTTTGTAAATTTAAATAATAATGGTGAAAAAATGTGGATAACTTTTTTTATAAAATTACCTAATTACGCCCTTTTTTTGAGTTGGTCACATTTTCACATGTTAAAAATTGTGTTAATAAGTTATCCACATAGATAAAATATTTTTCCTCTAAATATTAGATAAATATTCACAATTTCTTTTTATGAAAATCATATGAAAAACAACTTTTTTGGCTTACCTAAAAGAAAAATTTAAAATTTTATCAAAAAAGTATATTGAGTGTTTGAACTATATATACAGTAAATGAGAATGAAAATTACTTTCATAAATTTTCCTTTTCTTTCATAAAAATATTTTTCTAAAAAAGTATATAAAACACTTGAAAAATCGAATAAAATTTGTCAAGAAAAAAATGAAATAAATTGTGGAAAACCTGAAAGATGTTTTCATAGTTATCCACATTTTATAGAATTATGGCGTTATTATCTAATTTTTTGATATTTATGATTTAAAAGTCGAAATTTGCACAATAAAATTTTCATAATGTTTTCATTAAAACCATTATAATATAATAGGTTAAATTAATAATATTTCATCATGAATAAATTCATTGTTGACAATAAAAAACCTTTTTGATAGAATAAATGAGCATGGTTTCTTAAAGAAATGGAGGGTAATTGATATGAAAAGAACTTATCAACCTAATAAAAGAAAAAGAAAAGTTACTCATGGTTTCCGCGCAAGAATGGCAACTAAGAATGGTAGAAAAGTTTTAGCTGCTAGACGTAAAAAAGGCAGACATCAGTTAACTGTTTAATTTAATATTTAATAATTGACATAACTAGTACGACCAGAACAATTATAATTTATTTGTTTGGTCGTATTTTTTTAGTCATTAAAGGTTTATTAATCTATGAATAAAGAATATCGCGTAAAAAAGAATACAGAAATTGAAGCAATTTTAAAAGAAAAAAATTGTAGGTCAAATCCGTATTTTTCAATTTATAAAAAAACAAATTTAGAAACCAGCCATTTTCGTTATGCGATGAGTGTAGGTAAAAAAATTGGAAATGCAGTTACAAGAAATAAATATAAAAGATTGATTTCTTCTGCTGTTTCTAATTTAAATATTAAATTAGATTTGAATGTTGATGTATTTATTATTGCTAGGGCTAAAGTAACAGAGCTTGACTATAATAAAATTTATAAAGAAATAGAATATTTATTCAAAAAGCAAAATTTATTAAATCAAGGAGAAAAAAAGTGAAAAGTTTTTTCATAAGGAATAAACATAAGCTAGTGCTAGTTGCTGTTTGTTTGATTCTTCTTATTACATTATCTGGATGTCGTACAAGTGCTTCTACTTGGTATGCTAAGCCATATACTACATATGGTCAAGACTGGGTAGATATGTGGGATGGCGGTTCAGGCTTTTGGCAGTCATTATGGGGTTGGCCTATTAATATTTTATCTTATCCAATCGCATTAATGTGTTCTGCAATCGGTAAGGGCTTAGGTAACTCATATTTATGGGGTATCTTCTTTACTACATTAATTGTTAGAACTGTTGCATGGCCTATTTATGCTCGTACTAATAGCATGAGCTTAAAGATGCAACAAATGCAGCCTGAAATGAATAGAATTCAGAAAAAATATGCTGGTAGACAGGATCCAAGAAGTCAACAGCAGATGCAGCAGGAAATGTCAAAGCTTTATAAAAAGTATAAGATAAATCCATTAGGCTGTATTGGACCAATGCTTCTTCAATTCCCTATCTTCATGGCAATGTATGAGGTTGTACAAAGAATTAATGCTACTTCTACTACTGTTGTAAATGGAGCAATTTCAATGGTATCAACTGGTGAATTTGCATTAAGTAATACAAAGGTATTTGGTTTCTTCGAAATGAATACTTCATTCTTCAGTGCTTCTAGTGCTTGGGATAAGGTTTTCGCAGCATTTATTGCTGTAGCATTTGTTGGTTTACAAATTCTTCAACAAAAGCTTTCATCAAGACCTACCAAATATCAAAGAATTCATCCAAATGATAAAAAGAATCAAAAGAATCAAATGAAATGGGTAATGATCATCATGAACGTTATGTTTGGATTTATGGCATTATCTAATACAACTCTTGGTATTTACTGGTTAATCGGTGCTGTATATCAAATTTTCCAATCTGAAGTTGGTAGATTTATTAATAATAAGAAATATGAGAAAATGCAAGCACGTCCAGACGTATTTTAATTAGATTAAAAGGTGAAAATATGCAAAAAAAGGTAGAATTTATCGCAAAAACACAGGAAGATGCAATTTCTGAGGCAGTAAAGAAACTACATATATCAAGTGATAAGATTTTCATTAATGTTTTAGGTGAATTACCTGAAGGATTAAATTGTGAGGCTTTAGTAGATGTTAACCTAACAATTGAAGGTAAGAAATACCTTGAAGGTATTTTAAACGCTTTAAATATTGGTTATCAAATTGAAGCAAGATCAGTAAATGGTGAAGAACAAATTCATTATATTATTGATTCATATGAAAATTCTTTATTAATTGGTGTAAAGGGTAGAACTTTAGAAGCATTACAAATTCTTCTTCGTAATTTAATATCTACTTATACTAGGGATCATATTGTTACAACATTAGATATTGGTGGATATAAATCAAATCGAGCTAGACAACTTGAAATTCTTGCCACAAAGACAGCTAAAGAGGTTTCTAAGACTAAGGTAGCTGTTAAACTTCAACCTATGACTTCATTTGAACGTCGTATCATTCATGAAAAGCTTTCTGAGTGGAGAGATGTTTATACTGAATCTGAGGGCGAAGGCGAAGAAAGAGCAATTGTCATTAAGCCAAAGAATAAGGATTAATTATAAAATGGCTTAACTAAGCCATTAAATATTAAAATAGACAGGTTAAAATCCTGTCTTTTTAAATTATATATACATATATTTATTGTGCTTAATATTATTTAAATTAATTTTAATTTATGATAAAATGTTATTATGAGAAAAATATTAAAATATGTAATTATTATAGTATCTTCAATTTTAATATTTGTTTTAGGTGGATTTGCAATTAATGCTGGTACTGAGCAGGTTATTGTAAATATAAAAATCTCTAATTTTATGAAATTAGGAGTATATCAAGAGGATATTTCTAATGGAATAATTAAATATTATAAGGTATCAATGAAAGATGAAAGACCAGGATATATTATGAGTGGTTCATCAATGATGCCTGGTAATTATGGTGATATTATCACATCTCATTCTACATATGTTGTTAATGAATTATTAACTACAATTAAAGGTTTTAATGTTGGTGGTCATGCGGCTATTGTTACTGGAAATTATTATGATAGTAGATTAAGTATGACTAAATATGATTCAATTGAGGCAACAGGTATGGATGAAGATCCAAATGTTACAAAGGTATCAAATAGAACATATTGGAATGATGAGGATTATTTTAAGCAGGTTGTATGCTATAGAACTCATCTAAGTGAAGAAGAGTTAGATGAGGTAGTGTCCGTAGCATGCGGACATTTAGGTGATCCTTACAATTACAATTTTACCTTTGATACATTAAATAAATCATATTGCAGTGATTTAATTTCTAAGGCCTTTGATAAGGTGAATTTGAATCTTAATAAGGATGGATTTTGGACAACTGTTTGGGATATAATGGTTAGCCCAGATTTATATATAACATACTACCATTATATAAGTAATGGAGTTAAGTATGTATACTATGTTGGTTAGGGGTGATTTTAATGGCTTATGTTGCACTTTATAGAGCTTATAGACCTCAAAAATTTTCTGAGGTTGTAGGTCAGGAGCATATAATTAAAACATTACAAAATGCAATAAAATTAAATAAAGTTGCGCATGCTTATTTATTTTGTGGTCCAAGAGGTACAGGTAAAACAACTCTTGCAAAAATAATGGCAAAGGCTATGAATTGTGAGAATGGACCAACTATAGAGCCATGCTGCGAATGTGATGTTTGTAAGGGTATTGCTAAGGGTGTTATATCTGATGTAATCGAAATAGATGCCGCCTCAAACAATGGTGTTGAGGATGTAAGAGCGATAAGAGATACAGTTAAATTTTTACCTAGTGTTGGTAAATATAAGGTATATATTATCGATGAGGTTCATATGCTTTCGTCTCAAGCATTTAATGCTTTATTAAAAACATTAGAGGAACCACCTGCACATGTAATTTTTATACTAGCTACAACAGAGCCTTATAAATTACCTAAAACTATCCTTTCTAGATGTCAAAGATTTGATTTTTCATCTATCTCTTTAGAGGATACTCTAAAGAGGCTAAGAATAGTTGCTGATGAGGAAAATATTAAAATCACTGAAGAGGCACTACACCAGGTAGCTATTTCAGCTGAGGGTGGTATGCGTGATGCATTATCAATTTTTGATCAATGTATTAGCTATAGCGTAAATGATGAAATTACATTAGATGATGTATTAGCAATTAGTGGTAATATTTCATATATTAAAATGATTGAATTATTAAATAAATGTGTAGCTAATGAATCAGCTAGCTGTATTACTTTATTAGATAATATTATTAAAGAGGGTAAGGAAGTACCTAGAATTGTAAATGATTTAATTTTATTCTTAAGAGATGTATTAATGTTTAAGAATAATGCTGTATTAGATGATAAGCTAATGTATAAGAATCAGGATTTTATTAGATTATCAGATAATATAAATAAGGGAATGATTTATAATTGGCTAGATATTTTAAATCAAGCTTTAAATGATATGAGATTCTCAACTCAAAAAAGAGCTTATTTAGAATTAGCTATTTTAAAAATGAGTGATATTAAATTAAATGATTTATCATCACTTTCTGAAAGAGTTGAATCATTAGAAAATAGTGTTCAAATTCTTGTTAAGCAAGAAAGAACTGTAAGACAAAATAATCAAAATAATAATTTTGGATTTAATCAATTTAAGCCTAATATTCCATCAAAAGAGGATTTGATAAATATCAAAAATGAATATCAAAATAACAATACTCCAAAAATCGATAATGTCCGCGATAAACAAACACAAGAGACATTTGAACCGATTGCTGATGAGCCTGTTATTTTGAACAATATTCCTAATCCAAATGTAATTCCTGATGATGAAATTAATATTCATGATATTGAAGCTATATTAAATAATTCATCAAGAGATAAGAGAAATCAAATTGAAGTTGCATTAAAGGATATTGAAAACAAATATTCATATGTTTATATTCAGATATTAACAAGAGGAAAAATTATAGCAGCAAGTCAAGATTCTGCTTTAATAGAATTGGCTGATACAAAATTTTGCAATAGATTAATGGACCATGAAACTTTTGAAAAAGTTATTGAAATTTTTTCTGAATATAATATAAATATTAAGGATTACGTATGTATACCAAGAAGTATTTGGTCTACAATAAAGGAAGATTTCAAATCTAAGTATTCACCTAGTAATCCTAAGCCTTCATTAAATCCAATTAGAATTGGAGTTAAAAGAAGGGTTAAGCCTGCTGTAACTGAAAGAAAAGTAAGTGAAGAGGAAAAATTAGTAAATGATGCCAAGGAATTAATTGGCGATGATTTAAAAATAATGGAGGAGTAATAAAATGAATCAACAACAAATGATGAAGCTTAGAAAGCTTCAAAAGCAAATGGAAGAGGCACAAGCAAAGCTTGAGGCAACTGTATTTAAGGGTACTGCCGGTGGCGGTG
>Ga0310694_10004107_pt1 | contig 14133 bp, 10 predicted proteins | sample 174DNAGHGhighgp2_FD_203884 | JGI IMG/M metagenome (GOLD analysis project Ga0310694, IMG submission 203884) | Sheep rumen microbial communities from Palmerston North, Manawatu-Wanganui, New Zealand - 1742 DNA GHGhigh gp2 (v2) (version 2) | ecosystem: Host-associated > Mammals > Digestive system... | reverse complement strand
TTGGATTACATATACGGGATGCGCAATCATAGCAACACATGAGTTTGTGAATCGTGCCTGCATGATTCCTGCAGAAGATGCCATGGCACATGGTTACAAGGTTGTCTGCTCATCTACAAAGCACGAACATAGCAATGAGCATGATGCGGCGGAAGCAGATTTTCTGACGGAGATAAAGAAAGCCGCCGATAGGATGGGGTTGAACGAAGCATGTATTCGTCTAAACTACAAGAAGAAGGTGTTTGGCGTTGGTGTCGCAATCCCATGGGTGAAGTTTAGGGATGATTATAGATCCCCATCAGACAAGTCAGGTAAGACCCCATATAGCTATGCAGACCCTTACGATCCTAAAGCCATAAAACCAGGTTCGTTCAAAGGATTTGCTGTCATAGACCCACACTGGCTTACTTACCAGTGGGACAAGGATAGTCGAACCAATCCACTCTCCCCGCACTTCCTAGAGCCAACATGGATAAAGGTAGGAGAAGAGAGAGTCCATCGCTCATGGGTGATAAGGAAAATAAACTCCGAGTTGCCTGACATCTTCAAGCCGGTGTATCTCTATGGCGGACTGTCTTTAACGCAGATGATTTATGAAAGGGTGTGGGCCGCGGACAAACTAGCTAATGAAGCACCGCTTCTAGCAATGACAAAGAGGCTCTTGATTGCAGACGGAAACCTCGAGCAGTTGCAGTCAGACCCAGCCCGTACAAACAAGTTCTTCAATGCCATAAACTTCTTCCGCGACAACTTCTCCATATTCGTGAAGAAGCCGTCTTCGAACGTGACGCAGTTGGATACGAACCTGTCGGAACTCACACCTCTTACGATGTCGCAGTATCAGTTGGTTGCTGCCATTGCACAGATTCCTGTCACTAAGTTGCTGAAAAACGTTCCTTCTGGCCTGCAGGCAACAGGGCAATACGAATGGGACGACTATGCCCAATCTCTAAAGGCTATCCAGAATAACGACTATACTCCTTTGTGCAAGATGTTCTACGAACTTTATTGTGCGTCGAACTATCCGGACAAGGATGACATGAAGCTAGACATAGAATGGAATCCTATTGACGTGCCGAAGGAGTCCGAAGTGGCACAGATGAGTTCGCAGACGGCACAGTATGTTGCTCACCTTATCAATACCGGACTCATTGACATTGCGGAAGGTCGTGCGATGCTCCGCAAGACAAATCTCCCAGTTTTCCAGACGATTCCGACAGACATTCCAGAAATCCTCACCAAGATAGAGGAAGCAAAAGACCCTTCAGCCCAACAAGGAGGAATGCCTGGAATGCCGGGAGGGATGGACGGCGGCATGGGAGGCGGAATCCCTGCTCAGGGAGGAGAACAGCCCCCACCAGAACTGCCGCCAGAAGTCCAGAAGAACGACGAAATTTTCAAGAGCGTGATGAGGGACTTCCTTAAGAAGACTGGGCAGGAAGTACCAGCACCAGCCGAGCAGCAGCCACAGGCACAGCAGGGGCAACAACCTCAAGCACATGCCCAGCAGCCCCAACAAGCCCCCTCGGCACAACCACAACCTCCACCTAGAGGGTAGCGATGGAAGCGGATGAAGTCCTTACTGGCAAAAAGAAGGATGAGAGCACGATAGAAGATGCTCTCTATTCTTCGTTGGGGAAGCCAGTTTCAGAAGACATAATCAAAGAGGCATTCAAAAGGAAGCCTCTAATTCCAGAACTCAACCCAGAACCATACATCAAAATAGTGGAGTTGAAGGGCAAGGATAGGAAGTCCCATCAAGGAGTGGAAATAGGATTGAAATTCTCATTCTAAAATATGGATATTGTTTATGTCATAGGAACGGAAAGCAGACATGGCAACCTTGAACTGAGGATGTCTCTCCGGTCCATAGCAATGTATGGAAATAACATCGGGAAGGTGATTGTTGTAGGTACTCCCCCGAACTGGCTTTCTGATGAAGTCATAAAAGTACCTGTAGCGGATAAGTATGTCTACAAGCACTCTAATATATTGATGTGCATCGAGAAAGTGGTTGACCTTGGATTAGTCGATGGTGATTTTCTATATTCCTCGGACGATCATTTCTATTGTAGGTATGTTGATTTCAATAACTATCCATATTATCTAAAGGGGCCACTCCGCAAGAGGGTAAACGAACTAGACCCTTTCTACAACTATCACAAGTCACTCTATGACACGAGAATGCTTTGCGAGAAGCATGGCTTCCCTACTAGAAACTATTCACAGCACTGCAACACTCATATGCATGCAGACGTGATAAGGCGAATAAAGCCCATACTCCGTGAATCCTATGGACTTCCATTTGGGGTAGAACCTACTTCGATCGTGATGAATGCTTGGCAGACTTTTCCTAATGCTCCCAAGGTTACAAAAAGAGAAGACGTGAAGATACTTCAAGCGAAGAGCCTAGCGGACATCTGGGAGCAGATTGGCGACAGGGATTGCTTTAGCATAGGTGATTCTGCTTTCTCTGGAAAGGCAATGATGTCATTCTTCAAGGAAGAATACGGGATCAAGTCAATTTACGAGAACGACTAAAAAATCTTTCTTTTTATTCTACCCCCCATTGAAAGCCGTCTGACTCTATGGTATACTATACGGCGTTTCGAGGAACAAGGCCCTGAACCTAGATGGGCAAGAAAGAGATTCCTCCTAATGGTTCTTTGACAATTGGACGTTGAATTTCGGTAGCCGCCGAATGGGGTTGGTTCGAGTCCCCACGGCTACCACAAGTTTCTGTGGAGCAATCGGCAGAGTAACATCGGCCGTACCACATAAAGACCTTCCTTCTATGTCTTTGAGGGAATTTAACCAGGGGCCAAGAATAGTGGCAAAAGACTTCGATTTCCCAATCTTACATAATCAGTTAGGTTGGGGGAGCGGTGTGTGAAGCGCAGACTGCCAGAAAAAATTAACAACTAATAAAACGTCTGGTCGTGGAGTGCAGTCGGACGATAAACAAAAAGGCGAGGAGGCGATAGCATTTGCTATGTCAATGAACCGCTAAAGCATACAACATCTAGTTGTAGGGCTACTCACACTCTGGAAAAGAGCCAATCGTACTACCGCTCTATTCTGTTTGCTGCCCGATTCCTAATCAGTCTAACGGGTAGAGTGGGTGTGAGTCTGCTGGGGAGTAGCCTTCCATGATTGTTAGGCGAATCTTGGCGGAGGAAGCCCACAAGTGTTGTGACAAGGTAGCCGTTGCCAAAAACATCTAAACGGCAGTTAGTCATCTAAGGAGGCTGTTGGAAACAAGGCAAGGATGGATGCTGGCTGGAGTGGCAGCCAATATGTTATCGTCTATGCGTCGGTCACATGAGGTAAGACGATAGCCAAGAGGTGTCAGGCATCTCACCATCTCAATTTCAATGGGTCTAAATCGGTTTCGACGTGGTGACGGCAGTTGCATATGCAGGACGGTGATGTATCCTACACCGCAACGACGGATGCGAAACTCAAATGCCAACGATTAAGAACAATCTTCTGGGAGGGGCATCTTCCAGTTGGTGAGGTTCATGTAAGACCAAGAACTCCATAGAGGGGTTAGTGGCATGAACCGCTTGCAGCCAAGAATCCCGACAGCCTTAGCGTTGGGAGTATGTCAAAAGCAGCAGGAATGAACATTGCACTCTGCGGTGCCTGTTGCTTTCAATTTCAGCGAAGCGGGGATGTAGCTCAGATGGCAGAGCGATTCCTTTACACGGAATATGTCGGCGGTTCGATTCCGTCCGTCCCTACCAGAAGAGGCTATAGCTCAATGGACAGAGCGCTACCCTCCGAAGGTAGGTCTTGTGTGGGTTCGATTCTCACTAGCCTCACCAATGCGGGTGTAGCTCAATCGGACAGAGCGGCAGTTTCCTAAACTGTAGGTTGCTGGTTCGATCCCAGTCTCCCGCACCATTTCCAAGAGGGGCTATAGCTCAACGGATAGAGCAGTTGCCTTCTAAGCTACTGATGTGGTTTCGATTACCGCTAGCCCCACCAATTTTGCCAAGGTCGCATAGTCTGGCTGATTGCACGGGTTTTGTAAACCCGCTCCGAAAGGACACAGCGGTTCAAATCCGCTCCTTGGCTCCATGAGACTTGCCTCCGTAGGTGTAATGGCAAACCGCCACTTTCGTAAAGTGGATTTCCTAGTTCGAGTCTAGGCGGGGGCTCCAGATGCCCCCTTAGTTCAGTGGTAGAACGCCATCTTGGTAAGATGGAGGTCGTCGGTTCGTTTCCGACAGGGGGCTTTAAGCGGAGTGTAGACCGTAGCCTGGTACCGGGTCTGCTTTGGGAGCAGATGAGAAATCCTCGGGGGTTCGAATCCCTCCACTCCGACCATTTTCGGACCCTTAGCTCAATTGGTTAGAGCATCTGGCCCATACCCAGACGGTTGTAGGATCGTTCCCTACAGGGTCCACCAAAACGATTTCAATGGGCCGATAGTTCAACGGTAGAATGCTTCTCCGGCAGAGAAGAGATGCAGGTTCAATTTCTGCCGTGTCCACCATTTCCAGGGCGGTTGTGACAAAATCAGTGTTTATCATTTCCCAATTCCAATGATTTCGTTGGGGTGAATAATTGGGGAAAGAAAGCGTGATGGGCATTAATGGAAATACGATGTCCTTCTTGACAATCGTCCTTTATTTTCATGGGCCGGTAGCACAACAGTAGTGCAACTCCTTTGCAAGGAGTAGGTTGTCCGTGCGAATCGGATTCGGTCCACCAATTTTAATGAGGCATGTAGCTTAAGATTAATGAGCGGGCGGTGATGAGCCGCCTATGTGTCGGTGCGAATCCGTCCATGCTTCACCAATTTTATCGCACTGATGATGTAGCGGTAACATAAGGGCTTCCCAAGCCTTTCTCACGGGTTCGAGTCCCGTTCAGTGCTCCATTTAGAAGCCTCTCCGCCAGAGTCCCGATCTGTCGGTCTGTATAAGGGAACGAGGTAGCCCCCGCTGAAAGCAGTAGGATAAGGGGCAAATGCGGACTTAGTACAGTTGGTAGTACGTATCCTTGCCAAGGATGAGGTCACGGGTTCGAGTCCCGTAGTTCGCTCCATTTTGCAAGATTGGCAGAGAAGTTATGCGCCACCCTTCCAAGGTGGTTTACGCCGATGCGAGTTCGGCATCTTGCTCCATCTTGAAAAGCGTCCCGAATGCGTCGGCCCAGAAGTACAATGGGTGCAAGGACTCGCAAGCAACGGCAGAAGATTCGGGTGCTCGTTCCGCATAGGACGTGAAGGTCCACCCAAGAAGGGGCGAACTCGGTTGCAAGTGTTATCAAGTTCTGCAACAACGGATAGGCGAGAATCTGACTTGCAGGCGCAAGTGCAACCCAAAGGTTCGGTGAGGCGCAACACGGGAAAGGGCGCATGTGATTTTTTAGTGGCATACGAGGTTCCTATTCAATAACTTGTTTGGGTATAAGTCAAATACCTCCCGCCACTTCTCCATTTGTGAGACATAGAGAGTTCCTATTCAATCGATCATACGACGAAGCACGGGGCAACAACCCTGTGTAGTTTCTACTCTCCGTCTCATTTCCCTTTCAGGGGCAGAGGAAGTTCCTATTGATTTGAGAAGCTAGCTCAATGGAAGAGCGCCTTGGAGGAATCCAAGGAGATTACGGGTTCGAGTCCCGTGCCTTTCACCAATACTTTCCGCCCCGCTTTTTTGCGGCACAGAATGTTCCTATAAAAATGCTTGGTAAGCAGGAGGTCGTGGGTTCAAATCCCACTGCGGAGGGCTTGCACCTCCGTATAGCTCAGTCTGGTAGAGCGCCTAAATAATACATTCCGCCGCTTTTCCAATTTCAATGTGGCAAAAGACGTTCCTATTACTTTGGTTGGTCTTCTATCCTCCAAAGGGATGGAAGATGGGGTTCAAATCCCCGTTAATACGTCTCGCCACTGATTCTTCAGAGGCATATTGAGTTCCTATAAAAAGACACGCAGAGTGATTGGGTTCGACTCCCAACGACGGGGCAAAACCCGTTGTAGCTCAACGGTAGAGCATTTGCCTTACAATACTCATCGCCTCACATTTTTCTGGAGCATTGGAAGTTCCTATTAGCATCTGCGGATGCAATTGACTGTAAATCAATCCAAATACTTCCCGCTCCTTTCCCTTTTCAGGTTGCATAATGGAGTTCCTATCAAACCCTTGGACCTGGGGACAATCAGGTCCACCATGAAAAATCGTACTCCCCGCAACCATAACAAAACAAAGTCGCATAGGCGGTTCCTATAATGGCGAAAGCCAACTTGCTGATAACGAGAAAATACTGCCCGCGACAAACTCTTGACCGCATATGGGGTTCCTATTACGCTTTCTCCACATTTCGGAGGATTCTCCACCTTTCGGGGAATCTAGCAATACCCTTCGCGGAACTTTTCCGTCCGTGTGGACGGTCTAAACGACAACAAAAACCAACCAAAGGGAAAACGACAATGCAAATGCACACTGCACTGATCGACTACTTCAAGAGGGGGTTCATCGCCTCCGACAAGGCGGATAACCGTGACTTCGCCGCCATCAACAAGAAGTCCGTTAAGCTCGGGTACATCATCAGTCCCGAATGCTGCAACAAGTTCGTGGACGAGTGGCTTGACACCCTCACTGCGAATTACAATTCCACTTTCTACAAGGAGTGGAACGATGTGATTTCCAAGTCACGATACGAGATTTTCGTTGACCAGATTCGCCACTATGCCTCTACATACGGAAAGGTGCTTGAGGGCAAGGAGGTAGAGGGGAACGGATGGCTTCCGAACGACGGAGGCATCGTCCCTCGCTTTGAAGACCTCAAGGTCATTGAGCCTATCACGAACGACGAAATGGCCACCAAGTGCTTTGAGGTTCTTAAGGCTGGCATCGCCCTCAAGGATAGCACGATGAAGGTCATGTGCGATTTCTGGTATGCAATTAGGGTTGACGGAATCAACTGGAAGAAGAATGATTTGTCTGAAGCACTTTCTCTTGTGAAGAACAAGGAGGCTATGGCATACCTCTCGCAGAAGATGAAGATTCTTCCTGCAGACGAGTTCGGGATGCTCCGTTGCATTGCCCTTGCTTATGTTGGCAAGCCTGCTCTCATCAAGAGCCGTGCAACGATTGCGACAATCAAGAAGAAGTCCGAAGAGAGCGGTTTCCGCTCTCCGCTCCTTGACCTTGAGGATGTTCAGATTGAGCGCCTTTCCCGCATCTTCCTCCGCTTCAAGCCAATCTTCCTCGCTATGAAGGGCGGTGAGAAGAAGGACAGGAAGGTTGCTGGAATCGTGAATCGTCTCCGCCGTCTTGCGGAGAAGAACCACAAGCCTTTCAAGATTGGGTTCTGGGAGAACATCATAAAGGAAGCACAGCCAGTGGATGAAGTCAAGAAGCGCCTTGGCGAACTTGACAACTTCCGCAAGGTTCGTCTTATGATGCTCTGCAAGGAGCGCATGGACTTCCCGACAACTACCGGTGTGTTCAACATTCGGAACGGGAAGCAGTTCGTCCGCGAGCAGTATTCTCCGAAGTACGACAAGAACTGGATTGCACGTCTTTACTTCCTCCTTGAGGAATCGCTTTGCGAGTCCATCAAGGGCAAGTCCTGCAAGGTCCGTCTGCCGGAGCATTACGAACTTGTACTTCCGACATCGGAGAAGAATTTCGTTGGAAACTTCCCCTACGGAACATCTTTTGGGATGACGAAGAACAATGTCGTTGGCATCTACTGGCGTAACGAATGGGGTACGAGGGACTACGATCTCTCTATGACCGACCTGCGCGGAAATCGTATCGGATGGAACTCGTCATGGTACAATGGGACTCGGAACGGAGACAACAACTCTGTAATCTACTCTGGTGACATCACCAATGCGAATCCAGAGGCTGCTGAACTCCTCTTCATGAGGAACGATGCTCCTGACGGAATTGTGATGGTGAACCAGTATTGGGGTGAGCCTAAGTCTAAGTTCCGCTTCTTCTTCGCCAATGAGTGCCTTGATGTTAACCACATGAAGAACCATATGGTAGACCCGAACAACATTCGGTTTGATACCATGATGGAACATGAGGCTGATGAGACAGGTCGGCAGATGACTATCGGTATGATGCTCGATAATCGCTTCTACTTGATGCAGATGGGGACGGGCAATCGCCGTGTTTCAACAGGCAAGTATGCCCCTGTCATCATCGAAGGTCTGAAGAAGAAAGCCAAGTGCTTCATCGGGCTGAAGGAAATCCTCTATCGTGCGGGGTTTGAGGTTCTTGACAAGGATTCGGAAGAGAAGCCAGATATCGACTTTACGAATCTCGAGAAGGACACTCTTATCAACCTTCTTGCGAAGTAGGGTGACAAAGTTTTGCATACAGGGGTGGTAGGTTCCACCGGCCGAGAGGTTGTGCGACGGCACTTGATTGGGTTCGATTCCCAACGTATGCAATTTCATTGTGAATCGACCGAGGCGAAAAAGTCCTCCTCGGAGTAAACTCAGGCTGCGAAGGGTGTTCCGTCTGTCTTACGGAATGTCGGTGATTGGGAGTCCGTGTTCACAAAGAATCCCATGAGGCAAGAGTTGGTGAAGAGCAGAGTAGCTAATGCGAAAATCTTCATTGACATAGACTTATTTACTTTGCTAGGTCGTTCCCCTCGACCTCCAATGGCAAATGGGAAAATATGGGGACAACTCAGTTCAGAAGAACCTCCTAAGTCAGCACACAGGATTGGGAAACCATAAAAGATGCTGATAGCCAAAGGGTAGCCTTGAAAGGCGAAATCATGCGACCCCAAAAGAGGCCACTGTCACTGTCTTTGACCGTGAGTAGCAGTACCGAGGCATCGGGGAAATACGGCTGCTAAAGCTCTCCGCAAGAGGGATAGACTTAACAATTTCTTCTGTGCGTAAATTCAACAGTCAGAATCCCCGCCGATTCCATTTTCGTATGAAGATGCGATAAGCGAGGAGTTGCTGGTGCGAATCCAGCCGCACAGACCATTTCCTTCCGTGCAGAGAGGGAGTAAAACCTTGACGGCTAGACAATCGAATGACGAGTCTTTTGTGGACAGAACGGGATGATGTCATGACTGACCCTCGTTTCAGTTCGGTTTGAGTTTCAACGACCAAGGCCGTCCCGAAACAATCAATGTGATAATCTAGGAGAGAGCGCACTTCTAGGAATAGACTGGGGAAGTCCTCGTAGCTATTGGACAGCCCTGAAACATGGCACCTGTCAGTAGTCCAGTCGGATGCACGGAAGATTTGATGATTTCCGCTCATGAGCACAATTGGCGAACTTCCTTTCCTCTGTCAGCGCAGTAGGAGGATAAGAGCCTACGATAAGCATGTAAATCGAACAGTAACCCGATTTAGAGCGGGGGCAACCTTCGCATGCGGCGGTCATTGCAAATGTCACGGCAATAAGGGAGAAGGAAGAGCTCAAATCCTTTCCCCAGTGGCCCTATTTCCGCTATGGCATTTTTTGCTATGGCAACCAATGAAGAGAAAAGCGACCTCGAGTTGTATCTTGCTGACGAACCGTATATGCCTGACTTGGCTGAAGAAGACTATACTGCTGCCGCAGTCGTGAAGCCTGCAAGTTTTAGCAATGTCAATGTAACGGAAGAAATGTTCAAAAGCAAAGTAGATGAGGCATTCCGAAAGAGGATGGCTAAGACCTTATCTCCCAAGGCGATTGAGGAATGCATATTAAGTCCAGTATATGCAAGATGCATACAGAACAAGTTCAAGGAAGTGCAGAATGACAACAACAATCTTTCCCTGTCGCAGGAGAAGGTATTGAGGGGACATATCGCTTCGTTGATGCACTGTCTCTTTTTGGTGTTTAGTTGATTTAGATTGCGGGCTGGTGTAAAAGCAGCATAATAGGCTCATACCCTTTAGGAAGCCGTGCGATTCGGTTGCCCGCTACCAATTTTCGCTAGGATGCGGAGAGAAAAACTCCCAGTCTACACAACTCTACTCTGGTGCTGCAGAGGTTAGGCAGACTAGCGAAATCATTTTCCGCCAAGTGAGCGATGGACTATGGAAGATTAAGGTATCGGCCCTTAACTCACTAGTTGAGTCCCGTGTGTCGGTCTGACTAATTGACGTGAAGCAAGATTCTTGGCGGACACTTTTTCGATGGAGTCCACATGGTTGTGTCATAGGTTGATGGCGATGTTGGCGGAAAAGCCGCTCCTGACGGTTGGGGAATGCCTCCTAACGAAACAGCCCCGACCCGAAAAAAGCATACCTTGGAGAGCACGGCAGGCGGTCGAGTATCTTCTGTAACACAAGAAGGGTTAACTTAGTTCCGTCCGCGAAAGTAAATCCAGTAGTCATCGCATAGAGGTGGGGAAAACACTTTCCGTTGACCTTCGTAGTCCCAGTCCGATTCTGGGAGGACTCCGCAATTTAGGAAGGGTCCATGCCTAATGTGCTGAACGACAAAATCGCTCCCGAGAATGTGGAGATGAGAGTAATCAATCGGGCATTTCGCTCCGTATAGAGAGCGGCTTCCTAATGTGCGAAAGCACAAAACTCTAGTGTTCTTTGCGGGGTTCCGACCTACCCCTCTTCCAGAGGGTTGAGTGTCGGGTTGAGCGAGCTAGAGGCGGTATTCGGCAAAAAACACTAGCCGACCCTGTCATAGGATGCGGAGGTAGGGGGAGCTCACCCGAAACCGAATCGGCAGCCCCGCTCCATTTCTCTTTCCATTCATCGGTGCAAACGTTTGAGTTGGTGGATACATATGACAATTCCTTTTCGGAGACGGGTGATTGGTTTTAGGCTTGCTATTGTCTAATTGCACCTACGGCGGCCGATTCAATTTATAGGCGGAGATGTGGGTTCGAGCCCCACCATGCTACCCGAAAGGGTAGCCTCGTCTAATAGGAAGGATACCGCCTCCCATCTAAAAAATTCAACGTCCAATTGTTGTCACCCCCCTTTACAGCCATGCCAATTCTGTGGTATAATTTTCTTTGCTTTCGGACAGGAAGGACAAGACGATGCAACGAACGAAAAAGACAGCAAAGCCTATATCCCAAAAGGCATATCCATGGCGGAAGAACAAGAAGAAATGGACTGACACTCTCTTTGAAAGCAAGCTTCTTTCCAATCCATCTTTGATGACTAATGCAGAACTTGCAAAGGCATTAGAAGAGCATCAGGAGTGGCGAAGAGGGGAAGGTAAATACTTCTGGAAAGATGACCCCATAAAGGAGAAATCAGAGACTGATGCTCCATTCTCTCCCGCTATCCTATCCAATCTGATTATGGAGACGATTGCTCGTCTTAAGATTGGCGGAGACTTGGCAATGGGGAGATTCAAGGATCATGTTTGAAGGAATCAACAACCCATTAATTCTCGCTGCTACTAGCGATATTCATGGACACTTAGAGGGCATACAGGAAGTATGCTTTTCGAGAAATGTTGACATACTTGTAATAGCAGGAGACATCGAGCCAGCAGACCTCTTTACTAGCAAGCCTTACTGGTTTGAGCGCAAGTTCTTCCCGCTTATATCGAAACTAAATTGTGAAGTGGTAGCGATTCCTGGCAATCACGACTTCTATCTGTCTAGCAAGTATAAAGCAATCAAGAGAGGCGAATACTCACGTGTTCCAAAGAACTTCCATCTTCTGATTGACGAGGAAGTGACGATAAAAGGCATAAGGTTCTATGGCACTCCTTGGGTGCCATACATAAACGGAAGATGGTGCTTTGAAGCTGATGATGAAGACCTTGCAGACAGGTTTTTGCAGATGCCTGCAAGAGTAGATGTTCTCATAACACATTCTCCGCCTCTAATGAAGTATCATGAGGCTGACATGAGTCTAGACTATCCTCCTGAATATCGTCGTCACTTCGGGAGCAATAGTCTTGCTAGAGTGATTGATGCTAAAGCACCTAGGATGGTTGTCTTTGGCCATATCCATAGCGGCAACCATAGATGCACTACGCTGCATGCGAATCTCGAAAACTCAATAGTCCATATGTGGAACGTATCCCGAGTGAACGAAGAATACAATATCGCATATAAGATAAAATTGCTAGAACTAAACCCAAACAGTATAAGGGAGATGTCGTTTAATGAGCCATTTCCGACAGGAAAGGACAAGGTGGTGGGGTAATGGCTATTTCTGAAGAACAGAAGGAAGAGGTAAGAGCAAAGGTTGACATAGCCGACCTTATATCCTCTTATGGATTCTCATTAAAGCCAAGAGGAAGCGAACTTCGGTGCTGCTGCCCATTTCACAACGAAAAGACCCCTAGTTTCAAGGTGGATGTGACACGTGGCACATATCACTGCTTCGGCTGCGGTGAGAGTGGGGATGTGTTCTCTTTTGTGATGAAGCAGGAGGGGCTTTCTTTTGGAGATGCGATACGGAAGCTCGCAGCATCTGTCGGGATAGAACTTCATGCGGCAGAAAATCCAGCAGTGAAGACTAGGAAACGGCTCTATGCAATCATGTCGGAGCTAGCCTTAGACTTTAACAAGATGCTCAAGTCTACACGATGCAAGGATGCTGACATAGCAAGAGAATATATTAAGGGGAGGGAACTAGATGCAGCCATAGTGGACAAGTTCCTCATAGGGTATGCTCCGAAAGAGGTGGACAAGATTCTAGCATGGGCTGGGAGACACGGATACTCATATCAAGACCTCGCAGCAGCGGGAATAATAAAGGTTAGCGGTACTGCAAGCCGTCCACCATATTTCTATTTCGCGAATCGTCTCGTGTTCGCAATCAAGGATAAGAATGGGCAGGTGGTGGCTTTCTCTGGGCGCCAGTTGGTTGAAGACAAGAAAAGCGGGAAGTACGTCAACTCGCCAGAGACGATGATATTCAAAAAATCAAGAACATTCTTTGCATTCGACGAAGCCCGCAAGAACATCGTGAGGGCTCCGAACAGAGAAGCGATAATATGCGAGGGGCAGATAGATTGCATACGGCTTCATGCAAATGGGTTCAATACGGCTATAGCTCCATTGGGTACAGCGTTCACGGAAGACCATGCCGTTATGCTCCATAGGGTTGCCGACAATGCCCTTCTGTGTTTCGACGACGATGGTGCGGGGCACAAGGCAACGATAAAAGCCGCACAGTTGCTTCTTGCCGAGGGTATGCCAATCAGAGTGCTGGCCCTTCCAGATGGAGACGATCCAGATTCCTATATCTTGAAACATGGGAAGGACTCTTTTTCTAACCTCATAGCTTCCAATGCTGAATCTATCGTTCAGTTCCAGATAAGAGCGGCGAGAGCAGCGGAGCAGAATCCAGATGAGACAAATGCAGCAGTGCGGATTACTAGAGCCGTACTAGAGACTATAGCGAAATGCAAAGACAAGGTACATCGTTCATTGCTTCTTAAGGAGGCAGCAAAACGATTAGGAGTCGAGTATTCTACCTTGGCTAGTGAGATTGCTAAGACAACGAAAGCAGAAGAGGAAGACCAGAGCAAATCGGCGGAACAGCTCATAGAGCCGATTGTTGCTGGTAATGCCGCCGATGTGAATGCACCTCCTTCCGTAACCGAAGGGGCTTTGATAAACTTTCTTCTCAATAAGAAGGGGGATGTAACCGTCAAGTCTTGCTTGGAAAAATTGATTCCAATTGAAATCATCGGTTCCAACACTTCTAGGAAAATTATCAAGAGCATATTGTACTACAAGGAAAGCGAGACAGATAGCATCAGGGAAGCCGTAGAATCGTTGTCTACAGATGAGTACAAGTCGTTCATAACGATAATGTCTAACTTTGATTCCTCAGACTTCTCTACTGTCTCAGACAAAATACGGATGTTGTATTTTGCGAGACAACTCTGGCATGACTATCTTACACGGCTTCTCATAAGAATCGGGAATGGGGGAGAGGATGTAGCTATTGTTGTCAATGCGATAAAGGTTCTGCATACGGCAACGGCAAAGGGCATAGTGAATCTTATTCGTTCGTTCCCAATAAACAAGTTTGCAAAGGTGGCATAGTTTATGAAAAGATTCTTTGCTTCAGTTCTCCCCGCATTTCTGCTTGCTGTTTCTGTCGGACAGATTTATGCTTTCACTAACTTCTCTTCGGAGATAGCATCTTACATAGGGGAGACGCAGCAGGCGGTGCAGTTCGCATTCTCATTGGGGATATTCTTT
>Ga0310694_10004105_pt1 | contig 14134 bp, 11 predicted proteins | sample 174DNAGHGhighgp2_FD_203884 | JGI IMG/M metagenome (GOLD analysis project Ga0310694, IMG submission 203884) | Sheep rumen microbial communities from Palmerston North, Manawatu-Wanganui, New Zealand - 1742 DNA GHGhigh gp2 (v2) (version 2) | ecosystem: Host-associated > Mammals > Digestive system... | reverse complement strand
TCGGTGTTGCAGTAGGTGCTGCCGTGGGTGTAGGAGTAGGCGTTGCCGTAGGCTTTGGCGTCGGTGTTGCCGTGGACGTTGCCGCGGGCGTAGGAGCAGGCGTCAGTTTTGCAATGGGTTCGGTAGCGGTTACAGTACCGCAAACAGTGCAATATGTTTCTTTGCGCCCTTCACTGGTATATGTTGGCTCGGTCGCAATCCGCTCTTTCGTGCTGTGGCCCGCCGCGGGAAGAGAAACTGTATCAATTACAATACCGCAAACTGAACAGCAGATCTCTTTCGTGCCCTGTTCTGTACAGGTCGGCTGAAGGGTCATCCGTTCTGTTTGTTTATGGGATGTCTTCGGAATGGTCCATGCTTCCAGGTATACTCCGCAGTCTGCGCATCTGGTGACAATGCTTCCTGTTTCTTTACACGTTGATTCGGTCCTCTCCGGCGTTCCTTTGGTGTGGCCTTTCTTCGGAACGGTTTCCCGGCCCAGCGATGCGCTGCAGTCGAGGCAGTATTTCTCGGAGGTACCGGCGATGATGCAGGTAGCCGGGGTGATGACGCGAACATCCGTATGCATATGTTTGCATTCCGCTGCGGTGACTGTCACCGGAATGGACGCTGACTTGCCGAATGCGGTCACAGTGAGGGTTGTTGTTCCTTCTTTACGGCCGACAATGCTGTTTCCGCTGACCGCCGCGACGGAAGGATCCGTGACGGACCAGACCGCGTCGTTCACGGTCATTTGCAGATAAACAATATTCTCGGCCAGGTAGCTGGTATAATTGACCGTCGGCAGACTGCATTCTCCGTCTACAAAACAGGACAGGGAAGAAGCGGATACAGAGAGTGTGAATCCTTCATCCTTGTTTTTCAGCACGCTCGCGTCAAGCTGAGTCGTGATGCTGTTCTCCGTCATATTTGTTGTTGCCTGATGGGTTGGTTTTTCGGAAGCGTATTCGATGGCCCAGTATTTCCGGCCGTTGACTGTTACGCAGCCTATGCCGACATATTTTGCCTGCGAACTCAGGATGGATCTGCGATGTCCCTGGCCGTAGTAATCCTGGTCTTCCTCCATCAGGGAAGTAAAAGCCTGACCGGATGTGGTCTGCCAGGCTGCCAGGTTTTCCATGTAGACATCGGGATGAATCCCATCGCACAAAGTCGCTCCGTTGGGCTGGGTATGATCGAAAAGAATCGCCTGCTGGGCGGCCCGGTACATAGCGGCTTCGGTGAGAGAATCATCCATGATATATCCGTTCAGCCGGCCGGTACTGTTGACTGATCCGTCCGGGTTGTAATACCAGGCATCTCCGGACTGACGTTCCTGATTCATCAGCATCAGAAGATTCTCCGCTGCCTCATAGTCGAACTTGTCAACAGAAATGGTGACGTTGGCTTTTTTGTCTGAAGCGGCCGATGCGATTCCGGCCAGGGACGCCAGGATCACAAACGCCAGAAAAAGAGTTAACAGTTTCTTCATGAATGATCACGTTCCTTTCCTTGATTCCGGAAGACTCAGCTTCCTTTCAGCACAGAGTGTAGCAATATGCAGGAACGGATCTGTAAAACACACTTCCCAACGACCTTGGTATCTTCTGTTAAAAACTGTATATTGCGCGGGATACCTTGTGTTTTGCGGACAGATAGTGTATGATGTGCACGCACTGAAATCATTAGGAGGGTTTTCTCATGGCTGAACAGTATGTTACCGGTGAAACACTGGTTGGCGAAATTGTTACACAGTATCCCGAAGCAGTGGAAATCCTGCTGTCCATCGGCATGCACTGCCTGGGCTGTCCGGCTTCCCGCGCAGAATCCCTGCAGGACGCCTGTGCGGTTCACGGCATTCCCGCGGAGCAGGTCATCGAAGCCATTAACAACAAAATTGCCGAGAACAAATAATTCAGTTACTGTTAAAGGCCGGATGGAATAAATCCATCCGGCCTTTGCTATACTCCTGTTATCCTATTCCGGCTGCGCCGCTGTCAGGCTTTCATATGTTACACCGTATTTCTCCGCGATATCCCGGGCGAAGGACTGGCCTTCCGGCGGGGCGATAACCATCCGGAAGGAATGCTCCTTTCCCTTCGTCTCTGCCACAAGGGAAACGGCTTTCCCTTTCGTTCCGTCTGTATTGATCACGGTATCCAGATCCTGCGCCAGCTTGTGCATATGCGTATTATAGATTGTGCGGCTTCCCTTGCCGAGAATCGCCCGCACGGCGTCCGCCGCGATGAAGTATCCTTCCTCAAACGAGGTGGTGGAGAAGGTCTCGTTCAGCAGGAGCAGACTGTCGGCCGTGGTCTGGACAAACAATTCCCGGAATCTTCGGCATTCCTCACCCAGCCGGCCCAGATCCAGCGTCTTGTCTTCGTCCGCGGGGAAGTGGGTCAGCACCCGATCCACCGCGTCATAGCAGAAGGATTCTGCCGCCACCCGGATCCCGCTCTGAGCCAGGATGAAGAGCTGACCGACCGCCTGGGTTACGGTAGTCTTGCCGCCGCGGTTGGCGCCGGTCAGGATATAGACCCTCTTTTCTTCGTCAAAAGTCAGGTCGTTCGGAACCGTCGTTTCCGGGCTTCCGCCCTCGATCAGTTTCAGGTTGTAGAAGCCCTTCGCCTCCATCCCCGCCGCCCGGTCTTTTTCCGGACTTACTTCAGGTTTGCAGAACTTCCATCCTGCCTGCTGCTTTTTCTCGATATACTCCGCCCAGCGGGTATAGAACACCAGTTCCGGAATCAGATCCGCCATTGCCCGGACACTGACATTCAGGTACTGGGCCAGGGTTTCCCTCAGTTTGCGGGCGATCCGGGAAGTCAGCATCGTTGCCGCGCTGTCCATCTGGCGCGGTATGTTGCCGGATCCGTCCGCCTCCGGGATCCGCGCCAGGGACATGGCTGCCAGCGGGTTGCGCAGGATCACCGACGACTCGACAAACTGGCCGACGGACTCCAGCAGCCCTACCTCTGTATTGGCCGGATAAAAAGAGTAATCACCGCTCCAGTCCGCTTCTTTCCGGACGTCGTCCCGTGGATTCACGGAAGCCAGGAAGTTTTTGAGCATGCCGGACTTGGTGAACGGTTTCCCATTAACGGAAACCAGTCCCATGCTGACCGCTTCGAACCGGTCGTTCAGGTTGATGCCCACCGTCAGGCTGCGGATCTCCGAAGCGGAAACCCGCATTTCTTCCACATCCTTGCGAAGCGCAGCGAATCCATGGTCCCGGTAGATCCGGTCTACCGTATCCCGCAGGTTAGTCAGGCCATCTGACCGCAAGTCTTTTTCCGACAGGCATTCCCGGATGGCTTCCACTGTCAGGATATAATCATGGTATTCCTCCAGCCGGTGCATCAGGTCCCAGATGCCCGTTTCGTCTCCTTCGTGACGGTTCACCACGCCGTAGTCATAGAACATCTTGATCTTGTCCAGCAGCTTGGCCAGCCGTTCCCGGATCTCCGGATGGCGCAGCATGTCCTCAAACACATCGCTGCGAAAGGCCGCCACCCGCGGATCTGCTGTCAGACTCATCATGACGCGGCGCAGAAGCGGTACTTCCTGCGGCTGGGACACCACCTTTTCCGTCAGTGCATCCAGACCCAGATCGTGCCAGCTTTCTTCCGGGATCTCCCGGTAGGTCACCTCTTCCTGATAAGGAAAAAGAATGCTCAGTTTGTTCTGTTTCATCACGTTTGCCTCTTTATCCAGGATTCTTCTTTCTGATTATATCCGAATGCCGTCCCTGCGTAAAGCCTCACGCCTTCCCGGGTGACAGCGGCCCGGCCTTGTGATACAATATTTCCGGCCGAAAGGAGGGGTTCCCATGGGTAAACAGGATAAAACCAACTGCATGCGCGTTCTTGAGAGCAAAAAGATTCCCTATACGCCTCATCTGTATGAAGCGAATCCCTCCCTGTCCGGAGGAGACATTGCACATATCCTGGGAGAAGAACCTTCCCAGGTCTTCAAAACTCTGGTCACCGTCGGCAAACCTCAGCGGTATTATGTGTTTGTGATTCCGGTCAATGCCGAACTGAACCTGAAAAAAGCCGCCTCCGCCGTCGGGGAAAAATCCGTCAGCATGATTCCCCAGCGGGATCTGCTGCCTTTGACGGGATACGTCCACGGCGGCTGCTCCCCCATCGGAATGAAAAAACGCTTCCCTTCGTATATTCATCAGAGTGCTGCCGGACTGGACCGGATCTTTGTCAGCGCGGGCCGCGTCGGCTGCCAGGCGGAGCTCGCCCCGGGCGACCTGATCCGCGTGGCGGAGCTGGTTCCGGCCGACCTGGTCTGATTGACATTTGCCCCTGCTCCGTGATAAATTGAAATGTATGGATTTTCATTCTTTCTGCCGGTTCCGGCAATGAAACGTTGGAGGTTGACCATGAAAAACAAGCGCCCTCTTCTGTGGCTGGTCCCGCTGATCCTGCTGCTGATGCTGGTTCCTTTTCTCGTCCCCTCCGCGCTAACCTATGCCGGTGCCGAAGGATCGGATCTCCCTGTTTATTCCCCCGTGGAGCTGGAAAATCCGCATCCGGAACCGCTGCTCCCGCTCCCCAGTGCAAAAGAAAACGATCCGACGCCCTATGCACCGAATCCGGACGGCTTCGTCAATCTTCCCGACAAGGACGCCTCTTCTGTGACATTCCCGGTAGAATATCGGGACAGCACTATCTACGTAAAGGTGGAAAAACGCGTTATCAAGGACACGAACGTGTTCTTTACCTGGATCCAGATCGCCGATCCCAGCCAGCTTCGATGCCAGATCACCCGTGAGACCAGCCCGGTCAAACTGGCTCTGCGGCTCAAAGCCGTCGTCGCCATCAACGGCGACTGGTATTCCGGCCGCCAGGAAGGGGTTATCTACCGTAACACAGTTCTTATGCGCCCGGAAAAATCCGTCCGGGAAAGATACGATATCCTGATTATCGATGAGGAAGGCGACTTCCATATCCTCAACCGCCCGAAGGACGATGCCATTGCTCCCTATGAAGGACACATCCTTCACAGTTTTCTGTTCGGTCCGGGACTGGTCATCGACGGTAAGCTGATGACCGACGATACCGATACATTTATTCGGAACCAGTATGGTTCCGGTGCCGGTATGGGTTTGAACAACAATACCCAGCGCCAGGCCCTCTGCCAGATGGACAAGCTGAGTTACCTGATCATAACCACTGAAGGTCCCACCGGGAAGAATGACAAGGACCACGGCTTTACGGCCGCGGAACTGGCCCAGCTTGCTTACGATGTCGGTGCGAAAAACGCCTATAATATGGACGGCGGCAACTCCGCCTGTCTGGCGTTAAACGGTATCAAGCTGAACAGGTTCGGCAAAGGCGGCATCCGGGAGATCACGGATCTGGTCTACTTTATCACCGCCGAGCCCTCCGCCGCCCCTGCCGCCGATGAAACAGAAGGAAGCGCACAGCCATGACGCCGCTTTGGACGATCGGGTCCCTGAATGTGACCCCTTACAGTTTGATGATCCTGCTCGGTGCCCTTGCGGGCACCGCGCTTTCTCTGCGTAAAAAACAGATCCGCCCGCTGCTGCCTGCCGTGATTCTAGGCGCGCTTGTTTTCGGCCATCTGGTCTGGGTACTGTTCTGTCCCTATGACCTGGAAGCTGCCGAAGGCAAAGGCTATATGTTCCTGCACATCTGGGAAGGCGGTTATACCATCTACGGCGCCCTGCTGGGCGGTACCCTCGGTGCACTGATCGCCGGAAAGGTCGCCCGTGTCCGGTGGCTGGATGCCCTGGACGCGCTGACACCCGGCGCCTGTGCGGCAATCTTCTTCGCCCGCATCGGCGAGTACTTCACCGGCGAAGGGATCGGCCGCCTTGCTGAAGTCGAATGGACCCATTTCTTCCCTCTTTCCCTCTGTACCTATCATGATGATTTCGATGCCGCCTTTGACGAGTGGCGTTATGTGATCTGGTTCTGGGAGGCACTGGCCGCCCTGATCCTGCTGTTCATTCTGTTGAAGCGGGAAAAGAAAAGCCCGTCCGGACACCAGACTGCAGTTTTCCTGGCGGTGCTCGGCACCACCCAGATCCTGCTGGAGCAGATGCGCCGGGATTATTATCTCCGGCTCATCGTCTTCGTTCGCTTTAACCAGCTGGCCGCCCTGGCCACGCTGATTGCCGTGCTGATTGTGCTGCTCATCCGGTATAAGCCGGGAACCGTCAAAACGGTCTGCTGTCTGGTAACCCTGGTATTTGCCGGACTGGCGGACATGGCTTCGGAATTCGTATTCGACAAATATGAATACGCCTTCTGGATGTATCTGAGCATGCCCCTGGCTGCCGCGGCCTGCACGGTAATGCTGTTCGTCTGGCGGAAGAAAAAAGCAATCCTGCCCGCCCTGCTGGTCTGCGGAGCAACAGCCGCCCTGCTCATCGCCTATGCTTCCAGAAGCTGGGATGAGTTCGAACTGGAACCGGTTGACGATATGATCCGTTATGCAATTCTCTACGGCACCATGGCCGTGGACCTGATCTGCATCGGGCTGACGATCCGGTTGAATCTCCGGGCCGGAGAGCAGCAGCTCCGGTAACGCCATCCTGACCGTCCTGAAGCTGTCCGTCCGGACAGCTTTTATTTTTTTGAAAAAGGGGTTGACAGTCATATTGTCTTGGTGTACTATTCACCTCGTACACTAAGTCACTGCGAAGGAGGACCCTATGGAATACGATCCCATGAGCCCCATCTGGCTTCAGGTTGTGAACCGGATCAAAGGATCGATCGCGACCGGAAAGCTCAGGCCCGGGGAAAAGCTGCCCGGCGGCCGGGATCTGGCAGTTCAGTATTCAATCAATCCGAACACAGCGGCCCGTGTGTATCAGGAGCTGGAACGCGCCGGCCTGTGCGAGACGCGGCGCGGTATGGGTACCTATGTAACCGGGGATGCGGAGCGGATTGCATTTTTGCGGACGCAGATGGCGTCAGACGCTGCCGGCCGATATCTCCGGGACCTGAAAAACCTGGGCCTGTCCCGAGCGGACGCAGTCCGGCTGCTGAATGAGAAGGAGGAAACCGAAAATGCTTGAAAGCAGAGAACTGACCAAGAAATTCGGCACAAAAACCGCCGTTGACCAGGTCTCCGTCACCATGGAACCCGGTCATATCTATGCGATGCTGGGGCCGAACGGCAGCGGCAAAACCACCTGGATGAAGATGGCTGCCGGTCTCATCAAACCCACTTCCGGCGAGGTATTCTTCGCCGGCCAGCCGGTCGGCATCACCAGCCGGAAGGAAGTCGCCTATATGTCCACCGAGCCGTATTTCTATGCCTGGATGTCCATTGAGGACGCCGGAAAATACTACGCTGATTTCTTTGAAGACTTCTCCATGGAGCGTTTCCTCAATATGCTCCATACCATGGACCTGAACGAGAAGGACAAGATCCGCAACCTGTCCAGCGGTATGGTGGCCAAGATGAAGATTGCCCTGACACTGGCCCGGGATGCCCGGGTTTATATGCTGGATGAACCCTTCAACGGCATCGACCTGCTGGCCAGGGATGAGATCCGTTCCGCCATCCTGGAAGCAGCAGCCCCCGGAAAACTGCTGCTCCTGTCCAGCCACCTGGTTGAGGAAATGGAAGCCATCGCGGACCGGGCGGTCTTTATCCGCAAGGGAAAGCTGGTCGAGGTCCGGGATCTGGAGGAGATGCGTGAAACCGACAGCGTTTCCATGGCGGACCGCTACCGCGAAATCTTCGGTCACGAGGAGGTGCAGGCGTAATGCTTCGTCTTTTGAAATATGAGCTGAGAAAAACTCAGTTCTCCAAACTGGTCCTGCTGGGGATTACCCTCGTTGCCCAGGCGGTTTTCCTGGCCGGCTTCTGGGGCAAGAAAGAGGAAACGCTCGCAATCGGCGCTTTTCTGCTCTTCTCCATCGCCATCATCGGTATCGCTTTAATGGGTATCCTGAGCGTCGTAACGCTGCATCGGGACATGAACACCAAACAGGGCTACATGCTCTTCATGACACCCAACAGCTGCTATAAGATCCTTGGGGCAAAGGTAATCGAATGCGCCCTCTCCCTGCTGCTTGCCGGCGTGTTCTTCTTCGGATTGGGCTATCTGGATTTCTCCCTGCTGCTGGGAGAAGGAACCAACAAACAGATCTGGGATATGTTCAACCAGATGGTCCGGACCATCAATCAGCATATTGTGCTGGATGCGCCGCATATCTCCGCCCTGATCTTCGAGATTATCGTTTCCTGGCTTTGCACGATTACCACCGCTTATCTGGCCGATGTGATCTCTTCTTCCCTGCTGAACGGAAAAAAAGGCGGTCTGTTGATCACCTTCCTGATCTTCCTCCTGCTGAATTACGGGATCAGCAAAGTCCTCAAGCTTGTACCCTCTACCATCGGCGTCATCCCGGTACTGCTCTGGCAGGGTGCGATCGCCCTGGTGCTGGCCGGTATCATGTATGTGGTTACCGCCCGCCTGATGGAAAAGTACCTGAGTGTATGATTACTGAAAAACGCAGTAATTGATCGATTTAATCAGTAATTCAAAGAATAATGAAGCTTTCTGCTGATAACCGGCGAAAACTTTTCATTTTGACCTTTTATTTCTTTGACTATCTTTGACTTTTGAGTATACTATAATCAGCGCTTGAGAGAGCGGGGTGGCTGACGACCACGAAAAGAAACTTACCCGGAACCGGAATAAGAACGGAACCGGATCAAAAGAATGGAGGGTTTGATATGAGTACTTTCCTGCCTGCTGTTTTCGGTGAAAATATGATGGACCTGTTTGATGATTTCGACCGTGATTTCTTCCGCGGCTTCGGCCGTCCGGAGCGGATGCTTTACGGCAAGAACGCGCCCCGGATGATGAAGACGGACGTGAAGGAAACGGACGAAGGATATGAACTGGCTGTGGATCTGCCCGGCATGAAGAAGGAAGAGATTCACCTGGATCTGCAGAACGGCTGCCTGACCATCTCCACGGAAAAGAACCTGGAGAACAAGGAAGAGAAGCACGGCAAGATCCTGCGCCAGGAACGCTATACCGGCACCATGCAGCGCAGCTTCTATGTCGGCGAGAATCTGACGGAAGAGGATGTACAGGCTAAATATGAGGACGGTGTCCTGACGATCACCCTGCCGAAGAAGGAAGCGAAAAAGGTTCCCGAAAAGAAGCAGATCCTGATTGCATAATCGTTCAGACAATCAACCGCAAAGAGGGGGAGCTTGTCTCCCCCTCTTTGTCATCCTGAGCAAAATTGAAAGAGCGGAAAAGAGCGGATTCCCGTAACAGGAACCCGCTCTTTTCATGATCCCGGTTCATTTTATATGTGCATTGCAGCAAATACCCGTCCTGAAGCTGCAAAATGTCATTTTTATCGGCATGCTTACCTGTAAATTCAACTGTCCCTGCAAAGTGCTTTTTACAGAATGCCTTTTGTCATTTGTTATCCTGTGTTCAGCAACAGGCAAACATCCCAGCGAACAGTTTCCTGAGTGAGAAACGGAGGGCAAAGCCATGAGAATGAACCATTCAAACGATATGACGATCTGGTTTATTGTTGTAGGTATTCTTGTTGTTATCGGATTCATTATTTTTCTTTTACGCAACCGTTCCATGGATGAGGCGAATGAACGCTATCGCGATGCAGTCGGAGCCGCGAACCGGGCGGCCTATGCCGCTAATGACAAGCTCAAAATGTTGGAAGATGCACTGAAAGAACAAAACCGCCCGCAGGAAAACCTGGACAGAATCCTGCAGATGCGCAAGGAATACCGTGATCTGGTGAAGGACGTTGAATCAAAGCGCAGCTATGCCAGATCGTGCGGTAACGCCGCGTATGATACCTATGCTCATGGAGTCGATATTCAGAACTTTTTTCTGGGCGGAGCCAATGATCTTTCGGTTTTTTCCCTTCGCAAGCGCTACAATGAATACCGGAGCATCGGAAACTTCTCCGCCCTGAAAGATCCGACAGAGGTGTTTGTCCGCATTGAGAGATATGTGACAATCGCGATGCTCGCCCGATCGGGAAGTGCCATAAAAACAATCGAGAGCCTTCCTGATCAAAACAAAGCCGAACGGATTACAGAATCTGATCGCCCTGCAGAAACCGAAAAAAGCGATGCAAAACCTGCCCTGCTTCCGCCACAGGCAGTATCGGGCAGCACTCCTCCGGACCGGCAGACGCTTTCTCAAAAAGCCGAATCAATGCCAAAGCGGAAATCTCCGGTCAAACGGGCAATCGTTGCTTTGCTGCTGATCGTAACGCTGATCGTCGGAGGCGTTTATGTCTATCAGAGATTTGTTCTGGGAAACGAAATGCCGTTCAGGTTTTATCCTGCCGCCCAGGCTTCGGTTGCTCAGGACGTCGCTGAGCAGGAACCTGTCGGCTCCGCTGCCTCTGCAGCCCCGACTTATACCATGGTCAAAGATAAAATTGCAGCCAAAAGCGGCCCTTTCGCAAATTATGCAGGGCTTGGAATCTATACAGTCAAAGGAAAGGAAGCCCTCATTCTGTCCAAAGTATTTGACGGTTCCGGCTGGTGGCTGCAAATTGAGTTTGACTGCCAGGGGGCAATGGTAAGATGTTATACCCGGATGAAACAGGCGGATATTGATCTCAGCACCGTTCCGGATGAAACCGAACAGTATCCGGAGAATGGCACCGTTGTTCAGAAGACGAAGGCATACTTTGGCCCGGGAGAAGAGTACAAAATCATGAAAGCACAGTTTTCGCCCGCGATCGGGACAAAAGGGAAAGTGATTTTCGAAGAAAACGGCTGGGTCTGTTTTGAATACGATTATTACAACCAGAGTATCAACAGCACAGAAACCGCACGGGTTTGGCTTCCTGGGAGCAGCGTAATCTGATGTTCCGTAGTTTTCCCCCTCGGTCAAAACCGGTTTAGTGCTTCTCCGCGGCGCGCCGGTGCTTTCATCGGCGTATTTTTTCTTTTCTAAACAAATCGGGGCGAGGCTTATATGCCCCGCCCCGTTCCTCTATCAATTTTGATTGGATATACAATCAAGAAAAGAAACGATCCTCATCTTACAGTGAATCTATATATCTGCATGCTGCCAGCGCGGCTGTCGCGCCATCCGCGGCCGCGGTTGTCAGCTGCCTCACTGTCTTGCTGCGGCAGTCCCCTGCCGCGAAGATCCCGGGAGTCTTTGTCTCGCAGCGCTCGTCACTGTCGAAATATCCCCACTTATTCAGATCTGCCAGGTGCGCAAAGGCATCGTTTTCCGGAATCAGGCCGATCGCGACAAACAGGCCGTCGCAGGCGATCTTCCGTTCTTCCCCTCCGGCCTGCGGCTGCACGCTCACGCTTTTCAGGATGCCTTCTTCCGTATTCAGCGCCGTAATCTTCACACCTGTCAGTTTTTCCACGTTCGGGCGGGCAAAAAGGATCTCCTGCAGTTTCTTTTCACCGGTAAACTCCGGCAGATCCTGCAGCATAATCACCTTTTCACATTTCCCGGAAAGCAGGATCGCTTCCTGCAGGGCGGAATTCCCGCCGCCGGCAACGCAGACCGTCTTGCCGGTATAGAAATCCCCGTCGCAGACAGCGCAGAAGCTGATCCCTTCACCAACCAGCTCGTTTTCCCCGGGCAGGCCCAGCATCCGGTGCTTCACGCCGGCGGCAATGATCACCGCTTTTGCGTCCCGTTCCAGCCCGTCATCCGTAAAGATCCGTTTGAAGCTCCCGTGATCCTCGATCCGGATCACCTCCGCCAGGTCCACTTCGGCACCCTGAGCCATAATCTGGTCCAGCAGTGCCTCCGCGTATTCATTCCCGCTCATCTGGGCGGTTCCCGGCCAGTTTTCCACCTTCGGGCTGTAGGTGATCTGTCCCCCGAAGCCGTGTTTTTCCAGCACCAGCGCATTTTTTCCGTTCCGCTGCGCGTACAGCGCCGCTGTCATGCCGGCCGGGCCTCCGCCGACCACGATAATGTCCGTCATCATACTTCCTCCGAAAAAAAGGGACGCGGCCGCGTCCCCATGTTTTTTTGTCGTCAGATTAACCAACCTGTTTGGCAGTCAGCATACCCTTGATCTCGGATACGCCCTTGTATTTGGTAAATTCGCCGTTCTGTCCGAGCACTACCAGGGTGGGCGCCTGCTTCACACCGTACTGGTTGGTCAGTTCGGGATTGTCCGTCGCAAGCACCTTCTTGAACAGGAATCCGGCCTTTTCCAGCATGCTGATCGCCAGTTTGCAATTGGGGCAGGTCGCGCTCACGAACAGGATCGCGCGGTTCGTGCATGCCTTGCATTCCTTTTCGGGCTGGGCTGCGGGCTGGGCCGCGGATTCTTCTGCGGGTGCGCTCACCATCACCGGGCCGGAATGGGTCAGCCGGCTGTGACCGATGTCATAAACCTTCCTGTCCTTGAATTCCTGCGCCTTGCCGTCGTTCCAGTTCTGAACGGGACGGTAGTAACCGGTAATCCGGCTGTAAACTTCCGTCTTCTGACCGCAGTGCGGGCAGGTATACTGTTCGCCGGTCAGATAACCGTGATCCTTGCACACGGAATAGGTGGGGCTCATCGTGTAGTAGGGCAGCTTATAGTTTTCCGCAATCTTGCGGACCAGGTTTGCCGCCGCTTTCCAGTCCGGCAGTTTCTCGCCCAGGAAGGCGTGGAACACGGTGCCGGAAGTGTAAAGGGTCTGCAGTTCATCCTGCACGTCCAGCGCGGAGAAGATATCCTCGCTGTAGCCGACGGGCAGATGGCTGGAGTTGGTATAGTAGGGTGTGCCGTTCATGTTCGCCGTGATGATGTCCGGATACTGTTCCTTGTCATGCTTGGCGAAGCGGTAGGTTGTGGACTCGGCCGGCGTCGCTTCCAGGTTGTACAGGTCGCCGTACTGCTCCTGGTAGTCGCTCAGGCGCTCCCGCATGTGATTGAGCACGTCTTTGGCAAACTGCTGTGCTTCCGGATCGGTCAGGTCTTTCCTCAGCCACTTTGCGTTCAGCGCAGCTTCGTTCATGCCGACCAGGCCGATGGTGCTGAAGTGGTTGCTGAAAGTGCCCAGATAACGGCGGGTATAGGGATACAGGCCGCCTTCCAGGAGCTTGGTGATTACTGTTCGCTTGGTCTTCAGGCTGCGAGCCGCAATATCCATCAGGCGGTCCAACTGGCGGTAGAAGTCTTTCTCATCAGCCGATTCATAAGCCAGGCGGGGCATATTGATCGTTACAACGCCGATGGAACCGGTGGATTCGCCGCTGCCGAAGAAGCCGCCGCTCTTTTTACGCAGCTCCCGCAGGTCCAGACGCAGGCGGCAGCACATGCTGCGTACGTCGCTGGGCTCCATGTCGGAGTTGATATAGTTGCTGAAGTAAGGGGTGCCGTACTTTGCGGTCATTTCGAACAGCAGGCGGTTGTTCTCCGTCTCGGACCAGTCAAAATTCCGAGTGATGGAATAGGTGGGAATCGGATACTGGAAGCCCCGGCCGTTTGCATCGCCTTCGATCATGATTTCGATGAAGGCCTTGTTGACCATGTCCATTTCCTTCTGGCACTCGCCGTAGGTGAAGTCCATTTCCTTGCCGCCGATGATCGCCGGCAGGTTTTCCAGGTCCTTCGGGCAGGTCCAGTCCAGCGTGATGTTGGAGAAGGGCGCCTGGGTGCCCCAGCGGCTGGGCGTGTTCACGCCGTAGATGAAGCTCTGGATGCACTGTTTGACTTCTTTCTGGCTCAGGTTGTCGATCCGGACAAAGGGCGCCAGATAGGTATCAAAGCTGGAGAAGGCCTGGGCGCCGGCCCATTCGTTCTGCATGATGCCCAGGAAATTGACCATCTGGTTGCACAGGGTGGACAGATGGCTGGCCGGGGAGCTGGTGATCTTGCCGGGAACGCCGCCGAGGCCTTCCTGGATCAGCTGCTTCAGGCTCCAACCGGCGCAGTAGCCGGTCAGCATGCTCAGGTCGTGGATATGGATCGCGGCGCTGCGGTGGGCCTCGGCGATCTCGTTGTCATAGATCTCGCTCAGCCAGTAGTTTGCCGTGATGGCGCCGGAGTTGGACAGGATCAGTCCGCCCACGGAATAGGTAACGGTGGAGTTTTCCTTCACCCGCCAGTCGTTGATGCGCAGATAGTTGTCCACCAGGTCTTTATAATTCAGGAGCGCGGAATTGACGTTGCGGACT
>Ga0310694_10004103_pt1 | contig 14137 bp, 16 predicted proteins | sample 174DNAGHGhighgp2_FD_203884 | JGI IMG/M metagenome (GOLD analysis project Ga0310694, IMG submission 203884) | Sheep rumen microbial communities from Palmerston North, Manawatu-Wanganui, New Zealand - 1742 DNA GHGhigh gp2 (v2) (version 2) | ecosystem: Host-associated > Mammals > Digestive system... | reverse complement strand
TGTGGTTAAACAGTCCTGATGGGTAGGGACAGTGCTGCAGGCACGACAAGCCTTCCTAACATTGTCGATGACCACCCACAGGGAGAAATCCCTGCATTATCCGATTAAGTTCGGGTTTCCCAAAAGGGCCAGCGTCTGGGCTCCTCTCACCCACTCACAATGGGTTAGTTCTTGCCCCGACAAAGGCCCTTCATAAAATAAAACCCATCACCGTGGTGTTCTGCCACAAAAGGAATAAAATGAAAAAGAACGCTGTTGCTACTGCCGCCAAGACTTGCACCGCAACGTGCATTGTCGACAAGGAATCCAAGGCCACCATCAAGAAGCTGACTGCTGAAAACAGCAAGCTCGCCAAGTCCCTTGCTTCCGCCAACGCCAAGGCTGCCAAGGCTGCTTCTGCCTCCGCTGCCAAGCTCGCCAAGGCCCAGGACAAGATTTCCAAGTTGCAGGCTACTGTGGCTGCTCTCAAGGCCAAGAAGAAGTAGTCAGAACCTTTCTCCTTCTGGACGGCAACCGGTGTCCCCGTACACTGGTTGCCATTTTTATTTGCCAATGCTATATTTGCTGTATGGAAAAAGGAACAAGACTATACATCAACATCACTAACCGCTGCAACACGGACTGTCCGTTCTGCTGCATGTATTCCGGGACCGGCAAGACAATCGACATGAAGTTCGATGTGTTCCGCAGGATCGTGGATGACTGCGACGGGGAATTCGAGATACAGTTCGAGGGCGGTGAACCCCTGATCCACAAGAATTTCTACCTATTCCTCGAATACGCCATCGCGACTGGCCGTTGCAAGAAGGTGAACATCCTGACGAACGGCATCGTTCTCGGGAAGCACCTGCCGCGACTGGCGAGCGTGTACAAGTGGTATGACGTGCCGTTCGAAATCAAGGTGTCGGTGAACTACTGGCTCATCAAGAAGCACGAGGACCACATCAAGCTGATTGCCGACTATGTGTTCGCCACCGAATACATGCCCAACTTCAACATCGTCCTCAATACCCGCAAGCGCTACAACGACGAATGGATTGACGAGGAAATAAAGAAGGCCGGCATGGAGACCATCAACCACTCGTTCTTCCTCCAGAGTTACGGGAAGATGACCGGTAGCGACTATGACGGCGTGAAGATCGTCCAGAACATCGAGGAATGGAAGATTTACTCGGTCGATGGTCTCTGTTTCCAGCAGGACCTGGTTGCCCGTTCCGAACACGAGAGGAACCTGTCGTGAATACCATCAAGTTCGCTCCATACGACGACTTCGTGACCGAGCAGCACGATGTCGAGCATGCCTCGGTGGACACCGTGAAGGTGGGTGCAACCGAGTACAGGTTCTACAACCCCTGCAACCTGAACGTATTCATCACGAATACGTGCCAGAACGCATGCGACTTCTGCATCAACAAGGGGCAGACTGACCAGTTCCGCATGAGTGATGCCACTTATTACGAGGACCTGGAAAAGGGCCTGGAAAAGCTGTCCGGCGTGAAGCTGGAAGCCACCATCACGGGCGGGGAACCTACACTACTCCCGAGACGCCTGGTCGAGACAGTCCGTATCCTGGTCAAGCACGGGGTGCATGAGCGCACCGTGTCCACAACGGGCATCGGACTCCTTGAAAAGTACGAGGGGAAGACGGTGTTCCAGCATCTCATCGAGAACGGCTACACCCATAATATCTCGATTAGCCGCATGGCCGAGGACGAATGGGAGAACGACCGCATCATGATGGGCGAGAAGTATTCGTCCAGGCAGCGCAACATCGGCAACGATGACCTCAGGCGCCTCGCGACCATCGCCAAGGCGAACGGGGTCCAGTTGCGCACAAGTACCAATTTGCTATCCGGCTTCGTCGATACATACCAGAAGATGCTCCACTTTGTCGATTTCCAGTACAAAAACGGGATTGAGAGCTGCCTGTTCCGCGAACTCGAAGGGAAGATACAGAAGATGCGGGCACCCATTGCCTGGATTGCCGACGCGGTGCGGATGAACAGGGACTTTGAATACGTCAGGACAGTGAACGGCATGTTCTACGACATCGAGCTGTATCTCTATACCTCGCATGAGACCGGCATGACGTACATTGTCAAGGTTTACACGAACCATGTGGTCGATGCCGACGTTATTGGTTCGCTTTCGTTCAACCACGGCATCATCAGGAAAGGATTCCACGGAGAGACACTATGATTAAAGTAGGTGCAGAAAGAGAAATTCGCTGGCAGCCCGAACTCAGGGAAGAACGCCAGAAGAATTACGACATCACCCAGTACGAGAGCATCCATCACAGGTTCTGGACCGGCGAGTACGATGTCTACAAGAACTTCAACTTCAGTATCTTCATCAGCGACTACTGCAACGCGGACTGCAAGTTTTGTGTCGCGCAGCTCCGCTACGCCAACAAGGGCCTGATGTACCAGAAGGAGAAGCTGCCGGATAACCAGTGGCTGACCCGCTGTCGCGAAATTCTTGAAATGATCCGTCCACTCAACCCGAGCATTTCCATCACGGGCGGTGAACCGACCATGTCCAAGAAGCTCATCCCGGTTCTCGAAATGGTGAACGAGCTCGGTTTCCGCAAGCGCACCATAACGACCAACGGTTCCCACCTGTTCGACAAGGTCGGGAACAAGATGGTCATCGACCACCTGATGGACAACGGCTGGAACCACCTGAACATCTCCCGCCCGGCCATTTCCGACGAGGCCGCGAAGCGTCTCATGCGCTTCAACAACGAGGAAGGGTTCTGTTCCAATGAAATGATGCGCGACATCATCGACATCACGAACCATTCCGACATGAAGCACCGCATCTCCTGCCTCCTCTTGAAGGAGGAAGTGAACTCCGTGGAGAAGATGAAGGAGTACCTGGACACCTATATCGACATGGGCGCCAACAACTTCATCTTCCGCGAACTCATGGACTACGACACGACCGCAATCAACCTGGAAAAGACCCAGTATTGCGTGGACAACAAGGTCAGGCTGAACGATATCTGGGCCAAGATTGATAATTACCCGGAATTCGAGAAGTACCTGAACATCCTCGGCTACTATTACTATGTGGAAATCTACAAGTACCGTGGCGCGACGGTCGCCTCCGAGGGCGCGAACATGGTCCAGCAGGGTATCGAAGTGAAGAACCACCCGAACCGTGTCTACGAGGCCGTGTTCCATCCGAACGGAAACCTCTGCGCGTCCTGGATCGACAAGGAACGCATCCTTGACCCGTATTACATTGAGCATAAGCTCGTCAAACGCCGTTTTGGCGATGTCGCTAACTCGGATGCCAACATCAACGCGGAGAAATAGCATGAAGTTCGCCATACTCACGGGAAACATAGGTTCCGGCAAGTCCACCGTTGCAGTCGAGCTCAGGAAGCTCGGGTATCCGGTGATCGACTCCGACCGGCTGATGAAGGACATCTACCTGACGGACCCAGGTGTCCGGGGTGCCATATTTTCGCTTTTCGGCCCAGACGCCCTCGACCCAATCAATGGCCTCTCGGCCAATATGCGAAAGCTGGCACTCGAGGACATGACGGTCTACCGGTGGCTAGAGCGCACAGTCGAGCGCCCCATGGACGACGCGCTGGAATCGATCTTCTGGAAGCTCCCGTGTACCAGGGGTTTCAATGTCGACGGCCATACGAAGGACATCGCCTTCATCGAGACTGCCGTGATGTCCGACTGGATTTTCGGCGGTACCGCGATGACGAGGGCGCGGGACCACGAGTACACCTTCAAGATATGGACATTGAGGACCGAGGACCGCATTGACCGGGTGGTAGAACGGTACAGGAAGGAAAACCGCCTGGAGATGGAACCGTACGGATTCGCAATATATCCGGACGAAGTGTATGAAGGTAACAGGAAGTTGCTCGAGACCTACAGGGACATGGTTGTCAGGACCGACCGCTTGCAGGACAAGGTGAACAACGCATGGTACGACGGCAACAATGGTTACCCGGATACCATGGAGATGCTGAACGAAAGCGAGGACCAGCCCGCAAGGATCGCGGCCGAGATCGATTTGATCGTATCTAAGTAAACTTTTCTTTACAATTATTCGAATCCGTCCATTGGGATGACTTTTTGCTATATTTGTAGCATGTTTGAAATATTCTTGGTACCTATTTTCTGCATCATGCTTGCTGCGATGCTTTTCATGCTAGTGAAGCTGCTGTGCTTCATACTGCTTGCTCTCTACGTACTTAACTGCCCGCCCGAGATGCCGGAGTGTGCCTACGGTAGAAAATGGAGGTCATACAGATGGTGAAGATCACTTCGTTAAAGGAATTCCTGCCTGAACGGCCGGTGATGTTCGAACCACCGAAACTGATGTACGTGTGGAACGGCTTCGACAATATCGATTCCCCTACATTGGCCGACGTCGCCTACGTAAATCCTTTCCTTTCCGTGAACCGGGTGCTCGCCCTTGGCATGAACGTATCGGCAAGGAACATGGGCACAACGTGGAACCACTGTGCCGAATGCTGCACTACTCTGGGCGAAACTGGGCACGATGCGCTTGTTCAGGATTCCGCCTGCAAGGAAGAATCGCCCGAACGGCCAGAACCTGATCAACTACCCACGGGCTAAAGACCCGTGAGTTTGAAACAGCAAGCCAAGCGAACTGCCGAGAACTCATAGTTGATTAGACTCAGTGATGGGGAGAAATCCCTTGAACTACGTTAGGAAGGTCAAGGCACCCTGGGATGTACGGTCAAGTCCCCCGCTCTGCCGAGCGTCATTAAACAGTCCTGATGGGTAGGGACAGTGTGGCGTTCATGACAAGCCCTTCTAACATTGTCGATGACCACCCACAGGGGGCAACCCCTGCATTACCTATTAAGTTAGGTTCAAAAACAAAGGATAACGAACACATGGTCTATGTACTGAACAAATACGGTGAACCTCTGATGCCTACCACTCGGTACGGCAGGGTCCGCCGTCTGCTTAGGAAAGGCCACGCGGTCGTTGTCGATTACCGTCCATTCACAATTCAACTCACTTACGACACGCCAAACGGCGTGCAGGAGGTCAGTCTAGGCGTAGACGCGGGAACCAAGCACGTTGGTCTATCCGCCACTACCAAGAAGAAGGTACTTTTCGAGGCAGAATTATTGCTGAGGTCGGATATCGTGGATAAGCTATCCACGCGAAGGGAGTTCCGTCGGGCCAGAAGGAACAGGAAAACCCGCTACCGCAAGTCCAGGTTCCTGAATCGAACCCGGTCCAAGAAGCTAGGTTGGATTGCACCTTCGGTAAGACAGAAGGTGGACTGTCACAACCATTGGATATTGAAGCTATGCAATTTCTTGCCTATCAAGAAGATAACCGTGGAAACTGCACAGTTCGATACGCAGCTATTGAAGGCGCGGGAACAGGGGCTTCCGTTTCCACAGGGCACCGACTACCAGAAAGGTGAACAGTTGGGGTTCTGCAATGTGCGTGAATACGTTCTTTTCCGTGACGGACATAAATGTCAGTGTTGTAAGGGGAAGTCCAAGGACAGCAAGCTGCATGTCCACCATATCGAGAGTCGGAAGACAGGCGGCGATGCACCTAACAACCTCATCACGCTGTGCTCGAAATGCCATGAGAAGTACCATCTTGGAGAAATCGAACTGCCGAAGACTATCAAACGCGGCGCTTCCTTGAAGGATGCGGCAGTAATGGGCATCATGCGGAAGTCGGTATTCATACAACTGGAAGAACTGTTCGGCGATACTATTCCTTGTGTTGAGACGTACGGCTACATCACCAAGCATAACCGCGCCAAGGCAGGCCTTCCGAAGGACCACACCATAGACGCTCGTTGCATCAGTGGTAATCCATATGCTGAGTCCGACGGACATTACTGGATTATCCGCAAGCTGCGTGTCAACAACAGGAAGCTCCACAAGGCATCCATACTTAAGGGCGGAATCCGGAAGAACAACCAGGCACCTAGGGAAGTACATGGTTATAGGCTGATGGATTCTGTTGAGTATGCCGAACGGGCTTGCTTCGTGAAAGCACGTAGGCAGTCGGGTTACTTCTCGCTCTCGGATATTTCCGGTAAGGTACTTGCCGACTCAGTCAGCTATAAGCACCTTAACTTAATTAACCACAACAATTCTAACATAATGGAGGATGCAGTGCTCCTCTCACCCACTAAAGATGGGTGAGTTTCCGCACTGTATGCATTTCTATGGAAAATAAGGACAAGAAACCCGAGGATATCTTCGCGCCGCACGAGCCGGACCTCGCCGGCTTCTCCGACACCGTCAAGGCACGGTTCCAGGAGGCCATCGGGCGCACGATGAAACGCGATGACTTCATGGTGTTTCCCGACGGCTGCGAAAGGGGCCTCATTGGAACAATGGTGAACGGGCACGGGGCCGAGGTGACCGTGTACGAGCACGAACTTTCCATCATGTCCAAGGCGGAAAGTTACAGTCCCTACTGGGCCACCGACATCGGGGGGTACACCGAGGAACAGCTTGCCGACCAGGAATACATGGCTGGAGAGCTGTACACGATGGCACAGGACGACTTCGAGTACAATACGGTAAGGTCGCTCCCCTACCAGCACGAGCATGCGCCCGTGATCATGGATGCCCTGCACGATAGCGACGAACGTACGGAAAGCACCCGGTGGGACACGGATATCGTAGGGAAACTGGATGCGAGGTGGAATCCCGCGTTCGTAGGTACGGTAGAGGGGCCCGATTGCGAGCCGGTTGCCGTATATGAATACGGACTGATGGTTGACACGATGATGCACGAACATGGTGTCAATGCCGAGCTGGCCAAGACCCTTCTTGATAATTTCCTTGATCTGGCCGAGGTCAGGCCGACCATACTATATGGATTTGAGGTCGACAGGGACCGGTGGGACTCTGTTTCCGAGAATATCAATGACGAAGTGATGGAGGAATTTTTCAATGCCTAGATTCGACAAGCCGGAATATGAGGGAGATTCCCGCCCGGATACCCAGAAGCATATTGACCTCGTGAACGCGAACGGCAGGAAGTTCTGCGACAAGTTCCTTGAACGCCTCGCTCGCCATGATGCTTCCAAGCTGGAAGAACCCGAAAGAAAATACTTCGACAAGGGTACCCCGCAGCTGAAAACCAGTACATATGGCGACAAGTCATATGACGACGCCAAGGACCGTATCAAGCCGGGTCTCGAGCACCACTATGCCAGCAATGACCACCATCCGGAACATTTCGGCAAGCAGGGCATTTCCGGCATGAACCTGTACCAGTTGCTCGAAATGTGGATCGACTGGACGGCCGCCGTGAAGCGTCATGCCGACGGGAACATCTTCAACAGCCTCATGTACAACAGGGACCGGTTCCATATCGACGACCAGCTGTTCAGCATCCTGCTGAATACGGCGACCGAGGATTTCCCGGAACAGATGGACAGCGCCAACGAGAATTTCCAGGAATATATCGGCGGAATGCTGAAGGACTAGCACATGGGCATGGACAGGCTTCTTGCACGGATTCTCATAGTGGCCGCCATTCTCCTCGTATGGTGCCTGTTCCACTAGTTGCCAATTGCGCCCGGTTTTGCTACATTCGCATTGAAGGAGGGCGCCTCGGCAACAAGGGCGCCATTTTGCCATGAAAACTAAGGAAGAACTTATCGCTGGAATCAAGACGGCAATCGACGGCACGCCCGCCATGTACGATCCGTCTCAGATTTCGACCCTGGACCACTTGGAAAGCGTGTTCGGCAGCGCCATCCGCAACCGTATCGGTTCCATGAAGAACCGGCTGGAAAAGGATGGAATTGCGGAGTTGATTGCATACTGCCGTTCGAAGGCCACCGAGTACGACCGGCTGCAGGAAAAGCATGCTGCCGACATCCGGAACTTCAGGAACGAACTGTCAAACAACCGCATCTTGAGGATGATGGGCGGGTATCCAGGGGATCTCCACGTGGTTTCCGAGAATCCGCTGATGTACGGAATGACGCTCGTGCTTGGCGATGGCCCGGTGGCACTGGCAAACTTCACCGAGGATACCCTGAACATGATGCTTGAGGACATTGCCGAAGCGTGCGACCTGCCCGGCGAGAGCGGCAACGAGATTCCGTGTCCGGTATGCGGTTCCAGGTGGCAGCTGTTCGATACCGTGCCGGTTGTCCACTGTGCCCGGTGCAACGCCCACTGGGTCCTTTTCAGCCGCAGGCTGCTGAAGACCGAACGGTTCCTGGATCCCGTACGCAGCGAAATGTCTATAGGCAGGAAGATGCGCGATGAATACCTGGCCGATACCGGTTACACGGTGTCGAACCCGGATGCGTTGAAGAAGGTGAAGCGGGCTGTCGCGGCAGTCCCGGGGGACAAGGTGGTGACCATCCGCGGAATCACCGGAAAGTACGACGGATGGGTGATGTCGTTCCGCGTACGGGACGGCGTAATAGAGAACGAGCCGCATTTCGACGAGTGCATCGACTCGGCGCTGGTCGCATGCAGGTACTCCGGCGACATGTACAGGGGAGACCGGATGACCGAGGCTATGATGGTGCTCATCCGGGCACCTAAGTCACCCGAGGCCGACCTGGACGAGCTGTGCCGGGTCTGCGGCAGCATGATGCAGGCGCCGTGCAATACTTACGGCATAGTGTTCAGCGGTGGCGAACTGATCGCAATGGACCGCGAACAGATGGAGAAAGCCTACGATGACGACGACCCGTCCCTGGACGACTTCGGGGACCTGGACACCCTGTGCCCCTGGTTCAACGGTTCAATGAAGTCCCCGCTGTTCCATGATGCGCCGGACGGTGCGCCTAAAGGGAAGAGACGGGAAATAGTGAACTGAGGAACCTATGCGCAAATATTGCAACTGTCCCTGCTGCCGGCACGGTGCCGGCGAACTCACGGACCGGGAATACGCCTGGTACCTGAAAGGATGCATCGAGACTGCGGCCTTCATACCGAAGGAACTGGTTGAGAAGTGGAAGTCCGAGACTGCCACCAAGACCGAACGTGATTTCGAGATGGACCTGTGGACCGAGGATTCCGCAAACCGCATTTGTTTGAAGGAAATTATCGCGCACATGGAGGAACGGCGGCAGCATGTCGATAAGGCGTTCCTCTATCCAGAAGAGTTAGTCTATCCAGAAGAGTAAGTTAGAATATGTACACATATTCCAGAGCTTTATGTCGTGTCCGGGACTCTTAACTCCGAACCGTCCATCCTGAATAGACCGTTAGGCAACCAGTAGAAGCCATCTGACCTGGCCAGTCTGGACAACTCCGAACAGTGAGGTATATCGGGCAGTTCTATTTCGTGGTTCCTTGCCGCGTTGATATCGGCATCCATCACGAGTCCGCAAACCGGACATACATATAGCTTTCCCTTCCTCGCCTTCTTGAGTACGTGTCCACACCCCGAGCATCGCTGCGAGCGGTAGGCGTTCGACTGCGGGTTTATTCGGACACCGAACTCCTCCGCAACTTGCGTCAACCTGGCGACTATCTCCGGGTTGGACCAATGTTTTAGCTTTTCGGCAGTTCTCCTGCCGTAGTTGATGTTCTTGATGCTTTCCAGGCCGATTTCCTTGATGCCTGAAAAATTCAAACGTTTAATTGCGTAGTTTGTATAGTTCTTCCTCTCGCACTGGCATCTGCGGAATGCCTTGGATCCTTTCTTCTTGCGGCACATCTTTTCAGAAATCGTGGAGAGGTTGACTTTCAATTTCCTTGTAGGTTCTCCCTTCCTGGGAGCGTCTATAATCATATCAGGTGTAGTCTGCCCGTCGGAAAGCGACAGGCAGGTGAGCATGCCCTGGTCGGCACCGACCTTCACGCCCGCTTCCTTCTCCACGAACTCCTTCTCCCACCGTAGCTGCACCCCGTACTCGTCTATCAGGTACCCGTTGCAGGCCGTCCATGTGCCGTCAAGGAACCTCTCCATGTGCTTGTGCCTGCATATAGGTATGTTAAATATCGGAAGGCCGGTAGACTTGATCTTCAAGAATCCGTAGAATTCGCCATCAGGTGTGAGGTTCAGCACGGCACACTTGCTCGAAATCTCTATTCCCGCATCGGAGAGGTCAGGCTTGCTAGGTCTCCTCCGCTCGATTACCTCCCATAGCCGTTCCAGGTAATTTCCCTTCGAGGCTTCCTTGTCGAACACCTCGATACGCTTTGCGTTCTTGGTGCATATCGCACGCAACTTGCCACTAAGCTGCGTTACCAGAGAACTCATCATCCGGGCAGACAGCCACGTATTTATTTCGAACCGGTTGTAGTCCAGGTATTTCGGAAGCCCGTATTTGAACTTGCCCGGATTGAACTCGTGAAATACGTCATCCTCCATCCAGGTATAGCCGTTCAACCACATGTCGTCGCAGATCAGCTGCATTACACGACGCCACTCGGCAAGAAGCCTGAAGACTCCTTCCCGCTTGCCGGTGTTGGCGAATCTAAGCGTATGGCTACTGGAACGTACTATCATATACAAGAAATGCCCGGTTGACGCAATTTTGTGGTAGTCTGCATCAGCCGGACATTTAAAAATTTCCCATTTAGAACAACAAGACTACCACGAATTGCTTGTTCTAATTGAAGTTTATATACTTCCATATTTTTCTACATGCAAAACTACTCCATTTTAATGAAATGCGGATTTATTTCCTTTAAGTTGACATAATTATGCATGTTTTGCTATATTTCTTGTATTATGTTAAAAGACCATCGTTTCCCGGAGGAGAAGCATGTCAAGTAGGGAAGTGACTGTTCATGGCATCTATCGCCATTTCAAGGGCAAGTATTACATCGTCGAGGGCATCGCGAAGCATTCGGAAACAAAGGAGCCGATGGTTGTCTATCGACACCTGTATGGCGACAAGTCTCTCTGCGTTCGTCCTCTCGATATGTTCCTTTCGGAAGTTGATCACGAGAAGTACCCGGATGTGAAACAGAAGTACCGCTTTGAGGAAGTGGAAGAATACGCCGGTCATGCCGACACGCAGGATGCCGTAATGAGTGCGGTATGGGCGAGCTGCACCAATTTCAGGAAGGGACAGAAATGATTGAATCCGTACAGGAACCGCACTATCCGCTGCTGCCCGGAATGGAATCCAGGCACAGCATCAAGGTCGAGGTGCACAAGGGCGAACTTGAACACCTGAGGCAGCTTGCCGACACGGCGATTGCCGACTTCGAACGTCTTGAAGAGGAAAATGCGGCATTAAAGGACATGGTTGCCGCGTTACAGCGCCAGTGTGCGAACGGTACCATGTGGATTCCGATGTCGGAAAGGACACCGACCGAGAAGGACGGAGAACTGTATCTTCTATGGGAAGATGGTATGCTGGACTTAGGTTACTATTCGGCCGAGGTCCAGCAGATAGTTACACGTTCAGATAGGTGCCTCGACGAGCGTACCGGCGACGAGGGGCATTCAGTAGAATGGTGGATGCCCGCGCCACCGCACCCGGGAAAGATATCGCCACCGGTTGAAATGCCTGCAAAAAGTCCGGAAAATGCATATGTGGTTGTCTTGAAACTGATGGACTCATGGTGCCTTGTTGGAAAGAAGGTTTTCACGAAATTCGATGATGCCGAGAGGTTCCGTTTGTGGGCACAGGGGCAGGCCGAAAAAATTCTGGATACGGAAGAAGTCAAGCTCCTAGACAGTTACACCACGCCACATGAATGAGCATGCAGGTTGCCGCGAGGCAACCTTTTTGCTACATTTGGGACATGAAAATAGACGAGCAGTATATTTCGCCAACTGTCCGGAAAGGCCTAGGTCTTCTTTCCGAGATCAACAAGTGCGGCTACGGGGCATACATCGCCGGCGGTGCCGTGCGTGACCTGGTGATCAGGCAGCTGGACATGATGCCCGAATCCGACCTGAACATGTCGGAAGACCCCGACGTGCACGACGTCGACATCGCGACAAACATGCCCATCGAGGACCTTAGACTTGCCTTCCACTGCGATTCAAACAATGGCGAGGCGCATGGCACCATCCTGGTTCATTACGAGGGCCTGGTGTTCGAGGTCACACAGTTCCGTGTGGATGGCGACTATTCCGACGATCGCCACCCTGATTCGGTGAAGTTCACCGATTCCTTCAAGGAGGACTGCGCCCGTCGTGACTTCACGATCAACGCGATGGGACTGGACAAGGATCTCAATGTCATGGACTACTTCGGTGGCATCGATGACCTGGTGTTTCGTATTCTGCGTGCGGTTGGCAACCCGTATACCCGTTTCTCCGAGGATTCCCTCCGTGTCATCAGGGGCATGCGGTTCGCGGCACGCTTCGGGCTGGCGGTGGACAATCTTACCGGGATGGCCATGAAGAGCAGCATCAACTACGTGAAGAACGTTGCCATGGAACGCATCCATGATGAACTGTACAAGTGTGCCGGATACGGTCCGTGGCAGTTCGCCCGTATGGTCGAATATATGGATAAATACGGGTTTGCCGACGCATTCTCTTCCATTGGATTCTGTCTTGAACGGCAGGCCATAATGGTGGACTCGTTGCCGGTTTCGTCGAATCCCGACTACATAATGGCCACTTTCATATGCATGCTCCCTGAGGAGAGCATGGAATTCCTCCGTTGTACCCGCAAGGAAATCCGCATGGCCGACCGTATAAGAAACGGTGTCATGGACGTGATGTCAGGAAAGTTCGGAACCGACAATGACCGTATAGTGCATTCGGTCGAACTGTATGCCAGCCCGTGGTTCAGTATAGTATCCGCCCTGTGCAAGTCAATCAATCCGCACTGCACTGCGATAACGCAGGATATGTTGTTGACATGCCAGCGTATTGTGTATTTTAGGAAGAGCGAACCAGAATATGGCAAGCAGGTGATGACAGAAGGCATAAAGGGAGGACCGGAGTTCGGCAAGCGGCTGAAGGAACTTGTGCGGGAGGACTACTGCCGCATCAGGGATCAACAAGGAAATATGTCTTATGGCAGAATGCCATCGCGGGGGATGTGGTAATCATGGCAAAACCTACATGGTCAGAAATTCAGAAATTTGGGGAATGGATGGAATCACGCGGGTTCGGGACCGACCGTGACCGTACGCGGTTTACTAAGGGAAAGGAAGGCGTGTGCCTGGAATTCTGGATTAGCGAATGCGCCAACGGCTCGTTCAAGTGCCTCAATGCGCAGATTCAGTTGAATTTCGTTGATACCTGGTATCGTAACCCGGTAATCGCCAGGACATTTTCCTTCCTTCCGTGCAAGACATTGTCCCGAGAATTCGTGATGATGTGCGAACAGCAGCATCGCATGGTTGAACTGGAAACGGAAACCTTCTTTACGAAGGTGGCCAACCTGGTTGCCGAAAAGAACAACGAAATCAAGGAAATTAACCGCGGAGCAAAGAATGCATAACGACATCAGAAGCTACAACATTGGCATCTTCGAGAACACGATGGCCAAGATCAAGGACGATGCCTCCCTCGGGAAGGTCATTAACGAGTCCATTTCGAACCAGTTGTTCCACCTGAAACCGGTGGACATCAAGTCCATCGCGCCTATTTACGATGACGATTGTCCCGTCACGGTTTCCCGTGACCGTTCGATCGACAGTGCGCTGAGGTGGAAGAAGGCCAATCCCAGTGGCAAGGTTGCCGTCCTCAATTTCGCGAGTGCTACCCGTCCGGGTGGCGGTGTCGTGACCGGTTCGTCCGCACAGGAAGAATGCATCTGCCGCTGCACCACGCTCTACCCGTGCCTCACGACCAAGGAAGCCGAACTCCGTTTCTATGACCCGCACCGCAAGAATGTGGGCCCGTTGCACAACGACGACATCATCTATACGCCGAATGTCGCAATTCTCCGTAATGATGATTACGACTGGCTTCCGGAACCGGTGTTCATCGATGTAATCACCTGCGCGGCACCCAACCTGCGCGAGAAGAACATTTCCAAGTACAACCAGGAACGTGAACCGGCGCCGGATATCTCCCCCGAGGAATTGAAGGCCCTCCATGTTTCCCGTGCCCGTCAGATTCTGAGTGCAGCCGCACGGGAGTTCGTGGATGTAGTAATCCTCGGAGCATTCGGGTGCGGGGCATTCCGCAACGATCCGAAGGTGGTTGCATCGGCCTACAAGGAAGTCGTGCCGGAATTCCGCAAGCGC
>Ga0310694_10004100_pt1 | contig 14140 bp, 14 predicted proteins | sample 174DNAGHGhighgp2_FD_203884 | JGI IMG/M metagenome (GOLD analysis project Ga0310694, IMG submission 203884) | Sheep rumen microbial communities from Palmerston North, Manawatu-Wanganui, New Zealand - 1742 DNA GHGhigh gp2 (v2) (version 2) | ecosystem: Host-associated > Mammals > Digestive system... | reverse complement strand
AGCATATATTTCAAAGAAAGACAAGAATATTAATCTTCTTATGGAATATGCAGCATTATTCCGTGTCCAGAATGTTATTCGAAGATATATGGAGGTATTGTTGTAATGAGACTTACAGCGGAACCAAAGGTAGTCTTCACCCCTGCGGGCCGAAGACTGCTATAGAAAAAACGAGCTGGTCAGCTCGTTTTGTAATTGCGCCGAAGGCGCCACATTTTCATTCGGATGGGTTAGCATATTCCTTAAGAAAACAGGCTATTCAGAACTTGAATTTTCTTTGCTTTCATGTTAAGATATTATCACAAATTATTATCGAAGTGTGAAATGGTGTTGCTTGCGACACAATTGAAAAAACGGCATTTTACGAATAGCTTTAATGAGTTAGAAAACAGAGGGATCTGGTTCAGTAGCATTTTGTGGATAATAAGCGGAATAGCCAAATGTGAAGGCAGGAGGATAATTTTGTGAATACAGATACAGTTGAATTTGATCTTAAAAAGTTTTATTCATATCGTGAAGATAATCGTCTTGAAGTTAAAGCAGCCAATGGTGGTTTGCCCAAAAGTTTGTGGGATACATATTCATCGTTAGCTAATACATATGGCGGATGTATCATATGCGGAGTAGCAGAACGTAATGATGGATCGTGGAAAACTACCGGACTAAAAAATCCGGCAAAGCTCAAGAAGGATTTCTGGGATACAATACATAACAAGCAGAAAGTTTCATTGTGTCTTGTTTCAGAATCCGATCTTGAAGAGTATAATTACGGAGAAGATGTTATTCTTGTGATAAAAGTACCGAGAGCCAGAAAATCTCAGAGACCTGTTTACCTTAATAATGATGTTTTTGGGGCATCATTTCGTCGTGATCACGAAGGTGATTACCGCTGCACAGAATCTGAAGTCAGGGCTATGATAAGAGATTCTGCAGATGAAACGCCAGATCAGAGGGTCCTTGAACGTAAACTTGATTTTAACTATGAAAGTGTAAAGGCGTACAGAAAACGTTATGATATCAGGCATGAAGGGTCAGCGTGGTCAAGATTATCTGATGAAGAATTTCTTGTTAAAATCGGTGCTGCTGATGATGAAGGGGATAAGATAAAACCTACAGCAGCAGGGCTTCTGATGTTTGGAGAGGAATACAGGATCACAAAAGAATATCCAGAATTCTTTCTTGATTATCGTGAGCATATGGATTCTGATGTCAGATGGACAGATCGTATAAATTCTCAGGAACCGGAATGGTCTGGGAATGTGTTTGATTTTTATACACGAGTAAGCCAGAAATTGCTTCTTGAACTTAAAAAGCCATTCAGACTGGTTGATCATGTACGTGTAGAAGAAACATCCCAGCATGATGCTGTTAGAGAAGCTCTTGTAAACTGCCTGGTAAATACGGATTTTTATCAGAGTTGGAGTGTTGTAGTTGAGAAATATCCTGATAAAATTGTTTTTGCAAATCCCGGAACAATTATTACAGGGAAAAAGCAGATGCTTAAAGGAGGAATATCTCAGCCAAGAAATAAGGGGCTATTTAAGATGTTCAATCTAATAGGCCTTGGAGAACATGCCGGTTCAGGTGTACCTGATATTTTTACGGCATGGAATGATGCCGGACTGGACGAACCTGTTGTTGATGAATTGTTTGGTGGCGGAAATCCTGACAGAACAATTCTGACTCTTCCGCTGGCATCGTCAAAGAACTTAGGCACTAACTTAGGCACTAACTTAGGCACTAGCTTAGGCACTGACTTAGGCACTGCTGAAACTGAATCAGAAACAAAGTCGCAGCTTCTTGAATTCTGTTCGGAACCTCGATCAAAGGCTGAAATTCAAGAACAACTTGGAATAAAATCTGAGCGATATGTAAGGCAGATTCTTATAAATTCATTGCTTGAATCAGGAGAACTGATAAGAACAATTCCAGATAAACCTAACAGTCCAAAACAACGATATGTAAGGAAAAAATAAAAGTAAATGGAAGACATAAGGAATCCGGTGCTCCCGTTTGCTTCTGTAAAATGGTAGTCTTCACCCCTGCAGGCCGAAGACTGCTATAGAAAAACCGAGCTGGTCAGCTCGGTTTTATAATTGCGCCGAAGGCGCCACATTTTCATTCGGACAGCTAAAGTATGTCGATTTAAGAAAAAGCTATTCCGTTTTTCTGTTGTCATAAACGTGAAAATATAGTATAATTTAAAGGAAAGACTACGTTAAAAATCAGACAGAAGGGAGAATGAAAAAATGGGAATCTATTTTAATCCGGGAAATGAAGCTTTTCGCAAGGACGCTAAAAGCGAAATATATATCGACAAAACCGGACTTATAAACGTAACAAACAAACTTCTTAATGAAGAAAAAAACTGCATTTCAGTAAGCCATGCCCGCCGTTTCGGAAAATCACAGGCGGCACGTATGCTGAAATCCTATTACAGCCGCGGATGTGATTCAAAGGAACTGTTTTCAAATCTTGAAATATCAAAATCAGAAAATTTTGAAACACATCTGAATAAGTATAATACAATACATCTTGATATATCTTCATTTGAGGATGATTACAAGGAAAACATTATTGAAAAAATAAAGGAACATCTGTTTGCTGAAATAAAAGCCGTTTATCCGGATGTTGATTACAGTGCATCTACAGCTTCAGTATTGAATAATGTTTATCTTAAAACAGTAAGTGATGAAAAGCCGTATGGTATAAAGTTTGTTATAATAATCGATGAGTGGGACTGCATAATAAGGAATTATTCCGATTCTCCTGAACTTGTACACAAATATATGAAATTTCTTCATGCGCTGTTTAAAAGTGAAGAATCAAAGTCGTTTCTCGGCTTTGGATATATAACCGGTATTATGCCGATAAAGAAGATAAAGAACGAATCGGCTCTTAATAATTTTATGGAATATACGATGATAGAAGCAGATGAGATAGCACCTTATTTCGGCTTTACTGAAGAAGATGTCAGAATGCTTTGTCAGAAATATGATATGCCGTTTGAATCAGTAAAACAGTGGTATAACGGTTATGTATTTGATGATTATCATATGTACAATCCGAATTCCGTATGCAGTGCAATGATGAAGCATAAACTTAGATCATACTGGAAAAACACATCTTCATTTGAAAGCATAAACACATTCATAACACTGAATTTCGACGGACTTAAGGAAGCAGTTATTGCAATGCTTAATGATCAGAAAGTCCGTGTAAATGTGACTAAATTCCAAAATGATCTTTCAATGATAAATTCAAAAGATGATGCGCTTACAGCACTTATTCACCTCGGATATCTTGGGTATGACGCCGAAAGAGGAAAAGCGTTTATACCAAATTATGAAGTAAAGACTGCGTTCCAGTCGGCTCTGGAGCCGGAAACAAACCTGCGATGATAATAGAACTTAAGTATGATAAGGATGCGGATGCCGCAATAAAACAGATAAAGGAAAAACGCTACAGTGGAGCTCTTAAAGGGTATAAAAATGAGATCCTGCTTGTAGGGATAAATTACAATAAGGATAAGCACCATGAATGTGTTATCGAAAGTTTAACGCCGGAGTGGTGAGAAAAATAGGAACAGCGGGAGTACCGGTAATAAAAATCCGGTGCTCCCGTTTGCTTCTGTAAAATGGTAGTCTTCACCCCTGCGGTCTGAAGACTGCTATAGAAAAACCGAGCTGATCAGCTCGGTTTATAACTGCGCCGGAGGCGCCACATTTTCATTCGGACGGCTGCAACATGGCGATATTTGCAAAAAAACTATTTTGTTTTGCTGTTGTCATAAACGTGAGAATATAGTATAATTTAAGATAACAATTACAGAAGACTAATAAACACTTTAAAATAAAAGGTATCGGGCATCATTTGAAACTGACGTTCGGTACCTTTTGTGGAAATACGACAAACTGGCATTGCCTGATTTATGAGTTTCTACAAACTTAATTTTTATTTGTCACAAACGCGTGTTACAGGAAACTATATTAGTAGAGGCCTTAATAGAGTGAAAGCCGGGAGGCAAACACTCGCAACCAGAATGGAGGTGTGTGGTTCTGGAAGACGAAAAAATAATAGATCTTTACTGGGAACGTTCGGAAAGTGCGATCACGGAAACTGATAAAAAGTACAGAAGCAGATGTATGTATATCGCAAATCAGATACTGAACGACTATTCAGATGCAGAGGAATGTCTCAACGATACTTATCTGACAGCGTGGAATCTGATGCCACCGGAAAGACCAAAATTTCTTGCGTCTTTTCTGTATAAGATCATAAGGAACCATTCACTCACCAGGTTCAAATATTATAACAACAGCATACGAAGAAAAAACGTGAGCATTTCCACAGAGGAACTGGAAGAATGTATCGACAGCGGAAACAGCACCGAGGAAAAGTACGACGAAAACGAAGTGGTGGCTGCCATCAACGAGTTCCTTGATTCGCTTAAAAAGGACCGGAGGTTCATATTTGTCAGAAGGTACTGGTACTTTGACAGTATCGCTGATATATCTGAGAAGTGTTCCATGACCGAGGAAAATGTCAGGGCGATACTTTCAAGGGTACGGAAACAGCTTAAAGAACATCTTAAAAGAAGGGTGGGAGTATAATGAATGCAGAGCAGCTGAGAGATGCTATCGGTAAGATCGATGACCGATTTATAGAAGAAGCTGAACACTACGAGCCGGAAACCGTAAGTATAAAACCGATATGGATAATAACATCAGCATCAGCTGCGGTAATTGCTTTATGTACCGGCATTCATTTTCATAATGCTACCGAGCATGCTCTCAGGCCGGAGATAGATAACAGCGTTGTGATCACAACGAGTGTTTCTGAAACTGAAACGTATGAAACAGATGTCGTTAAAACTGAAAAGCATGTTCAGATATCGGAGCTGGTTACAGAAAATACGGAAGCGACCGGAATGAAATCCGGAGAAGAAAGCAGTATCCCATATGAGGCGACAGTACCGGAAAAGACAGAGGCAACGTCCGGAAACGTTGGAAGCTTAGGTGAAAAAAATGTGGTAACTCAGAAACCGCAGGATGTTACGAAGGCTCCGGTAACAGAAACGGCGGAAATCATTCATGAACTTCTGACAGTTGCACCGGGTACTGAACTTACTGTTTCTCCGCATGTTGATGTCACAACCGAAACACCGACTTACATAGAAACAGTGCCTGTTGTAGTGCCGTCATCAACATCGTATCCTTCTCCGATCCCTACACCGAGTCCGTGTGGAAATCCAACCCCAATCCCAACTCCGAGTCCGCATTCTGACCCTACGCCGTCAAATTTACCTTTGACGTCAGCAACAGTGTTTCCACCAGTTTCATGGGAGCCAGTTTCACCGGAGTATATTGACAAAACAAGTGATTTTCCGGCTGTCTTAAAAACAGCTGATGGAGTAAGATACGAACGAAGGTTATTAATAACAAAAAGACAGGCAGGAAAATTTGTACAGACTATTTCTCTTTCAGACGATAAAGGTAATGATTATGAACTAAGTGAATTTTCTTTGAGATACGATGTCAGCGAATATTCGTCACTGAATGGTGTATCTGAGGATCAGGTCAGTGTATTTTATTTTGAAAGAGAAGACGAATATTTAATATATGTTAAAGAACCATAAGCAGAAAAGAACAACATTAATTCTACGAATTTCCCCTGTAAAAAGAACAGGGATTATACAGAAAGGGATGGTTTTCTATGAAAAAAATAATCGCAGGGATCATGTCAGCAGCAATGATGTCTTCATTCATCGTTCCGTCAGTTTATGCAGATGAGGTTAAAGCCGAACCGCTTAATAACACCCCGATAGCTGAACCGGTTCAGGATGAGACTGCAAAAACTATGCAGGAAGTGCTCGGACAATATAGAAAAAATGATGCCATTGTTATGAGCTTTCGTGATCATGAAAAAGATCCGACAGAAAGATTTCACGACCTGTGCGTTCTGGTGGTTGAGAAATCGGGAAAAATGCACTACTTTACTGATGAAACCTATTCGGTAGTCACAATGAAAGAAGGAACAGAACCACCATATGACAAAGTGGATCAGGGAATAAAATTTGAAAAAATTGAAGGTACAAATTCCTATCGTTTCAGTTCAAGTGGAAACGCTTATGAAGAAGAATCTGTAAGAGCAATTGTGACTAACGCCAATGTTCTTTCACTTGATGAGTATGTGTGCGTAAAGGAACATGAATTTGAAATTGATCCTCTTACCATAAGAAGTGACCAGTTTGACAAGGAAGAGTTCATGGAAGAGTACTCTATGCTTAACCCTGAATTCACCGAAGAAATCGTTGATGATCTCAGTCAGATCCATTTATATCAGTTTAAGTGTAAGCCTGATGCAAAATCTGAGGATTTTGAAAAGATAAAGGAGTTGTTTTACGGATCACAGGAACCATGGTGCGGTATTTCAGTAAAGACAACTGATGACGATGCACCTCTTGATTATGTTAAGAGAAATATTTACACTGCACCGTCAGATGATATCTATAAAGGCTGGCTTAATATGTCTGATGCAGCTGATGAAATTTTCAAACAGGAATTATTTGCAGTTGATGAAGTACATTCAAGTGCCAGATCATGCAGCTTCGGTACTCTTGATCGTGACAGGGAAAACTCTGTAACTCTCGACAGTGCACTCTGCCTTAACCATGCCGGTGAATCGTGCCTTATGTACAACGAGCTCGCTTATACTGAAATAATCACTTATGACGGCAAGGAACTTCCGGCAGATGAGATCAACGGCAGGCTTGAAAAAGCAAAGATCGAAAAAAGAGACGATTCCTACGTTCTTACTGCCGATACAATAATCGCAAGACAGAACGCTGCAGAAGTACTTAAATCATACTCAGAAGTTAAAGCTTTGAATGATATCTGGTACTATTCAACTTCAGGCTGGAGTGCTGATTCAATGCAGATCTGGCTGTGGTATGACCAGCGTCAGAATGCAATTTATGATCCGGAAGAGATCGCAGCATTGTGCAGCAAAATAGCACCTGTAGCAGACTTTGATCTATACTACGAAAACGGATTCAAGTTTTACCCTAAAGTACGCGTAAACTTCACTGAGTCTGTTACATCAGATACTGTTTTTTCAGAAGAACAGATCGAAGCTCTTGAAACACTGCTTTATAAAACACAGGGAGTTTCATTTATAAATATTGAAACAGACGGTAACCGAAAGATAGAAAGAACATATAAAGTTCCGGCTTACAATTCAGGAGTAGAATTCTCACTCTGGAATTTACCTTTTATAAATTACGATGAAGTAGTGGAAGTAAGACCGGTTGAAGGTGAAAAGTTTGTTCGTTTTGCCGGCGACACAAGAAAGATAGTAACCGTGGAAAAAGCACCTGAAGGTGATGATTTTTCAGAAGACCTTTACTATTATGTTGAAGGCGACAAGCCTTATGTTACCTACAAAAACCGTAATGGTGAAATAAAAAAAGCTGAAATTTCAGATATCACTCCTAAGTTTTATTTTGACAACAGTGCTGGTACAATGAATCTTACAGAAACAGATGAAGTTATCTGTAAACTTGACAATTTCAAAGTTAAAGAAGGCAAGTCGGGAATAGGCAGGGATTCATTTGCCTGGTACGGTGAAAATAGGTTTGAATTATATGGCCGATACATGGGAAATGATTATTATGAGTACATTTCACCTGAATCCGTACAGGTTGAACAAACAGATGCTGCAGAAGTAAAAGTCAAAACCGGTGATCTGACAGGCGACAACATCATCGACCTTACCGACCTTTCTACACTTTCACTTGCTCTCATCGGTGACATGGAACTTACCGGTGATCAGAAAACTGCTGCTGATATCGACGGCGACGGTGAACTGTCTATGGCAGACCTTGCAAAACTCAGACAGTTTCTTTCAAGAAAGATCGATTCACTTGGATAATAACGAAAATACTTTATCAATTACTCTGAAAAAAGGTGCCGGACATTCCGCGGAATGTCCGGCATTATAATTGTCTGCCGCAGGCAGACCACCTTTGCTATTTTATTTAGGATGCTGTATTACTGTAGGTTTGGTCTGAAATTACGATTTTTCAGTGTTATTAATAATATATTCAATATCTCTGCCGGAATAAATAATTCTCACAATTGTAACAGATAGTTCAGAGGAATCTACCTTATAAAATACTGTATAGTTGCTTACAGGAATTTTTCTCATATTAATACTTTTCCATGGTTCCCAATCAACAAGAGAATATCTTTCAGGTAAAGTGTTCAGTGCTTTTATTCTTTCCCTTATTTTTTTTACTTGTTTAGCTGCAGTATCTGGTGATTTTAATTCAAATGAAATATACGAATAAATATTTCTGAGATCATCTAAAGCTAATGGGGAATAAATTATTTTATAATTCATATATTGAATTCCTCAGCAAGGATTTTATCCACCTCATCAGCAGAATATCCCTGACCGTTATTAAGTGAGTCTATTCCTTTTGCAAGTTCAGAGTCCAACTCCTCTCTTGTCATTTTACCGAGTTCGAGTGGTTTTTCAGCAGGTAACTGCAGTTCAAACGGAATACCTCTTTTAATTACTATTTGACTATACATCATTTGTATAGCACTTGCCGGAGTAATTCCGAGCTGACGCAGAATATCTTCAGCTTTTTCTTTTAAATTGGAATCTATACGTGCATATACAGGTGTTGTTACTGGCATAATTATCACACTCCCTAATTATTATTATAATCTTTTTACCTGAAAAGTGCAAGCATTTGCAAGCAATTATTAATATAAAATTGATACACCAAATTACATAAAAAATGTGGAGCCGGTAATATTACGGGATTACTGGCATTATCTATAGTCTGCCTCCGGCAGACCACCGTAAAATACTACCGGAAGTATAAACGTATTGAAACTCGCGGTATTTTTTTACTTTATGCTGTTGTACAGACTGTACTGATTATCGGACTGAAAATATACGATTGCTACAAATCTGAAAAAAGAGGAGAGATATTTAAAGGTTTCGAGTGTATAATATATAGAAAAGCATGAAAAGAAGAAATGATATGACGGAAAAAAGAAGTTTCAGGTGTTACCTGTGACTTGTTTTTTACACTGTATAGATAGGAAATCAAACATGCAACGTGCAATTTTTGCAGGGAGGAATCTTTATGAAAAATGATAAAAGAATTATCGCAGCAGTTTTAAGCTTTGCAATGTTAATTCAACCAGGCAGCATGGGTTTTGTTATGGCAGAAAATCAGGAAGGAACAGAGACAGTTTCAGAAGAGAAGGTGATGAATTCTTCAAAACTTTCTGCTGAGCTTCGTGAATTGGTGAATTCTGAAGCTGATAATATCAGAATCATTATTGAGGGAGCATCAATTGATGAGGATGAATTATCCGTTCGTATTGAGGAAAAAATCGGTGATGCTTATGAAAAGATCGAAGCAGAATATGTTCCGCCGTCACAGGAAATACTTGATGAACTGGAAGCAGCTAATGCCAGATCAGCCGAGGAATACCATGATTTACTTTTAAAGTATCACATGGATCTGACTGCAGGTTCCAGAGAGATCGAACGTAAGAAAACTCAGTTATCATCGGCAGCAAGAAGAGAAGCAATACAAGAATATTTAAATGACTGGCGTGAGGAGATATTCAAAACAGCAGGTATTGATGAAGAAACTGCAGATGTATCTGCAAGCAAGCTGATTTCTTCGATATCATGTGTTGTAAATGCTGAACAGGTAAGAAAGTTATCTATGATCGACAGTATTCAGCAGATTTCTGTTCCGGATATGACAGCAGCACCTCGTCCTACTGTTTCACCGACTGAACCTGTAAACAAAGCAACTTCGGAGCCGATAATCTTTGATCCAAGCACACCAATGCCGACACATACCACTGCACCTGCTTCACCTCTGCCGACTAATCAGAACGGAGCTGTATACGGAGATATAAACGACGATAAAGTAGTGGATATAAGTGATCTTACAATGTTGTCTCTTGTACTGATAGGTGATGTCGATTTAACAGATTATATGAAGTCAGTAGCTGATTTTGACGGTGACATTGCAGTTACCATCGCCGACCTCGCAAGACTCAGACAGTATCTTTCAAAGAAGATAGATTCTCTTACTGACGATAAAGATGCTGATACTGTAGTACAGGAAAAGGAAGTAAAATATAGCGCAGCAATTTCTGTTCGTGTAACAGACAATAAACTCGATGAATACCCGCAGCATAGCATTATAGAAGACCGTGCCGGATTTGAAGCCCTGTACAATGAAAAACAGAGCCTTGAAATAGAGAAAACCGGTTTCTACAGCGGCGGTATTTTTCCGATATTAAACGATAAATACACAGATGAATGGTTTGAAACCCATAAGCTGTATGTTGCCTATCCGGGAAAAGGCGGCCCGACAGGTTACAGATATAATGTGGAAAGTGTAACGAATAAGGCAGTAACGATTCACTGGGATCAACTCGGAGAAAGTCAGTCTAGAACAGAAAATAAAGCCGACTGGATCATATTTATCGAAGTGAGCAAAGACGCTGATGTAACAGATGCTACAGAGATAAAGTTCAATACAGTTTTCTAAAAGATTATAACGAAGTTACCATATCAATTGCTTTGAAAAGGTGCCGGACATTCCGTGGAATGTCCGGCATTTAATTTGTCTGCCATCGGCAGACCACCACTTCGTGATTGCCGATTTTTATTGAAATCATTGATTTATAGATTAAAATACGGTATACTTTAATTAGATACAGAAATATAACAGCTATAAATACAGTGATCACAAAATTTGAATGTTAAAGAATAATCAAAATTCAGTATAAATACGTTAATTATCAGTTATCTATGAATATCGGAAGGAGGAATCAGCATGAATGGTTATGATAATGCAAAAGTCAGAGCTGTCATAGTGCCAATAGCTCAGAAATATGGTGTGGAACGAATCTTGCTATTCGGTTCAATGGCAAGAGGAGATGCCGACGAAAGCAGTGATTACGATTTTCTTATAAGCAAAGGTAATCTTAAAAGTCTGATTCAGTATATGTCTTTTGTAAGTGAACTGGAAAGTGCTTTAAATCGTCATGTTGATGTGGTTTCCGATACTTCTTCTGATGACATAATAATTGAAAATGCACGAAGGGAAGGTATTTTACTTTATGAAAGATAAAAAAAGGGATGCTGTCATAGTCGAAAAAGTTTTGCGGTATTGTGATGAGATATCGAAAACACATGAGGCATTTCATAATGACAAGGATTTGTTTTTCAAAGCTAAAATAAAATTCACATAAGGTGCCGGACATTCCGTGGAATGTCCGGCGCTATTATTGTCTGCCTCTGGCAGACCACCTTTTTAAAAATTCATCCGGAGTTATTGCGGGAACAGGACTATGTTCGAAGTCTTTAATGTTTCTCGTAATAATGTAGTCTGCTGAAAACTGTTTTGCACATTCTGTCTGAAGACAGTCTTCAACATCAGAAAATTCACTGTTACTAAGTGCTGAAATAAGTTTATGACTGTCAATACCGATTACTTCAATTATCATGCATAAATCTTTGAGCGTATTTCTCCTCGCGATACTCATCAAGCTCTGATTTTTCATCAAGATCAGGAATGTAGCGGCATACGTTTTTCATTCTTTCGAAAGCTGCGCAGCGTTCGTCTGTTGTATCGGTATCAGTTTTCGGAGGAAAAACTCTGTGGAAAAGAGCAATAAAACCGAGTAATTCTTCTTCGCCAAGCTGATCGATAATGCTGTATGCAATTTCTTTTGTACTCATAGAGCTCACTCCTTAGTTTGTAATTAAAATTTGTGCGTTTTTTTGTATATTCTTTATATATATTATAATATATATTTCTTAAAAAATCAATTGATTTATTTACTATAAATAGTATATAAGTATAACGGAAATGTGCCGGTAATCCTGCTGGATTACCGGCGCTATATTATTGTCTGCCTGCGGCAGACCACCGTAAAATACTACCGGAAGTATAAACGTATTGAAACATATCCTGAAATCCTTTATAATATCCATATGGAAATAAAACACAGTGAAACCGGAAATTCTGTTTATCATATGCAGATTAAATTGTAAAAGTTGAATAATTCTATAATGTTTAATTTGTGAGTAATTACAAACTTAAAATTATTTTGTCAGAAACGCGTTCGGATTTACACTATATTTATAGAAGGCAAAATAATAACGACAGGGGGAATGAATTTTGGAAGATACAGAAATAATCGATCTGTACTGGGAACGTTCAGAAAGAGCAATATCTGAAACAGATAAAAAATACAGAGAACGCTGTTTGTATGTAGCCCGTTCAGTTCTTAATGATATTTCAGATGCGGAAGAATGTCTGAACGACACATATCTGACAGTCTGGAACCGGATACCTGAAGAAAGACCAAAATTCTTTTCTGCTTTCCTGTATAAAATTATCCGAAATCATTCACTCAACAGATTAAGATACATTAACGGCAAGCAAAGAAAACGGGATATAAGTTTTTCCATTGAAGAACTTGAAGAGTGTGTTTCGGGCTCTGATGATGTTGAAGATAAATTTGATGAGTCAGAGCTTGTAAATGCCATAAATGAGTTTCTGGAAATGCTCAGAACAGACAGACGATATATATTTGTAAGAAGATACTGGTACCTTGACAGTATCGCAGATATTGCAGAAAACTGTTCGTTAAGCGAGGACAATGTGATGGCTGTACTTTCAAGAACAAGAAAAAAACTTAGGGAACATTTAAAGAGGAAGGTAGGTGAGTAATAATGAAGGCGGAGCGGCTGAGAGATGCTATCTGGAAGATCGATGATAAGTTTATAAAAGAAGCAGAGACATATGTACCTAAGAAAAGAAGCGGAAATACGATATGGATAATAACATCAGCATCAGCTGCGGTAATTGCTTTATGTACCGGCATTCATTATCACAATGCAGTAAACAAAGCGCTTCGTCCGGAGATAGATAACACAGTTGCCATTGTAACGACTGTTACTGAGACTGAACTGTATGAAACAGATGCCCTTAAAACCGAAAAGCCGGTGCAGTCATCAGATATGGTCAGAGAAAATACGGAAGTGACTGAAACGGAAACCGGATATGAAAGCAGTATTTCGTATGCGGAGACAGTTCCGGCAAAAACAGAAGCATCATCCGAAAACGGCGGAAGTTCAGGCAAGAAAACTGTGGTAACTCAGAAACCGCAGGATGTTACGAAGGCTCCGGCAACAGAAACGGCGGAAGTTACAAGTGAAGTACAGACGGTCGTTGCAGGTACAGAACTTGCAGTAACTGACAGACCAATTCAGACCGCCGTCGCAGTTACAGAAGCGGTGGTAACCGATAAACCAGCCGGTACAGATCTGATAAATACAATACCCGCTCAGGTTCCGAGTCCGGCGTGTGTTGCTGTTCCGACTCCATCAAATACATCTGTACCTGGACCAGCAGAAGAGGAGCTTGTGACGACGACTGAAAGACCAGCTAGTCCGTCTTCAGAATCAGAAACGACTATTCCGGTTTATACAGATGTGACGAATATTTGTGTGACTGGATATTCTGAAGTTAGCATTGAAGATTTTCCGATGTATCTTATGACTTCAGACGGTGTGCGTTATGACCGTGCGGAGATCATGTATTCTGATAAGGTCGGCAGATTTATTAAGCAGGATGTTATGACAGATGTTTACGGTAACAGTTATACTGTGAATGTATATTTGTTAGACGGATTTTACGGTGATACTATACGCATATTTTATTTTTATAATAAAGAATGTTACGTGTCATATGCGAAAGATAAAAACAACTGATAAAAGATTATATTTACGAAAGGGATGATTTTTTATGAAAAAGATCAGAAAAACATTAGCGGGGATCATAGCACTAAGTATGTTTGCATCGAATGCAGTTTATATTTCTGCTGCTGAAGAAGTGAAAAATGATGCCGGCAGTCAGACAGCTTCCGAAGATGCCGCCGGTTCTTCTGCAGGAGCTAAATATACTAAAGAACTGGCAGAAATAATGGCAAATGCTGATAACAGTGAAAAGATACCGGTCTGGATTTCACTTGCAGATATAGATCCGTCAGTTTTAGACGCAAAGATTCGTGAAAAATTT
>Ga0310694_10004098_pt1 | contig 14142 bp, 15 predicted proteins | sample 174DNAGHGhighgp2_FD_203884 | JGI IMG/M metagenome (GOLD analysis project Ga0310694, IMG submission 203884) | Sheep rumen microbial communities from Palmerston North, Manawatu-Wanganui, New Zealand - 1742 DNA GHGhigh gp2 (v2) (version 2) | ecosystem: Host-associated > Mammals > Digestive system... | reverse complement strand
TATTTCTTTTATTTCATCACAATTTTTTATAAATAATTCTTGTAAATTAATTAATGTATCTGGAAAATATCCATATAATCTATTATCATAAAAATTTATTTTTAATTTTATAATTTCTGTTATATAATTAAATATATAGTCATTTATATCTATATCTACATTAAAAACATTATGTAAATCATAATATATTTCTTTTCCATTTTTTAATTTAATTATTAAACCTTTTTCCATTTAAAAAAATAATTATAATAAATATAAATTTTTAAAAATAAATATTTTTTTTCAATTTTTTAAAATAAAATTAAAATATTTAATTAAAATATTTTAAAAATAAAAAAATAAAATTAATGATTATAAAATCCTTTATCATTTTTATAATATATTCCATAATAATGCATATCATTTATATGATGATTATAATAATCATAATCACTATCATTAGTATAATAACATAATTCATTATTCCAAAAATAAATATATTTACATCCTCTTATTGTAAGTTCTTTTAAATGTTTATATTTATGTTCATATTCATATTCATAATTTTCTAAATTTTTTAAATAATATAAATTACACAAATAATTTTCTAAATTATGACATTGATGAATATTACCACATTTATTAATATATAAAGTTTCTAAATTATAAAAAATATAATAAGGGATATTTTTTATTAATTGACAATAAGATAATTTTAAAACAGATAAATTAATTAAATCATTTGGTATATATTTAATATATGTATTTTGTATATCTAAATAAGTTAAATTATTTAATTTATTAGGTAAATATTTAAAATTTGTATTTTGTAATGTTATTTTTTTTAAATTATTTTTATTATTAAAAACATTTAATATATCATTGTTATAATAATAATTACATATTATTAAATCTTCAATATTATTTATTTCATTAATTTTTACTTTTGAATTATCAATTTCTAATTTTTTAAGATTTTTTAATGGTGGTAAAACAATTTTATAACAACTTTTTATTATTAATGTTTCTATATTGATATTATTTTTTTTCGGTATTATAAAATTATTATGGATATTACTACAATTATCTATTTCTAAATATTTTAAATTAATACATTCTTTTAAATTCATTTTAATTAAATTTATATTATTTATAATTATTTCTTTTAAATTAATTAATTTTATAGGTGTTTCTTTTATATTTCTACAATTTTTTATATTCATATATTCTAAATTAATTAATTCTTTTGATATTTTATTTAAATTATAACATTTATTAATATTTAATTCTTGTAAATTAATTAAATTATTTGGTATTTCTTTTATATTATTATTATCATCAATATATAAATTTTTTAAATTAATTAATGTATTTGGTATTTCTTTTATATTATTACATTCTTTTAAATATAATTTTTGTAAATTAATTAAATTATTTGGTATTTCTTTTATATTTTTACATTCTTTTATTATTAATTCTTTTAAATTAATTAATGTATCTGGTATTTCTATTATTTTTTTACAACTTATTATATTTAATTCTTGTAAATTAATTAAAGTATTTGGTATTTCTTTTATATTATTACAACTATCTATTGTTAATTTTTGTAAATTAATTAAATTATTTGGTATTTCTTTTAATTCATAACAACATTCTATATATAATTCTTGTAAATTAATTAATGTATATGGAAAATATCCATATAATCTATTATGATAAAAATTTACATTTAATTTTATAATTTCTGTTATATAATTAAATATATATTTATTTATATCTATATCTACATAAAAAAGATTATTTAAATCATATTTTATTTCTTTTCCATTTTTTAATTTAATTATTAAAGCTTTATACATTTAAAAAAATAATTATAATAAATATAAATTATAAAAAATAACTATAATAAATATAAATTATAAAAATAAATATTTTTTTTCATTTTTTTAAAATAAAATTAAAATATTTAATTAAAATATTTTAAAAATAAAAAAATAAAATTTTATTAATTCTTTTTTAAATAATAATTAAAATAAAAAAATTTAAAAAAAAATAAATTTAATCATTTTCATCAATATTTTGTTTTTTTATTGAAGAAGATTTTTTTGGTATAATATTTTTATTATTATTTTTTTGTTTTTTTTGTTTTTTTTCTTTTCCTTTTCCTTTCTTTTTCTTTATTTTTAATTCTTTTACTTCTTCTACCTTTCTTTCATTATTTATACTATTTACTATTAATTCTACTACTTTATTTATTCCATATTCTTCTGGTGTTTTATCTATTTCTTTTATACTTGTTAATATTCCATTCTGTAATGTTTCTTCTGTTATTGATTTAATCTTTTTAACATTTACTAATTGTAATAAATGGTCATTTGTTTCTAATTCTTCAATATCATTTTCTACCATAGAAGCATAAATATTAGAAAATATCAATGTTTTATTTTTTTTAAATTCTGCAATTTTTTTATTATGGTCTTTTATTATTTCTTCTAATTTAAAATATTCACTTATCATATTCTTTAAATTTTCATATTCTTCTTCACTTATATTTTTTTTTTCTCCTTTTTCATCTATTACACTATTTTTATTATTTACTTCTTCATAATCTTCATCACTCATTTTTTTTATTTATATTTAAAAAATATTAAAATTAAAAATTTATTTAAATTAATATATTAATAATTTATTATTTTATATTTATATTTTTTCTTAATTATTTTTTTTATTTTATTTTTCATTTTTTATAATATAATGTTTATTTTATTTATTATTTTATTTATTATTTTTATATTCCCTTTTTTATTTTTAATTAATTATCATAATCATAATTTAAATCATAATTATAATAATCTCTTAGATTTAAATTTAGAAGATGGACAACAAATTATTCTTAATAATATAATTTCTAATTAATTTTTATTTTTTTTATTTATTTGAAAAAATAAATAAAAATAATATAAATTTAAAGTAATTAATATAAATTTAAAGTAATAGATATAAATTTAAAGTAATAGATATAAATTTAAAGAAATAGATATAAATTTAAAGTAATATATATAAATTTAAAGAAATAGATATAAATTTAAAGTAATTGATATAAATTTAAAGTAATATATATATAAATTTAAAGTAATAGATATAAATTTAAAGTAATAGATATAAATTTAAAGTAATATATATATAAATTTAAAGTAATAGATATAAATTTAAATAATATATATAAATTTAAAGTAATATATATAAAATTAAAGTAATATGTATAAAATTAAAGTAATTAATATAAAATTAAAGTAATAGATATAAATTTAAAGTAATATATATATAAAATTAAAGTAATTGATATAAATTAAATAATTTGAATATATTAATTATTTTATTTTGTTTTTCTTTTAAAATATTTATTTCAACATTTAAATTTTCAATTAATTCTAAATATTCTTTTTTATTAGTTTCATTTGTAATTTTTTCTAATAAATCTATATAATAATTTATCATATGTGTTTTAGTTTTTATTTCAGTTTCAATATTATATAAAAGTTTAACATCATATAAAAAGAATTCATATTTTTTATCATCAGATAATTTTTTAAATTTATCAATTAATTTATTTTTTTGTATTATTTGTTCTTTTTCTTCTTGTGTTAAATTTTGTTCTATATGTATAGGATATAAATTTGTTAATATCTCTTCAAAAAAATAACTCTTAAAATCATCTTCAAAATAATCTATTAATACTTGTGATAATTCATTTTTATGTAATACATATCTTTTAAATAATATTTTCTTTAAATTATTATATTCCTCTTTTTGTATAGGTATTAATCCTCCATATTTTCTTAATTTATAATATAATATCATAAATCTATATTCTAAAGGTCTATCTTCTATCATCTTTAATTTTGGATATAATATTGTATAATCTTGTTGTAAGGAATGTTTTGTATCTTTTGGTAATATAGGATTTAATATTATATCTTCACCATTTATTAATTCATTATATTTTATTTTATATTTTAAATATTTTTCTTTATAATTTTCCATTTATTTTTATTTTATTTTATTTTATTTTTTTATTTATGTAATTAATATTTTTATATTTATTATTATTAAAATAATAAAAAAATTTAAAAAATACAAAATACAAAAAGAATAATTAATTTTATTTATTTATTTTTTTTATTCATTAAACATTTTATTTTTTTTTTATTTATGTAATTAATATTTTTATATTTATTATTATTAAAATAATAAAAAAATTTAAAAAATATAAAATACAAAATACAAAATACAAAAAGAATAATTAATTTTATTTATTTATTTTTTTTATTCATTAAACGTTTCATTTTTCTATTTGGATTATTCATTTGGTCCATCGCTGCTTTAATAACATCTTGATTAATATTTTTATCTTTTATTCCCATTTTTTTCATAATAGTAGTAATCATTTCTGGATTAATTTTATCACTTTCTCCGAAATCTTTCATTATATCATTTGTTGATTCCGCTAATTGTTTTATATCATTATGTTTAGTTTTATCATTTATATATTTTTGACTAACTTTATCTGCTAAATTTTGAACATTCTCTATTATATCTCCATTTTTAAAATCTATATCTTTAACTTCTTCACTTACTCCTTTTATCATTCCTTTTATTAAATCTTTAGATTTATCATTAATATTATCACCTAATATAGAAGAAACTGTTCCGGTTATTTTATTAATATCATCATCATCTATATTTTTAATTTTTTCACTAAAATCATCAACATCTAAAACTTGAGATATTAATTTATTTAAATTAAAACCATCATCTTCATCATCACTTTCATTATCTTCTTCTTCTTTAATTAAATCAAATAATGATTTATTACCAATAACTTTTAATTCTTTTTCTTTTTCTTCTAATTTATTTTTATCTACTTTCTCTAATTCATTTTTTACATTTTTTTCAACGTGTTCAACTATTATATATGTATAAATATGTAATCTAACTATTTTCTCCCAAAATATATTTTTATTATCATCATTTAATTTATTAAAATATATTGATATATTTATCCCTGGAAAAAATCTTACTTCCTCTAAAAATAATGTCTCATCGTGTTTTTTTAATCTATTCGATATATCCTTCGTCTTTATAAATATATATGATGCTAACTTTTTATAATTTATATTATCTATATTATCTATCATCCTTTTTATCTCATCTGTATTATTTATATTATATAAAAAATCTAAAAACTCTTTTAAATCTTTCTTAAATCCTTTTATATATTTATTATTCTTTATCTCTTCACTACTCATTTTTTTATTTTTATATTTCTCTTATATATATTTCTTTATATTATTATAAAACTATTTAAACGTTATATTTTATTTTATATTATTTTTTATTTATTTTAATTTTATTTTTATTCAATTATTCTTTTTATTTATTTAATTATAACTTTATTTTTATTTTTAATTAAATAAAAATTTTTTATTTTATTTTTTTAATTAATTATTATATTATTTTTTAAAATTAAATAAAATTATTTTAAATTAATTTAAAATTAATAATATAAAAAAGAATTAAGGAGATAAAGAAATAATGGGCTTAATAATTTGTGGGAGGAAATTATCAGAGGCCCACCAGTAGGCCGCCTGATAATCAATTCTATAGAAAGAAAGAGATATAGAATTGGAAGTAATTTTTGAAAAGAACACTTCTTAAAACTTTAAGAGGATTTAGTTTTGTTGGATACCTCTTACACCTTTTAATTTTTTTTTGTTTGAAAAGAGAGATTAAAAAGGATAATCTCGGGGCCTTAAAAATATAAAGGAAAAAGGAAAAAGGAAAAAAAGAAAGGAAAAGGAAATCTCTTAGAAACCAATAATTCCGCTGGAAACTTCCTGGTAAAACCAATCCAATGTTCCATTAATGGACATTGCCTTACGTTCGACGCTGTTGTAGAAAGCCTGACCAAACGTATGGAGATTGATTCTGTAATCCGGGGCATCATCGATCTGTGTGCGGTTCATACCTTTATAAAGGTGAAAAGCGGCTGCAACTGCGGAAAAAAGTTCCTGTTGAGTGTCGAGGAGGAGCTCATCGTCTTTATAAACCTGTGTTTGTTTCCGTTCTGGTTTATAACGAACCTGTGAAACGCGTGCGTGTGCGCGCTTCAAAGTCTCTCCGAGAGATTTGTGCTTCCCCTGAGCTTTGATGGTATAGACCGTGTTCTGACGATACCTGTGAGTTGTTGGATTACAACGTGCCATTGGAACATCCAACAAAACGGCGGAACCTTCGAGAGGACCAACAATAGGGTCAATTGGTGGTTGGTTATTCATAGAGAAAAACAAAAGACAAATGACAAAAAACAAAAAAGTGGAAGTTATGATTATTTTTTTTAATATAAAATACAATAACTTAATTATTTCAATTTTTTATTTAATTTAATTTTCCATTAAAAAATGAAAAAATATTTATTTTAATCATTATTATTATGTTTGATATTAATAAATAAAATACAAATTATTATATATTTTTAATTATTTTATATCATTCATTATTATATTTTACTATTTTTATATTATTAACAATTATATATATAAAATAAAAATGATGAATTATATGATTAAAAAAGAAAATGATAAATATGATGTTTATAATAAAGAAGAATATAATAAAGAAGAATATAATAAAAAAAATAATGAAATAAATAATATAATAAATAATTATATTAATTGTAATAATTATTTTGATTATATTAATTATATAAGTGAAAAATTAATTAAAGATATAGTAAATATAATTAATTTAAATTTTTCAATTTGTCCAAAAGAAACATATAATTATTATATTGATTATTTTATTGAACAAAATTTAAATGATTATTATAAAAATAATTTAAATAATTTAATTTATGATAATATATTAGATTATGTTAGTAAATATATTTATAATCAAAAAAAATTTATAACTGATAATGATTATGATTTTATTGAAAAATATACTAATAATTTCTTAAATAAAAATTACCCTTATATTCGTTTATGTATTAATAATCATTTATTAAAATATAAAAAATAATTTTTTTTATTTTTTTTTATTTTTTTTATTTTAAAAATATTTTAAAATAAATAATAAAAATCTTTAATAAAAAAAATCTTTAATAAAAAATAAATATATTAATTTAAATAAAAAATAAATCATTTCAATGAATTAAATTTTAAATTATTTTTTAATAAATCAAAATTATTAAATTTATTATTATATAAATATAATTCTTCTAAATTATCATTAAATTTTAAACTATTACTTAATATATCTATATTTTATTATGATATAAATGTAATATTTTTAAATATTATATTTTAAATTTTCACATAAATCATTATATATATTTTTATTTCTTCTTTTTTAAAATTTAAATTTAATTCTATTATTTCTTTTTTTATATTTTTTATTATTTTATCTTTATCTATCTTTTTATTCATTTTATTCATTTTTAATTTATTATTTTATTATTAAATTATGGTAATATAAAAAATTTAATTTAAATTTAAATTTAAATTAAAAAAATAAAAATAAAAAAAATTATTCAAAATATTTTTCGGTTAATTGACATAAATAAATAGCATAAGTAAAAATACTATCTTTAGTTTCACTATCTAATTTTTTCCAAATAGTTTTAACATTAAGAATTTGTCCCATAATAAAATCTTCACTCATATCTCCTTTATTATTTTTAACTTCATCTTTATAACTATTATTTAAAAAGAAATTTTCATCTTTAGAATATATCATATCTTTATATTTTAATACATATAATTTAAATCCTGAAATAATTTTTATTGGTTCATCTATTATAAATTTATGGACTATCTTTATATTTTGTGCTAATATAGTATTTGGGTCTAAAACTGCTAAATTATCTGCTAATTGTGCTAATAATCCACAAAAATCAATTAATAATTCTTGTTTAGACATTTTTTATATTTTATTTAATTTATATGTTTTTATATTTAGATTATAATTTATAAAAATAAAATAATAATTAAAACAACTTATATTTATTTATAATATATTTTAATTATTTATATTACATATTTTTTATTTAAATAAAAAAATAAAAATAAAAAAAATAAAAAAAAATTAATTAAGAGATAATTTAATATTTAAATTATAATGATAATTTCTTGGAATAATTAAATTATCACAATTTTCAATAATTAATTCTTGTAAAGAAGAATAATAAGGTAAAAATTCTAATTTTTTACAATTATAAATTTCTATTTTTTGGATATTAGATAAATTATTAGGTAAATCTATTAATTCATAACAATCACATAAAAATAAATTTTTTATATTCATAAAATAATTTGGTATTATTTTTATATTTGATTGTGTTAAAGTTAATACATATAAATCATTTAAATCATATAATTTATATAAATCATTAATATATTTTAATTGTTCTTCACTAAAAATATCAATATTAAGATTATTAATTTGGAAAAGATTTTTATAATAATTTAAAATTAATTGTTGATTATGAGATAATTTTTTACATTCATTATTTATATCTTTATATATTATAAATCCAGGCATTTTTTATTAATATAACAAAATTATTATTTTCATTTAAATTTTATTTTCATTTAATTTTTATTATCATTTTTTAATTTATTATTTTATTTAAATTTATAAATAAAAAAGAAAAATATTATTATATTATCTTTTAATTAATATTTTTGTTATATGTATATTCTTTCAGATCCTATTGAATAATATATTTTATTTATATCTATCATATTATTATCACCTAAATATAAATCATTTAATGAATAATTATTTTTTAAAATTTTTATTAATTCGTTTATATTATTTATTTTATTTATTTTATTATTATTCAAATATAATTTATTTAAAGAAGAATTAAATTTTAAACTTTCCGCTAAATTATCTATATTTTCTATTTTATTAAAACCTAAATTTAAATTTTTTAAAGAAGAATTAAATTTTAAACATTCACATAAATTATCTATATTTTTTATATTATTTTGTTTTAAATCTAAATAAATTAAAGAAGAATTAAATTTTAAACTTTCACTTAATTTATCTATATTTTTTATTTTATTACCATATAAACCTAATTCATTTAAAGATGAATTAAATTTTAAATTTTCACTTAATTTATCTATATTTTCTATTTTATTATAATTTAAATATAATTCTTCTAAAGAAGAATTAAATTTTAAACTTTCAGCTAATTTATCTATATTTTCTATTTTATTATAATTTAAATATAATTCTTCTAAAGAAGAATTAAATTTTAAACTTTCAGCTAATTTATCTATGTTTTCTATTCTATTACCACTTAAATTTAAAACAATTAAAGAAGAATTAAATTTTAAACTTTCAGATAATTTATTTATATTTTCTATTTCATTAAAACCTAAATATAATTCTTTTAAAGAAAAATTATATTTTAAACATTCAATTAATTTATCTATATTTTTTATTTTATTAAATTCTAAATTTATTATATTTAAAGAAGAATTATATTTTAAACTTTCAGCTAATTTATCTATATTTTTTATATTTCTAACATCTAAATCTAATATATTTAAAGAAGTATTAAAATATAAATATTTATTTAATTTATTTATATTTATTTCTTTAAAAATAATAGTAATATTATTATTTTTTAATTTATTATATATTTCTTCCATTTTAATAAAAAAAATATTAATAAAAATATTTTTCACTTTAATAAATAAATAATATCATTTTTTTATTAAATAATCATTATGTTTTTATTATATTAAATTTAAATATAATATTTTTATTTATTATTTTTTTAATAAAAATCTAATCACTTATATTTAATCGATTATCTAATTTGTATAAATCATATATATTTTTTATTTTATTACCTTTTAAATATATTTTTTTCAAAGAATTATTAAATTTTAAATTTTCAATTAAATTATCTATATTTTCTATTCTATTTTTTCTTAAATCTAATATCTTTAAAGAAGAATTATATTTTAAACTTTCAGCTAATTTATCTATATTTTTTATTTTATTTGAAAATAAATTTAATTCTTTTAAAGAAGAATTAGATTTTAAACCTTCACCTAATTTATCTATATTTTCTATTTCATTATAACTTAAATGTAATTCTTTTAAAGAAGAATTAAATTTTAAACTTTCAGCTAATTTATCTATATTTTTTATTTTATTATCATTTAAATCTAAATTAATTAAAGAAGAATTAAATTTTAAACATTTTCCTAATTCATCTATATTTTCTATTTCATTAAATGCTAAATTTAAATATTTTAAAGAAGAATTATATTTTAGACTTTCACTTAATTTATCTATATTTTTTATATTTCTAACATCTAAATCTAATATATTTAAAGAAGTATTAAAATATAAATATTTACTTAATTTATTTATATTTATTTCTTTAAACATAACAATAATATTATTATTTTTTAATTCATTATATATTTTTTCCATTTTAATTAAAATATTAATAAAAATATTTTTTATTTTAATAAATAAAAATAAATAATATCATTTTTTATTAAATAATTATTATGTTTTTATTTTTTTAATAAAAATCTAATCATTTATATTTATTCGATTATCTAATTTGTATAAATTATCAATATTTTCTATTTTATTTTTTTTTAAATATATTTTTTTCAAAGAATTATTAAATTTTAAATTTTCAATTAATTTATCTATATTTTCTATTTTATTATCACTTAAATTTAATATTTCTAAAGATGAATTAAATTTTAAACTTTCACTTAATACATCTATATTTTTTATTTTATTATAAGATAAATCTAATTTTTTTAAAGAAGAATTAATTTTTAAACTTTCACTTAATTTATCTATATTTTTTATTTCATTTCCACTTAAATCTAAAAGTGTTAATGTTGAATTATTATTTAAGCTTTCAGCTAAATCATCAATATTTTCTATTCTATTTTTGAATAAATATATATTTTTTAAAGTATTATTATATTTTAAACTTTCACTTAATTTATCTATATTTTCTATTTTATTATCACTTAAATTTAAAATATCTAAAAAAGAATTAACTTTTAAACTTTCACTTAATTTATCTATATTTTCTATTTCATTATAACTTAAATTTAAATATTTTAAAGAAGAATTAAATTTTAAACTTTCACTTAATATATCTATATTTTTTATTTTATTTTTTTCTAAATTTATATCCATTAAAAAATTATTATATTTTAAACATTCACCTAATTTATCTATATTTTTTATTCCATTTCCACTTAAATATAAAATTTTTAAAGAAGAATTATATTTTAAACTTTCACTTAATTTATCAATATTTTGTAAATAATTATTTTCTAAATTTAAAAAAAATAATGTTTTATTATTTTTTATTAAATCATTTATTATTTTATTTATAATTAATTTTTTTTCATTCTTCTTTAAATATAATAATTTAAAATCTAAGTTTAATGAATTAAATATTTCATCTATTTTTTCACATTCTTCTATTTTATTTAATATCTCTTTATAATTCATTTTTATAACTTAAAATTAATTAATAAAAATATTAATTAATAAAATATTAATTAATAAAAAATAAAAAAAATAATTATCAATTTTTTAATAATTTAAATATATTTAATGTTTTATTTTATTTATTTGTTTTAATAAATCATTAAATAGATTTATAGCTTTATCTATATTATTATCAATTACATCTATTATATTTGTATCTTTAGAGTATTTAATAATTAAAATAGCTTTATCTAATAAATAAGTAGGTCTATAAATACCAGATAAAAATAATTTACTATCATTTTGTAAGAAATAATTTAAAATTAATCCTATTGTTAAATTATCAAATGTTATTTTAATTTTTTCAACTAATTCATTTTCTTCTATTTCTTCTTTCTTTTTTTCTTCATCTTCTTCATTATCATAATCTATTTTATTATTTTTTAAATTTAAATTTATTCCTTTTTTATTTTTTTCTTTTTCTTCTTCATTAATATCTTTTTCATCATCATTAATATTTTTTTTATTTTTATTATTTTCTTTATTAATATAATTATCAATATTATTTTTTTGATTATCTAAGAAATCATTAATAAAATTATGAATAATTAATTTATTTTCATTTAATTTAAAAATAATATTTTCTAAAGCTTTTCTAATAATATCATATTCGCTTATTTGTCCTTTAGAATAAATATATAATTTACAATCATTAGCATCATCTTCATAAGTAAAATAACATTTACTAACAGGACACCATCTAACCTCTTTTAAACCACATCCAATAACAGCTTTCATATTTAAATCAATTTCTTCATCTTTTCTTAAAACAGTTAAAAGAATTGGATATTTTTTACTATATTTTGTTTCTATTTTTTTACCATCAATATAACAGACTAAATCATTTGTAGTTATATATTTTTTTAATATATCATTATTTTTTCCGTGAACATAAAATTTTATATCTTTTTCATTTGGATGTATTTTTCTCGTTAAATCATCATATTTTTTTTCATAATATTCCGGTTCTAAATATGATAGCCCGGTATCTATATCTAATACCGGTAATTGTGATAATCTTAATGTTAATTGATCTCTATTATATATCGTCGTATCCGTTTCTATCTTTATTAATTCTCTTGGTATCGCATATGTTGGTATATCATTTAATATAGTTCTTCTTATCGCATTCATTAATACATTATTTATTTTAAAATTTAATATTAAACTTGAATATTCTAATTCTTTATATGGTTTATATTCTATTTCACTTATCATTTTATATAAAAATTATTATATATAAATTTAATATAAAATATTATTATTATATTTTTATTATATTTTATTATTTAATATTATTTTTTTATTCATTTTTTTTTATTTTTATTTAATAAAAATAAAATTTTAAAATTTAAAAAATAAAAAAAATAAAAAAATTAAAAAATTAAAAAAATAAAAAATTAAAAAATTAAAAAAATAAAAAAATAAAAAAAAATTAAAATATAGAATTTAAAGCTTCGGTTAAAATTTTTTCTAAATCATCTTGAGATAATTTTTTAGGGTTTTTTTGGTCTTGGTAATATGTTGTTCCTTGTTGTGTTGATGGTTTAAAATTTAAAGGAATATTAATTTTAGGTTCTTGTTTAGTTTCATCTTGTTTTTGAGATTTTAAAGGTGTTGTATTTCCTTCACCAAAAATATTATAAATAGGTTTTTTACTTCCATCTTCAAAAGTTTTATAAATAGGAATAATTTTAATATCTTCATCTGAAACTTCTAATAAAGGTTTTCCTTCTTTTTTATTAATTTCATTCATTTTATCAATAAAACTTTTTGCAAAATTCTTTAATTTTTTTTCCATATCTTTTAAATCAACATTTTCATCTTTATCATCTTTATCACTAAAAATAATTTTATCTTTATAAATAATATGTTCATTATCATCTTGATTAGTTTTATTTTTTGGTTGTTGTGAAGATGGATTTAAACATTCATATTTATCACAAAAACTATCAATATTATCAAATAAATTATCTATAAAAGAATTATCGATTTTTATAGGTCCATCATTTTTAGATTGATTTGATTTTGGTGTTGGTTTAGGTGTTGATTTAGGTGATGATTTAAGTGATGATATAGGTTTTTGTTCCTTAATTTGTTCTTTAAGTTGAGGTTGAGATTTCATATTATATTTATTAATAAGACAATCAATATTATTAATTAAAGATTGTTGTTTTTTAGTAGATTTATCATTAATAAATTTCTTATAATCATCTTCATTAAGTATAATTTCAATAAATTTAATAACTTCGTCATAAGTATAACTATCTTTTTTCATATTTTTAGATTGTAAATATTCATAAATAGTGTTATAATCATATAAAGATTGACTTTTTAAAGTTAAAGTAATTTTATAATTATCACTATTTTTTAATTGATAAAGATTAACATTAAAATATTTACATTCAAAAACTTTAATTAAATCACTCATCTTTTATTTAAATTCTATTATTTAAATTTTATAATAAAAATTTATATAAATTTAAAATTAATTAAAAAATATTATTAATTATATTAATTTAATATAATAAATTAATATTAATATAA
>Ga0310694_10004097_pt1 | contig 14143 bp, 23 predicted proteins | sample 174DNAGHGhighgp2_FD_203884 | JGI IMG/M metagenome (GOLD analysis project Ga0310694, IMG submission 203884) | Sheep rumen microbial communities from Palmerston North, Manawatu-Wanganui, New Zealand - 1742 DNA GHGhigh gp2 (v2) (version 2) | ecosystem: Host-associated > Mammals > Digestive system... | reverse complement strand
CCAATTTCTCTATTTCCTCGAACGAGGAGAGGATGTCGGCCTTGCCATGATGGATGGCCATGGTGTGTTCGAAATGGGCTGCCGGACGATGGTCGCGGGTGTAGATCGTCCACTTGTCGTCTGCCATATAGACCTCATGAGTCCCCATGGTAATCATCGGCTCGATGGCGATGCACAGACCGTTCTTGATCTGCTTGCCCTGACCGCGACGACCGTAGTTGGGTACCTGAGGATCCTCGTGCATCTCACGGCCGATGCCATGTCCCACGAACTCACGTACTACTCCGTAGCCCTGAGCCTCGCAGTGAGACTGAACGGCATAGCCGATGTCGCCGATGCGGTGGCCTGCCACAGCCTGCTCGATGCCCTTGTAGAGCGACTCTTTCGTCGTGCGCAGCAACTGACGGACGTCCTCGGCAACCTCACCCACCTGGAAGGTGTAGCAGCTGTCGCCATTGTAGCCATTCAGCAGTGTGCCGCAGTCCACTGAAATGATGTCGCCATCCTTCAGCACCGTCTGCTCCGACGGAACTCCGTGAACCACCACTTCGTTGACGGAAGCACAGATGCTGCCGGGGAAGGGACCACCATAGGGATTGGGGAAACCCTTGAATGTAGGCACGGCACCGTGGTCGCGGATGAACTCGTCGGCAAGACGGTCGAGTTGAGCTGTGGTGACACCCGGGCGGATGGCGCGGCCAACCTCGGCGAGCGTCGCGGCCACCAACTGGTTGGCGGCGCGCATCAGCTCAATCTCGTCCTCTGTCTTTAGAAATATCATTAGGTGATAGATCGCTTGTGTTTAGTAGGCATTCATTCCACGGCCATGGATACGACCCGACTCAAGGAGGCCATCGTAGTGGCGCATGAGCAGGTGGCTCTCAATCTGCTGCAACGTGTCGAGGACTACGCCCACGAGGATGAGCAGCGAGGTGCCGCCGAAGAACTGAGCAAACTCTGGCTGGACATTCAGCAGGCCGGCGAAAGCAGGCATACAGGCAATGAATGCCAGGAAGAGAGAACCGGGCAACATGATGTGAGACATCACATTATCGATGTAGTCTGCTGTGTCCTTGCCCGGACGCACACCGGGGATGAATCCGTTGTTGCGCTTCATGTCCTCTGCCATCTGAACGGGGTTCATCGTGATGGCCGTGTAGAGATACGTGAAGATGATGATGAGCGCAGCGAAGGCCAGGTTATAGGCCCAGCTGGTGTGGTCGGACAGCGCAATCATCAGAGCCGAGGGGTTCTGTCCATCGCTCAGAGCTCCGTAGAGCGTGATGGGGAGGAACATGATAGCCTGAGCAAAGATGATAGGCATCACATTGGCTGCAAACAGCTTCAGGGGAATGTACTGACGGGCACCGCCAATCTGCTGGCCACCGCCGACGACGCGCTTGGCATACTGCACGGGCACCTTGCGGGTTCCCTGAGTCAGCATGATAGCGGCCAGGACGGCTAAGAACAGAATGACGAGCTCGACCAGGAACATGACCAGACCGCCACCGTTGAGGTTGTTCAGACGGCTGACAGCCTCCTGACCGAAGGCCTGCGGCAGACGGGCAATGATACCCAGCATAATGATCATCGAGACACCGTTACCGATACCCTTGTCCGTGATGCGTTCGCCCAGCCACAGAATGAACATACTGCCAGCGGCGAGGATGACGGTGGAGGAAATCATGAACCAAGTCCAGTCCAAGGCAGGACTCAGGGCACCGCCAGACATGTGACGGAGGTTAACGAGGTAACCAGGACCCTGGAAGAGCAGGATGAAAATGGTCAGGTAACGTGTGTACTGATTGATCTTGCGACGACCGCTCTCGCCCTCGCGCTGCATCTTCTGGAAGTAAGGCACAGCAACAGCCAGGAGCTGGATGACGATGGACGCCGTGATGTAGGGCATGATTCCCAGCGCAAAGATGGAAGCGTTGGAGAATGCACCTCCAGAGAACATGTTCAGGAGGCTCATCAGACCCTCACTGGTTTGCTCGCGCAGGGCAACGAGCTGGCTGGGGTTGATGCCGGGAAGCACCACGAAGGAGCCGAAGCGGTAGATAGCCGCAAAAGCCACGGTGAAGAGGATCTTCATGCGAAGGTCCTCTATCATCCAGATGTTCTTCAGTGTTGCAAAAAACTTTTTCATAAGTCTTTAATCTTAGATGGTTTTTGCGCTTCCGCCGGCAGCCGTGATGGCAGCCTCTGCGGTCTTCGAGAAGCCATTGGCCTCGACCTCAACCTTGGCTGTGAGCTGACCGTTGCCGAGAACCTTCACCAGCTGGCCAGCCTTGGCCAGACCAGCGGCGACGAGTTCTGCAAGTCCGATCTTCTCCATGCCCTGCTCTGCCAGCTTCTGCAGCTGAGCCAGGTTCACGGGCTGATACTCCTTGCGGTTGATGTTCTTGAAGCCGAACTTGGGCAGACGACGCTGCAGAGGCATCTGACCGCCTTCGAAACCAATCTTCTTCTTATAACCCGAACGAGCCTTGGCACCCTTGTGGCCACGGGTGGAAGTACCACCGAGACCAGAACCGGGACCGCGACCAATTCTCTTGCGAGTCTTAGTTGCGCCTGCTGCGGGTTTCAATGTATTCAATTTCATAATCGTGTGTCGGTTAAAAGGGTTAAGAGTTTAATGTTTTGAGAGAGAAAACTGAATGTGATTAGTCCAGGACCTTCACCAGATGGTGTACGGTCTGAATCTGACCGCGGACGGAGGGAGTGTCCTCCAGTTCCACGACGTGATTCAACTTTCTCAGCCCCATAGCGTCGAGTGTGCGCTTCTGATTCTTGGGGGCGCCGATGCGGCTCTTGATTTGCTTCACTTTGATAGTTGCCATAGTCTTGAACCTCCTTCGTTAACCTCTGAAAACTTTTTCTACACTGATGCCACGGTTCTGAGCCACCTGGCGGGCGTCGCGCATCTCAGCGAGGGCTGCGATGGTAGCCTTCACCAGGTTGTGGGGGTTAGAGGAACCCTTGGACTTGGCCAGACAGTCAGTGATACCAACACTCTCGAGAACGGCACGCATAGCGCCACCGGCCACCACACCGGTACCGGTGCTGGCGGGCATGATGAGTACCTCGGCACCGCCGAACTTGGCAGCCTGCTCGTGAGGCACTGTACCGTTGAGGACGGGAATCTGCACAAGATTCTTCTTGGCAGCCTCCACACCCTTGGCGATAGCGGCGGTGACCTCACCGGCCTTGCCGAGGCCATAACCGATGATTCCCTTGCCGTCGCCGACTACTACGATTGCTGCGAATGTGAAGGTGCGACCACCCTTCGTCACCTTGGTGACACGGTTGATGGCTACGAGGCGATCCTTCAATTCTACATCGCTATTGATCTTTACATTCTTGATTGCCATAATGATTTAGAATTTAAGTCCACCTTTACGTGCTGCATCTGCAACTTCTTTCACACGACCATGGTAGAGGTAACCGTTGCGGTCGAAGACCACCGTGGTGATTCCTGCTTCCAGGGCTTTCTTTGCAATGAGTTCACCGACCTTGGCAGCCTGCTCCTTCTTGGGGCATGCTTCCATTCCGAGGGAGGAAGCGGCACAGAGAGTGGTGCCGGTGAGGTCGTTGATAACCTGAACGTAGATCTGCTTGTTGCTGCGGAAAACCGACATGCGGGGACGCTCAGCAGTTCCGGAGATCTTGTTGCGAACTCTATACTTAATCTTGATTCGTCTTTCTATTTTCGTTGTCATGATTACGCTATTTTAGAGTTACTTACTTAGCACCGGCGGACTTACCAGACTTGCGGCGGATCTGCTCACCCTTGAACAGGATACCCTTGCCCTTGTAAGGCTCGGGCTTGCGGAAGGTGCGGATCTTTGCGCAGATCTGACCCAGAAGCTGCTTGTCGCAGGACTTCAGGATAATCTGCGGGTTCTGGTTACGTTCTGCCTTGGTCTCAACTTTAATCTCCTGGGGAAGCATGAAATAGATGGGGTGGGTGTAGCCCAGAGCGAACTCCAGAAGGTTGCCCTTGTTGCTCACGCGATAGCCGACACCGACAAGCTCCAGCTCCTTCGTGTAACCCTCGCTGACGCCGACAACCATGTTGTGGATGAGCGAACGGTACAGACCGTGGAAAGCCTGCTTCTGCTTCAAGGTGATGTTCTCGGGGTCGTAGGCCTCGTCGATATCAAACGTCACCTCTCCCTTTTCTTTGTCAAAGTTCACTTTAATGGAAGGATTAACCTCTTGGGTTAAAACACCCTCCTTACCCTTAACGGTAACGACGTTGCCGTTAACGGAAATCTCAACACCTGCAGGGATGTTTATGGGCAATTTACCGATTCTTGACATGTTAAGTCCTCCTATTAATTAATAAACGTAGCAAAGTACTTCACCACCGATCTTCTGCTCGGCAGCTTCCTTGTTTGTCATTACACCTTTGGACGTGGAGATGATGGCAACACCCAGTCCGTTAATAACACGGGGCATGTCCTTGTAACCGGTGTACTTACGCATACCGGGACGGGAGATGCGGATAAGTTTCTTGATGGCGTTAACCTTGTTAACAGCATCGTACTTCAGGGCAATCTTGATGGTGCCCTGAGGGCCATCCTCGACAAACTTGTAGTTCAGGATGTAACCCTTCTCGAAGAGGATCTTCGTGATCTCCTTCTTCAGATTCGACGCGGGAACCTCCACCACGCGGTGTTTTGCCATGATGGCGTTGCGGAGCCGTGTCAGATAGTCTGCAATAGGATCTGTCATTTGTTTGAATTGATTTAATTAATCGGCACTGTGCCGACAATATTAAACATAAAGTAACTTGGGTAGCTTTCCTTGATGCGCGTTTACCAGCTTGCCTTCTTCACGCCGGGGATGAGTCCCTGGCTGGCCATCTCGCGGAACTGGATACGGGAGAGTCCGAACTGACGGATGTAACCCTTCGGACGACCCGTGATCTTGCAGCGGTTGTGCAGGCGGATGGGGTTGGCATTGCGGGGGATCTTCTGCAGCTTCTGTGCAGCCTCGAAAGCCTCCACGGGATCACCCGTGTTGACAATCTTCTTCAGGGCAGCACGCTTGGCGGCATACTTGGCAACGAGCTTGGCGCGCTTGACCTCGCGGGCCTTCATAGATTCTTTTGCCATATTCTCTTAGTCTTTAGCGTTCTTGAAGGGCAGGCCGAACTCCTTGAGGAGAGCGAAGCCTTCCTCGTCGGTCTGTGCAGTGGTCACGAAAGTGATGTTCATACCGACAATGCGGTCGATGGCATCAATATTGATCTCAGGGAAGATGATCTGCTCCTGGATGCCGAGGGTGTAGTTGCCACGGCCGTCGAGCTTACTCTCGATACCCTTGAAGTCACGAATACGGGGCAGGGCGACCTTCACGAGCTTCTCGAGGAACTCGTACATACGCTCGCGACGGAGAGTGACCATGACGCCGATGGGCATCTTCTTACGCAGCTTGAAGTTGGCCACGTCCTTCTTGGAGACGGTGGCGACAGCCTTCTGGCCGGTGATGGCGGTGAGCTCGTTGATAGCGACTTCGATAATCTTCTTGTCGGCGGTGGCGATACCCAGGCCCTGATTGATGACAATCTTCTTCAGGACGGGGATCTGCATAGCGGATGTGTAGCCGAACTTTTCCTTGAGTGCGGGAGCGATACGCTCGGTATACTCCTGCTTGAGTTTTGCGGTATTTGCCATTACTTAATCTCCTCTCCTGACTTTTTTGCATAACGGACAAGCTTGCCGTCTGCGTTCAACTTACGACCAATGCGGGTAGCCTTTCCGGACTTGGGGTCCACCACATTCAGGTTGGAGATGTGGATGGGGGCTTCCTGCTTCACGATGCCACCCTGAGGGTTCTTGGCGCTGGGCTTCTGGCTCTTGGAGACCATGTTCAGGCCTTCCACGATAGCCTTCTGCTCCTTGACGAGCACGCGCAGGACGGTGCCGGTCTGGCCCTTGCTGTTGCCAGCCAGAACCATGACGGTGTCACCTTTCTTAATATGTAACTTAGCCATTACTGTTTTGAATCTTTAAAGATGATTAAAGTACCTCGGGTGCGAGTGACACAACCTTCATATTGGCAGCGCGCAGCTCACGGGCCACAGGACCGAAGATACGGCTACCGCGAAGTTCACCAGCATTGTTCAACAGTACGCAAGCGTTGTCGTCGAAACGGATATAGGAGCCATCGGCACGACGGACTTCCTTGTTTGTGCGGACGATCAAAGCCTTCGACACAGCACCCTTTTTAATTTCACTCGAGGGAATGACGCTCTTCACAGAGACGACGATAACATCCCCCACTGTTGCATAGCGGCGCTTGGTACCACCAAGAACACGGATGCAGAGGCACTCCTTGGCGCCACTGTTGTCTGCAACAACTAATCTAGATTCTGCCTGTATCATAATTACTTAGCTCTTTCTACGATTTCTACTACTCTCCACCTCTTGGTCTTGCTCAGGGGGCGGGTTTCCATAATCAGAACGGTGTCACCCTTGTGGCAGTCGTTCTTCTCATCATGAGCGTGGTATTTCTTCGTCTTCTGGACGAACTTACCATAGATGGGGTGTCTTTCCTTATATTTGGCAGCCACTACAATGGTCTTATCCATCTTGTCGCTGACGACGACACCAGTTCTTGTCTTTCTTAAGTTTCTAGCTTCCATTGTCTAAGACCATTATTAATTAGCGTTTTTCTTCTCCGTCAGGATGGTCATCATGCGAGCGATATCGCGACGTGCCTTCTTGATTTCCGAAGGATTCTCCAGGGGAGATACGGCATGGTTGAGCAGCATCTGGTTGTACTGTGCCTTGGCCGTTTCGATTTTCTCGGCGAGCTCCTCAACGGAGAGGGCTCTTACTTCTGCAGTCTTCATAATCAAGCGTTTTTGTCGTAATCTCGTCTAACGATGAACTTTGTTGTAACGGGAAGCTTCTGTGCTGCAAGGCGCAGTGCTTCTTTTGCTGTCTCATAGGGCACGCCCTCAACTTCGAAAATGATTCGACCGGGCGTGATGGGGAACACGTATCCCACGGGGTCACCCTTACCTTTACCCATACGTACGTCGGCAGGCTTCTTGGTGATGGGCTTGTCCGGGAAGATGCGAATCCAGACCTGACCTTCGCGCTGCATGTAACGAGTCACGGCAACACGGGCAGCCTCAATCTGGCGACCTGTGATCCAGTGCGTGTCGAGGCTCTTGATACCGAACGATCCGAAAGCAAGCTGGTTGCCGCGCTGGGCGTTGCCCTTGCAACGACCTTTTTGCGGTCTTCTGTATTTTGTTCTTTTCGGCTGTAACATAACTTATTACGTTCTTTCTGATTGTTTAACGATTGTTGTTGCGCGGACGGCGGGGACCACGACGGCCACCACGGTCGTTACCGCTGAAGCGTCCGGTTTCCTTCTGCTGAGCGAAGTTAGGAGCCAGATCCTTCTTGCCATAGACCTCACCACGGCAGATCCACACCTTGATACCGAGCAGACCGACCTTCGTGAGGGCCTCAGTCTGGCAGTAGTCGATGTCTGCGCGGAACGTGTGCAGGGGAGTGCGGCCTTCCTTGAACATCTCGGAACGGGCGATTTCTGCGCCGTTCAGACGGCCGGAGATGAGCACCTTGATGCCTTCAGCACCAGCACGCATGGCATTCTGAATAGCCATCTTGATGGCACGGCGGTAGGCGATCTTGCCCTCAACCTGCTTTGCGATATTGGCGCCTACGATGTTTGCATCGAGGTCCGGCTTCTTAATCTCATAAATGTTGATCTGGATATCCTTATCGGTGATCTTCTTGAGCTCCTTCTTCAGAGCGTCAACCTTTTCACCGCCCTTGCCGATGATCAGACCGGGGCGCGAGGTGCACACGGTGATGGTCACGAGCTTGAGAGTACGCTCGATGACGATGCGAGCGATGCTTGCGTCGCCAAGACGAACCATGAGGTACTTGCGGATCTTGCTATCCTCGAGGATGGAGTCACCGAAGTTCTTGCCACCAAACCAATTGGAATCCCAACCGCGGATAATTCCGAGACGATTGCTGATAGGGTTAACTTTTTGTCCCATAGTTCTTTCGATTAATCTTTAGTTTTAGTGTCAACAAACAAGGTGACGTGATTGCTGCGCTTGCGGATGCGGTAGCCGCGGCCCTGAGGTGCGGGGCGCATGCGCTTGAGCGTAGCTCCTTCGTCGACGAATACTCTCGAGACGATCAGTTCGCCATCTTCGGCCTTGCGATCGTTCTTCTGTTCCCAGTTGGCGACAGCCGAGCGGAGCAGTTTCTCTACGTCCTGAGCGGCAGCCTTCTTGTTGAAGCGCAGTGTAGCCAGAGCGCGGTTAACCTCCATGCCGCGGATCAAATCCACCACATAACGCATCTTCCGTGGAGAGGATGGCACGCTTTTGGCCTTGGCAAAGTACTGGGTCTTCTGTGCAGCCTTTCTTGCTTCAGCTGCAAGTCTTTTTCTTTTTCCCATTATATTATTTACTCTAATTGTTCGGTTATTGAATCCTTAGGTCCTGCTTATTTCTTCTTCTGACCAGCATGACCGCCGAACTTGCGGGTGGGTGCGAACTCACCGAGCTTGTGACCGACCATGTTTTCAGTGACATACACAGGGATGAACTTGTTACCGTTGTGGACAGCAATCGTGTGGCCGACGAAGTCGGGGCTGATCATTGAAGCGCGAGCCCAAGTCTTCACGACGTTCTTCTTGCCGCTCTCGTTCATGGCGAGAACCTTCTTCTCAAGGCTTACTGCGATGTATGGACCTTTTTTAAGTGAACGACTCATAATATTACTTCGAGTTTAACTGTGATTACTTCTTGTTGGCTCTTTCAATGATATACTTGTTGGACTGCTTCTTCGGAGCGCGCGTCTTGAGACCCTTAGCATACAGGCCCTTACGCGAACGCGGATGTCCACCGCTCTGACGACCTTCACCACCGCCCATCGGGTGATCGTGGGGGTTCATGACGACACCACGGTTGTGGGGACGACGTCCGAGCCAACGGCTGCGTCCAGCCTTACCGGAAGCTTCGAGTGCATGGTCGCTGTTGCCGACGCTGCCGACGGTAGCCTTGCATGCGCTGAGGATCTTGCGGGTCTCGCCCGAGGGGAGCTTGATGACGCAGTAGCGTCCTTCGCGGGAAGTGAGCTGAGCGAAGTTACCGGCGGAACGCACGAGGAGTGCACCCTGGCCGGGACGAAGCTCGATGTTGTGGATAACGGTACCAACAGGGATGTTCTGCAGGGGAAGTGCATTGCCTACTTCAGGAGCGGCCTCGGGACCAGACATCAGCGTCTGACCGACCTGCAGCCCGTTGGGAGCAATAATATAACGTTTTTCGCCGTCAGCGTAGAAGAGCAGAGCGATGCGAGCCGAACGGTTCGGATCGTACTCAATGGTCTTCACGACTGCGGGAACACCATCCTTCTCTCGCTTGAAGTCGATAAAGCGGAATTTCTGCTTGTGGCCGCCACCCATGTAGCGGACGGTCATCTTACCGACATTGTTACGGCCGCCAGTGGAGCGCTTGCCGTAGACGAGAGATTTCTCAGGTACCGCAGCAGTAATCTCTTCGAAGGTACCTATAATCTTGTGTCTCTGGCCCGGTGTTGTGGGCTTTAATTTACGTACTGCCATTGTTCTTTTTAGATGTTACTGTAGAAATCGATAGTCTCGCCCTCCTTCAGAGTGACGATAGCCTTCTTGTAGGCATTGGTGCGACCCTTGATCAGGCCAGCCTTGGTGTAGCGGCTCTTGTTCTTGCCGGCATAGCGGCAGGTAGAGACGTCAACCACGGTCACATTGTAGAGGGCCTCAACTTCCTTCTTGATCTCGATCTTGTTAGCTTCAGGACGCACGATGAAGCCGAACTTGTTCTGCTTCTCGGTGATGTTCGTCATCTTCTCAGTGACGAGGGGTTTAATGATGTATCCCATAGTTGTTGTAGCCCTTTACTTGTTAAGATTTTGGTCAACGACGGTGAGTGCTCCTTCTGTCAGCACAAGCACATCTGCGTCAAGCACCTTGTAGGTGTTCAGCGCAGAAGCGGCCATAACATTGACCTTCTCGAGGTTTCGAGCGGACAAATATACGACTTTATCTGCACCTGGCAAAACAAAGAGTGCCTTTTTGCCGTCAACTTTAAGATTTTTTATAACTTCGATGAAGCTTTTGGTCTTCGGAGCGTCAAAAGTGAAGTCCTCAACGACCACAATAGCATTCTCCTGAGCCTTGTAGGCCAGGGCGCTCTTGCGGGCCAGACGACGGACCTTCTGATTGAGCTTGAAACCATAGTCGCGGGGCTTGGGACCGAACACGCGTGCACCACCCACGAGGACGGGGGAGTTGATATCACCACGACGTGCGCCGCCGCCGCCCTTCTGGCGACCGAGCTTGCGGGTGGAACCGCTGATCTCAGAACGCTCCTTGGACTTGGCTGTGCCCTGGCGCTGGTTTGCGAGGAAGAGGCGGACATCGAGATAAATTGCATGGTCATTGGGCTCAATGCCGTAGACTGCATCGTTCAGGACGACCTTGCGGCCGGTTTCCTGACCCTGGATATTCAATACACTTACTTCCATCTTACTTAATAACGCTTACGATTGAACCTTTAAACCCGGGAATGCTGCCCTTGATGAGGAGCAGATTGTGCTCGGGGATAACCTTTAACACTTGCAGGTTGTGCGTAGTGACACGCTCAGAGCCCATCTGGCCGCCCATGCGGAGGCCCTTGAATACCTTGGCGGGGTACGAGCAGGCGCCGATAGAACCCGGCTTGCGGGCACGGTCGTCCTGACCATGGGTGGTCTGGCCGACGCCGCCAAATCCATGGCGCTTCATGACGCCCTGGAAGCCACGGCCCTTGCTGGTGCCGATGACATCGACGTAAGCTGTGTCAGCGAAGAGGTCAACGGTGATGGTGTCACCGAGATTGATTTCGCCTTCGAAACCTGTGAACTCGGCCAAGTGGCGCTTGGGAGTAGTACCGCTCTTGGCGAAGTGGCCGAGCATGGGCTTGGAAGTGTTCTTCTCCTTTGCCTCCTCGAAACCGAGCTGAACGGCAGCATAGCCGTCCTTCTCTACGCTCTTGATCTGGGTAACTACGCAAGGACCTAATTCGATAACAGTGCACGGTACGTTCTTACCGTCGGCACTGAACACGGAAGTCATTCCGATTTTCTTTCCTAATAATCCTGGCATTTCAGTACTTTGATTAATAATTGAATGATGTACTATAGATACTATAGTCGCTATAGGCTCTATAGAATGAATTAGACTTTGATCTCTACTTCCACTCCAGTGGGCAACTCAAGCTTCATCAGAGCGTCCACGGTCTGTGCCGTGCTGCTGTAGATGTCGATAAGGCGCTTGTAGCTGCTGAGCTGGAATTGCTCGCGAGCCTTCTTGTTGACGAAGGTGGAGCGGTTGACGGTGAAGATGCGCTTGTGGGTGGGGAGAGGAATGGGCCCGCTCACGATGGCGCCAGTGGCTTTCACAGTCTTCACGATCTTCTCTGCGGACTTGTCCACGAGGTTGTGGTCGTAGGACTTCAGCTTGATTCGGATTTTTTGACTCATGCTTTTGATTTACAATTTAAGAATTTACTAATTACTTTATTTTAAGGTGGGTGGCTGCCGAAGAGTCATTTGCTCGGCAGCCCCCTGCCTTAGTTTCTGTTTCTTTAGACCAGGTCCACACGACCCTTGACTTCCTCGAGCACAGCCTTGGCAATGCTGCTGGAGACGGGTGCATGGTGATCGTAGGTCATGCTGCTGGTGGCACGGCCGGAAGTGATGGTGCGGAGTGCCGTCACGTAGCCGAACATCTCGCCCAGAGGCACCATTGCCTTGACGATACGGGCGCCGCTACGGCTGGTGTCCATACCCTCGACCTGTCCACGACGCTTGTTGAGGTCGCCGATGACGTCACCCATGGATTCTTCGGGGGTGACGACTTCCAGCTTCATGATGGGCTCCATCAGCACGGGCTTGGCCTGGGCGCAAGCGTTCTTGTATGCCTGAATGGCAGCAATCTCGAAGGAGAGCTGGTCGGAGTCCACGGGGTGGAACGAGCCGTCGAGGAGTTCGACCTTCAGGCTGTCCATCGGGAAGCCGCCGAGCACACCATTCTTCATGGCGCTTTCGAAGCCCTTCTGAACGGAGGGGATGAACTCCTTGGGAATGTTACCACCCGTAACGCTGTTGATGAACTGCAGGCCTGTGCCTTCGAAGTCGTCGTCCACGGGACCTACGTTCACGATGATGTCGGCGAACTTACCGCGGCCACCGGACTGCTTCTTATAAACCTCGCGGAGGTTCACAGTCTTCGTGATGGCTTCCTTGTAGTTCACCTGAGGCTTACCCTGGTTGCACTCGACCTTGAACTCACGCTTCAGGCGGTCGATGATGATGTCGAGGTGGAGCTCACCCATACCGCTGATGACGGTCTGGCCGCTCTGCTCGTCGGTACGGACGGTGAATGTGGGATCTTCCTCTGCCAGCTTGGCCAGGCCATTGCTGAGCTTGTCGAGGTCCTTCTGGGTCTTGGGCTCCACGGCGATACCGATCACGGGATCGGGGAAGTCCATGGACTCCAGCACGATGGGAGCGTCCTCGTCGCAGAGGGTGTCGCCCGTGCGGATATCCTTGAAGCCTACGCCAGCACCGATATCACCGGCGCTGATGACTTCCACGGGATTCTGGTGGTTGCTGTGCATCTGGAACAGACGGCTCACGCGCTCCTTCTTACCCGAGCGGGTGTTGTAGATATAGGAACCTGCTTCGACCTTACCGGAATACACGCGGATGAAGGTCAGGCGGCCGACGTACGGGTCAGTTGCAATCTTGAATGCCAGAGCACTGGTCTTGTCGTCCTCGCTGGGCTTGCGATCTTCTTCCTCGCCAGTGTCGGGGTTCGTGCCTACCACGTTGGGAGTATCCAGCGGGCTGGGCAGGAATGCGCAGACATAGTCGAGCAGCGTCTGCACACCCTTGTTCTTGAACGAGGAACCGCACAGCATGGGAGTAATCTCCATGGATACGGTGGCAGCACGCAGACCAGCCAGGATCTCCTCTTCGGTGATGCTGCTGGGATCGTCGAAGAACTTCTCCATCAGCTTCTCATCATACTCGGCCACGGTTTCCAGCATCTTGTCGCGCCATTCCTGAGCCTCGTCCACGAGGTTAGCGGGGATGTCCTCGACGCTGTACTCTGCGCCCATGGTCTCGTCGTGCCAGAGGATAGCCTTCATCTTGATGAGGTCCACGACACCCTTGAAGCTCTCTTCTGCGCCGATGGGGATGACGACGGGCACGGGGTTGGCTCCGAGCACGTCCTTCATCTGGCGTACCACTTCAAAGAAGTTGGCACCGCTGCGGTCCATCTTGTTCACATATCCGATACGAGGCACATTGTATTTGTCAGCCTGGCGCCACACCGTCTCGGACTGGGGTTCCACGCCGCCGACTGCACAGTAAGCAGCCACAGCGCCGTCGAGCACGCGCAGAGAACGTTCCACCTCAGCGGTGAAGTCCACGTGTCCCGGAGTGTCGATCAGATTGATTTTATACTTGTTGCCGTTCCAATTCCAGAATGTGGTGGTTGCAGCAGAGGTAATGGTGATGCCGCGCTCCTGCTCCTGGGCCATCCAGTCCATGGTAGCAGCGCCGTCATGCACCTCACCGATTTTATGTGTCAGGCCCGTATAGAACAGGATACGTTCAGACGTAGTCGTCTTACCGGCATCGATGTGAGCCATGATGCCGATGTTGCGGGTCAGATGCAAATCTTGTTTTGCCATTCGATTCGTGTTATCGTGAAATTAATCTTTGTCCTTGGGCTTAGAAGCGGAAGTGTGCGAACGCACGGTTAGCCTCTGCCATACGGTGCATATCCTCCTTACGCTTGAAGGCACCACCCTGCTCATTGTAGGCATCCATGATCTCAGCAGCGAGCTTGTCGGCCATAGTCTTGCCGCCACGCTTGCGTGCGAATGCGATCATATTCTTCATGCTGACGCTCTCCTTACGGCTGGGACGGATTTCCGTCGGCACCTGGAACGTAGCGCCACCGATACGGCGGCTCTTGACCTCAACTTGGGGAGTGACCTTCTGGAGAGCTTCCTTCCAAATCTCGAGGGGAGTCTTCT
>Ga0310694_10004096_pt1 | contig 14143 bp, 4 predicted proteins | sample 174DNAGHGhighgp2_FD_203884 | JGI IMG/M metagenome (GOLD analysis project Ga0310694, IMG submission 203884) | Sheep rumen microbial communities from Palmerston North, Manawatu-Wanganui, New Zealand - 1742 DNA GHGhigh gp2 (v2) (version 2) | ecosystem: Host-associated > Mammals > Digestive system >... | reverse complement strand
AACCGATGGTTTGAGTTGGTCGTATGCCTTGGACGAGGACGCGCCAAACGCATTCCCTCCCGCTCTAATAGCGCATAGAAAGCATCGCGGCCAATCATGTAATCGCCATAAGTACCGCTTGCCATTATCCAGATTTTGCGTGCGCCCAATCCCGGATCTTGACTACGCATCTGACGGGCAAACTCCACTACCGGAGCTTCACGTTTACAACGCATTTCAAAGGTCTCTTTCTGCTGATACCATGCCTGTCTGCAATGACCAAACAGCTTGCAAGCAGTACTTACCGACAGGCTATCCTGCTTGCAAAGTGTTTCTACTGCTTGGCCCCAGATTTTTTTCGTATCCGGATGCCTTGCTCTTCAGCAATGTCAATCAGCGTGTTCAACGCCTTGTTCTGTAGTTTTGCCCACTCTAATTCCTTTGTCAAACGCTTGACTTCGGCTTCAAGTTCTTCGGGCGTTCGCTTCTTCATAGGCTCCTCATCAGCCAATAGAGGCTTCATTTCGGGCACAAAGGTACAACATTTTTTTGAATTTTGCAAATTAACAGGAGGCTTTTGTAACCTTTTTCGCCATGTTGCTATTAAACATGGGTGCTTAAACCCATATTTGACTGCTAATTCTGCACCTGTCAAAGAACTCGTTTCATACTCGCGAACTATCGCCATCCGTTGCTCACGAGTAAAGCGCATTTTTTGTCGATCCATGATGTAGACTTTTTTATTGTTTCACAATGTGTCTACTTTTTTCAGGATAAGACAGACGTTTGAGTTATTAGCAAAAGAAAGGGCGTGCACAAAGACACGCCCTTAGAATTTACGACAGAATAGTTGTACGGATGTACACTACTGCTTAATCTGTTCGATCATCTCTCCACCTGTAGCAATAATCGTGAACTCAACGCGGCGGTTCTGTGCGCGCCCTTCTTCGGTAGCATTGTCAGCGATAGGTTCGGTCTCGCCCTTGCCTTCCGCCTCAATACGCTCGGCAGCTATTCCGCGCTTGATGATTTCGCTACGTACAGCTTTGGCGCGTCCCTCCGACAGGGTCATGTTCGCCTTGTCGGAACCCACATTATCCGTATGACCGGTGATGCGGATAGACACGGTAGGATTATCGCGCAGGAAGTCCGATAGTTCATTGAGCGCCTGCTCCGACTGCGGGAGGATCTGTGTCTTGCCGGTAGCAAAGAACAGGTTGTGCAGAATAACCTTGCGTCCGACCTTGAGCGGAACGAGTGAGATGTTCAACGAGTCGCCTATATAGGTTATAAGTTGCTCATAGGGTTCGTATCCTGTACGTGAGATAGTCAGTCGATAGTTGCCCTCCGGCAGCCGGCTGCGTGCCCTTCCGGTCTTGGATGCAGTACGTATGACAGTCACGCTGTCGCCGGTCTGTGCGTCCCAGATGCGGACTGTAGCCTTAACCGGCACGTGCGTATCGGCATTCGTCACGTAGAGTCGCAGCCATGGACGTTCGGTCAACGCCAGTTCGACACGTTCCTTCACGCCCTCACCTATTGTCACAGCCACCGAGTCGGGGTAATACGACTCGCTACGTGCCGTAACGGTATATTCGCCCTGATTAGCACGATAACGCACTTTGCCGTTCGGTGCATCGCGTCTAACGGTGCGCTGCTTGGCTACGTCGTAGATGTCCACTTGTGCGGGCAGCGCCTTGGCAGTCTGGCGGTCGGTGACGACTATATCCATATACGAGGGCACAGCTTTTTGCGGTTTGGCCTGTTTCGGTTCGTTGAGTTGGAACAGGATTGCAAACTTCGCTCCTACGAGCAGTGAATTGACCTTGGAGCCGGACGCCGCAAAGTAATCGTTGAGAGCAATCTGCCGCGGTTCGGCTACATCCGCCAAAGCGGGTGCGCCCGTCTTAGCGCCGGGCACCAGCGATGTTATACCGTAATCGGCAAACAGTCCTACACGATACAATACAGGTTTCTTGTCTTTGTCGGCAGAAGATGATTTGCCTTTGGTTTTACCCTTCGCAGCAGGTTTCTCGAAGAATGAATTGAGTACAACTCCTACCTCGGCAGACAATTGTGCATTGATAGTAGCGGCAGCCCACTTGCCGGACGCAGACTCATCGGAGGTAAAAGCGTCGTGCACAGGCACCTCGTTGAGTTCGCCAATCAGTGTCGGGTCGGTGAGCCATGTCTGTACGGTGGCTTTTGCCTTGCGGCTATGCAGTACAGGCAGACCGATGCGTGCACCAGCCAGGAAATAGTAGCGGTCGGCAAATATACCTCCGACCTGTACAGGAATATTCACCTGCCCCATTAGTTGCGTTTCCGTCCATGACTGAAAATCGAAGTGCTCATCCATAGCCTCTCCAGCCGGCAGCCCTACCGAATAAGGTATTTGCAGTTGGAAGGGGTTGACCTTTGTGCGGTCGTTGACAGAGGCAAACTCAATGCCGGTGTGCACAAGCAGGCGGCGGTAGTTCCACTCGTAGCCTACCTGCAACTTACCGCCCGCCAAGCCCGAAGACTTGCCTAAGGCTGATTGGTTGAGCAGAGCGGAATAGCCCACACCCAATTCGGTTGTCAGGTAATGCCGGCTCTCGCTCTTGACATCTGCAAACAGGCTCAATGCCGGACACAGCAGAACTATCATCAGTAGATAGCAGAATCTATTATTCATTGTACAGGAATAAATACTTTACGATAAATTGTTTTCTTTCCTTCGTTCACCGGCACGGCATACATGTCAAAAGTACCGATGCGCATCAAGAACACGGCCTTAGCGTCTGGAATCATCCATGTCTGACTGATACCGGTAGCCGGACCGGGGCCGTCCGGTGTGTCGTCATACACAAAGATGTCGATTGATCCAAGGTTATAGTTGTTCTTGTCGATAAACTCCTGCCAGTATCCTTCGCCATCGGGCAGACGGTAACGCAGGACAACCTGATATGCACCTTCCACCTGCTCCAGCGGTCCTGTGAAGGTGCCGTTGAGAGTCTCGTTGGTACCGATATGCACCGTTTGGATTTCACTCTTGCCGCGTGAGAAATACTCCTGATAGAACGACAGTTGCAACTCACCGTCGAAGGGAGCACCTGTATTGCGGATAGAGTAATGCAATGTGGCATTACTGCGCGGCACACTGTCGTTGCGCTCAAAACGTATCGTATCGGTGAGTACAAGGTTGGGATCGGGATCATAGAGTTTGAACGGCAGCACGGCATACTCGGCAGGCTCGAAATCATGCCAGGAGTCGGTCTTACCGGCCCGCCAGCAAAGTTTCATCTTATACTGGGTTTCGAGCAACAGATTCTCGTCGAAAAGCTGCTGCAATGCCGAACTCAGCGACTGGTTACGCCGAATAACGACGCTATCCATTATCTCGTATTGCCCTTTGCTGAAACTACCCTTGTATATACGTGCAGATATATCCCCGCGGAACGTACCACCCGTATTGCGGATAGTGAACGAGAGCGGCATGCCTGTATAAGGGATGGAGTCGGTATGCACGCCATCCGGGAAAGCGATAGGCGCCGAGAGCGATAACTCCGCGGGTGCATCATTGGGATAGAACGTCACCCGGTTATCGGTAAGAGTGAGCGTGCGGTAATAATCATCCTGTGTACACATCAGCCTCATCCAGTCGTGACCGGCATCCTTATATACGGCACAGAGATGGTACGTGCCCGCCGGCACGGAAGCGGGAATCTTAAGTCCGGACAATGTAGCCACTGTTGTACGGTAGTAGCCCGCCCTGAGCGAATAGCCGTCAACCTGCTTGAGCACGTCTAACAGAGCTGTTTCATCCTCGTCGTAAAGTGCTACTCCGTAACTGCCGGTGAAGTCCGTCATACCATAGTTCTGCAAGCGGCTGATAGAGACGCTGAACGATGTATTCCGGTCAAACTGCTCGCTGCTGACTGAGATATCGGTAGTAGCCATCTGCGGGATAGCAGCAGGCGTTCCGGCGTTCTCAGGTTGCAGACCAATAAAGAACGTTGTACCTTTGTTGTAGCCCTTGGTAGTGCCGCCTATGCCCTGCGACTTACCCGGGTTGAGAGCAGTAAGCAGGTAATAGCCGTCGTTGCTGCCCGCCCAACCCCAGTTGATGTGGAAGTACGCGTTTCTGTCACAACCGTCGCACACGAACGCGTGTCCACCCTCGTCGTTGCTGCCGCTGACAATCACCGGACGGCGTGCTGAGAGTTCGCTATAGACGATACTGTTCAAGCTATCGGCAGAGTACATCACCTTCTGGATACGCTGGTAGTTACCATCGTAGCCGAAATAGTCATGGAGTGCCACAGGGACCTTCTCGGTAAATGCTCCGCTGGACGAGCCGTAGCCCATATCGATCGACACGCCGCAGTGGTACATGAGTGTAGCCACAGCCTGCGCCTGCGTCTGTGTATAACCTGTGCGATAGGAATCAAGCATGTTTGCCCAATCGTAGGTCGTATTGCCGAAATTGGCGGAAAGTGTTGCCGAAGCGCCGACAGGATTCGTACAAACCCAATAGTAGGAGTGCGACCCAGTGCCGGTTAAGGGATATTGGTAGAAATACATCGCCTGTGCCATGGCGGTTGCTACACAGCCAGTGACGGACTTGCTGCCGGAAGTGTTGTACAGCGGTGCGAGGTCGTTGTATGGAGCCGACTGATTCCACTTGCAGGTCAAGAGAGGCTCAATGTCCTTGGGCAAGGATGAGGTATTATGGTTGATGGTTGGTGTGTTATGGTTGATGTATTCAAGATCACCGGCATAGCATTGGATCCAGTAACGGAAAGCGGGTGATTGGTTCTGAGCATCAAAACTACCACAATCGCTATAGCCGAGCACCTCTGGCAGGCGGTCGTCGGCACCGACAAGCACAAAACCACCGCGGGTATTAACAGCGATAAAGACATCATCGGAGGCAACCACGGCTCCGGATTGGATATTCCTTGCCGGCGCGCGCAATTGTCCTGACGGTGCAGTAAACGCCGCAGCAATGCGCAACGCTTCGTCCTGCGTCCGCATTGCCGCAGCCGCCTGCATTGCAGCCATCAACCCAATCAGCACTATTTGTGTTATCCTTTTCATACTTTTTCTCTTGCCGAAGGCATGTCAGATAGCCCGAACCCAATCGGGCTATCCGTGTTAGTACATTACTTTACGGTAACGCGGCTGTTGGCAGCCTTGCCATCGGTAGTAATGCTTACGAGCATATATACGCCGGTCTGCAAGCGGTACGGTGCATCACCCTGATGCAACGTTTGAACCTTGCGTCCGAGCATATCATATACATCGATATGGTCAATATCATCCGTCACATTCACAATGCCAGTAGCGGCATCCTTGATAGTGATTGTGTAGAGGTTGAACTGGCAACCATCAGTCTTAACCACTTGCTCAAACTCGCCTACAGCAGCATCAGCCGGTACGGTGAAGAACTCATCGACTGCGTACGGCAACTGATCAGCTCTAATCTCGATAGGCTCAACTTTGAGCGTATCCGACGGAGCGACGGTCAGGTACAGATATACGATAGAGTCGCAACCGTACATATTCTCGCCCAGCAACTTGTACGGCGTACCTTCGGGATTAGCCTTGGTAAGCTCCTGTCCGCCGAACTCATATACCTCACCGTTGCAGATGGTAGCATACTCGATGCGGTCTTCGGAAGCGGTGCGGGTAGTGATGGTGAGAGCGATGATACTGTCACATCCCTCCTCAGCATTCTTGGCGAAGCGCTCGTAGGTGCTGTCTGCGCCTGCTACAGGCAGGTCTTCCGCCTTGATGCTAAAGCCATTGCCTTCGTAGTTGCTGCCCTCACAAGCATTGTCAGTTTCGGCAAATGTCTCGGTGCAGTTCATGCGAACGTTGTCGATGAGCAAGAATGGTTGTTCCCCGTACTTGTGCGAACTGCTTACATTCTCGTCATAGAATGCAACGCGGATGTTCTGACCGGCATACTTGCCGAGCGGGATTGACTTGGTGGTGTAAACCGAATCCAAATCTGTCAACTGGGTAGCATTCTCCTTCTTCCATGTAGCACCGTTATCTGTACTGATGGCAACAAAAGTGCGGTCGGAATTCTTTGCAGCATTTCCTACATTATTGCATACACGGATATCGAAGCTCAATGACGCATCGCCCTCAATTGCATACTGCGGGCTGATGAACCACTTGTGGCGATACTTCGGTTCATCGCGACGATACGAATGAAGTTGTGCATAATCGCCAAGAGCACTAATCCAGTTGCTTACCCATGAATCACCTACATAGACATTGCTTGCCGGAGTAAACGGAGTCTCCCTGCCGCTGAACACGTAGTCGATATTATTGGTTGAGACCATATTATCCCAGCAGGTCAATATCGCTTTCTTGAGGTCAGTAGAGCCGGCAGGCTTTGCCAAGCTGCTGAAGTCCTCAAACATCGGCAGCGGGTTCACGCCGCACGTAGTCTGGAAGGTAGTGGATTGCGACCACTCGCTCTTGCTCTCTGCATCACAGAGGGCGCGGACAGCCACGGTATAAACCGTACCTTGCTTCAGGCCGGTTACACGATACGGATTGGTGGTAACATTCTCGATGATAGAGTCATTGAGTTTGATCTCCCAAGCCTCTTCGAGACCGGCAAGCCAGTTCACTGTAACCTCATTATCCTTGATAAAGGTTAATTCAACCTGTTGCGGTTTGACGCAGTCAGGCAACTCGGTCAATTTGACGTACTTCACATAAACAGCATTGGAGGTAGCATTCTTGATAGCCAATACCTTGCCGGTACCCTGATAAAGGTTCAGCATCTTAGAGAAAGTCTCTAATACATACGGATTGGCTGAGCTCGAACTTCCTAACTTGTTCACCGTCTGGAAGAATGCAATCTCTTGGAAAGTAGAAGCATCCCAAGTATTATCTATTACGCCCAGTTGAACAGCACCCAAGTTTAGAGAATTGAACAGAGCAAGTTCAATCTCCACATTCTTGAGATCCACATTCAATTCCGGCAGAATAGCCAAACCTCCATTATTGAGTTGCAGACAAGTCCATTTCTCGGCAGTTTCCATCTCCGGTGTCTTGTAGTTAACCGTCGTTGGAGAAGCAGACTTGAGTATCCAACATTCCGGCGTCTCGGCGAAGGATTCCGTGTAAGGCAGCTGCTCCAACTCACAAGGAGTATTGAAGTCAAACTCAACCCAATCGGTCTCACCGTCAGGACAGATCGTGCGGACATAGATGCTATAGTCGGTATTCGGCAACAATCCGTTGACAGTTACTTGCGGACCGTTGTTAATCGTACCGGCAGCAATCTTATCCTCGGCGTCAATCAGGTTAGGCATACCCAAATTGGCGTACTTCGATACGACGTACTCATAGTCTTTGCACTTGCCGCCGAACCATTCTACGGTTACTGTCCGTGCTTTGCGCTCAGCAAATGTGAAATCCTTCGGTGTTGTACAGAGGTACTCCTCGACAATAACACTATCGATAGCCGCACCTGTTTCATACGGATTAGCACCAACGGCAGACGAGTTTGTCCAGAAGACAGCCAACGTATAGATACCCGGGGTCTCAATGTCTATTGAGGTATTTACCCAACTCCATTCCGAAGTATTATATACTGAGTTCATTACCACATAGCAACCATTCTCATTATTGGTAGCCGAGCCGGAACGTGTAACGCCGGATATCAATGTAGCCGAGCCAGCTTTGAAGGTCGCTCCTGCGGGAATAAGTTGAGCGTATGCACTATAGGTTGAACCATAAGTGGAAGGTACTTTAATCTTAAATTGGAATTTATATGTACCCACCTCCTCAATATTAATGTTACGTGTAGCCCATACTGATGAAGAAGAAGTCACACTGGACATCCATGGATAGTCCGCCGGATTCATCTTCGAAGCATTACCATAAGCTTGATACGAAGCACTATCATTGGTGATGAACAACGCACTCTCTCCGGTACCTGCGCATGAATCAGCCTTTCCTACAATCCAGAAATTAGGATAGAAATTACCTTGCACGGTCTGAACGTTGTACAGATTCCACAATGCATTGTCAGCATCATCCTCAAAACCGGTGATGAGTGGCAGCGGAGCCGGAGATTGGATAGTCGTTGCAGTCAACGGGCCTACCCACTGATCGCCGTCCACATTACCACGAACATAGATATCGTAGGTAGTGTTAGCTGACAGACCGGTAATCGTGTACTCCTTCGTATCAATATTTTGGATAGTAGCATCGGCGATATCACCACCTGTTACTACATAAGCCACTTGCCACTGGTTGATGGTAGGTGTAAACTCGGTAAACGAGAACTTAATAGTGCTCTCGGACAGCATCTGCAGTTTCAGATTTTCAACCGGCAGAACAGCATTCAAGTCATTGGTTATGACGAGATTATCGATATAAGCAGATGTTGCTGTAGTAGTCGAGAAACGCAGACGTTTAAACGGCTGAGCAGATGTGTAAAGTTGTGACAAATTCACATACGCTTTCTGCCAAGAGTTGCCAACATTCTCAATCGTAGTAACATAGATAGCCTCGGCATCCATTGTCTCATCGGAAACTGCCTCAATCTTAACGGCAGCTTTTGTTGTAGTAGAGGACGATTTGATATCAAAATAGAGCAACAATTGCTTCAAACTCTCTACATCCAATTCGGGAGTAATGGCAGCCGAACGGTGTGTGCCCACACACGATCCACCTGCTTGCGACGGAATTTCACTAAATTGCAGATAGAGACCACGCGTACCATCTTTCTTAGCCGAAGTAGATGCTTTTGCCAGATAATCTGTGGTGCAAGCCGAAGATCCCTGAATCTTGAAACTGGTCCAGCAGTAGTCAGTCAACGGTTCGGTATCGCCATCGAAGCCTTCCTCATACGGAATAGCACGCGTATCCGGGCACTCGGTCTTGAACTGATAAACGGAGCTCCATTTGCTCTTGTCTGTCTCCGAGCAAAGCGCTTGTACGTACGCATAGTAGGTAGTGTTACCTGTCAGATTGCGGATAACCGCCTCTTTATCGGTAACAGTCGTTTCTGCCACCGGTGCATCGGTCTTCGGGTCTGCATCTTTGTCCGCAAAGACGCGTACGAGATAGGAGGCACCTTCGTTGTCAGAGTTCCAAGACAATTTAACCGTATCAGTACCTATCTCGCCTGTCAAGTCAACAGGCTTGAAGCAAGTCTCGATAAAGTCGATGGTGACATTGTCAATATACATTGAGGTATAGTTTGTATTGCCATTCGCCAATGTGTAATCTCTCGGCGAGATAGCAATATAGCCACCGAACTTCGTACCCGTCTCGTCACCATGATAATTATCAAACTTATACGAGCGGTCATACGGGTTGGACGATCCAAGCAGTTCTTCATTATGCAACGATACAAACGTACTCGGATCGTTCGGGTCGGTCATAATACCTACCTGATAACGATAAGTAGATGTTGCAGTGGAACCTACCCAAACCTGCATGCTCAACTGTAGTTTGCGCACATCATCCGTTCTAAGAGCCGGGAATACAAAATAGTTCTTATGCTCCTTGGCTTTCTGGTTGATGTAAAGTGCTTTATTACCAGTACCCTTGGTAGATATGTACGAGTGATCAGCATCTTCGCCACAAATAGTTGCACAATCGGGCAAGTTACCTGCACCTGTAGTCTCATAACTCTGGAAATCTTCATCGTACGGGAAGGCCTGAAGTTTGCAGAGCGTCCTGAACACAGTTGCATTACTCCACTTACCTTCACATTCGAGTACTTCATCTACCGATTGAACATAGACATAATAGGTCGTGTTGCCATCCAGACCGGTCAGAGCCTTGTTTTGCACGTCCAATTGACCATCGAAGATATCTGCTGTAGCAGTAGCCGGGTCATCCAGTTCGGTAGAACTTACTTTGAGATTCCACTTGTTCTCTGCTTTACCCTTTGCCCAAGAGATATTCGCACTGACAGAATCAATATTCTCTACCTCAATCGTGGTAATCTTACCGCAGAGAGGCACTTCCTCAACCACCAAGTTATCGAAGCAGATATGAATGGTCTTGTTGACGGTAGCATACGGAGTGCGGATAGCTATTCTGCCGCCCTCGCCGGTATAGGCACTGAAGTTTACAAAGACTTCGTCCCATGCTTTTACATCACTCAAGTTGAATCGATACTCCGCTATCTTCACAAAGTTGTCATTGGCTTCCAGTACACCAATCTCGGTATAGGAAGCATCGCCTACATACGAAGCGGAATAAGGGCTGGCATTCATCGTGAGTTGCAAGGTCTTGATCGGTTTGTCAAACTCCGGCAGCACCAGCATCGGTTCTTTGTTAGAAGAAGTGCCATTGAATTTTATACAGTTACCGGTCTTGACCGCTGCGTTCGGTGAACCGGAACCGGCTACCTGCATACCGGCAGTCTGCGTGAAGCAAGCGGACAACGTATTTGCACCTGTTGCCCAACTCTCCCAATCCTCAGTAAACGGTGTAGCAAAGGAGCCACACTCGGTAAAGAAGGAAGTACTACCCCATGCACCGTTGCCGTTGTCTTGTACAGAACGAACATAAGCGTAATACTGCGTAGAGTGGTTCAAACCAGTTGCAACAGCCTGTTTCTCGGTTACGGTAGCCGACCAAACTGCTTCTGCTGTCTCCGGGTCTTCAGGTGCCTCCGCAAAGACTTTGACTTCCCATTTGGTAGCCTTACCATTCTCTTTCCAAGTCAGGTTGGCACCTGTCTGGGTAATCTCTGAAGCCTTAACATCAGATACAGGCTGAGGATCTGTAGCCAAGGAAATAGTGAGGTTGTCCAACATGAAGTAGTTGTATTTCGCTGTATCAGAATAGAACACAATGTACTTATTGTTACCTGTATATTTGGAGCAATCCACTGTAAATAGTTCGGTAATCTTTGGAGCAGAACAATAAACTGTCGCGATAGGTGTTACCTTCGTAAATGCGTTGGTCTTGTTAATATCACTCGGTTTCTCAACAACACCTATACGAATCATACCCTTGCTATAGTTAGCTGTTACAGTCGTGCTGTTATACGATCCGTAGAACGACACCTTCAAATCTTTCACATCTGCATTCAGCAACTCAGGCATAATAGCATACGCACCGGTATTGGTTGCACTGTTACTATGATAGAAATACAAGTTCGGCTTCTCCACTCCTGCCGGAGCACCGGTCATAGCCGTATTATACACATACGGGATATTGGTCTGTGTACCTAACGCAGCAGTAACATTAATATTTCCTAATGTCCAGTTCTTCGGACCACGAGCAGCGTTGCTACCTTGATTCTCTGTCTGGAAGTCATTATAATATGGAACTTGCAAACCTACGAGAGTAGTCACCGTTGTGCTTACCCATGCATCGCCGCAAGTCGGGCTGACATAGATATAATAGGTCTGCCCCATTGCAAGACCGGTGATGTTATAGGTCTTCGCGTTAACGGTCTGAGCCGCTACGATGTCACCATCAGCGGATGCAGGATCTATCTCCGTGGAGCTGACTTTGATCGTCCAAGAGGTGGATTTCGATGCGTCCGTCCATTCAACCGTAGCCTTGTCAATACCGGTAGCCTCTGCGGTGAGCGTATTGATGGCATTGCAGTCCGGTGCCTCGTCTATCTCGATGTCGTCAATATAAACAGACGGCGTAGAGGTGCCGGGTTTGAGATAGAAAGCGATGTAACGTCCATTGCCGGTATAACTTGTCAGCAGAACCTTGTATTGCTTCCATTCGCTGCCGCCTGCAATAGCTGCCTCACCTACCTCGGTGATGTTTGCGCCTAACTGTTGGCCTTGCGGCAGGTCGTTAGTCTGGGTGTTAGCCACACCTATCTTCACGGTCTGCGCAGAGCTTGCATACGCCCAGAAAGTCACCATCATCGTGTTCACCGGTTTCGGCATAGCCGGAGCGATGGCGATAGAGGTGTAGTTGGTAGAGGTAGCCGATGTTCCGCTGGTACCACGGAGCAAGAGCGAGGCTTTCACATACGCCGTTGCCTCATTGTTCTGCGCCGTAGTTACATACGGACGATAGGTGTCGCTCGTATATTGTTTGTCGTAATAGTTGGCATAACTCGGGTTATTACCACGGTCGTCAAACACCCATCCGCTCGGGATAGCAGCTGTGTTATTCGTGTAAAGTTCCGGATCCATACGGTCGAAATGTTCGCTATACGGATAGGTCACTTCGCGAGCCGTCTTGAACTCAACGGCACTCGTCCACTCGCTGGAGCCGCAGCCTGCCTGCAGATAGGCATAATATGTTGTATTCGGCAGCAAGTTGGCAACCGTATAAGGATTGGTGGAGATAGATCCGGCAAACTCGCCCTTGGCGACATCGGGCTCGATGTCCTCGGGGTCAGCAAGCGGCTTGGTGGAAACAACAAGGTTCCATTCGGTCTCGCTACCCGTCTTGGTCCATGACAACTTGGCAGTGTTGGGGGTAACCTCCGTAGCCTGAACAAACATAGGTTTCGGGCAAGCGGATGCAGCCTCAACACGGATATCGTCGATAAAGAGGTTGGTCTTCATGCTGGCATGACCTATCTTCAGGGCGATGTACTTACCCTCACCGGCATAGCCCTTGAGGCTGACAACGATATTCTCCCACGTGCGGCCCTTAGGCAGGTTGAAGATATTCAGTTCGGTGAAGGTGGCCTTGTCGGTCGGGTCGGTACATACGCCTACTGCCACTTGACGTGAATAAGTATTACCTCCCTCCGTCGAGGCAGCCCAGAAGGATATCTGGCAATCTTTGACATTACCCGTCAGTTCCGGCAGGATGAGATAGTTGTAGAATCCTGTGGTACCTTCGATATTTACCTTGAACGATTTGGTACTGTTATGCGGATACTCGCCAGACACTTCAGCAATGGTAGCACTACCATCCTTGATAATGGTATAGCAAGTTGATAATCCATCCTCAAAATTTTCAGTGTACGGGATACTGATAGCCTCGCACGGTGTGCGGAAAGCCAATTCAGCCCATGGCGATACGTCGCCGTAACCGCAATCGTACTGAACATACAGGTAATACTGCTGATTGGGTGTGAGGTTGGTGAGCTCATAGAACTCGTCGGTAATCATCCAGCCTACATTGTCAACCACGTCACCTGTCTCCGAATCGGGGTCAGCCAGCCGCTTGGTGCTAACTTTCACGTTGTACTGCACGAACTTCGGACTCGAGCATTTATTCCAATACAGCGTTACACCGGTAGTGGTCAGATCCTCCGTTCTCAAGTCCTGAGGAGCATCTGTAGCTTCAGTCTTGTTCTCCAACGCGAGCAGATACACACGCGTATCACCGCCTAAGTTGTAGGCTCCGGCAATAGCGATCTGCACGTTTGCCAATCCGTCGGGCAGGACATCCTTGACGGTTACTGCGCCATCGGTGGCCTCGCTGAAGGTTTTCCATTCAGCCCATTCGCCATCTGCCGAAGCGCGGTAGAGCACCTTCAAGGTGTTGACATTGCCGCTGTTGGCTGTCAAGCTGTAGTTAATCTTCACAGAAGGTTTGTTGTCCAATTCGCTCAGACTGACGAACGGTGTACACAATGTGTCTTTGCCGTTCTCAACAGCGGCATTGAACTTAACACTTCCCTCCTGGAACTCCCAGAAATCACCTGAGGTACTCCAGCCTGCAGGAAGAGCCTTGCCTGTGAAACTTTCGTTGAGCACAGATTTCTGCGCCCATGCTGAGGTAAGCCCAAATACCATTAAAAAGCTTACCGTCAGTAAACGAGTAAATAATCGTTTCATAGCTTTGTTTTTGTTTGTTAATAAATAATGTTGACTAATACTAAGCTTCTGCTTATTATCTCACGCGCACACCTTGTGCGTTATAAATCTGTCCGTTTACGTAAATATACATCTCCCCGCCTTGTATCATCTTGATTGAGGTTGTTGCCGCCGGCGATTGCTGTTGTGCCGGCACGGTGTAACCGCATGTACTGAGCAGGCGTTCATCGCCCTCCAGACCGAGTTCCACGGTATAGATATCACCGGACTTGAGTTTTTCCTGTACATACAGGTAGGGATCTGTTGCGCCCTCGATAGCCACGCCATTGCGATACCATCGGAAGGATTGGAAGTCATAGCCACCATTGTATTCGGCATTCAGTATGCCCAACACGTCATCCCAACGCTGACGGATAAGCGAGGAAGAATAGTAG
>Ga0310694_10004095_pt1 | contig 14148 bp, 11 predicted proteins | sample 174DNAGHGhighgp2_FD_203884 | JGI IMG/M metagenome (GOLD analysis project Ga0310694, IMG submission 203884) | Sheep rumen microbial communities from Palmerston North, Manawatu-Wanganui, New Zealand - 1742 DNA GHGhigh gp2 (v2) (version 2) | ecosystem: Host-associated > Mammals > Digestive system... | reverse complement strand
GGCGCCGACGTGCTCGACACGGAACCACCGGCATGCGACAACGAACTGCTCTCCGCCCCCAACGCCTTCATCACCCCGCACATCGCTTGGGCCACGGTAGAGGCACGGAAGCGACTGATTCGCATCGCCACCGAGAATGTGCAGGCGTATCTCTCCGGAACACCCCGAAACATTGTGTGAAAAAAGCAAGAGTCCAAGAATGGCTGTGCGCACAGTAGAGACGGGATTCTTCCCGTCTCCCCTTTGGAATGATATTTAAAGAAGTCATCGAAGTAAGAGAAGTAGCCTACGCTCGAAGTTAGCGACAATGGTCCACTCGCTCATTGTGCGCACAGTAGAGACGGGATTCTTCCCGTCTCCCCTTTGGAATGATATTTAAAGAAGTCATCGAAGTTTGAGAAGTAGCCTACGTAGAAGTTAGCGACAATGGTCCACTCGATCATTGTGCGCACAGTAGAGACGGGAAATTGTCATTCAAGGCTGTTGTCCAGCACCATTTTTCAAGTAGTTTTCACAAGAAATTCATAGAAAAAGTAGTAGAATTTAAGCGGAATTGCAAAAAATCAAAAAAATCGCCCCAAAAATTTGGTGCAATCAAAAAAAAGCCATACCTTTGCAGTCGCAATTCAAAAAAGGCTCCCTAGCTCAACTGAATAGAGCATCTGACTACGGATCAGAAGGTTGTGGGTTTGAATCCCGCGGGAGTCACTTGAAAATCAAGGAGTTACAGAGATGTAACTCCTTTTTTTGTCTCTATAGGGAACACCACGGGAACACGCCCGATAAGGTTTCGATGTGCTCACTTGTGACTTTTTATTGTCATTTGTGGTCACACATCACTTTGTGTATGAGTCATTTTTATTTCGTCGGTTCTTCTTCCTCAAATGGCAGGGAGCCAAGATATTTGTCAAAATCACTTTGGAACAGACGGTCTTGAATGATTCGGTATTTCTCAAATTCAGTTTCGGCATGTTCCTTCGCCTGCTCAGCGGTGACATGCCCTGGCGTTTGCAATACCTCATTGCCACCGGCAGCCAGAATGCTGTCTATTCGCTTCGCCCAGTCCTCCATCGTCATGGGGATGCGGCGTTTGGCCATACGCTCAGCCAGTTCGAGCACACCATTCACTAATTGGCCCATATCTGCCAGTTCCAACTCTTTCAGGTAGTTCTTGGCAATGACGACATCCGTCTTCACGATTTTCCCGTCAGGCGCATTCTCCCACGAGGTCAATCCCATGTGTTCTTGCTCTGCGTCGGCCCGTTCTACAATCAGTTCAGCGGCAGTGTGTCCATGCACGGCATAGTGCATTTTATTCTGCATCATCTTGAAGAACAGCCGGGTGGTAGGTGCGTCACGGTTATAGTCAACGGCAGTGGCGTAAATGTCTGTCAGTTTCTGATAAAAACGTCGTTCCGAAAGACGAATCTCACGGATCTCAGCCAGCAGGTGTTCAAAGTAGTCCTCGCCGAGAAATGTCCCGTTCTCCATCCGTTTTTTGTCAAGCACATAGCCTCGAATGGCATACTCCCGCAGCACACTCGTTGCCCATTGACGGAACTGAGTGGCGCGGATGCTGTTCACACGATAGCCAATAGCGATGATTGCATCAAGTTTATACATCACCACCATTCGTTTCACTTCTCTGTTTCCCTCTTTCCGAACTGTTTCCATTTTGGAAATAGTTGACTCTTCAATTAGTTCCCCAGTCTCAAACACATTGCTCAGATGCTTGCTAATGGCAGGAACCCCAACATCAAAGAGAGCAGCCATCGCCTTTTGCGTACACCAAATAGTGTCATTGGCATACATCACTTCAATTCCTTGTTCCTTCCCTTCAATCTGGAAAATCAGGAATTCTGCGGTACTATTCCTTATTTCTCTACGCTTTTCCATATCATAAATGATTATCGGTCTTCCTTGATTTATCTGAGAATCTGTCCTCAATGAATGATCTTGCTGTAAGTCCGGTTCTTGTTGCCTCCATGGGCTTCCAGATAGCCAAATTCCGTGAGCTGACGAAGGTGTCGTTTCGCGGAGGTCGCGGTATTTCATTTAGTATTGCAGTACTCATTCTTCGTGATTAGGGTTCTATGAACACGGGTGTCCCATTTGCGTTTCCAGAGTTGATTTCCAAAAGTCTCTCTATTAGATGATTGTTGATCAGGAAAGATAAATCTATATCTAAGGGGGTGAAATTGAATGTCATATAGCTCTTACGAGGATTTTTGTTTGGGTATCCCAAGGCTTGTAGCTCCTCTTTACCCATTTCCTTATGCCCTGTAATAGTGTAGGCTGATAGTTTATCTGGCTTGCCGAAATCATATAGGACCAACATGGAGGCCCGGCCAAACATTTCTCTGTGTGTTTCCATTGAGCCTTTAGTCTTGCCAAGTCGAATGTTATATATTTGGTGAGAAAGTATCCAGTCCAGATACTTCTTTTCCTTATAGCATCCCACAAGAATCGTTTTATTACTCCCAAAGAAATTGATGATGTTCTGGTCAAATCGGTTCCATTTGTAGCACTCAAATGGTTCTGCTGCCATCATGACATCTTCATTTTCGGGAAGAGAATACGGGATGGAGCGTGGAACTTGTGGTTGCGGATGACGGGATTCATATTCGTCAAGCACATCGCCCAACATTCTGGTGATGACAGACCGGAAACCATCTTTAAAACCATCGCTCTGCTGATAGCTTTTATATAGAGACATGTCGCTCTGGCGCATTCGCCTCACTGCCCTGTCGATAATGGTCGCCATTGCCGTGTCAACAGCTTGTTGGTCGGGATTGCCCACCACCATCTCCTGATAGTCTTTGTCCTTTGCCACTGCTTTGGCCACATTCATGAATTTTGCCTTTTGCTCTTCTGGGGTGGCACTCCAACCCTTGAACCATCGCTCATTGAACTCTTCCAGAATGGTGTCGAGTGGATCCTTGCCTTCCTCCTCGTTGTTTTCCGCATTCACCATGACGGGTTTGTTGGGGTCGATAGTGGTTTCCCCTGCGTCGAGCACTACCGTTTGGTTCAATGCCGTGCGTCGCAGTCCATAAGTATTCAGGTCAACGGCATCCAATAAATCTCTGATGTCTTCGCCTTTGGAATCGACATGCAAGTCGGGAATCAAATAACGAAGATACCAATACAGTTTCTCCCAGCCAGCCACCTCATATTCAATGATGGCAGCCACCCGGCTGTACACCCTCACAAACTGCTTGCATTTCATCTTGAAGTCGGCCTTCCCGTTTTCTGCCCACTCTATTTCTTTCTCATACCGCTGTACGGCAGCATCCAGGATGGGTGCCCATTGGTCGGCCTCGGCTCCGTGTATATACAACTCCATAAAAGCATTCACCTCTTCCATGTCAAAGACCCCGAACTGCAATAGCGTTGTCTTCAACTGGTGCAGCACATTCACGTCGGTCGCTTCAGATAGTGATGTCATCGTATAATAAGGATCGAAAGCCTCTTTCATACTCTCCATGCTGTTGTAAAAGTCCAAAATGAAGAGGTCTTCACTCCGTTTGCCTAATTCAGATGCCGCGCGGTTCAGACGCGACAACGCCTGAACGGCCAGCACGCCTTCGAGGGGCTTGTCTATATACATGGCGCAGAGTTTGGGCTGGTCGAAACCGGTGAGGTATTTTTTTGCCACCACCAGGATGCGGTTCTCGTCTTTTTCAAACATCTCCGCCGTTTGTGATTCCGGGAAACCATTCATTCCTGCTTCCGTGAACTCCCTGCCTTTGATGGTCTTTGTACCAGAGAATGCGATCAATATCCTGTATGGCAATTTCTTTGTCTTGGCAATCTCTTGCAAGGCATTGTAGTAGGTGATGGCACACTCGATGTCCTTGGTCACCACCATGGCTTTGGCAAGTCCCGTCAGCTTGTGGCTGCGGTATATCTTGGCATCGAAATGATTCAACATGATTTCCGCCTTGGCGGCAATGGTCTTCGGGTCACGCTCCACTGCCCGGCGCAACAATTTCTGCGCCCGCTCGTTATTGTACTGCGGGTTCTCTTCGATGCTCTTCGTCAACTCATAGTAACTCTTGTAGGTGGTGTAGTTGGTCAACACATTCAGGATGAAGCCCTCTTCGATGGCCTGCTTCATGCTGTAGAGATGATAGGGATAGAACTTCCCGTCGGCATGCTGTGTGCCGAAGCGTTCCAGTGTCTCCTTCTTGGGCGTGGCCGTGAAGGCGAAATATGAGCAGTTGGCACTCATCTTGCGGTCTTTCATCAGTTTCATGATGAGGTCGTCCGTCTCTTCATCCCCACCAGCTTTTTTCTGTACGGCGGTGTTGAGTTTGTCGGCGGCTATGCCCGATTGCGAACTATGTGCCTCGTCGATGACGATGGCGAAGTTACGGTCACTCACATCACTGATGACGTCACACATGAACGGGAATTTCTGTATGGTCGTAATGATGATGCGCTTGTTGGCCTCTATGGCTTGCTTGAGCCCGGTCTTGCTGGGATTGCTTCCGCTGTCAGCACAGTCGGCATGTGCCACAATCTTGTCACTCTGGCCAAAGGCACGGATGTTGTCCGTAATCTGTTTGTCAAGCAGTTTGCGGTCGGTCACGACAATCACCGAGTTGAACAGTGGTTCGTCTATTGCCTTTGCTCGAACGGTTTCCATCGAATCGGGACATGTTTTGATCAGTTTGAAGGCCAACCACGTCAGGGAGTTCGACTTTCCCGAACCGGCGGAATGCTCTATCAGATAGGTCTTGCCCACACCCACCTGTGCCACGTCGCTTGTCAGATGGCTCACCACGTCGAGTTGATGGTAGCGGGGGAATATCAGTTTCTTGGCATTCCGCATGATGTGCGGCACTTTTTTTTGTGTCTTGGCCTCGCCATAGTCGAAGAGCACATAGTTCATGATGATGTCGGCCACGGTGTCCTTTTGCAATATATGCTCCCACATATACGCGGTCTTGTAGCCGCCATCCGGGCGCACGGGATTGCCGCCACCCTGCCCGTCGGGCAATCCTTGGTTGAAGGGCATGAAATAGGTCTTGTCCAATGCGAGTTTCGTGGTGAAGAACACCTCGTTCTTGTCCATCGTGAAGTGAGCCAGACAACGGCCATAGCTCAGCAACGTCTCTTTCGGGTTGCGCTTCACAGATTTGTACTGGTCGCGCCCGTCTTTCCGTGCTGTCTGGTGCGTCCAGGGATTCTTCAGCTCGAAGGTGAACAGGGGTATTCCATTCACATACAGCACCATATCCAGTTCCTCACCTGGATGCAGCACGGAGAACGTCTGCTGTCGGGTCAGTGAGAACTGGTTCTGGTGGTATTTCTCCCATGAAGCTTTGCTGTCTGCCGGAGAGGGCTTGGGGTAGAACAGCGAGAGTTTCATGGCTTGAAACTCTACGGGATGTTTCAGCACCTGAATCACTCCAAAGGTCTCAATGTCTTTTGAAATCTTCCGCGACACCTCGCCCTTCAAGTCCGAACCCACATATTTGTTCAGCTCGTCCTGCTGAGTGGTTTCCAAGAACGACCACAGCCGCCGCATGTCCAGTGCCAATTTCTTGTCTTTCATGTCGTCCGGCAGTCCCCAATAGTACTGGTCGCGACCTGGCTTTTGGGCATCTACGTCAGTCTGCCCTGCTGCCTCGCGTTCCTCGCGTGTTGTGCCGATGAGAGCTTTCTCAATATGCTTCTCAAAAGCTCTTTCGTCAGTCTCTGAGTATTTCATAATGCGTTAATCTTCTTGTTCGTAATAGTAAGAATAATCGATACCTTTCATAAAAATCTCACGGTCGTCAATACGTTCGGTGAGTGCGCCTTCCTGCAGCTCATGGATGCGAGTGCTATCAGTATGACTGCTATCATCGCACCAAGATAATCCCGTTTGTCTATCTTGCTCCAATCCACGCACATCTTCAGGCGCTTCTTGAATATCAGGTCGAGCCAGATACGCGTAGAGCGCCCGTTGCCTTCCATAAACGGATGGGCCGCATTCGCTGTGTTCATCATCCCACACGGCGCGCACTTCGCGGTCGTTGAAAAAACGTATAGACTTCTTGCTCATACTACTTTCACTTTACCGGTTACCACGTTGTTGATGATTATCTGCTTACGCTCTTGAAGGAGGGAGATTTGCTTTGTAGCTGATTCGATAGTCTGATCTATTGGGTGACAAACTTTTTCCAAATAATCCATAATAATTATTTGTTCATTTATAGATGGGAGGAAAAAGAAAATATTCAAAAAATCTGTAGGATAAAGCCTTAACCTTGATTCGGTTAGGCCAGTGGATAAAGAGGTATATAGTTTTACCAACTTAGGTAGTCGTAAAAGTAAATCCAAATATTCGTCAATGAAATATTCATCTTGTTGTCTATACACAGCATAGGACGGACTAATAACTCCTTCATATTTTGTTACTCCAACTGCTCCATGCCACATCCACATGATATTAGAACATATATCACCCACCTGACATTTCTTATAGCCAATCAAAGATTCCGACATAAACATATTTACGTTCTTAGCACTTCGAGGGGTGATGCCTGTCTTGTCTGATACTGTTAAGAGTTCTTCTTTGCCAGTTGTTGATAATTCATTGATGATCCTGAATAGATATTTACCTCTTTTCACCTCCCAATCCTCTGGAATCTCCCCAATCCACTCGACTCCACTTTCCTTCATGTGGACGTTGGGGTCGAGTCCTTTTGTGACAGCATTGTTAATGATGATTTGCTTTCGCTCATTTAGCAAGTCAATCATCTTTTGCTGCTGGGCTATGACAGAGTCTATCTTCGCGATTACAGTATTTAGATATGCAACTATTGCATTTTGTTCTTTCAACGGTGGAATAGGCAATTTCACACAATTCAAATTTGCTTGACTTAATTTGGGTTGTGCAGAACCTGTAATATACAAAGTGTAATCAGCGGCCTCCATTACATATGCCATATAATCATAGTCATCTCTTATCGGCTTAAGGATATGGGCGTGATTGTTAACCCAAAATTTCCCTTCTGCTTTATAAACAAGAGGAAGATTCCTTAATAGAAGATTAGCACCGTCTTCACCTATTAAAAGTACCTTGTCGTCAACATTATAATAGTCTATTTTATCAATTATACCAGATGCCCCAAAATAGTCGTATCGTGGATTGCTCCTTGAACGTTGATCGGCTGTTATAGGCATTCTCAGATAATCTAAATAATGGAATAAATACCTATATGGTTTCACCTCCCAATGGCTCGGAATCTCCCCAATCCATTTCACGCCGCTGTCTTTATACGAATCATATCTATTCATAAGGTTATTTCTCCTTCTCTTTTTGATAATGCTCTTGAGCTATAGCAATTGCTTTACGAAATTTCTCGGAAAGCAATTTCTTGTCTGGGAGTTTTGTGTAATGTCTCTGCGTTGCGGAGACAATATCTTCTTCTGAGAAAGTCTCCGCGCTGCGGAGACAATGTCGCAAAGTCTTCTCACTCCATCCGTTTCCATAGCGTTCCGTCAACTTAATGGATAGATTTCTGACCACTTGCTTGCCATATTCTGCCCGTTTGTTATAAAGCACATCCTCTTTGATACGCTTGCCCACATACCAGTTTGTAAGGCAGGCTTCTGTGTTCACATGCGTTGCAATCCTGCTCCGTGCACCATCAATGATCTGGCATACATCCGAATAAAGATTCGACTCCAACTTAGGCTCTATATGCTTAACTTCACTCATACTACATGATTTCAAAAAGAGACTGTATGAATCCTTGGCTCTGTCGGTCGAGTTCACGGATGTCGCGCTCGTTTTCTTCGAGGGTGCGTAGTGGCGTAGGCTTGTAGAAATACTTGTTGAACGAGATTTCGCAGCCAATCTTCGTGGGCGGCAGGTTGATCCAGGCATCAGCGACATAGGGACGCACCTCACGCTGGAAATACTCATAGATGTCTTCCTTGACGGGAATCTTCTCCGTATCGCGCAGGTCACTGTCCGACTCGTATTCCTCAAAAAGGCCATCGCCATTTTTGTAAAAACCATAATCGGCCATGCGAGAATCAGGAATGCCATAGACATTCTCCAACTCCTCGATGTCCTTGCTGTTGGCTTATGCAATTTCTTGATAACGGCAGCGGCTTCAGGGTCGGTCTCACTCATGGCTCGGGCGATGGTTCTCAGTTGGGCGGTGCTGACGGCAAGTTTTAGTAGCTTGGCCGCCTTGTTGACACGGTCAGCAAAGACATTGTAGTCCATAAAGATCTCGGTGCCAATGGCATGCATCAGTTGCTTGGCAGCATCCATCAGTTCACGGCGAACTATCCACTCTTTCATGCTGATGAGTTTGGCGAGTTTCTTGTCCGTCAATTTGATGTCGTTCTCGTTCAGGTGTTCTTTGATGGCAGTCACCTCCTTGTCCAGTCCTGTGAACACCTTTTCTCCATAAGTTTGATAGAGCCACTTTGAGAGTTCAATATCACCCTTGTCGTAAAGCAGTTCTTCAATCTTCAACGCATTGAACTGGGAGCGTAGGCGCAAGGGTCGCTCTATCGTCACGCTATAATATCGGAAGTCGTCACCGTCGAAAATCTTGGAGTAGATCTTGTCATCGTCCTTTTCCACAAAATCCATATAGACCCTCACTATCTGGTCTTGGAAATCGGGCGTGATGGTACAGTTGCGCGACCCTTGATTTTTACGCAATTTTTCAAAGGCTTGTGACGCATCAATAAGTTGCACCTTGCCACAGCGGTTCTCCGGCTTTTTATTGGTGAGGATCCAGACGTAGGTGGTAATGCCGGTGTTGTAGAAAATGTTGTTGGGCAACTGGATGATGGCATCCACCAGGTCGTTCTCGATGACATAACGACGGATGTTGCTCTCGCCACTGCCGGCATCGCCCGTGAAGAGGCTGGAGCCGTTGTGGATAGAGGCGATGCGAGAACCTTGCGGCTGTTGGTCGAGCGGCTTCATCTTGTCCACCTCTTCCAGCATAAACAGCAGTTGTCCGTCGCTGGTGCGCGGTGTGCAGTCGAGCACTTTCTCTTCACCGGCAAAGTCGGTTAATGGCAGTTCAAAGCGATGGTCGAGCAAGGTCTTCTCATGGTAGATTTTCTCCTTGTCCGTCTTCCACGATTTGCCGTATGGCGGATTCGTCAGTTGGTAGCCAAAAGTCAGCCCTTGGAAATAGTCCTCCGTGATGGTGTTGCCCAGATGCATGCCGCTTGGGTCAACGCCTTTGATAATCAGGTCGGACTTGCAGATGGCGTAGGTCTCGGGGTTGATTTCAGTACCCGACAACTGAATGGCATTGGGGCGCACCCCGATACTCAACAGGTATTCGCGTCCTTCTGTCAGCATACCACCCGACCCCTCTGCGGGGTCATGCAGGGAGACAATCTTAGGCAGGTTGTCCTTCACGGGCTCAAAAATCAGCCGTGCCAACAGAGAGATGGCATCACGAGGGGTGAAGTGCTCACCGGCCTCCTCATTGTTCTCCTCGTTGAAACGGCGCAACAATTCTTCAAAGACGGTGCCCATGCCGATGTTTGTCAAGGCGGGCAATGGAAGACCATCCGGGTCGCGCTGCTCCTGGTCGGTCAGGTTGATGCGTGGGTCGGTGATGCGTTCTATCATTGAGAGCAGGCGGTCGTTGTCGGCCAACTTACGTGCCTTGGCATAGTATTCGAAGTTTTTCAGCACATCACGTACATTCTCACTATAACCGTTCAGATATTCCACGAAGTTGTCGTAGAGGATATCGTTATTGTCAGAAGCCGTTGACTTGATGCGGTTCAGTGTCCATTTACTGGTGTTGAAATAGCTCACCCCAGTAATATCTTTCAGGGCATCCTCATCAATGTCGTCCAGTTCCAATTCCTTTTGCTGCTTGAGCTCTTCCTCTACCTCTTCCTTGGTGGGTTCGAGCAAGGCATCCAACCGTCGGAGGACCACCATCGGTAGGATGACATCACGATATTGACCACGCAGAAAGACATCACGCAGCACATCGTCCGCAATGTTCCAAATCAATGATACTATCTGACTATGATTGTTTTTCATCATCTTTGATTATTCTGTTTTATGATTCACTGGCATCCAAACCAACTCTTCGAGAGTAACCTTCAGAACTTGTGAGATTTTGATAAGTGCCTCAAGGGGTGGTTGGGAATAGTTGGTACACCACTTTGATACAGTGGCAGGCGAGCATCCGATTTGTTCTGCCAACCACTTGTTTGTCTTGTCTTGTTCTGCCAATACGACTCTCAGACGATTCAATTTGCGTTCCATTCTTTATAGTATTATTATGACTACAAAGATACTACTTTTTATTTATTCTTTATCATTTTTCGGATTTTTTATTTTGGAATCGGTGAAATATTTCCAAAATAGAAATTCACAGCTCATAATATGACTATAAGTGCAAAGACATCACCCTGTTGGGATGCCATTGCACTTTCAATGTGTGTCCGCAGCAAATTACTTCATCATCAGCACCGCCATCGCCAGCAGCCCATTGAGGAAAAGGGTGATTACGATGCAGAGCATCTTGATCTCCGACATTTTCTCGTCCATCCGCGTCATGGCCTTGTCCATCTCTGTCTTTACCACCTTTTCCACGGCTTTCTCCACCTCTCTCGGCATCGCTTTTGTCTCAGCGAGGATGGTGTTGAACAGTGCCACAGAGCGGCTGTCCAACCTTGACGTGATACCTGAATCCATCAGGGTGCTGTATTTCCTGGTCATCTCCGTCATCCGTTCCAGCAGCTTGTCTGCCGTCTCGTTTGCTTCCTGAAGGCTCTCTTGAATGTCCTTCTTCCTGACCGGTGCCGCCTTGGGGCTGGCCTCCGGTCTGATCAAATAATTCCTGTTTGCCATAATTCTTCCCTTTAAATTGTATAACTTTTGTTTCTATACTCATTGTTCTCGTCATCGTAATGGCTGCGAGAGCCCCCGACCTCATCCTCACGGTTGCGTGAATGGTTTTGGTCAGTGCGGGCATTCAGAACTGACGACAAACGGGGTGTTGCGACATGCGGCCAACTGCTGGCATGTGCTCGTGCGGTTTGAACTGACTCGTCGGCATCCTCTCGCCTGTACCTCCCTGAGCGTATCAACCGCCAGGTGTACTCGATGCGTCCGAGCGTCAGGTTGCGGTCGATGGCGCTGGCCTTGTAGAGTGTTCCCGATGGCGAGGAGATGTAATAGCCCAGCAGTTTGCCGCTCTTGGAGTATGCCTCCTGGACAGTGAATCCCTGTTCGGCCATCCTTATCTTGAACACCTCGAACGTGTAGCACGACATCTCTTTGAGAACCCTAAAAGCGGCATCCCGTATCTCCTTCTTGTTCTGTGGAGAGATGTTCTCCGCCACGCTGAAGCCACGCTCGCGGCTGATGTCGTTGGCCACTTTCACGGCCTTCCTTCCGATGTTGGAGTCGGAGACCACGGTGTCGCCGGGCAGCACCCGGTTGGCCAGCACGTGCCAGTGGCGCAGGATGCCGTTGTGGTCGGTCCGCTCATGCTGGTAAGCTATCCACTGCATCTTTTGGAACTGTTCCTGGGTGAGGCCCAACTGCTGCATCATCAGCCGCTGCATGTACTCCTCGACGAGTTGTTGGCATTCCTCCTGCGTCTGCACCTTGACTGCGTCGGACTCGGACAGGGTGATCACGATGTCGAAATAACACTTGGAGAGGTTGGGGTGGCTCCTCTCCTGTATGTCACGCATCTCTCGGGCAATCTCTGCCGGCGTCTCGCCGTAGAGATTGTGACGGCAGGCTTCGCTGGCGACATGCTCACGACTAATGGTCTTGTTCGCGTCATACTCTAGCTTGGCCGTGCCGTAGCTGATGGTCTTAGCCTTTGACACCATAGACAATCTCTTTTAACCTTCGTGCCAGGTCGGCCACCTCGGTCATCATCGTTTTGTACTTGCCCTGCCTGAAGAGGCTTGTGATGTGCACCATGTCGGCGCACAGTTTCCTCACGTCGGTGAGCGTTTCGAGTTCCTCGTCCGTCAGCCGCTTCCTCGGACGGTAGCCGAGGATGACCTGACGGCAGTAGTTGGAAGTGGACAATCCACATTCGCTTGCATTCTTCCTGATGAGGTCGGCTTCAAGCTCGCCGCATCGGAAATCAAGTTTTGTTGTCTTCCTCATTGTTTTATCATTTTTGTAATTTATAAATTTCAATTGTTCTAATGCTATAATATGCTAATACCATAATGCCACAATATGTGAAAACAATAATACTGCAATATGCTAATATCACAATATGCTAATGCCATAATGCATGATTATATACTCAACACAATGTACCTCGGCCATGCCCCCCCCATTTTGCGACCGACGGGAGCGAGCGCAAGACGTTTTTTGTACGACAAAAACACTTCTTGCAATATACTTCCAACCTCACTTCCTTCGGGCGTTCGGTTTCCTGTATATTGGGGCGTGCTGCCGCTCGCTCAGGTCACACTGGGAGTGTCAGGCACTGTCCACTATCTCCAAGTCCAACCGGTCTACCAGTACCTTCAGATTGGGATTCCGGGCAGTCATCCTCCTGAGCAAGGCTGTCTGTGGACGCTCGTTGAGCAGGAAGTCGGCGATGTCGAGCCCTTTCTCCCTCTCGCTGGCGGTGGCATGCTCCTCCAGATAGGTATAGACGCTGGCATCGACACCCTGCATCCGCCATTGTGCTGCCTTCCGCTGCCAGTTGTCCATCTGCCCGAGGTCGGGAAACAGCACCACCTTCCTGCCTTTAAGGATTTCGAGGTTGGCCTTGCCGAACATGCCGTCGGCACCGCCCGTGGCCAGCCAGACAAACTGTGGCAGGAAATGTGACGCGATGACCACCGTCTTCTCGCTCTCGACAATGCCGACGGGCAGGTCGGTATGCTCCGTCAGCAGGTGTTCACCGAAGAAGCACTGGCGGATGCGCTCCAGGGGAACGCCCATGAGCGAGTGCGCCCAGGTCAACTTCTTGTCACGGTGTCCGGTGGCCGCGTCATAAAGCATCACCTTGGCATCACGTGTCCGTCCCTCGGCATCCACCTGCCAGAAGGCGCATGAGCCACGCCTACTTCTGACCGTTCCGATGTGGAACCTCCTCACCAGCCCGTTGGCCACCTCCTCGCCAAACCTGCCTTTGAGAAACAGGTAAAAATTGTTCTCCTGATAGCACTTCATGCTCTGCTCCCTCACCGAGGCTGGGAAATAATACGGCTCCACCGGCGGCTTCGGCGGCAGGGGAACAGGGGATGTTTTCAGCCATTGTCCTGCGACGTTCCTTGTTCTCCGCTGCTTTCTTCTGTATGGCTTCGGTTTTTTCCTTGCTCCGTTTTTTCTGTTCGGCTGGCTGTGTGTCGTTCTCTATCGACATGGTTTTTTCGACAGATTTCTCACAGGGTTGCTCCTGAGTTAGTTCAACAGAACCCTCGGAGTCTGGACGTATGTCATCCTTTGGCGTATCCAATATGAAGCAACTGTCGTCAAGCAAGATTATTTCCGCTTCTCGTGTTTCCTTGAAAATGGAGGACAGGACAATCAGTTCGTACAGCTTTGCCTTCTTCTCGGATGACACGCTCAATGGTTTTGGAATGCGGACAGGAAAAAGTGAATCAAGTGACAGCAGGCCTGTTTTTCCCCTATTGGAAATGGAGTCAGCCGCCATATGGTCTAACAGTTTTTCCGCTTTTTCCATCTGTTCATCTGAAGAGACGAACAGGAGATAATTTGTCCATCCCAAGCATATGGCCATCCTGTTTTTGAATTCCTCCGTCATGTTATCCTCAGTTAAGATCACAAACCCAATGGTTGTGCATTGAGTATGAACCGTTCCGTCCGAATCTTGCTTGATGATGACAATGAAGTCGATTCCACAAACTGGACCACCGATATGGTTGTTCCCGTGGAGAGTATCAATCTCCACGGTACGATATGTGATCCTTCTTGGGAGAATGTTCCATTGAAGGAGATCGCGGCAAACCAACTTTATGAATTCCCTGCCCGACTTCGTAAGGTAATTCTTCAATTTTGATTTCATTCTCTTTAGATTATTAGTATAAGGAAATATGATTATCCGCTTGTATCCGAAGGGCGGCCTGAAAGGCCAGCAAGCACATAGCCCAAGGCAACGCCTTGGGTGTCAAGATGTTCATAGTCGCCCTGTAGGG
>Ga0310694_10004094_pt1 | contig 14150 bp, 16 predicted proteins | sample 174DNAGHGhighgp2_FD_203884 | JGI IMG/M metagenome (GOLD analysis project Ga0310694, IMG submission 203884) | Sheep rumen microbial communities from Palmerston North, Manawatu-Wanganui, New Zealand - 1742 DNA GHGhigh gp2 (v2) (version 2) | ecosystem: Host-associated > Mammals > Digestive system... | reverse complement strand
TCGCAGAAACATCGAGTTTATCCGTCAGGCATTGAAGATGCGCTATTCGGATGCTCGCTTAAAGGAATACGAGATGAGACTTGACATGCTTAACAAAGCGCTTGAGGGCGCGGTAATCGTTACCTGTCCCCATTGCGGGCAGGAGTTTGTGTGGGACGAGGCCGAGAAGCACACGTTCAGCCAGCAGGTGTTGGAGACCGCCAACATGTACCTGCGCTGGATCGCTGAGGACATCGTCGCAGAGGAGATGAGCAAGCTGGCACCCGAAATCCGCGAGGCTGTCTTGTCTATCCTCTCGCCCGTACTGAGCAAGTGCGACGGCAAGATTGACGTGGAGATGGTGGAGAAGTCGCTGAGCGACATCGCCGAGTACGCCTATTGCCCGCACTGCTATTCCCGAGTATACAAATCGACAATCATGCAAGAGCAATCCGCTCCCGTCACCGAGAAGACCGAGGATGAGCCGTCAGACGACACTCATGCCGAGGGCGAAGGTGCAAAGGGAGAGAAAGCCGCTGGTAGCACTTTCTTCGGTAGCCTCAATGCTGTAATCGAGAAACACTAACCATTTAATCTTTTTTATTCTCATGAAGGTAAAGAAAGAAGACTTCGGGTACAACCTGGACGCCATTCAGGATCCCGAGCAGAAGAAGTTCATGGAGAGCATTCTCGGTGCGATGGCTGACATCGTCAACAAGGCCACCGAAGGTATGCTGACCCAGAAGGATGTTGACACCCAGTTCGACGGCATCAACGCCAAGCTCAAGGGCTACGACGCTGAAAAGTTCGACCAGCTGGTGAAGGACAACGAGCAGTTGCGTGAGATGCTCAAGAAGAGCATTGACGTCATCGAGAAGGCTCACAAGAGCCCCAACGGCATGGAGTTCATCAACAAGTTCGACGAGCGCCTGAACGCCATGTTCGACAGCGAGAAGTTCCAGGACTTCGCTAATGGCCACACTCGCAAGAGCGGTGCCTTCGACGGCTTCAGCCTGAAGGACATCGTGAGCATCACCGCCAACGGTGCCGACGGTGCCAACTACACCGGCGACAACCTGATTTCCCGTCAGGACAACCGCTACTTCTCGAAGTACAACCCTGCCAAGCTGCACTTGCGCGACGTGGTGAACGTGCTGCAGGGCGATCCCGAGCATCCCACCCTCACCTTTGGACAGGTGGACAGCGTGGACAGGAATTTCCGCTATGTGACGGAGAACGGCGAACTCCCCGAGAGTGCATTCACCTTGAAGGAGGTTACCGCCAACACTTCGCGCGTTGGTACGCACCTGAAGGTGTCGAAGCGCATGCTGAAGAGCCGCGTCTTCGTGCGCTCTTGGCTGCTGGCAACCCTGCCTGACCGTATGTACCTCAGCGAAGACTGGGGCATGTTGTTCGGTGACGGTACGGGCGAGAGCATGCTCGGTATCACCAACATTACCGGCTGCACCCCCGTTGAGACCATCATCGGCTCTGCCGTTGTGACCCTCGCCGCAGGCTCCGTTGACTCGTTCACCAGCTACAACAGTGGTGCCGACACCATCATCGAGTTCGCTGCACCGCAGCCCGACATCATGGAAGGCATGAAGATCACCCTGGCCAACACCGGCGTGAGCGCTGCCAACACCACTTTCGACGTCATCAAGATGAACGACCGTCAGATTCTCGTGAAGGGGCTCGCCTACAGCGCAAGCCTGAGCAAGGCCAACACCACCGCTACCGTTAACCACGGCGCTTACAAGAGCATCGCCTATCCCAACTCGGCTGATGTCATCAAGACCATCATCGCAGTGATGTCCTATGCTCAGTACAGCCCAAGTGCCATCGTGCTGAACCCCATCACGCTTAACGCCATCGACTGCGAGAAGGACACCACTGGCCGCAACCTGGGTCTCGTCGTTGGCAACAACGGCGCGAAGTACATCGGCGGTGTTCCCGTCATCGAGCTGAACAGCATGCCCATTGGCAAGTACTTCGTTGGTGACTTCGTGAACGGTGCCGACCTGGTTGACTACACCTCGATGAGCATCGAGTTCGTGGAGGACATCAACTCCAAGTTGAAGAACTACGTTGCCGTCATCGCACAGGAAGAGGCCATCTGGGCTGTGTACATGCCTTGGGCCTTCGCCTACGGCTCGCTTGCTGACGTGAAGACCGCCATCACCGCTGACTAATCATGGCTAACAAGAAGATTTACGCCATCGGTGGAGACGCCATCGACCGCCTCCGTCAGGAGAACGTCATCCGTGAGGCTATCGGCGAGTTGAGCATCGTTGAGATTGGCGAGGGTGCCATGGTGCGCCTCGACAAGCACGAGCTCACCGTCAAGGCCGCATCTGGCACTGGTCACACCGGACAGCTCAGTGCTGTCACGCTCCCCGAGGGGGCTTCCGTGACCTGGTCGTCGAGCGCCACTGGCAAGGCTACCGTGAGCAACAAGGGCCTTGTGACGGGTGTTGCCGCCGGCAATACCATCGTCAAGGCCGCCATCACGGTCGGCGGTGTAACCTACTTTGACATCTGCAATGTTACTGTAGAGTAAGCCATGAAGTATGTTTTTGAGGGCGAGGATTTGTCCAACGTGCTTCGTGAGAACGAAATCCGCATCAAGAGGGGTACGCTCAAGGTGTACCCCCTCGATGAGGAGACTCCCGAGAGTCCCGTGGACGACTCCAAAGAGGTGGAGGTCCCGCAAGACACCAAGAACGTCGGCGTGACGGACACCAAGACTCCCAAGAAGAAAACCAAAAAATGACACTGACAGAATGAGACTCATAGATTGCTCATATTTTTACGACGGTCCGCTGCAGATCGAGAATGCAGCCGACACGGGAGGTCTCGACAACAACTCGTATGCTGTCCAAGAAGCCATCGGTAGCTACATTGACCGATTCCAGGATGATTTTCTGCGCAATATGGTCGGTGACGCTCTTGCCGAGGAAATAGAGCAGCGTATGGAAAACGTCGACACTGACGACATCGAAGACCTGCTTGAGCGGTTGCGCCTTCCGTTTGCCCATTACGTCTACTTCAAGATGGTGGGAGACGTGAACCAGGTGATGACCATCACCGGGCTTGTTCGGCTCAAGTCTGCCAACGACAGCCAACCGCCGCGCCAGCGTATGGTGAGCGTATGGAACGAGATGGTGGAGTTGAACAAGCGTTTCGTGCGTTGGGCCGCCGAGAGCAACTATGATGTCTACTATCGTGTCAACATGGTGACCCCTATTAACCAGTTCAATATTTGACGAGATGGACCAGATTGAGAAGATTTTCAAAAGCGTGGTGGAGGAGGTAGGTCGCACTGTTGTTGTCACCAGGACCAGCCCCGGTGGATTCACCGAGCGGTTGGAAGGTGTCGACATCAACTACATCTTCGGCTCTGCGCAGTACGTCAAGGACGTGCTGAATGTGCGCTCTAAGGGTCTTGGCGGCAACATGCCGCTCAAGTTCCCGCTGATTGCGTTGCAGACGCCGAATGTGCAGATTGTGGACTCTGCCGATTACCAGTACCGCACGAAAATCAACCTCATCATCGCATGTTCGTCACGCAAGGACTGGACCAACGAACAGCGTATGGAGACGTCCTTCGAGCGTGTGCTGTTGCCCATCTATGAGCGACTCATAGAGGTGTTGAAGAGCGATAACCGCTTTGACTGGGGCTACGGCGACATCGAGTATGTTCCCCATACGATGTCTAAGAACTTCGATTATGGGCGCTACGGGGCGATGACTCCGAGCGGTCAGGAGGTGAGTGAGCCGATAGACGCTATCGACGTGCGCAGCCTCGAAATTAAGATTAACAATCAAAATTGCACAAGAGAATATGTCAAGAATTAGAACTTGTAAGAGCGATGCCTCGTTCAACACGGGTCAATCCGCTTGCGAAATCAACTATGACAAAATCAAGGCGATGGTGCTCGTTAAGCACGGCACCAAGCTGAACTACGCCACTCTCGCTGACCTGCGCACCGCTTGTCATGCAGACCTTCCCGACCGCGCCTTCGGTTTCCCCGCCATCATCAACTGGGAGACCAGCGGCGGTGACGCGCAGTTCTCGCAGATCGGCTACGGCCCCAATGCCTACAACGGCATGAGTGCCCGCACCGACGCCTTCACCCTCGACTCGTTCCGCCACTATCTGCGCGCGCAGATTCTGGCCAACGCCAACGTGGTGTGGGACATGTACCTCATCGACCTTCAGAGCCAGTTGTACGGACTGGATGACGGCACCGACACCCTCGCAGGTATCCCCGTGACCATCTATCCCAGCGGTCCCGACCATCCCAGCGCAAACGACAAGGCTTCTCTCGTCGTGAACGTGGCTTACCAGGATGTTGAGTACTACATGCTGCACCTTGAGGTGGAGCCTCTGGATTACGACGCACTGCTTGGTGTTTACGGCTTGATGCCTGTCGAGCTGAAGAAAGTGGGCGAAACCGGCGACAACTACAAGGTTGTGGAGAAATTCGGTTTCGGAGACGCCACCTCGAAGTATGGCTCGCTCATCGCCACCAACGCCACCACCGTGCTTGATGGTGTGACCGCTGCCAGCTACGACTCCATCAACAACGTGATTGCCGTAACCCTGGCATCGGGAGCAACCGCGCCGTCACTGAAGGCTGCGTCTGTCCTCGCTACCAGCGGCATCTACGGAATCATGCCGTATTCTGCGTCATGATCTACAACGGTGTGACCTTTGTAGAGTCTGCCGTGAGGAAAATGTCCAAAGAGGAGTTCATCTCCTCCTGTAAGGACACCTTCTGGCAGGACCGAGACGAGAAGACCCGCGAAAAGATGCTTGCGGACGTCTATGAGCGGATTGCTGGAGGCGGCAAGCCCGCCAAAGGCAAGAAAAAATGAGCAACCGGGGCATTCCGCGACATGTGGGGTGCCCCTTTTAATTTCCAGCACATGACAATCGCCGAAGTGAGAGACAAGGTGCAGCGCATCAAGGAAGGTTTTGAGCCTGAAGTGTTGCAGTGCATGGACGAGAACGCTAACGAGATGGCGGTTTCGGTCCGTGAGCAGTTGTATTCGGGCATCGACGGCAACGGGGCACCGCTGGTACCGTCGTACACCAACGACCCGTGGTTCAAGAACAAGCGGGCAGGATTTTTCGATGAGGAATACGACATGTGGGTGCCCTGCTATCTCCACCCAGAGCGGTATGTCGCATGGAAACAGCACATCACACCGCCTGAGCCGAGCAACAGGCTTGGCCTGCCCGCAAGGGACATCGACACCCCGAACCTGTTCATCGTGGGCACGTTCCACGGCTCCATCAGTGCGAGGGGTACGGCAAGAGGTGTCGAAATCTTCACCTTCGGCTGGGATGAAGGCCCCGCCGTCGAGCGCAAGTACGGCTCGCAGATCTTCGCATTGAGCGAGCCTGCCGTGGCGCATTTCAACAACAATTTCCTGTGGCCTTGGCTGCGTATATGGCTTGAGACGGTATGAGTTGCAGGTGCGCACAGGAGAAATGGATGAGGGACTTCAAGAAACAGGAGGAACTCGCCAAGAAGGCGGCGGTCTTACTCGACTGCCCGCAGGTCCTTTTCCGTAAAGCCGACGGGACATTTCATTTCGTCAGCGAGGGACAGGACTATGACGGAGAATTTTACGAAATAATCACGCAATATTGACATGGCAAACGAAACACTGATTACTGACCTTGTCGCACAAGAGGCGCTCGACCAGTTGGCCGCGCTCGACCAGGCGATGGAGGATACCTTGCGCAACTACACCAATGTCGCCAAGGAGATGGCGAAGGGCTTGAATGTCAAGGTGGCCGTACAAAGCGACCTCGACAACATGACGAAGGTGTACGACACGCAGATGAAGAAGGCCGCACAGGCCAACCAGCAGTTGACGAGTATCCAGCAGCAACAGCAGCAGGTAATCGCCAACACCACCAACACCATCTCCCGTCAGTTGGCTGAGCAGGAGAAGCTCAACAAGGCGCAGCGTGAGGCATTCACGCAGCAGCAGCGGTCATTGGATGTGGCTGATACCATCCTCGGCACACACGAGCAGAATGTGGCCGCTTTGGCCAGGACAAACAGGGAACTGAAGGCGTTGAAGGATGCCTACAAGGACCAGTCAATCAGCCTTGAGGATTACACCCGCCGCGAGTTGGAACTCAAGACATCCAAGGCCGAGCTGCAGAAAATCCTCAACAACGAGGCCAAGATGATGCAGGCCGCTGAGGGCTCTTACCAGCGTCTATCACTTGAGTTGGAGCGGTTGAAAATGGCGCAGAAGCAGCTCAACGAAGAGGAAAAGCAGGGCGCTGAGGGCCAATTGCTCGAGAAAGAGATTCAGAACCTCGATGCCCACCTCAAGGACATGGCCGCCGACATGGGCGAGTTCCAACGCAATGTCGGCAACTACGCCGTTGCGGGGAAGTCGCTGCGTGCCGAGTTGAAAGAACTCACCATGCAGATGGCGCAGATGCTCGCCGATGGTGTTGACCCCACCAGTGAGGCGTTCCTGGAGGTGGCGGAGCGAGCCGGTACATTGAAGGACGCGATGGCTGATGCTTCGGCCACCGTAGCCAGCTATGCCGACGACACACAAGGTCTCACCCAAGGAGTAAGCATCCTTGAGACCGCTGTCGGAGGCTGGCAGACACTTGAAGGAGCTATGAGTGCCTTCGGCATGGAGTCTGAGGATGCCGCAAAGGCCACGCAGAAACTCATGGGCATCATGTCGCTGATGAACGGCATCCAGCGCGTGTCGACTGAGTTGACGACCAACGGCACAGGTGCCTATCGTGCCTATCATGCCATCCTCAAACTCTTGGGGCTGGAGAAAGCCACACTCGCTACAACCACGACAGCAGAAACCGCAGCCATGCAGGCAGATGCCGTTGCCGCTGGAGAGAATGCCGCCGCACAGGCTGCAGGTGTTGCTTCCACGGAGGCCGCGACCGTTGCGTCTGGTGCCCATGCCGCAGCAGTTGGTGTTGAGACGGTAGCGCTTACCGGTGCCACCGCTGCCGCCACCGCATTGAAACTTGCCCTTGCTGCTCTTGGAATCGGTGCTGTGATTGCTTTGATCGTCACCCTGTACGAGGGTATCAAGGAATTCAACAAGGAGGCTGAGGAAACCGCTGAGCGTCTCAAATCGTTGAACAGCGACATCAAGGACAGCGGCAAGGCCGCAGCCGAGACGGCGGGAGAGATGGAGTACTACAGGCGAGTAGTGGATAATTTCAACGGCACAACCAAAGAGGAAAAACGACTCGTGGAGGAGTTGAACTCCAAGTATGGCGAGTCGTTGGGTTACTACCAGAGTCTCGCCCAATGGAAAACTGCCCTCACCAACATCAGCGAGACTTACCTTGATGTGCTCAAGTGGGAAGCCGAGGCACAGGTTTTGCTCCACCGCTACGCAGAGGCACAAGTCGATGGAGATTTGAAGGTCGCTGAGGAATACATGGACCGCTATACCAGGCTGTTTGAATTAATCAGGAGACAGCGTGGTGTCCTGCAGCGTCAGATTGCGCTCAATGGAGGTTCAACCAACAAGCCATCTACGACCACTCCCAAATCTTCCAGCAAACCGGGCACCACCCGCACACCCAAGGCCGACAATGGCGCTGAGGATGCCGAGAAGGAGATGCAGGAGCTCATCAACGAGGCCAACGAGATGCTTGACGAATGGCAGAAGACCGCCACCGAGCGCGCCATCGCCATTGCCGCCATCGTGACATCCACCACAACCGAGGCGTATCAGGAACAAGTCGAGAGTGTACGCAGTTTGTATGCCACACAGGCTGAACTCATCGAGGAGGCCCGCGACAAAGCCATCACAGAGAAGCAGAAAGAGTTTGATGATGCCATAGCGAAAGCAAAGAAATACAACAAAGACACCAAGGAACTCGAGGAAGCCCGCGTAACTGCCCTCACCGCTATCGCCAACGAATACCAGCGTCAGCTGGAAGGCAACGCTTCCGACATGGAGGCCACGCTTGCCGACATGGCCGCAGACCGCCTGGCGCTCATTGAGAAGGAGAACGAGCAGGAGATTGCCTCCATTGTCGCCTCCAATGCCGAGAAGGCCAACATCCTTCGTGAACTCTACCTCGAGGAACTGAGGATGGCCGAGGGCAACGAGCGCAAGATCGAGCAGGTCCGTAAACGCTATGCCAAAGAGTCGGCAGAACTTGCCGAGCAGAACGCCATCGATGTGGCTCAGGCCACCATCGACGGGCTTGAGCGGGCACTCGCCGTTGAAGACTTGACGGATGAAGACCGTGAGCGCATCGCCAAGGAACTCGCACAAGCGAAGATGAATCTCGCCAAAGCCGTGGGTGATGCCGAGGAAAACCAACTGGACCGCACCTTGAAGGACGAGCAGGATGGGCGAGACGGACGCATCGAGGCCATGCAGAAGTGGGCGCAGAAAGCCGCAGAGACCATCGGCAACGTCTCCGACCTGTTCGCCGCCATGTATGACAGCCAAATCGAGAAGATTGAGGAGCAGATGGATGCCGAGCAAGCCCACCATGACGCGCAGATGGCGCAGATTGATGAACTTGAGGAGCATGGAGTCATCACCAAGGAAGAGGCTGAGCTGCGCAAGCGTGAAGCCGAGGCCCGCACCGCCAGGGCACAGGAAGCACTCGAGAAAAAGAAGGCGCAAATTCAGTATAAGGCAGCCGTGATGGATAAGGCCAATAAAGTGGCGCAAATCGCTATCAATACCGCATTGGGTATCATGACCACTTTTGCCAAGCTGGGATGGCCTGCTGGAATCGCAGGAGCCGCTTTCGTTGCCGCCATGGGTGCTATCCAGACTGCAGCCGCTTTGGCTCAGCCAATCAAAGCGTACAAGGAAGGCACCAAGGGCAAGCCTCACCCCGGCGGCCTCGCCATCGTCGGTGATGGAGGTAAAACCGAGCTGGTGGTTATGGACCGCCATGTGTGGCTCACGCCGGACAAGCCTACCCTCGTGGATTTGCCGAAGGGTGCAGAGGTCTACCCGTCGGCCACTCCCGAGGACGTGGAACGCATCGGGGCTTCGTTGCCGCTCGCCATTACCCGCGACAAGGAAAGCGGACAGCCTGTTATCATTAACGACTACACCTCGCTTGAATACCGTGTAGCCGCAAACACCAAGGCGATGGGTAAATACCTGTCGAGACTTGAGAAGAGTGTCACACGAGAGCTGAGAGGCCAGCGTTTCGCTGATTATCTGCGCAGGAGGTTATGAGAACGAGGTTAGATCAACTGTCCCTGCAAGACCTTATCGAACTGTCTTGCGGTGACTATGACGTGCTCAAAGAAGGCGACGAACTTGTCGAAGAGAAAGAGATCACGTCAAAGGCTACCCGCATCCTCAAAGAATACAAAAGCATCGCTTCTCCAACACAGGCGAAGATGGACCTTGCGGACGAAGAGCTGCTGACGAAGATGGCCATCAAGGAAACCTGTGCCCGCATCGCCATGGCCATGTGCAAGTCTGGACACTCAGACAATGCCAGGGACATCCTCGCAGAAATGGCCATCGAAAAGGAGTTTTTGCAGACCGATGAGATGATCATCGCCCGCTGTCAGTCCATCATCGGCGAGGCAGAGTATGAGCGCCAGCGTTTGGCTGAGCACTACGCCAAGCGCAATGGGGAAAAGACTGTTGAGGAGGTGCGCCATTCGTGGTATAGCGAGATAGCCAGCGTGATGACCATCCTCAAGGTGCCCATCGATATGCGTATCAATGCCGCCATCTATGCCAACCTGGTGCATCAGGCCGTCGAGCGCAACAAGGCTATGGCCAAGATGCCTCCCATGGCAGGAATGTTCATGTGATTTGCCATTCATATTGCACCGCCATGCTTTCGTGCATGGTTCAGCCGCCCTCGGGTGGCTTTTTTGTTCTCGTAAAGTGGCATAAAAACGTCAAAAATACGTCCAATTTACGCGAAAATTACGTCAAAATTACGTCAAAACGAGCCTTAAATCGCTCATTTTCAACCACTTTTTAATGGCAAATAAAGTGGCAAAAAACGAGAAATTCCGTGAAAATTCCGTGAAAATTAAAGTCTTTTGGGTTTCCAGTGCCAAAATACGGCACTTCCCGCTTCTACCTTTGCGGCATCCCAACAGCACAGACCATAATAACACGCAAAACTATGAATACGACCAAAGAAATTAGGAAACTCCGCAAAGAGGTCCGCGCCCTCCAGGATGAGGTGCGGGCGATGAGGTATGAACGACTTGACCAACTGATTGCCGACATGAAGACTGCTGCCCGTGACATGTTGGAAGCGAGCCGTGGACTTTGACAGGGAAATCGTTGCGGTGTATGACAAGCTGCTCCAGGCTGCGAGTTTCTATTGCCGCGACGATGGTGCCCACGACCTTGCCGCCGAAGCCGTGACGAGGGCGTTGGAGCACCGGGACTGTTACGACCCCAACCGTCCGTTGCTCTCATGGTGTCGGGCCATCATGAGAAACCTGTGGATCAATGCCGGGTGCAGGCTTGAGAGCCTGAACACCGTCCGCATGGGCGACGAGGACTGCGATGGTGGTGCACGTCCAGACTTGGTGACCGAGAACAACGATGCGTTGAAGATCATCCGCAGCATGGGCAGCGCATCGGTGGCGGTGGACACCCTGCTGGAGTTCGCCCAGGGCTACTCGCTGGCCGAGATTGCCGAGCGCCGGGGCATCCCATTGGGTACGGTGAAAAGGCGCATCCACGACGGGCGTGCGATGGTGCATAAAGCATTGAGTTAAAAAGAGTTGGAAGACGAAAATTCGAGTTCATTTTGTTGCCTGTCATCCGCTTATTGGTATTATATTTGCAATACTATAAGTGTAATAACTAACTATAAGTCAAACATTTAATTCTTACAACTATGAACAAGACGAATTTTCGCACCCGAGTTATGAGCTATGCTCACCACATCTTTGAGTCCACCACCGTCAACTGGAGCACCGCCCTCAAGAAAGCCTGGACGCTCTACCGCCTTGCCAAGATGATGCGCAAGGGCGTTGTCAAATTCTTCTACGAGAAGGTTGACGGCTCTGCCCGCGTCGCTTACGGCACACTGTGCAACCTCCCTGCAGGTGTCACTTCCCGACGCTCTGCCACCAAGGCTCCCAACTTCGCCACCATGTGCTATTGGGACACCAAGAAGAAAGCCTTCCGCTCCTTCCGAGTTGAGAACTTCATCGCCATCGCATCATGAAAGCGGGTATCCTACTGACTGCGACTGGGGCTGCCATCGGGGTAGCCCCGGCCAACCTCAACAATTACTCCCTTGAGGAACTCCAGGGACTGGTTGAAGGCAAGATTGAGATAGTCACCCTCACGGCGAACACGATCATGGTGATTAACGAGGAAGGCAAGGGCTGTCTGCCCAAGAACGTGAAGGCCACGGTCATGGCGAAAGCCCTGGGTGCCATCTTCCCCGAGGATCACATTGCCGGCAATGCGTTGCTTTGTGCGAGTGACATGGTGAAATGATGCTTTTAACCGCTAATTCTTAGCGAGTTAACGTAAAAACCGCCGTTTTCCTAAGGCTCAAGAATTTTGGCTTTTGGAAAATCGGCTTTTTTCGTGGGTAACTTTGCGGATATGCTCACGAAGTACATACTGACATTAGACGCAACGGTGTACGAAGTACCCGATGAGTGCCTTGCGAACTGGGATGACATCTCGTTTTCCCTGAGCCGTACTGGCTATTCGGGTGTGATGCGCTCATACTCGACGCAGTTTGTTTTTGTGGGCATCATCCGCAAACGGATATGGGAATATTATCTCGCCAACGGATTCAACGCCACAGGCAGCATTGCAGTTTATATCATATCCAACACCCATGAGTGGGTGAAGCAGTTCGAGTCACCTCTGGACTTCTCAAGCATCGAGAATGAAGAGGGCAAACTGACCATCAACGCCATCGACAACTCGCTGGCGGCGCGGATCAAGAGCATGAAGGGCCAGAAGTGGCAGTTCCCGGTGGAGAATTTCGAGCGAGAGCAAATCAATATCAGGCGCATCTCGTTCGCCAACTTCGCCAAGTACAACCTCCCGGTGAGGGACAATGCCGCTGGCAACGTGAATGTCACCTTTGACGAGGAAAACTCTGCGGTTATCTCTACCCAGTATGTCGAGCCGTGTGACGAGGTGGCTGGAGCCGCCCAGGACAATAACCGTTTCTTCGCAAAAATCAACACCGCGCCGTCCCCGTCGATAAGAATCAACTGGTATGGCCGTGTCCGCAAGCGCCTCATCGACGTGGAGAACAACAATATCGCTGAGCTCCAGCTCGGCTACTGGGTGGATGACAACGACCCGCACTTCCAGTTGTGGTCGACGTTGTGCAATAACGACATCTCCAAGGAGTTCCGTTACGGCAGCATCCGCAACAGGTGGATTGGCGGTCAGAGACACGCCAACTACACATCGCTCGACGCGCTGAAGGCGGCGGCAGCCTCCTATGACGGCATCGCCGGGTTGTACCCCGGCTACTTCGGCGTGGTGGGCTCAAATGCCTACCCCAGCGCCGCCTACTGGACCGACAACATGGTTTACATGTATCAGGGCAACGGCAACTGGATCAGCCGAGTCGCTCCCGGTGATTACAAGGAAGACCTTGAGATGTCGGCATCTGCCACATTGAACGAACTCGGGACGGACATGTATCCCATGCTGCGGTTGACCAACAGCATGACTTGGTTCAACAGCACCATGGAGATGACATGGAACGACGAGCCTGGTGAGCCAACCATCATCGGCGGCATCAGTCCGCTGGAGTTGTTGCAGCGTATCGTCAGCAGTATATCCGAAGGTGCCACGGCAAGCATCGATGCCGACAGTAATGGTGTCATCGCCAAGACCTACATCTTCGCTGCAGAGGCTTTGCGCAAACTGCCAGAGGCGAAGATATACACCACCTTCCAGCAGTTCGCCGACTGGATGGAGACGGTCTTCGGCTACACCTACACCATCGAGGGCGACACCGTGCGCTTCCTGCACCGCTCAGAGGTGTTTGATGGCTCATCGGTGAAGGTCATCGAGCGTGTGCGGGATGTCAAGTACAGCGTCAATGACAACCTCATCTACACCGAGGTCGACGCTGGCTACAGCAAGAAGGAGTATGGCGAGATTGACGGTCGGTTGGAGACCAACTTCACCAACTACTACTCGACCGGCTATCATTCCACCGATAAGAAACTGTCACTCATCAGCAAGTACCGCGCCGACGGCTACGGCATCGAGTTCACCCTGCGCAAGGGCGAGAAGGACAACGAGACCACCGACAACAGGGCAGATGAGGATGTGTTCTTCGCCTGCGCCAACATGGTCAGCGACGGCCAAGGCGGCCAGGAGTTGAGTTATGCGCTCCCGTTCAACAGCGCCTATGCCCCGTATGTGTGCGCGTACAAGAACGCCGCGTTTATCGCGGCCATGGGCAACGGCAAGGCCGTGACGCTCACCATGACCAGCAGCGACGGCAACAACGTGCTGTCGAACATCACCATCCCCGCAGGCACAGCGCTGTTCACCGCCGGGGAACTGGAGTTCACCACCGACGACATGAGAGAGCCCGCTGTGCTTGACGGATTAATCCAGCTTGACTATGACGGTTACAGGTACACTGGTTTTATCGGCGAGGTTAAGGCACGTTTCGGGCGAGAGAACGGGTACGAGTACAAACTGATAGTTAAAGAAATCACAGCACTATGAAGATAAGTCCATTCACACCGCTTTGTTTCGAGCCGTACACCAGCGACGGTCTGCCGAGCCGCTATGTGCAGCTGTGGGCTCCTACCGACAACATCCTCGTGGAGATGTTCGCCGAAACAGGAGAGCCCGCTCCCGAAGTGACGCTCTACAATGCGAGGACCGGTGACATGATCGACACCATCGAGTGCTTGTCGTGGCAGATGAACACAGAGAAGGTAATGTACTTCTTTGAGTTGCGAGGATTGAGCAACGGCTGTTATAAGCTCCAGGTCGGTGATAAGACTTGTGACGCTTTCCGCGTCACTGACGATGCCCACCTGCTTAGTCGCACGAGGCTTATCCAGTACGCCAACGTGGACAACCGTCAGCGTGATGACGCTGCGTTCCTTATCGACAACATGCCGACATGGTTCGACTTCCGTGTTCCTGGCGGGTTCAAAGACAGCGGTTGGGTG